>Ga0318542_10000005_pt1 | contig 36436 bp, 33 predicted proteins | sample GRESIP168b4f23_FD_202530 | JGI IMG/M metagenome (GOLD analysis project Ga0318542, IMG submission 202530) | Tropical soil microbial communities from Luquillo Experimental Forest, Puerto Rico - GRE.SIPMG.168b4f23 | ecosystem: Environmental > Terrestrial > Soil > Tropical forest > Bulk soil...
TTCGAGCACCGTGGGTGTTGATGAAGTACTCCAGCACGGTCAGGCCCTCGCGGAACGACGACTTGACCGGACGCGGGATGAACTCACCCTTCGGGTTGGTCACCAGACCCTTCATGCCGGCCAGCGTCCGGGTCTGGGTGAAGTTACCCGTGGCACCCGAGTCGACGATCGTGATGATGGGGTTGTCGCTGGGGTAGTGCTCCCGCAGCGCCTGACCCACCTCATCGGTGGCTTCCTTCCAGATCTCCACCAGCGCCTCGTTGCGCTCGTCGTGGTTCAAAGCGCCACGCTGGAACTGCTTTTCGACCTTGTCGGCCCGCTCCTCGTACTGGTCGAGGATCTCCTTCTTCCGCGGTGGAACCAACACGTCGGCCATCGAGACCGTGACACCGCTGCGGGTCGCCCAGTAGAAGCCGGCGTCCTTGAGCTTGTCGACGGTCTGCGCGACCACGATCATCGGGTAGCGCTCGGCCAGGTCGTTGATGATGGCGGCCTGCACCTTCTTGTGCATCTGCTTGTTCACGAACGCGTAGCCCACCGGCAGCAGCTCGTTGAACATCACCCGGCCCAGGGTGGTCTCGGCCACCCAGGCATCCCCGGGCTGCCAGCCGTTGGTGCCGAACAGCTCGGTCTCGATCTCCGCGGGCGGACGCAGCTGGGTCAGCCGCACCTTGATCTTGGCCCGCACCGAAAGCACACCGCGGTCGGCGGCCATGATCGCCTCCGCCGGCGAGGAATACACACCCGTCTCCGGGGAATCCTTTGCGGCCGGCTGGTATTGGCCGGTGTCGCCCTCGACCTCGGTGGTCAGGTAGTACAGCCCGGTCACCATGTCCAGACGCGGCATGGCCAGCGGGCGCCCTGACGCGGGCGACAGGATGTTGTTACTCGACAGCATCAGGACGCGGGCCTCGGCCTGCGCCTCGGCGCTCAGCGGCAGGTGCACCGCCATCTGGTCACCGTCGAAGTCGGCGTTGAAGGCCTCACACACCAGCGGGTGCAGCTGGATCGCCTTGCCCTCCACCAGCATTGGCTCGAAAGCCTGGATGCCCAGCCGGTGCAGGGTGGGCGCACGGTTCAGCAGAACCGGATGCTCGGCGATGACCTCTTCGAGCACGTCCCACACCTGGGGACGCTGGCGCTCCACCATTCGCTTGGCGCTCTTGATGTTCTGCGCGTGGTTGAGGTCCACCAGCCGCTTCATCACGAACGGCTTGAACAGCTCCAGCGCCATCAGCTTGGGCAGACCACACTGGTGCAGCTTGAGCTGCGGACCGACCACGATGACCGAACGGCCCGAGTAGTCGACACGCTTGCCGAGCAGGTTCTGACGGAACCGGCCCTGCTTACCCTTGAGCAGATCCGACAGCGACTTGAGCGGGCGGTTGCCCGGCCCCGTGACGGGTCGGCCGCGGCGGCCGTTGTCGAACAGCGCGTCCACGGACTCCTGCAGCATCCGCTTCTCGTTGTTGACGATGATCTCGGGCGCACCGAGGTCGATCAGCCTCTTGAGCCGGTTGTTGCGGTTGATCACGCGGCGGTACAGGTCGTTGAGGTCGCTGGTGGCGAACCGGCCACCGTCGAGCTGCACCATCGGGCGCAACTCCGGCGGGATCACCGGGACCGCATCCAGCACCATGCCCATCGGCGAGTTGCCCGACTGCTGGAAGGCGGCGACCACCTTCAGCCGCTTGAGCGCACGAAGCTTCTTCTGCCCCTTGCCGTTTCGGATGACGTCACGCAGCGAATCGGCCTCGGCCTCGATGTCGAAGTTCTCGATCAGCTTCTGGATCGACTCCGCGCCCATGGCACCGGTGAAGTACTCGCCGTAGCGGTCGATGAGCTCGCGGTAGAGGTTCTCGTCGACGATCAGCTGCTTGGGAGCCAGCTTGGTGAAGGTGTTCCAGATGTCCTCCAGCCGGTCCAGCTCGCGCTGCGCGCGGTCGCGCAGCTGGCGCATCTCGCGCTCGCCGCCGTCGCGAACCTTGCGCTTGGCATCGGCTTTGGCGCCCTCGGCCTCCAGCTCGGCCAGGTCGGCCTCCAGCTTCTGCGCACGGGCCTCCAGCTCGGCGTCGCGCTGGTCCTCAACGCCCTTGCGCTCCACCATCATTTCGGCCTCGAGCGTCGACAGCTCGTTGTGCCGCATCTCCTCGTCGACCGCGGTGATCACGTACGCGGCGAAGTAGATGATCTTCTCGAGGTCCTTAGGGGCCAGGTCGAGCAGGTACCCCAGGCGCGAAGGCACACCCTTGAAGTACCAGATGTGCGTGACGGGGGCGGCCAGCTCGATGTGGCCCATCCGCTCGCGTCGCACCTTGGCGCGGGTCACCTCGACGCCGCAACGCTCGCAGATGATGCCCTTGAAGCGGACGCGCTTGTACTTGCCGCAGTAGCACTCCCAGTCGCGAGTCGGTCCGAAGATCTTCTCGCAGAACAGGCCGTCCTTCTCCGGCTTCAGCGTGCGGTAGTTGATCGTCTCCGGCTTCTTGACCTCGCCGTAAGACCATTGCCTGATGTCCTCCGCGGTGGCCAGGCCGATACGGAGTTCATCGAAGAAGTTGACGTCGAGCACGTAACTCCCTTTCCCCTTGCGGGTTTAGATACTTATAAAAGCGCTTGCGTGGAGACAAGTTAAGCAAGGTCCTCAACAGACGCGGATTCGTTGCGGGACAGGTTGATTCCCAAGTTGGCCGCGGCCCGCTCGAGGTCCTCGTCCTCGCCCTCGCGCAGCTCGATGGCCGCACCGTCGGACGACAGCACCTCGACGTTGAGGCACAGCGACTGCAGTTCCTTGAGCAGCACCTTGAACGACTCGGGGATGCCCGGCTCCGGGATGTTCTCGCCCTTGACGATCGCCTCGTACACCTTGACCCGGCCGACCGTGTCGTCGGACTTGATGGTCAACAGCTCCTGCAGCGTGTACGCGGCACCGTAGGCCTGCATGGCCCAGCACTCCATCTCACCGAAGCGCTGGCCGCCGAACTGCGCCTTCCCACCCAGCGGCTGCTGGGTGATCATCGAGTACGGCCCTGTGGAGCGGGCGTGGATCTTGTCGTCCACCAGGTGGTGCAGCTTCATGATGTACATGTAGCCAACGGTCACAGGGTACGGGAACGGCTCGCCGCTGCGGCCGTCGAAGAGCACCGCCTTGCCGTCACCATCGACCAGCACCTCACCGTCGCGGTTGGGCAGCGTGGCCGACAGCAGCCCCTGCAGCTCGGCCTCCTGGGCACCGTCGAACACCGGTGTCGACACGATCGCGTCCGGCTCCGCGTGGAGCAGGTCTTCGGGCAGGTTGGTGGCCCAGTCCGGAACCCCGTTGCCGGTGTCGACCTTCCAGCCCGACTTGGCCACCCACCCGAGGTGGGTCTCCAGGATCTGGCCGATGTTCATCCGTCGCGGCACACCGTGGGTGTTCAGGATGATGTCCACCGGGGTGCCGTCCGGGAGGAACGGCATGTCCTCGACGGGCAGGATCTTGCCGATGACGCCCTTGTTGCCGTGCCGGCCGGCGAGCTTGTCACCGTCGGAGATCTTGCGCTTCTGGGCCACGTAGACGCGGACCAGCTCGTTGACACCGGCGGGCAGCTCGTCGTCGTCCTCGCGGGAGAACACCCGGATTCCGATGACCTTGCCGGACTCGCCGTGCGGCACCTTCAGCGAGGTGTCGCGGACCTCGCGGGCCTTCTCACCGAAGATCGCGCGCAGCAGCCGCTCCTCGGGCGTCAGCTCGGTCTCCCCCTTAGGGGTGACCTTGCCGACCAGGATGTCGCCGTCACGAACCTCGGCGCCGATCCGCACGATGCCACGCTCGTCCAGGTCGGCCAGCACCTCGTCGGAGACGTTCGGGATGTCCCGGGTGATCTCCTCGGCGCCCAGCTTGGTGTCGCGGGCATCGATCTCGTGCTCCTCGATGTGGATCGAGGTGAGCACGTCCTCTTCGACCAGGCGGTTGGAGAGGATGATCGCGTCCTCGTAGTTGTGGCCCTCCCACGGCATGACCGCCACGAGCAGGTTCTTGCCCAGCGCCATCTCGCCGTTTTCGGTGCACGGACCGTCGGCGATGACCTGGCCGGCCTCCACGCGGTCCCCCGCGTCGACGATCGGCGACTGGTTGGCGCAGGTGCCATGGTTGGAGCGGGCGAACTTGCGCATCCGGTAGGTGTGCCGGGTGCCGTCGTCGGCCATCACGGTGATGTAGTCGGCGGAGACCTCCTCGATCACGCCGGACTTGTCCGCGACGACGACGTCGCCGGCATCGATCGCCGCGCGCAACTCCATGCCGGTGCCCACCAGCGGCGCCTCGCTGCGCACCAGCGGAACCGCCTGGCGCTGCATGTTGGCGCCCATCAGGGCACGGTTGGCGTCGTCGTGCTCGAGGAACGGGATCATGGCGGTGGCCACCGACACCATCTGGCGCGGCGAGACGTCCATGTAGTCCACCTCGGACGAGGGCACGTACTCCACCTCGCCCGCCTTGCGGCGAACCAGGACACGGCCCTCGACGAACCGGCCGTTCGCGTCGATCGGCGAGTTGGCCTGCGCCACGACGTGGCGGTCCTCCTCGTCGGCGGTCAGGTAGACGATCTCGTCGCTGACCACACCGTCGACCACCTTGCGGTACGGCGTCTCGATGAACCCGAACGGGTTGACCCTCGCGTACACCGACAGCGAGCCGATCAGACCGATGTTCGGACCCTCGGGGGTCTCGATCGGGCACATGCGGCCGTAGTGCGACGGGTGTACGTCACGGACCTCCAGCCCGGCACGCTCACGCGACAGACCACCCGGGCCCAGCGCCGACAGCCGGCGCTTGTGGGTCAGCCCCGACAGCGGGTTGTTCTGGTCCATGAACTGGGAGAGCTGGCTGGTGCCGAAGAACTCCTTGATCGCGGCGACCACCGGCCGGATGTTGATCAGCGTCTGCGGCGTGATCGCCTCGACGTCCTGGGTCGTCATCCGTTCCCGGACGACGCGCTCCATCCGCGACATGCCGACCCGGATCTGGTTCTGGATCAGCTCACCGACCGTGCGCAGCCGGCGGTTGCCGAAGTGGTCGATGTCGTCGGTTTCCACCGGCACCTCGACGCCACCGGGAACGGTCATCGTGGCCTGTCCCTCGTGCAGGCGCACCAGGTACTCGATGGTGGCGACGACGTCCTCTTCGGTCAGCGTTGTCGTGGTGATCGGGTTCCCTGAATCTTTCGCGTTCAGGCCGAGCTTCTTGTTCACCTTGTAACGACCGACCCGGGCCAGGTCGTAGCGCTTCTCCTTGAAGAACAGGTTCTCCAGCAGGGTCTGCGCGGACTCCTTGGTCGGCGGCTCGCCCGGACGCAGCTTGCGGTAGATGTCCAGCAGCGCCTCGTCGGTGCCGGCGGTGTTGTCCTTCTCCAGGGTCGACATCATGATCTCGGAGAAACCGAACCGCTCGGTGATCTGCTCGGCGGTCCAGCCCAGCGCCTTGAGCAGCACGGTGACCGGCTGCCGGCGCTTGCGGTCGATGCGCACGCCGACGGTGTCGCGCTTGTCGACGTCGAACTCGAGCCATGCGCCGCGGCTGGGAATCACCTTGACGCTGTGCAGGGTCTTCTCGGTGGACTTGTCGATGGTCTCGTCGAAATACACGCCGGGCGACCGCACCAGCTGGCTGACGACGACGCGCTCGGTCCCGTTGATGATGAAGGTGCCCTTCTCGGTCATCATCGGGAAGTCACCCATGAACACCGTCTGGCTCTTGATCTCACCGGTGTTGTTGTTGATGAACTCGGCCGTGACGAACAGCGGGGCCGCGTAGGTCATGTCCTTGTCTTTACACTCGTCGACCGGCGCCTTGACCTCGTCAAAACGGGGGTCGGAGAACGACAGCGACATCGAGCCGGAGAAGTCCTCGATGGGGGACAGCTCGTAGAGCACCTCTTCGAGGCCACCCACCGGGCTGGCCCCTCCTATGCCCTCGCCCCGGCTGGTGGCGGCCTCGCGCCAGCGCGGCGAGCCGATCAACCACTCAAACGAGTCCGTCTGCACGTCAAGAAGCCCCGGAACCTCAAGCGGTTCGCGAAGCTTGGCGAAGGAAACTCGGTTAGGTGCTCCGGGCACGGAGTTGTTAGCAGAACTATTTGGGCGACCCTGGCGGGGACTATTGTCCGTTTTGCTCTGGCGGGAATCTGCCAAGATGCATCCTTCCAGCACCTCGTGCGAGGAACGAGAAGCGGGGCCACCGGATCTGTTCGCCGCAACATTTTGTTGGTTAGGCTGGCGAACGATCTGCCCAGATCTCACACGCGCAACTGAATAGCTGAGTCACAGAGGGAACCCAGGCTAAGACCACGATGTCAAGTGGCGGGTGAGGTGGGCAGGAGGTAGCCAGCGCAACGTCCAACAATAGCGCAGGACCGCGCATTCCTCAACTACCCACACCAGGGATATCGGCGCTGGCTGGCATCTCGACTTTCCCGTGGGCACATGCTGCCCAACAGAGTGACCCGTTTAGGCCCCGCCGTCAAGAGGGCGGTGCGGCAAGTTGCGCCAAGTTATCGCAAAATTTTCAGGGCGCGGCCACTCGCACGCATGCAGAAGCCGACCCCCGCCGGCCGTGCTTGTCGGGGGTCGGCCTTTGACGCGCTACTCGCCGATTTCGTGGGCGCGGAACTTATGGGTGCCCTCGAGGTCGTCGAGGATCGCCACCTGGGCGCTCTTGGGCAGGGTGTGCAGCATCTCACGTACCCGGGCCTGGCGGCGGGCGACGGCCTTGCGCTCCGGCATGCCCGGAGTGGTGGTGATCTGCGGGGGCACGCCCTCGATTTCTTCGACACCGCCGGCGTGGTGACCCGCATCGAGCAGGGCCTGCTCCTCGGCCATGGTGGCCTCGTCCTTCTCCTCGGACATGCCGATCGGCCCGATGCGGCGGCCGTTGAGGAACTGCCGCACGACCGGCTCGTCGCTGGTCAACAGCACTTCACGGGGCCCGAACATGACCAGGTGCTTGCGGAACAGCATGCCCATGTTGTCCGGCACGGTGCGGGCGATGTTGATGTTGTGCGTCACGATCAGGATGGTCGCGTCGATCTGGGCATTGATGTCCATGATCAGCTGGCTCAGGTAGGCGGTACGCACCGGGTCCAGCCCCGAGTCGGGCTCGTCGCACAGGATGATCTGCGGGTCGAGGACCAGGGCCCGAGCCAGGCCGGCGCGCTTGCGCATACCGCCGGAGATCTCACCGGGGAACTTCTTCTCGTCCCCGCCGAGGCCCACCAACTGGAGCTTCTCCATGACGATGTCACGGATTTCGCCTTCCTTTTTCTTGGTGTGCTCGCGCAGCGGGAACGCGGTGTTGTCGTAGAGGTTCATCGAGCCGAACAGCGCGCCGTCCTGGAACAGCACGCCGAACAGCGTGCGGATCTCGTAGAGCTCCTTGGCCGAGCATTCGATGATGTCGGTGCCGTCGATGACGATCGAGCCGCGTTCCGGTCGCAGCAGACCGATCAGCGACTTCAGGAACACCGATTTGCCGGTACCCGACGGCCCCAGGAGGACGCTGACCTCCCCGGAAGGGATATCCAGCGTCACATCTTCCCAAATCCTCGAGGAACCGAAGGACTTCGTCAGTCCCTTCACCTCGATAGCGACGCCCATGGGGAATCCTTCCGTCGACGCTCGTGCCTGCCACCTGCCCTTTCCTGTGGCATGAGTCACTGTAGCGCACGCTTGGGCCGCGGCATCAGGGTTGCAGGCGACCGCCGGTAAAAATTGGCCGACCTGAGATCGGTCCGCTAGCCGGTCGGGGCCCAGTTGCCGTGGAAGCCCATCGGTACCCGCTGCGGCAGGTGCACGGTCGCGATCGACTCGAGCGTCTGGGCATCCAGCAACCGCAATTGGCCTTCGTCACGGCCGCGGTGATAGCCGAAGCCCATCAGGACGCCGTCATCTTCGGCGCCGGCTGCGGGGTTCGGCACGAAGCACACTTCACCCATCAGGAGGGCGGGATCGACCGCGGCGACGAGCGTAGATCCGGTGGCGTAGTCGTGCTTGTACACCGGCGTCGACATTTCGGATCCACCTACGCCGGCAAACCCGCCCTCGAGGCCGACGGCGTAGCCGAACCGGTGCCGCCCGCCCAGCAGCGTCTCGTTGATCCGGGGGAACTCCTGCGAGCGATCGTCGTGGCATTCGGTGGTCACCGCGCCGGTCGCCAGGTTGACGGTCCAGCGGTCCAGGCGGGGCAGACTCTCGCCGGGGCCGCGCCGGTCGCGGTCGAACATCCGGGAGTAGCGCACCACGTCGAGCACCAAGACCTCGGTCCCGTCCCGCGTCTCGGAGTAGGCGTTGAGCGGGTGGTAGACGTAACAGGGCTCGATGTCGAACCAGCGGACGTCTTTGTTGCCGCCCTCGCGGGGCATGACCCCGATGCGCGCGGGGTAGTTCGGGTTCCAGGCGTACGGCAACCGATCGGAGTGCTTCGGGTCGCGGTTCATCATCGCGGTGATGGGGCCCGGCACCCGGACGCGTCCGATCAGCGACTGCAGCGCCAGCCGGGCCGGCAGACTCAGCCAGCGCGGCAGGTTCGCCGGCAGCACCTGCACCGGGTCGAATGTCACCGGCAGGTCGTAGATCACCACATATTTGTCGGTCAGGGAGAAGTCGTGCATCATCGGCGACCCGGACACCTCGATGTCGACCGTGCGACGGGCTCGTCCTTGCGTGTCGATCACCGAGTACTGCACGGTCCGCCCGCGGGCGAACGAGTAAGACACGGCGTGCAATTCGCCGGTGCGGGGATCGCGGTGCGGATGAGCGGTGTAGCCGCCGGCCAGGGTGCCGTCGAAGTCGCACGTCCCGACGGTGTCAAGCTCGTCGGTCAGCTCATAGTTGGCGGCCCCACCCTCGACCAGCGCCAAGGTGCGTCCGGCGTGACTCAACACGTTGGTGTTGGCACCGAAGGCAAGCATGCCGGCCCGTGGATTGAGCCGGGTCGGCGCCGGCTCGCCGAGGGTGTCGCACACCGACAGGCTGCGCACCCAGCGGTTGCGGTACCAGCGGGCCTGCCCGTCGCGCAGCGCGACGCCGTGCACCATGCCATCGCCGCTGAACCAGTGATAGGTGGCCGGGTCGACCTCTTCCGCCGGGTTGGGACCGTTGCGCAGATAGCGTCCGTCGAGGTGCTCCGGGATGCGCCCGGTGACCTCCAGATCGGTCGCGGTCACTTCCGCGCGCACCGGCGCCAGGAAGCCCTCGAGGTACGGATTCCGGGTTTGGGCGATTTGCGTTGAGGTCACGTCTGAGCTCCTATAACATTGTTATGACGCTGTTATTGGCACGCTACGCCTCCGATGAGAAGATGGCAATGATGACTTCGCAGGCACAACCCGGCGTTCGCAGTGTTCGTCATGAGATGCTGCACGCCGCCGTCGCCCTGCTCGATGAACACGGCCCGGACGCGCTGCAGACCCGCCGGGTGGCCGGCGCCGCGGGAACCTCGACGATGGCGGTCTACACCCATTTCGGCGGCATGCGAGGGCTTATCGCCGAGGTCGCCGAGGAGGGCTTACGGCAGTTCGACGCCGCACTGACGGTGCCGGAGACCGCTGACCCGGTTGCCGACTTGTTCGTCCTCGAAGCCGCGTACCGGCGCTACGCCATCGAGCGACCACATATGTATCGGCTGATGTTCGGCAGCACCAGCGCGCACGGCATCAACGCACCGGCAGGCAACGTCTTGGCCCTGACGGTCGCCGAGATCGAGCAGCGCATTCCCAGCTTCGCGCATGTGGTGCGCGTGGTGCAGCGGTCCGTGCGGGCAGGGCGAATCACCGTTGGCTCCGTAGTCGACGATGCGACCGTCGTTGCGACAGCCGCCCAGATCTGGGCGTTGGTACATGGGTTCGTGATGCTCGAACTGGGCGGCTTCTACGGCGCCGACGGCGCGGCCGTCGCGCAGGTGCTTGGCTCGATGACGTCGAACTTGATTGTGGCTCTGGGAGATTCACCCGAGCGCGTGCGACAGTCGCAACGGGCGGTGTTCGGCGCCCGCTGAGCGCACGAAACCCTCGGGACCTGAGCCGTAGGGCGGTCCCGGGGGTCTTCGCGAATTGACTACTTGACGGTGACGGTGGCGCCGGCGGCCTCGAGCTTGGTCTTGGCCTCGTCGGCGGCCTCCTTGGCGACCTTCTCCAGCAGCGGCTTGGGGGCGGCGTCGACCAGGTCCTTGGCCTCCTTCAGGCCCAGGCCGGAGACGATCTCGCGGACCACCTTGATGACCCCGATCTTCTTCTCGCCGGCGGCCTCGAGGATCACGTCGAACTCCGACTGCTCCTCGGCGGCCTCGGCGGGGGCGCCACCGGCGGCCGGGCCGGCCGCGGCGACGGCGACCGGAGCGGCCGCGGTGACCTCGAAGGTCTCCTCGAACTTCTTGACGAAGTCGGAGAGCTCCAACAGGGTCATTTCCTTGAACGCGTCGAGCAGGTCGTCGGTAGACATTTTTGCCATGGTGTGGGTCCTTCCTGGTTCCGGATTGGGGTTATTCGGTTTCGGCTGGGGTTTCGGCGGGTGCTTCCGAAGCTGGTTCTGCAGCCGGTTCCGCGGGCACTTCCGCAGGCGGCTCGGCGGCTGGCTCTGCGGCCGGGGCGGCTGCAGCGGCGGGTTCTGCCGGTGTCTCGGAGGCCTTCTTTTCCTGCAGTGCGGCCGCCAGCCGGGCGAACTGCGAGGCCGGAGCGCTGAACAGGCCGGCCGCCTTGGCGAGGTTGCCCTTCATCGCACCCGCCAGTTTGGCCAGCAACACCTCGCGGGACTCCAGGTCGGCGATGCGCTCCACCTCGGACACCGTCAGTGGATGGCCGTCCATGTAGCCGCCCTTGATGACCAGCGCCTTGTGCTCCTTGGCGAAGGTCTTGATGGCCTTGGCGGCGTCGACCGGCTCCCCGGTGACGAACGCGATGGCCGTCGGGCCGGCGAACAGCTCGTCGAGACCCTCGATCCCGGCTTCCGAGGCCGCGCGCTTGATGAGCGTGTTCTTGGCCACCGCGTACGTGGCCGATCCCGCGAGGGAACGGCGCAGCTCGGCCAGGTTCGCCACCGTCAGACCGCGGTATTCGGTGATCAGGGTGGCGGTCGACTCCCTGAACTGCTCCGTGATGTCTGCAACGGCGGTGGCCTTGTCAGCCCTGGCCATGCATACCTCCTGTAGTAAAAGCCATTCGACGTGTCGTCTGCGATCACCGGGGAACGACGAACGCCCCGGCGCAGGAAGCGGCCGGGGCGTCAAGATGCGCCGGCACAGGTCGGCGGTAATGCCTCGTCCTCCTGCGTGGGCCGCCGGGATGTTCCCGGACCTTCAACCGATTGCTCGGTGACCGACGGTCTTCGGTGGATCGGCAACCAGAATAGCGTCACAGCCGCGGTCAGCCAAAACTCGCGAGCCTGGCCGCACCGACCAGGCCGGCCTGACCACCGAGCTCGGCCGGCACCACCCGCAGGCCGGCCAGAAAGTCCAGCCCGGCGTACTCGGGCAACGCCGCGCGCACCGGGTCGAAGAGCACGGGCCCGGAATTGGCGACGCCGCCGCCGATGACGACGAGGTCGAGGTCGCAAGCCGCCGCCACAGAGGCGATCATCGCCGCGAGCGCGGTGGCGCCTCTGTGGAACGCCCGCTGCGCCACCGGATCCCCGGCCACCGCCGCGGCGGCCAGCTCCCTGGCGCCGGCGTCGGGCGGCGCGGACCAACCGTTCGCCCGCGCCCAGCGCACCAGCGCCGGACCGGCCGCGACGGTTTCGACGCAGCCACGGCCACCGCACGGGCAGGGCCGGCCGTCCATCTCGATCACCATGTGACCGACGTGGCCGGCATTGCCGGTGCGCCCGGTGTAGGGAAGGCCGTCGAGCACCAATCCGCCGCCCACGCCGGTGGACACGACCATGCCGAGCATAAACCGCGCTCCTCGGCCGGCGCCGCGCCAATGCTCACCCAGCGCCATACACACGCCGTCGCCGCCGAGCCGCACGGGCACGCCCGGCACCGCGTCCGCGACCCTGTCTCGCAGCGGGAAGCCGCGCCAGGATCCGATGTTGATCGGGCTGACGGTTCCGCTGTGCAGGTCGATGGGGCCGGCCGACGCGATGCCCACCGCGGCCACCGGGCCGCCCGCCGCGCGCAACGAGTCGGCGATCGTCGCGGCGACCGCGGCCCAGACCTCCTCGGCCCCACCGCCGGGCGGGGTGGGCCGGATGTCGGTGTGCACCAGCGTGCCGCCGGGATCGGCGAGGCCGGCCGCGATTTTGGTGCCGCCGATGTCCAGACAGAGGGTCAACATGGCGATCAGTGCCGATGGGTGTTGTCGGGTTGGCGTGGGTCGCCCGGATGCTCGTAGCCGGGTGCGAGCCGGACCAGTGCGGCCCGGCGCGCGTCCAGCCACACGCGGAAGGCTCGTCGCCGCGCGGCGCCGCGCAGATGGTCGGCGATCGCCGGCCGCACGTCCTCCAGCGGCGGGCCGACGGGCGGGGGGACTCGCCAGCCGTGACGGCCTTGGCGCGGCGCGGCGAACCGCAGCGGGTTGCGGGCGTGGTAGTCGGCCACGTCGTCATCGCCGACCTCCACCTGGGCGGTGACGTCGACGAACAGCGCCCGCGCGCGCGGATCGGCCAGCACGGCCGCGGCCACGCCGCCCAGCTCCAGCCGCGCCGTCTCGTCGGGCAGCAGCTCGGCCTCGGTCGGCGCGTCCCGCGTGGTCAGGCCGCGTGCGGCCGCCTCGGCGGCGACCACCCGCTCGGTCACGAGCACTTGGGTGAGCCAGCGCCGCAATTGCCTGCCCTCGCTGGTGCCGCTGGCCGGCAACGCGGCCCCACTCGCGCCGCTGCGCAGCCGTGCCTCGGCCGCGTCGACCTCGGCGACGGAAACCGGGGCGCCGGCAACGGTGGCGGCCAGCCGGACGCTCACGTCACCGTCACCTTCACCGCAGGTGAGTAGACCAGCCGCCCGGCGCAGCCCACCCGGACCAGCGCCCACCACCCGCCGGGGTCCTGCCACGCCGGTGGGGTTACGTCGAACCCGAGTTCGACTTTGTCGCGGGCCGGCAGGACCGCGCCCAGTGCGGCGGGGCCGATCCACTCCCAGGTGCCCCAGGGGCTGATCAGATGCGCCTCCATTGCCAGGTCGGCGTGGGCATGGGTGCCGACCACGACGGTCAGCCGGGCCGTCTCGCCGGCCGCCAGTTCGACGTCGGCCGGCCCGTCGACGAGGTAGACCAGCTCGCTCTCGTCGCACGCACCGACCTCGACGACGCAGACGTCCTCGACCGCCTGGCACCAGGCCGGCGGTACCTTATTCCCGGTGAGGCACAGCTGGGCGCGGATGGGGTAAAGCCCGGGCCGCGTGCGCGCCGGGACCGATACGACCACGTCGGCCTCCCGGTGATCGCCGCCGCAGAGCGTGAACGGCAGCTCGGCGGGAGTGGCCGACCAGGCGTCGGGACACACCACCGTCACCGCGCCGCCCAGCGCGGCATCGGTGCAGTCGCTGGCCGCGGTGATGCGCAGCGTCACCTTGCTGCCCGGCGTGGCCGTCACGCGCCGGGGGTGTAGGTGGGCGACGGCCGGCAACCCCCCGAGCGGCGCGGGTCCGCGGTTGTGCAGCCAATAGCGCGCGTAAAGCGGCTGCGCGGCCTCGGATTCCGGCGCCAGCTCGGCGACATCGGTTAGAACACTTGGCATTTCGATCCGGGCCAGGACGGTGGCCACCTGATAGCCATGCAGGTCGACCGACCTTGTGCGCCCACCCGATGTCTCCGAAGGCTTTTCGAGCAGGTCGGCGTGCTGCAGGCCACGCACCTTGCCCAGTTGGGAGCCGATGGCAACGCGGGTGCGCGTACCGGTCGTTTCCACCAGCCGCAGGGCGACCGCGCTCGGGTCGACCGGCTGGGCGCTGCCCGCCGCCAGCGGGTTGCCGGCCGCCTTGAGCGCCGCCAGCTGTACGGAGCCGGCGGGGTCCACTTGCAGCAGCGACCCGGCCGCCGACAGCTTGCCGCGTCGTCGGTTTGGGCGCACCGCGAGCAGCGGATGGGAGAACTGCGCACTGCGGCTTGGGATCTCGGCGCGCCGCCAGTCGCCATCGCCGCCGACCAGCGCGTAGTCGAAGACGTGTGTCCAGTGCTGGAGTTGAAAGTTGGAGCCGTCGGGCGCGGTGCGGCGGGGGTCGTCGATCCAGGTGCCGGACGGCCAGCCGGTGCAGGACCGCATCAGGGCGGTGTGCAGGGTGCCCTCGGTATCGACCGCGAAGCTCGGCACGCCGCGGTTGAGCAGTGCGACGGTACGGGCTTCGAAGCGGTCGATGCCCGACGGTGGCTCCTGGCTGACGAGGATCTCGGCATGGGCCAGGTCTTCGACCACCGACGCGATCGCGGCGGCCAGCGTTTTCTCGTCGCGGCCGTCGATCACGAGCACCGGCAGCGCCCGCGGCGCACGCAGGTCGGCACCGGGCAGCCAGGAGGCTGCCAACCCTGCCGCTGCCGGCACCCAGACCCTGGCCTGGCCCGTCTGTTCGACTTGGCGTTCGAGTTCGGCGGTGTAGTCCGGATCAGCCTCGGCCAGAACGGTTTTGGTGAAGGCGTTGCGGGCGGGCCCGCCCAGCGCAATCCGGACGTCGGGCAGATTGGAGTCCACATCGAGGTGGCCGTAGCGCGGCTTGTCGGCGCCGCTGCAGGTGGCCGTGACACCGGCGCGGACCAGCGCGACCATCAATTCGCGCGCCAGGGGTCCCGACACCGTCTCGGCCGGCGACACCACCTCGGCCACCGACAGCGCCCGCACGTCGTTCCCGACGCGGATCCGCACCGCCGACGACAGGCCGAACCAACCGTAGGCCGGGTTGTCCAGCGTCCATAGGTGCTGCGCGGTGTCCACCGATTCGCGCCCGTCATGCAGCAACGCGAAACCGCGCCCGACGACGGCGTCCCCCACCTCGCTGACCGGCATGGCGCCCGGCACCGGACACGGCCAGCGCAGCCGCAACAAGCGGTCTTCCCCGGTGAATTCGTCGATGGCGGTGCGACCGTCCACCCGCGCCACCCCGCGCCACAGCGTCAGGGTCTGGGTGTAGCGCAGCAGTCCGCCGATCCGGCCGTGCACGACCAGGCGCTGGCCGAGCGGGCCGTCGTAGGCCTGCACCCGCGCCGGCGATTCCGAAGAGCACACCACCGGACCCTTGGGCAGCAGGTGCCACGGGCCCTCCCCCTGCGTCGGATGCGACGAGTACTCCTCGTAGACGGCAAGCTCGTTGCCCACCCGGCCCTCGGCGATCAGCTCGCGGCCGTCCTGCAGCAACGACACGACCGCCCCGCCGCGCGCGGGGTCGACCTGCAGCCGGTAGTGCTCGTTGGCGATCTGGAACCCGGGCACCGGTTCCCAACCGGTTGGCACGTCAGCGGGGACCAGCCGATACGCCCGCCAGCCCAGCGACGGCACCTCCCTCGCCAGCCAGGTGACCGACCGCCCGCCGTGCTCGACCTGCGCGGGCAGCTCGGCGCCGTCGGCGTCGACGACCCGCACGCCAAAGCCGACTGGCGGGTCCAGCCGGGCGGTGACGATGTCGGTGCGCCGGTGGGTCAACGGGTTCCACACCACGACCGAATCGTCGGGAACCTTGACCGCGCTGGACAGCAGCGCCAGCGAGTTGTCGCGGGCCGCGCGGCCCAGTTCCCACGCGTCGCGCCAGCCGGTGAGCAGGTCGAGGTACACCTGGTCGGACTCCGAGCCGGTGATGCCGTCGTGGTGGGCGCCGTAAGCCAGCTGCACCCACGCCTTGGCGAACGCGGCCTGCGGATAGTCGGCGCCGCTCAGCAGCGCGGCGAACACGGCGAAGCGCTCGGCGTCCAGGACGGCGTTCTCGGCCGCCCGGTTGGCCTGCTTGGTGTCGATGTAGGACACGTCCTTGCCGGTGTAGATCGGGTTCATGTCACGGGTCTGCGGCGACGGCGCACACCCGCGCTGCGCCAGTTCGGCCCGGACCGCCGCGAAGAACTCCCGCGGCAGCGCGCACACGAACCGCGGCCACGTGTAGCGCGCCGCCCAGTCGCGGTGGATCGCGGTGACCCACTTGTTTGGCGGGGTGTAGTCGGTGCCGACGGGCAGCAGCACGTTGCGGGTCAACGCGACCCGCTTGAGCTGGTCGAACAGCCGGTAGGTCGCGTCCTCGGCCTCGGCGAGCGTGGTCGAGTCGTCCATCCCCCAGCCCGCCCCGTAGTGCGCGGGCATGTAGTGGGTCAGCAGGCCGCGGCCCGACGGCGCGATCCACTCGAATTCGCTGCAGAACTGCATGCGCTCGACGTCACCGCCCGGACCCCACTGGTGGTGTGGTCCCCGGGCCCACGAGCTCGAAGTCAGGCCGGCGTCGGCCGCCATCCCCGGGAATTGCGGGTCGTGGCCGAAGACGTCCAGTTGCCACGCGGTGGCCGGATCGGCGCCCAGCACGTGGCGTTGAAAACCCATGCCGTGCACCAGGTTTCGGATGGTCGTTTCCGGGCTGGTCAGGTTGGTGTTGGGTTCGTTGTAGGCGCCGCCCATCACCTCGACGCGTCCCTCGGCGATGAACAGGCGAAGGTCTGCGCGGTCCTCCGGGCGGGCGTCCCAGTACGGCTTGAGGTAGTCCACCTCGGCCAGCACGAACTTGTACTCCGGCTCGCGGCGAGCCATCTCCAGATGCGCGTGGACCAGTGCGAAGCCGTTGGCCTGCCGCCCCGGCGGGTCCGCGGCCCACTCGCTGGTGTAGGCGCCTTGCGTGTTCCACCAGACCGGATCGTAGTGAAAGTGGCTGATCATGAACATCGTCCAGCCGGGCTCCGCCACGGTGAACTCGAAGGGCTTGCGCGCGTGACCGGCGCGCACCCGGGCGGCCCGCCGCTGCCCCACGACGGGGCGGTCAACCGTGACCGGAACCTCGATGACCTGCTGCCCGGGCTCGGCGAGGGCCTCCCCGCTCAGACCTTCGCCGTCGACGCGGACCGGCGTCGGCTCGGCGCACCCGGAAACGGTGACCCGTGCCAGCTGCAGGGGCGCGTCCGGCGGCCCGACGAAAAGCTCCGTCGACTCCGCCGAAACCAGCTGCATGCCCGCACTTTACGACGCGGGCTTAGGATCTGGCCATGCCCGCTCTTGCCCCGCCCGTGGCCGACGAGCGCAGCGCCCTGCGCGAGTTCCTGGCGTTCCACCAGAGCGCGTATTTCGCGGTCTCGTACGGCCTCACCGACGAACAAGCCCGGTCTACACCCACGGTCAGCGCGCTTTCGATCGGCGGGCTGGTCAAGCACGCCACCGAGATGCAACGCACCTGGATGGCGCGAGTCGACGCCGCGCCGGACGCGCCGCCGAAGGACACCCGGCCCTTCGCGGAGATCGCCAAGGAGTTCGGTGATCAGCATGTGATGCGGCTCGACGAGACGCTGGCCGGACTGCTGGACGCCTTCGAAGCCCAGAACGCGGAATCCCTGCGGCTGGTGGAAACCTCGGACCTCGACGCGGAGGTACCCGTTCCGCAGGACATCCCCTGGTTCCCCAAGAACCAGCCGGCCTGGTCGGTGCGCTGGGTGATCCTGCACGTGATCAACGAGCTGGCCCGCCACGCCGGACACGCCGACATCATCCGGGAAACCATCGACGGCGCCACCATGTACGACTTGATCGCCGGGTTGGAGAACTGGGAACCGCAGCCGTGGGCCAAGCCCTGGCATCCCAGGTAGAAAAGAGAGCGTGCTCACCAGCAGCGGAATCGCGCGCCGCGAGACACCGCACGGCGCCGTGGAGCTCTACTACGAGGATCTCGGCGACCCGGCGGCCCCGCCCGCGCTGCTGATCATGGGCCTGGGCGCCCAGCTGCCGATGTGGCCCGACGGCTTCTGCGAACAACTCGTCGACGCCGGTTACCGCGTCATCCGCTTCGACCACCGCGACACCGGGCTGTCGGCCAAGATGCACGGACTGCGGGCCCGGGGCCCCGTCTACCGACGGGTCGGCCGCTATCTGCTGGGCAAGCCCAGTCCGGTGCCATACACCTTGATCGACATGACCGAGGACGTCGTGGCGTTGCTCGATCAGCTGGGCATCGGCCGGGCCCATGTGGTTGGTGCGTCGCTGGGCGGCATGATCGCGCAGATCCTGGCGGCCACCCAGCCGGATCGGGTGGCGTCGCTGGCCATCATCATGTCGACCACCGGCAAGCCGTTTTCCGCGTTGCCGGCCTGGCGGGTCATCAAGCTCGCGTTCGATGCGCCGGCCAAAGGCGCCTCGACCGAGGAGAAGCTGGCCTTCGAGGTGCGCAACGTCGCGGTGTTCAACGGCCCGAACTTTCTGCCATCCCAAACCGAGCTGCGAAGGCGCGTGCAGCAACTCGCGGACCGCTGCAGCTATCCGGCGGGAATGCTGCGCCAATTCGACGCCGTGCTGGGCACCGGCAGCCTGCTCGGGTACAGCAGGGCGATCACCGCGCCCACGGTCGTACTGCACGGTTCGGCCGACCCGATGGTGCGGCCGCGCAACGGGCGCGCGGTCGCCGCGCCCATCCCCGGCGCGCGATTCGTCGTGATCGACGGGATGGGACACGACCTTCCGAGACCGGTCTGGCGGCCGATCATCGAGACCCTGACCGAGCACTTCGCCCTTTCCGGATCCCGGTGAGCGCGCTCACAGGAATTGGGACTTGACAGGCCCGATTTGGCAGACTGCTGGGATGAGTTCCACCAAGCACCGCGAGGTGGCCAAGCTTGACCGGGTGCCCTTGCCGATCGAAGCTGCGCGGGTAGCAGCCACCGGTTGGCAGGTCACGCGCACCGCCGCTCGCATCGTCAGCAAGCTGCCGGCCAAGGGGCCCTGGCAGCAGAAAGCGATCAAGCAGCTCCCGCAGACCTTCGCGGACCTGGGTCCGACCTACGTGAAGTTCGGACAGATCATCGCGTCCAGCCCCGGCGCGTTCGGCGAGGCGCTGTCGCGCGAATTCCGCGGCCTGCTCGACCGGGTGCCGCCGGCCGACTCCACGGAGGTGCACAACCTCTTCGTCGAGGAGCTCGGCGGCGACCCTGCCGACCTGTTCGCCAAGTGGGACGAAGAGCCGTTCGCGTCGGCGTCCATCGCGCAGGTGCACTACGCGACCCTGCACAGCGGCGAGGAAGTCGTCGTCAAGATCCAGCGTCCGGGCATTCGCCGCCGGGTCGCCGCCGACCTGCAGATCCTGAAGCGCTTCGCCCAGGCCGTCGAACTGGCCAAGCTGGGCCGTCGCCTGTCGGCGCAGGATGTCGTCGCCGACTTCGCCGACAACCTGGCCGAAGAGCTGGACTTCCGGCTCGAGGCGCAGTCGATGGAGGCCTGGGTCTCGCACCTGCACGCGTCACCGCTGGGCAAGAACATCCGGGTGCCGCTGGTGCACTGGGACTTCACCACCGAGCGGGTGTTGACGATGGAGCGGGTCCACGGCATCCGCATCGACAATGCCGCCGCCATCCGCAAGGCCGGATTCGACGGCGTCGAGTTGGTGAAGGCGCTGCTGTTCTCGGTGTTCGAGGGCGGGCTGCGGCACGGGCTGTTCCACGGCGACCTGCATGCCGGCAACCTGTACGTCGACGACCAGGGCCGCATCGTGTTCTTCGACTTCGGCATCATGGGCCGCATCGATCCCCGCACCCGCTGGCTGCTGCGTGAGCTGGTGTACGCGCTGCTGGTGAAGAAGGACCACGCCGCGGCCGGCAAGATCGTCGTGCTGATGGGGGCCGTCGGCACCGTGAAGCCGGAGGCCCAGGCCGCCAAGGATCTGGAGAAGTTCGCCACACCGCTGACCATGCAGACGCTGGGCGACCTGTCGTACGCCGACATCGGCCGCCAGCTCTCGACGCTGGCCGACGCGTACGACGTCAAGCTGCCCCGCGAGCTGGTGCTGATCGGCAAGCAGTTCCTCTACGTCGAGCGGTACATGAAGCTGCTCGCACCCAAGTGGCAGATGATGTCCGACCCGCAGCTGACGGGGTACTTCGCCAACTTCATGGTCGAGGTCAGCCGCGAGCACCAGAGCGACGTGGAGGTGTAGTGCAGGTCCGCACCGGCGCCGCGACAGTCCTTAATCCCAAGGGCGACCTCAAGCTGTACTACGAGGACATGGGTGATGTCGACGACCCACCCGTGCTGCTGATCATGGGGTTGGGCGCTCAGCTGCTGCTGTGGCGGACCGCATTCTGCGAGAAGCTCGTCGGCCAGGGCCTGCGGGTCATCCGGTACGACCACCGCGACGTCGGCCTCTCCAGCAAGACGGAATCTCCCGAGTCCGACCGGCCGATGGTCCCCCGGCTGCTCAGGTTCTGGCTCGGGCTGCCCGGCGAGGCCCCGTACACGCTGGAGGACATGGCCGACGACGCCGCCGCTCTGCTGGACCACCTGGGCATCGAGCGCGCGCACATCGTCGGGGCGTCGATGGGCGGCATGATCGCGCAGATCTTCGCGGCGCGATTCGCCGAGCGGACGAAGTCGTTGGCGGTCATCTTCTCCAGCAACAATCGAGGGTTCCTGCCGCCACCGGCGCCCCGCGCCCTGCTCTCACTCATCAAAGGACCGCCGCCGGGCTCGCCGCGGGACGTGGTCGTCGACAACGTGGTGCGCATCACCAGGATCACCGGCAGCCCGCGCTACCCCAAGAGCGAGGAGCAGATTCGCGCCGACGCCGTCGAGAGCTACGACCGCAGCTTCTACCCGCAGGGGACCGCCCGGCACTTCAGCGCGGTCATGGCCAGCGGCAGCCTGCTCGCATACAACCGGCGGACCGTCGCACCGACGGTGGTTATACATGGCCGAGCCGACAAGCTGGCGCGGCCCTTCGGCGGGCGCGCGGTGGCGCGCGCCATCAACGGCGCTCGGCTAGTGTTATTCGACGGCATGGGCCACGACCTGCCCCAGCAACTTTGGGATCGGCTGATCAGCGTGCTAACAAGCAACTTCGCCGAGGCCCGCTGAAGGTCTCACCGGTTGTACGGTTGGCGTTAGGCGTTAGGAGGGCGTCTGATAAATGGCGGAGCTGAAACCGTATTTCGAAGACTCGCAAGCGGCATACGACATTTCGGACGACTTTTTCGGTCTGTTTCTCGACCCGACCTGGGTCTACACGTGTGCTTACTTCGAGCGCGACGACATGACCCTGGAAGAGGCGCAACTCGCCAAGTTGGACCTCGCCATGGACAAGCTCAACCTCGAGCCCGGTATGACGCTGCTGGATGTCGGGTGCGGCTGGGGCGGGGCGCTGGTGCGCGCCGTCGAGAAGTACGACGTCAACGTCATCGGCCTCACGCTGAGCCGAAACCACTGCGAGCGCAGCAACTCTCGGCTGGCGGCCATCCCGACGACGCGCCGCGCCGAGGCGCGCCTGCAGGGCTGGGAGGAGTTTGACGAGAAGGTCGATCGGATCGTCTCCTTCGAGGCGCTCGACGCCTTCCACAAGGAGCGGTATGGCACGTTCTTCGAACGCTCATACGGCCTCCTCCCCGACGACGGCCGGATGCTGATGCACAGCCTGTTCACCTACGACCGTAGGTGGTTGCACGAGCAGGGAATCGCGCTGACGATGAGCGACCTACGGTTCCTCAAATTCCTCCGCGAGTCGATTTTCCCCGGCGGCGAACTTCCTTCCGAGCCCGACATCCTCGACAACGCGAAGAACGCCGGGTTCCACTTGGAGCAAACCCAACTGCTGCAGCTGCACTACGCAAAGACCCTGGACACCTGGGCGACCAACTTGGAGTCCAACCGGGAGCGCGCCATCGCGCTGCAGTCCGAACAGGTCTACGACAACTTCATGCACTACTTGACGGGGTGTGCGGAGCGCTTCCGCAGGCGGCTCATCAATGTGGGTCAGTTCACGCTGACGAAGTGACGAAAGACACATAACACCATGGCCAGGGATCTAACGCCGCACTTCGACGATGTGCAGGCGCACTACGACTTATCCGACGACTTCTTCCGCCTGTTTTTGGACCCCACCCAGACCTATAGCTGCGCATACTTCGAGCGCGACGACATGACGCTGGAAGAGGCGCAGATCGCCAAGATCGACCTGGCACTGGGCAAGTTGGGTTTGCAGCCCGGCATGACGCTGCTCGACGTCGGTTGCGGGTGGGGCGCCACGATGCGGCGGGCGGTCGAAAAGTACGACGTGAACGTCGTCGGCCTGACGTTGTCGAAAAACCAGGCCGCCCACGTGCAGAAGTCGTTTGACGAAGTACACAGTCCGCGCAGCACTCGAGTGCTGCTGGCCGGCTGGGAACAGTTCGACGAGCCGGTCGACCGCATCGTGTCGATCGGCGCGTTCGAACACTTCGGCCACGATCGCTACGACGACTTCTTCAAGATGGCCCAAAGCGTCCTGCCCGCTGACGGGGTGATGCTGCTGCACACCATCACCGGCCTGACCGGACCGCAGTGCATCGAGCGTGGCATCCCCCTGACGTTCGAGATGGCGCGCTTCATCAAGTTCATCGTCACCGAGATCTTCCCCGGCGGCCGGTTGCCGTCGATCGAGATGGTCCAGGAGCGCTCGGCGGATGCGGGTTTCGGTTTGACGAGCCGGCAATCGCTGCAGCCGCATTACGCGAGGACCCTCGACCTGTGGGCGCAGGCTCTCGAGGCGCAAAAGGACGAGGCCATCGCGATTCAATCCGAAGAGGTCTACGAGCGCTACATCAAGTACCTGACCGGCTGCGCAAACGCATTTCGGATCGGCTACATCGACGTCAACCAGTTCACGTTGGAGAAATCCCAAGGGCATGCGACCTCAAATGCAGGGGATCCGCCCCCGCCCCTGTAGGGTGCCGGGGACGGCCACCTGGTGACTGTCCAGTCGGAAGGACACGATGTCTGAGAATAATGTGGGAGCCCCCGCGCTGGCGCGGGCTAACTCCGACAATGTTCGGGCCCACTATGACCTGTCGAACGAGTTCTTCGCGCTGTTCGTAGACCCGACGCGCACCTACAGCTGTGCATACTTTCCACGCGAGGGCATGACCCTGCACGAAGCTCAGCTAGCCAAGATCGACCTGACGCTGGACAAACTGGGACTAGAGCCTGGGATGACCCTGCTCGACATCGGCTGCGGCTGGGGTTCGGTGATGAAGCGGGCCATCGAGAAGTACGACGTCAACGTCGTCGGGTTGACCCTGTCGAAGAACCAGCATGCCTACTGCCAGCAAGTGCTCAAGGAAATCGACAGCAAGCGCTCGCGACGGGTGTTGCTGAGCGACTGGGCGGACTTCACCGAGCCGGTGGACCGCATCGTCATCATCGAAGCCTTGGAGCACTTCGGCTTCGAACGCTACGACGAGTTCTTCAAGTTCGCCTACGACGCCCTGCCCGCCGACGGCGTCATGCTGCTGCACTCGATCACGGGGCTGCTCCCAAAGCAGGTCCTCGAGGGCGGCAAACCCGTGACGTTCGAAATGGCGCGCTTCATCAAGTTCATCATGACGGAGATCTTCCCGGGAGGCCGACTCCCGTCGATCGAGAAGGTCGAGGAGCACTGCGCCAAAGTGGGGTTCAAGGTGACTCGGACGCAGTCGCTGCAGTTGGACTTCGCCAAGACCCTTGACTTCTGGGCCGAGGCACTGGAGGCCCGCAAGGACGAGGCCATCGCGATCCAGTCCGAAGAGATCTACCAGCGATACATGCATTTCCTGACCGGCTGCGCCAAGGCATTCCGGGTCGGCTACATCGACCTCAACCAGTTCACGCTGGAAAAGTGAGCTTCGGTATCGTTGCACGCCATGGCTGAGCATCCGACTGGTCCGACGAAGACGCGGACGCGCTTCGAAGACATTCAGGCGCACTACGACGTCTCCGACGACTTCTTCGCCCTGTTCCAGGACCCCACCCGGACCTACAGCTGCGCGTACTTCGAGCCGCCGGACATCACGCTCGAAGAGGCCCAGTACGCCAAGATCGACCTCAACCTGGACAAGCTGGACCTCAAGCCGGGGATGACGCTGCTGGACATCGGCTGCGGCTGGGGAACCACGATGAAGCGCGCCGTCGAGCGATTCGACGTCAACGTCATCGGCCTGACGTTGTCCAAGAATCAGCATGCCCGCTCCAAGCAGGTGGTGGGGGCGCTCGACACCAACCGCTCATTCGAGGTGCGGCTGCACGGCTGGGAAGATTTCAACGAGCCCGTCGACCGGATCGTGTCGATCGAGGCCTTCGAGCACTTCGGCCACGAGAACTACGACGACTTCTTCAAGCGGTGTTTCGACATCATGCCCGAGGACGGGCGGATGACCGTCCAGAGCAGCGTCGGCTACCACCCCTTCGAGATGGCCGCGCGCGGCAAGAAGCTGAGCTTCGAGACGGCCCGGTTCATCAAGTTCATCATCACCGAGATCTTCCCGGGCGGCCGGCTGCCGTCCACCGAGATGATGGTCGAACACGGGCAGAAGGCCGGTTTCGTTGTCCCCGAGCCGCTTTCGTTGCGGCCGCACTACATCAAGACACTGCACATCTGGGGCGACACGCTGGAGTCCAACAAGGAAAAGGCCATCGAGGTCACCTCCGAAGAGGTCTACAACCGGTACATGAAGTACCTGCGCGGCTGCGAGCACTACTTCACCGACGAGATGCTCGACTGCAGCCTGGTGACCTACCTCAAGCCGGGTGCCTCGGACTAGTTCTAGGCCTAGCTTGTCGCATTGGGGCTGCGCCGTTCGTCGAATAGGTAGAGAGTGGAGCACAGGGCTCTGCTCACTACCGGAGGTGACGACAAAATGCAGTACTTCGCCTTGTTGATCAGCACGGAGCGGGAACTCACGCCCGAAGAAGGCGCCGCCGAGATGGCAGCCTACGAGGCCTTCCACGCCAAGGCCGGATCGGCGATTCGCGGCGGCGACGCCCTGCTGCCCGCAGCGACCGCCGTGCGCATCACCGGGGGCCCCGACGCACCGGTGATCACCGACGGCCCATTCGCCGAAGGCGCGGAAGTCGCGGGAGGCTACTACGTGTTCGAAGCCGAAAACCTCGACGAGGCACTTGCTTTGGCCCGCGACGTCCCGGCCGCCAAGCGCGGCGGCGTGGAGATCTGGCCGATGGCCGGCCCAGGGTTGCAGCCCCAGCCGACCGAAGGCCCCACCTGGATCGCGCTGCTGCTGGAGCCACCCGACCGGGCGGTGGAGCCGGGCTCGCCGGAGTGGGAGGCGGGGGCCGTCCGCCACCAGGAGTTCGGTGCCGAGGCGGGTCAGCACATCAAGGGCGGTGCGGGCCTGCACCCACCGTCGACGGCAACCACCGTGCGGGTGCGCGACGGCGACGTCCTCATTACGGACGGGCCGTACGCGGAGGGCGCCGAAGTCGCCAACGGCTTCTATGTGCTCAGCGCCGCCGACCGCGACGAAGCCGTGAAGATCGCGTCGATGATCCCCGCTTCCGCCGTGGAGGTGCGGCAAAGGGCTGGCGTCTCGGGACTGTAGCGTCGCACGAATGGCGAACCTGGACGGCGTCTTCCGCCGGGAGTGGGGACCGGCCGTCGCCGCGCTCGCGCGGTGGTCCGGCGACCTCACCGTCGCGGAGGACGCCGTCCAGGAAGCCTGCGCCGAGGCGCTTCGCACCTGGCCCCGCGACGGCGTGCCGGACCATCCCGGCGGTTGGCTGATCACCGTCGCACATAACCGCGCCCGAGATCGGCTACGCCGCGAATCCGTGCGTCCCGGAAAGGAATTGGCGGCTGCCGTGGAGGATATCCGGGCACGCACCGATCGCACCGACCCGCATCCGGTTCTCGACGACGAACTGCGGATGATGTTCACCTGTGCGCACCCGGCGCTTGACCGGCAGTCGCAACTGGCGCTCACGCTGCGGTTAGTCTCCGGGCTGACCGTCGCCGAGATCGCCCGTGCGCTCCTGCAGACGGAGGCCGCAGTCGGCCAGCGAATCACGCGCGCCAAGAACAAGATCCGGCACGCCAACATCCCGCTGCGGGTTCCGCCCGCCGAGTTGCTGCCCGAGCGCACACCGCACGTGCTCAGCTGCATCTACTCGGTGTTCACCGAGGGTTATTGGTCGACGGCGGGCCCGTCGGCGATCCGTGACGAACTGTGCGACGAAGGGGTCCGGCTGGCCGGGGAGTTGTGCGCGCTGATGCCGGACGAGCTGGAGGCGCACTCCTTGGCCGCGCTGGTGATGCTGCACGATTCGCGGCGGGAAACCCGGGTGGACGACACCGGGATGCTGGTGCCGCTCGAGGATCAGGACCGTCGCCGCTGGGACCGCGGCCGAATCTCCCGCGGGCTGGACCGGTTGCGAAAGGCCGAGGGATCGACGGGCCCCTATCTGCCGCAAGCGGTGATCGCCGCGCTGCACGCGACCGCACCGTCCTGGGACCAGACGGACTGGTTCGCCATCTGCGCGGCCTACGACCGTTTACTGCAGATGACCGACTCCCCGGTGGTCCGGGCCAACCGCGCGCTGGCGGTCGGTTTCCGCGACGGCCCCGACGCCGGCCTGGCCGCCCTGGACAGGGTGGCGCATGATCCCCGGCTGGGCCGCTCGAATCTCGTCTCGACGGTGCGCGCCGATCTGCTGCGGCGCGCGGGACGGCCCGCCGAGGCCGTCACGTGCTACCGAATGGCGTTGGAGTCCAACGGTTCCGAGCCGGGCCGGGAGTTCTTACGGCGACGCATCGCGGAATGCGGCGGATGATGGCGCCGAACGTCGACTGCTTGGGCCGATCACTCGCGAAATCGCACCACAAGTCGACGTTCGGCTTAGAAAATCAGGCCTCGCCGAAGTGGCGGGTGACGGACGGGTCCACGGGGATGCCGGGGCCCGTGGTCGTCGACACGGTGATCTTCTTGAGGTAGCGGCCCTTCGACGACGACGGCTTGAGCCGCAGCACCTCGTCAAGCGCGGCGCCGTAGTTCTCGGCCAGCAGCTTCTCGTCGAACGACGCCTTGCCGATGACAAAGTGCAGGTTGGCCTGCTTGTCGATGCGGAAGTTGATCTTGCCGCCCTTGATGTCGGCCACGGCCTTGGCGACGTCGGGGGTGACGGTGCCGGTCTTGGGGTTCGGCATCAGGCCGCGGGGACCCAGGACGCGGGCGATGCGACCGACCTTGGCCATCTGGTCGGGGGTGGCGATCGCGGCGTCGAATTCCAGCCAGCCGCCCTGGATCTTCTCGATCAGGTCGTCGCTGCCGACCACGTCGGCGCCGGCGGCCTGCGCCTCTTCGGCTTTCTCGCCGACCGCGAACACCGCGACGCGCGCCGTCTTACCGGTGCCGTGTGGCAGGTTGACCGTGCCGCGGACCATCTGGTCGGCCTTGCGCGGGTCGACGCCGAGCCGGATCGCCACCTCGACGGTCGCGTCCTGCTTCGTCGACGACGTTTCCTTGGCGAGCTTGGCCGCCTCCAGCGGGGTGTACAGGTTTGTCCTGTCCACCTTCTCGGCGGCGGCGCGATATGCCTTGCTGTTCTTGCTCATTGATTCATCCAATCTGGTGTTGGGTCGTGGTTATCGGGCCGAAGCTGGCCCTCCCACGGGTTGAGTTGTTACTCGACGGTGATCCCCATCGACCGGGCGGTGCCGGCGATGATCTTGGCGGCAGCGTCGATGTCGTTGGCGTTGAGATCGGCTTTCTTGGTTTCGGCGATCTCGCGCACTTGATCCCAGCTGACCTTGGCGACCTTGGTCTTGTGCGGCTCCGCGGAGCCCTTGCCCACGCCGGCGGCCTTGAGCAGCAGCTTGGCCGCGGGCGGCGTCTTGAGCGCGAAGGTGAAGCTGCGGTCCTCATAGACCGTGATCTCCACCGGGATGACGTTGCCGCGCTGGTTCTCGGTGGCGGCGTTGTACGCCTTGCAGAACTCCATGATGTTGACGCCATGCTGGCCGAGCGCGGGTCCCACCGGCGGAGCAGGGTTGGCCTGTCCCGCCACGATCTGCAGCTTGATCAGCCCAACGGCCTTCTTCTTCGGGGCCATGAGATGTTGGTGTTCCTTCCTGGTAAACCTGGTTAAATCTTCGAGACTTGGCTAAAGGTCAGTTCGACGGGGGTTTCGCGGCCGAAGATCGACACCAGCACCTTGAGCTTCTGCTGTTCGGCGTTGACCTCGTTGATCGTGGCCGGCAACGAGGCGAACGGTCCGTCCATGACCGTCACCGATTCGCCGACCTCGTAATCGACCTCGACGACCGGGCGCTCCAGCCCACCCGCCTCGGCGACAGCGGCCGTGCTGGCCGCGCCCTTGGCCGCCTTCTTAGTCGCTCCGCGCGGCAGCAGGAACTTCACCACGTCGTCAAGCGTGAGCGCCGACGGACGCGACGTCGCGCCGACGAACCCGGTAACACCCGGGGTGTTGCGCACCGCGGCCCACGAGTCGTCGGTCAAGTCCATGCGCACCAGGATGTAGCCGGGCAACACCTTGCGGTTCACCTGCTTGCGCTGGCCGTTCTTGATCTCGGTGACCTCTTCGGTGGGCACCTCAACCTGGAAGATGTAGTCGCCGACGTCAAGGTTCTGCACCCGGGTCTCCAGGTTGGCCTTCACCTTGTTCTCGTATCCCGCGTAGGAGTGGACGACGTACCAGTCGCCGGGCTTGCTGCGCAGCTCCGCCTTGAGCGCGACGGCCGGGTCGACCTCCTCGGCCGGCTCGGCCGGCTCGGCCTGCGCTGAGGTCTCTGAGGTCGCTGAGGTATCGGCGACCTCGGCTAGCTCGTCGGTCTCCTTCAGGTCGACCGCTTCGCCCGCTGACGCGTCACCGTCGAAGGTACTCACGGTTTTCAGTCCTCTCTATCACTCTCAAAAGCCGAGTCACTCTCAAAGCTCAGCCGAACACCAGCATCACCAGTTTGGCCAGGCCGAAATCCGCGAGGCCGACCAGCGCCACCATGAAGGCCAGAAACGCCAGCACCACCGAGGTGTAGGTGAGCATCTGTTTGCGGTTCGGCCAGATCACCTTCCGCATCTCTGCAACGACCTGCTTGAGGTAGTTGTAGACGAACACGAACGGATTGGCCGAGCGGTCCCCGGGTTTCTTCGGTCTCTTGGCCGTCTTAGCCTTCTTGGCCGCCCGCTCCTTCTTGGCCTTGCCGCCCTCGGCGACCTCGGCCTCCTCCGCCGACTCCACGTCGACGTCGTCAGGCTCGGCCACGCGCTGCCGAGACCTCTTGCCGGTGGGCCGTTGCGGCCGCGTCGCAGGCTTTGTCACCACGGCCGTCCGACCGCCGCTCTCGCGGCTGTCGTCAGTGTCGCCGCCGTCGCGTGCGGCGTCGTTGGCAGCGTCGCCCTCGTCGCTCACCGCATGCTCCTTTGTTTGCTAGTCTCCCGCGAACCGTCCCAGTGTGATGGGACACTCTTCCAGTGTCCACCATGGCACGCCTCGTTCGTCAGCAGGGGCGACAGGACTTGAACCTGCAACCTGCGGTTTTGGAGACCGCTGCTCTGCCAGTTGAGCTACGCCCCTTCGCGGTTGGCAGGCCAACCTGCGCTTACCTACCGGGGCTCACATGACACGCGCGCCTCCCGCTCGTTCAACTCACGGAAAGCGCGCTGATGTTGGGAAAACCCCGAGGTCCGAGTGTACTCGATTCCACTTAAGCGCAGGAAATCCGATACCAATTACGCGGTTCTGATGACCTGCCCGGATTCCTTATCCCATTTGAGCTTGGCCGAGCCGTCGCCCTGCTGGCCCATCAGGGTGGTGTAGGCCTCGATTACGACCTCGCCGTCGTCGTTGGTGCAGGTGTTCTTGGTGACGACGATGTCGGCGCCGAAACGCTCGTCCACCGAATGGATGTCCATCCGGGCCCACAGTTTGTCGCCGGCCAATATCGGCTTGTAGAAAACGAACCGCTGGTCGACCTGCACGATCTGCATGGTCTCCATGCCGATGTCGACGTTCCGGAAGAAATCCAGCTGGACGTATTTGGCGAAGATCGACACGAAGGTCATCGGGGCAATGATCGCGTCGTAACCGAGCTCGGCGGCCGCCTCCTCGTCGAAGTAGGCCCGCTCGTCGCACTTGATGGCGCGGGCGAACTCGCGAAGCTGCTCGCGGCCCACAACGAAGTAGTCCGGATACCGCCAGACCATCCCACGGATGTCGGTCTTGAGAGCCATGAGCGACGCCTGCCTACGCCAACTTCGCCGATGCGATGGCCCGGCCGAAGATCTTCTTGCCACCGGTGGTGGCCGTGAGGGCGATCGTCACCGTCTTGCTCTCGGGATCCGCCGACTTCACCTTGCCGCTGAAGACCAACTCCGCGCCCTTGCCGTCGTTTGGCACCGGCACCACGGCGGTGAATCGCACGTTGTACTCGGTGACCGCGCCCGGGTCACCGACCCACGAGGTGACGTAGCCGCCGCCGATGCCCATGGTCAGCATGCCGTGGGCGATCGCGGTATCCAGCCCGACGATCTTGGCGATCTCGTCGTCCCAATGGATCGGGTTCAAGTCGCCGGAAACCCCCGCGTAGTTCACCAGGTCCTGGCGGGTCAGCGGGTAGGTCCTCTCCGGAAGTTGGTCACCCACCGTGACCGAACTGAACTCACGCAGCGCCATCAGAAAATCCCACTTCCCCATCGTCGCCTGCACGGCCCGCCAGGGTCGTGTAGGTCTCCTGCACGACGTCACCGGCTTCGTTGGTGACGATGTTCTTGGTCACGATGATCTGGGTGCCGTGCGCCTCACGCATCGAGTCCACCCACACGTCGCAGTACAGCTTGTCGCCCGCCACGATCGGCTTAGAGAATTTCAGCACCTGGTCGACCTGGACAATCTGCTGGTCACTGACCGCGATGCCCGCGTGGTTGAAAAACGACGTCTGAGCCTGGTAGCCGAAAACGCAGATGAACGTCAGCGGGGCCAGCAACCCCTTGTAGCCGAGCTCGGCGGCGGCGTCCTCCTCGAAGAACGAGGTGTCGTCGTTTTGCACGGCGACGGCGTACTCGCGGATCTTCTCCCGCTCCACCTCGTAGTGGTCGGGATAGCGGTAGTGCATCCCGACGATTTCTTCGCTCAATGGCACAGGTCTCGAACCTACCTAGTCAATCTGAATAAATGCGCGAGTGTGGTCGCTAGCGTGTCTCGCGGTGCGCCTGGTGCTTGCCGCAGTTCGGGCAGAACTTCTTCAGCTCCATCCGGTCGGGGTCGTTGCGCCGGTTCTTCTTGGTGATGTAATTGCGGTGCTTGCACACCTCGCACGCCAAGGTGATCTTCGGCCGCACGTCGGTACTGGATGCCATGTCGGTTCTCTCAAATCTCTTTCGGAAGTCGCGTTGTTAAGTTGTAGCGATGGCCGGACTCGAACCGGCGACCTAACGATTATGAGTCGTTCGCTCTAACCGACTGAGCTACATCGCCTCTGGGCCACCCCGTTGTGGGTTCGGGGCCGCCAGCCTGCTCGGCGTCCGCCGAGCCCCCTAACGGAATCGAACCGTTGACCTTTTCCTTACCATGGAAACGCTCTACCGACTGAGCTAAGGGGGCCGTTCACCCAAGCGACCAGTCGCCGCGGGCCTAAAAGAGGGTACAACCTGGCGCGCAACGTCACCAAACCACGAACGCGGCCGGGGGCTCCCGAACGAGTTTGCGGCGACGGGGTCGACAGGTAGCGAGAAAATCACCCGCTGTCGCGGCTGCGGCGAGGTTCCCACGCGCTGAGGTCGCTGAACTCGTCGTACTCGTCGTCGTGTTCGTCGCCATCCTCATGGCCGAGCAACATCCGCAACGCGAGATGGACGGCCTCGCGCGTGTCAGCCACCTTGTAGCGACGTATCGCCTCTTGGACCAGATCGTCGTCGATTTCGATCTCGACCTTCTTCAGCATGGACCAACAATAACCACCGCCCGCCGAACCCGCCGGGATGAGTCCCGGGGCAAGTCATAGTCTTGTTCCGTGTCAGATTCGGACCGGCTGTACTTCCGTCAACTGCTGTCGGGTCGCGATTTTGCCGCCGGCGACGTGTTCGCGGCGCAAATGCGCAACTTTGCCTACCTGATCGGCGACCGTCAGACCGGGGACTGCGTGGTGGTCGACCCCGCGTACGCCGCCGGCGATCTGCTCGACACGCTCGAGGCCGACGGCATGCACCTGTCCGGGGTGCTGGTGACCCACCATCACCCCGACCACGTGGGCGGGGAGATCATGGGCTTTCAGCTCAAGGGCCTGGCCGAGCTCCTGGACAGGACGCCGGTGCCGGTGCACGTGAACACCCATGAGGCCCTGTGGGTTTCGCGGGTCACCGGGATCGGCCTCGGCGACCTCACCACCCATGAGGACCACGACAAGGTCGCCGTTGGCGACATCGAAATCGAGTTGCTGCACACCCCGGGTCACACGCCCGGCAGCCAGTGCTTTCTGCTCGACGGCCGCCTGGTCGCCGGTGACACGTTGTTCCTGGACGGCTGCGGACGCACGGACTTTCCCGGCGGCGACTCCGACGAGATCTATCGCAGTCTGCAGCGGCTTGCGGCGCTCCCCGGAGACCCGACAGTCTTTCCGGGGCACTGGTATTCGGCCGAGCCGAGCGCATCGCTGTCGGAGGTCAAGCGTTCCAACTACGTGTATCGCGTCGCCGATCTTGACCAGTGGCGAACGCTGATGGGCGGCTAAGCGACCCCAAAGCTGCTAGAGGCCAATTTAAGCGTCTCGGTGCTATTGCTTGTGCGGTCGGCAATATGCGCCGAACGCCTCTACTATCGGGCCAGCGAAATTTCGGGCCGAAGATCACTGTGATATAAGCGGAGGGTGGATTCAATGGGGTGGATCCAGAGCGGCTGGGGCGGGGTCGCCCATGTTGGGTCCAGCGCCTGGTTAGCGTGGGCGGCGTGGGCGGCGATTTTGGTGGCCCTCCTCGCGCTGGCCTTCACAAACCGGCAGATCAAGCTCAACCGTCGGGTCGCCGCGCAGCAGATCCGGCCCCACATCGGGATGTTCATGGAACCGCATCCCGCCGACTGGCACGTCATCGAACTCGTGGTCAGAAATTTCGGCCAGACCGCGGCCTACGACATCCGGTTTTCATTTCAGAATCCACCGACGGTGGCCGAATACGAAAATGCCGGCCAGGGCTACGCCGACGTCGTCGAACTGAAGCTGCCTCGCGAGTTGCCGGTACTGGCGCCCGGCCAGGAATGGCGCACTGTGTGGGATTCGGCGCTCGACCGCGCCGAAATCGGAAGTGGCATCGAGTCTCGCTTCGCCGGGACCGTGACCTACCACGACCGGCCCGACAAGCCGCGCGGATGGCGGTTCTGGCGGGGTGACCGACCTACGCTGCAGACCGATGTGGTGCTGGACTGGGATGCCCTTCCGCCGACTCAGCGCATCGAGCTGATGACGACCCACGACCTGGCGAAGCGGGAAAAGCTGAAGCTGGAGCTGCTGCGCGGCCTGCTGACCTACTTCCACTACGCCAGCAAGGAAACACGTCCCGAGGTGTTCCGCAGCGAGATCGAACGAATCAACGGCGCCGTCCAAGAGACCCAGGACAGGTGGCGCACCCGGCAGCTCGAGCAGCCCACCGATGTCAGCGTGCGCTGGGGTAGCGCCGAAAACGGTCTGGGCAAGCATCACCATCAGCACGTGTGACGGCGGGCCATGCGCGGCCCCGTATCGAAGGAGCAACCCATGAGCGGCCCGGTCCTCTACAGCCACAAGGATTCCATCGCGGTCGTGAGGATGAACGACGGCAAAGTCAATGCGCTGGGCCCCACGATGCAGCAAGCCCTCAACGAGGCGATCGACCAGGCCGACCGTGACAACGTTGGAGCCCTGGTGATCACCGGCAACGAGCGGGTGTTCAGCGGCGGGTTCGACCTGAAGATCCTGACCTCCGGCGAGGTGCAGCCCGCGATCGACATGCTCAGGGGCGGCTTCGAGCTGGCGTACCGACTCTTGTCCTATCCCAAGCCGGTGGTGATGGCCTGCACCGGCCACGCCATCGCGATGGGCGCGTTCCTGTTGTCGTCGGGCGACCACAGGGTGGCCGCCCACGCATACAACATCCAGGCCAACGAGGTCGCGATCGGCATGACCATCCCCTACGCGGCCCTCGAGATCATGAAGCTGCGGCTGACGCAGTCGGCGTACCAGCAGGCCACCGGGCTGGCCAAAACGTTCTTCGGCGAAACCGCGCTCGCCGCCGGCTTCGTCGACGAGATCGTGTTGCCCGAGATGGTGATCGACCGCGCCGAGGAGGCCGCGCGCGAATTTGCCGGCCTGCACCAGCATGCGCACGCCGCGACCAAGTTGCGCGCCCGTGCCGACGCGCTCAAGGCAATCCGCGCCGGAATCGAGGGGATCGAAGCCGAGTTCGGGATCTGACGAGCTTGACGGGCTGAACATGTCGAACGCGGTGGCCGGTAAAAGACCTGGCCACCGCGTTCCCTTCGCCTCCTCGCCGCTAGTGTGCCATGTACGCGGCGTGCCGTCACTTCAGCTGACGGGATCACCGGAACCGGTCCAGGTACGCCGGCCAATCCCAGGTGGACAGGAAGTGCTCAGCCGCCGCATAGCCGTTGTCGTAGAGCTCTTCGAGGCGCCCCCGGGGGCTGTCGAAGTCGAGCACTCCCACATTGGTCGATTCGACCGCGATCGAGCGCGCTGAGACCCACGGCTTGCTGAGGTGGGTCTGGTCGTGGCCCGCCAGCATGGTGGTGAGCAGGCTTTCCAGCAATGCCGTCTGTTCGAAAAAGCGCAGGGGTTTCAGCGCGGGCATCACCGCACCGAGGCCCTCGTTGGGCCTCGGTAACACCGTGATCCCAAAGGTGGGCCAGAGCGGCGGTTTGCCGTCAGCTCGGTCGAAGGTGTCGATTGGAAAGTTCGAAAGCACACCGCCGTCGACGAGGGTGGATGTCGTGCCGCTGGCGCCGGTCAGCTTGACCGGGCGATAAAAGAACGGGATCGCCATCGAAGCGCGCACCGCGTCGGCGACGGGCTGCTCGTCGGGGTCCAGTCCGTAGAGCCGCGGGTAGTCCCACGGCAGTCTCACCAGCTGCGCCGCGGTCAAGTCGGCGACGGTGACGACGAGCTTGTAGCGCGGTCCCACGACCAGGCGGTCCACGTCGACGACATCGCCGAAGTAGATGACACCCAGGTTCTTCAACTCGCTCCGAATCCAGTCGTAGGCGGCATCACCGCGGTACATGCTCGTTTCCCTTACCAGTCCCCACGCGGCGCCGAGATAGGGGACGGGTCCCGAGTCGCGCCACTTGTGCAGCGGTACCGAGAAGGCCAACTCCTTGACTTCCTCGCCGGTCAGCTGGTCACCCACGGACGCGGCCGCCAGGATCGCCGCGACCACCGAGCCGGCCGAAACGCCTGACACCCTCTTGATCGAATATCCGGCATCCATCAGCGCGACGATCGCGCCCACCAGACCGATGAACTTGACGCCACCACCGGAGAGCACGAGATCCACGAGTTTCGGCTTATCCGCCTTGCGAGCCATCTACTCCTCCGCCGAAACCCATTGGTAGGGAAGGAATTTCCCATCAAGTGTCACCACGACGTGGTCGCCGAACGGGTGCGACTTCTTCTGCAAGTCGACGCTGAAGTTGATGGCGCTCATGATGCCGTCGCCGAACCGCTCGTGAATCAGCTCCTTGATGGCGCCGCCGTACACCTGAAGGGCTTCGTAGAAGCGGTAGATGGTCGGGTCGGTGGGCACGGCGGTGGGCAGGCCGCCGCGCATGGGCGGGGCTGCCAGCACGGGCACGGCCGACTCGTCCAGCCCGAGCATCTCGACGAGAACCTTGCCGAGCTCGGTGGGTATCGGGTGCTGGCCCAGCAGGGCCGACGTGGTCCACACCGCCGGGCGGCCGATCGCGTCGGCCAGCTCCTGCGACGTCAGCCCCTTCGCCAGCCGCGCGACGACGATCTGCTCAGTGAGTTCGTTTCTGTTCATAGCCCCTAAGCATGCACACCCGGCTCAGCCCGGTTTCGTCGCGGTGACCAGGCGCGTGGAGAACCACGGGCCGCCGTACCACATGCGCCATCCGAGGTTGCGGCGCTTGATGTTTCGCCAGCCCAGCTCGCGCAGATGGTCGGCGTGCTGACGGGTTTCCCACAAGTCCGCGATGGCGAGCCGACCGCCCGGCCGCAGCACGCGAACCGCTTCGTCGAGAGCCTGTCGCCGGCCCGCGGGTGTCGCAATGTTGTGGATGGCCAGGCTGCTGACGATGATGTCCACGCTTTCGCTGGCCAACGGCAAAGCGGTCATGTCGGCGGTGCGCACCTCGACGCGGTCGGCCACGCTTTCCAATGTCGCGTTGGCCAACGTGGCCTCCTGCGAGTTGTCGGTCTGGTCGGCGCGCCACAGATCGACGCCGATCGCGCGGCCCCGCGGCAACCGCTTGGCCGCGGCCAACAACACCGCGCCACGTCCACACCCGAGGTCGAGCACCGTTTCGTCGCCACGCAGCCGCAGCTCGTCGAGGACCCGGTCCCACACAA
>Ga0318542_10000007_pt1 | contig 29843 bp, 25 predicted proteins | sample GRESIP168b4f23_FD_202530 | JGI IMG/M metagenome (GOLD analysis project Ga0318542, IMG submission 202530) | Tropical soil microbial communities from Luquillo Experimental Forest, Puerto Rico - GRE.SIPMG.168b4f23 | ecosystem: Environmental > Terrestrial > Soil > Tropical forest > Bulk soil...
GTACGCGGCCAACATCGTCGACGCGGCTTTAGAGAAGGGCACCTTCAACTTCGTCACCGACATCGGACACACTATGCCGATGGAGGCCCTCGGTGATGTGCTGGGGGTGCCGCGGGGAGACCGGGCGAAATTCTTCGCCTGGGTGGACACCTTCGCCGCGCCGTTTGACACCCGCATCACCCCGTCGTTCGAATACGTGCTGCAGGCCATCGTTGATCTGCTGAGCTATGCCGTCGAATTGGCCGACCTCAAGCGTGGCGAGCCCGGCGACGACGTAATCACCCAGCTGGTGCAGGCCGGAGCCGAGGTCATCTCTCAAGACGAGCTGATGGGCAACGTCGCCTTGCTGGCCAGCGGGGCCGCCGAGAGCACCCGCACCTCACTGAGCCATGGCATGCACGAGCTGATGCGCAACCCGGCGCAGATGGCCTGGTTGCGCGAGCACGCCCACGACATTCCGGGCACCGCGATCCAAGAGATCGTGCGCATCGCCACCCCGTTTACCCACTTGGTGCGCACCGTTACCACCGATCACGAGCTGCACGGCCAGCACATCAAAGAGGGCGACATCGTGCTGATGCTGTTTGCCGCCGGCAATTTCGACGAGCGCGCGTTCGATGAACCCAACACATTCGACCTGGCCCGCGAGAAGAATCCGCATGTCAGCTTCGGCCGGGGCCCGCATCAGTGCCTGGGCAAGCACGTGGCCGCGTTGGAGATGAAGATCCTGCTCGAGGAACTGCTGCAGCGTGCCAAAGACATCACACCTGCCGGCGAGATCAGCTACGTCCGTGATGCGTTCTCGCGGGGCGTATATCAGCTGCCGGTCACGATCACTCCCGGCTGACCCGAGGGGATTGACTACTCATGAAGGTCATCGTTGACAGCGCCTTCCCGAACTTATGGGTAATGCATGACGGCCGCACCCGAGGGGTTCGAAATCCAAAATAGTAAAGACAGCGTCCCGACACTAAACCTGAACCCGGTAAAAACCTGGCCGCCCTGAGGGACGTACTATCGATGTGTCCGGTGGTGGCCATCATGAGGATCGAAATATGGCGATAACAACCACGGGAAAACCACATACAATCACAACGAAAACCGCTTCGGCGCACCGGTTGTGCCGTCATTGCGGTCGTTTCCGCAGTGGCCAGCAAGCGGCCAATCGCATCATCAACGTGGTACTGACACCACGACACGCGGGTGGGAGTCGAGCTCAGCGCAGGCCCAGCGAGCCGCTGATGATTTCGCGTTGAATCTCGTTGGTGCCGGCGTAGATCGGCAGCACTAGTGAGTGGCGGACGTGGCTTTCCATGTCGTACTCGGTCGCGTAGCCGTAGCCGCCCATCATCTGCATGCCTTCCAGCGCGATGCGTTTCGCGACTTCAGACGTCTTGATCTTGGCCATCGACGTCATCCGGGTCGTCACGGGATCGGCGCCCCGCTCGAGGCGTTCGGCGACCTCATAGGTGAGCAGGCGTGCGCATTCGAGTTCGGTTGCGAGGTCGGCGATCCGGTGACGCAACGCCTGGAATGTGCCGATGGTCTTGCCGAACTGCTTGCGTTCCTTGACGTATGCGACGGTGTCGTCGAGAGCGCGTTGTCCGATGCCGAGGCCGACCGCGGCGCCGAGCAGCCGCTCACCGTCGAGGCCGGCCATGATCTGAGGGAAACCGCGCCCGATCTCGCCGACCACATTCTGGTCGGGCACAAAGCAGTCGGTGAAGAACACGTCATTGACCTCGCGGCCACCCAGAGTCGAGATGCGCCGGGTCTCAATGCCTTCGGCATCGCGCGGCACCTCGAAAATGGTCAAGCCCGCATGCGGCTTCCCGTCGCGGCTCGTTCGGGCGACGAGAACGATACGGCCGGCGCGGTGGGCGTAGGAGCACCAAGTTTTCTGGCCGTTGATCACGTAGCCGTTCTCTACCGCCTTGGCCGAGCATGTGATGGCCGCGACATCCGATCCCGCACCCGGCTCTGAGATCGAGATCGACATGATCTCACCGTTGGCGATGGCCGACAGGGCCTCGCGCTTTTGCTCTTCGGAGCCGAAGCGTTTGTAGCAGCCGGCGACCGTGGTGGTCGGACCGAGCGCCTTGACCGGCGCCAGCCCGCGCCAGAGCTCCTCGAACAGAATCGTCTGGTCGACGTAGGTCCCGCCGGATCCCCCGTACTCCTCGGGGATTGCAACGCCGAGCCACCCGAGTTCGGCGAGCTTCTTGTACAAGGTTGAGGACTGGTCCTCCTCGTCCGGGTCGAGCAGGGCCTCACGCTGTTCGCGGGTGGCGCACTCGCGCGCGCAGAAGTCGCGGACCGCCCCGGCGAAATCTTGCTGTTCGACGGTCAGCGTCATGCTTGGGGGAACCTCCGGTCGGGAAACAGCCCGGCAGCCACGCCGTTGCGTAGGACGGCCGGTGCCCCGCCGGCGACGACGTTGGTGACGCAGTCGCGGTGGATGCGCTGAATCGCGTAATCGGTGGTCACGCCGTAACCGCCGTGCAGTTCCATCGCCTTGAGGCTGATCTGGGGGCCGACGGTGGCGCCGAATAGCTTGGCCTGCGTGACCTCTGCCAGCTTTGGGAAGCGGCCCTCGATCGCCGAAGCGGCGGCCCGGTAGGCCAAAAGCCGCAGCGCCTCGATCTGCACCCACATATCGGCCAGCGTGTGGTAGACGGCCTGGAAGTCGATGATCGGCTTGCCGAAGGCCTCCCGCTGCTGGGTCCGCTTGGCGGCCTCGTCGTAGGCTGCCTGGCTAAAGCCCAGCCAGAAGCCGCAGTTGTGCAGGCGCTCGAGGTTGAACGCGGTCATCAACCGGGCGAACTGGCCCGGTCCCACGATCACGTTCTCGGCGGGCACGCGGACATCGGTGAGAACCATGTCGCCGTGGTGGATTCCGCGGTCACCGATGAATACCCGACCACGCTGGATCTCGACGCCGGGCATCGAGGTCTCCACCACCACCGCGCCGATACCCTTGGCACCCGGCACGTCATCGAAGCGCACGAACGTCGCGTTGAGGTCGTTGACGTTGGAACCCGTCAGAAAATTCTTGGTGCCGTTGAGGATAAAGTCGTCACCGTCGCGCGCGGCCGTGGTCGTGAGGTGGGTCAGGGCGGAGCCGGCGTCGGGCTCGGTCAGCGCGATGTTGCAGGCGCGGCGGCCGGCAACGATGTCGTGGAGGTACTTTTCCTTCACGGCGTCATCGCCGAGTAGGAACATTGAGGGTCCCGGACCGCTGGTGCAGAACACGGGCTCTGGCGGCAGCCACGATTGCGCGTAGCGGAACAGCGCCTCAACCACGATCAGGTACTCGACCGCGCCCCCGCCCTGGCCGCCGTACTCCTTGGGCATCGCCACCCCGAAAAGGCCTTCGGCCCCAACGCGATCGAAGATCTCGCGGTAGGGCGCCTCGTCGGACTCGTCCCAGGTACGCGCCTCATCGGCGAACGACCGGCCGAGTTTCTCGGCGCGTGCCTGCAGGTCTTGTTGCGCGGATGTCAGATTGAAGTCCATTAGCGGCGCTCCTTTTTGGCGACGGCCAACCCCATCGCATCGAAGTCCCACGTGTTCGGCGTGATACCGGCTTCGCGGAGTTTGTGCTTCATCACGCGGCCCACGCCGTTGCGGGGGAGGGCGTCGAGGATTTCGACGTAGCGGGGGATCGCGAAGTAGGGCAGGTGGTTCTTGAAGAACGCGAACAGTTCCGCGGGTTCGATGTGTGAGCTGACCACGATGCAGGCCTTGATGTCGTCCTCGACGAGCTTCGATGGGACCGCGTGCACGGCGGATTCGACCACGGCCGGATGGCGGTCGATGGCTTGCTCGAGTTCGACGCTCGAGACGTTTTCGCCTCGGCGGCGCAGGCTGTCTTTCTTGCGGTCGACGAACGCCAACGCCCCGCTGGGCAGGCGCCGTCCGTAGTCGCCGGTGTGGTACCACAGGCCGCGGAACGCCTCGAGCGTGGCCTCGGGCTGTTGGAAATAGCCGTCGAACATCGCGTACGGCGTCTTGGGGCGCAGGCAGATCTCGCCCGTCGCCTCGCCTTCCAGGACGTTGCCCCCGTCGTCGAGCAGGGCCACCTCGAGGTCGGGCGCCGGCAGGCCGCAGCCGTCGGGGTCGCGACGATCCGACGACAGCGGGGTCAACGTGGTCGGCATGCACTCGGTCTGGCCGAAAATGTCCACCCATGGTTCGACACCGAAACGTTGCCGGAACGTCGCCTGGGCCTGCAGTGACAGCGGCGCGCACATGATCCGGGTTACCTTGTGGTCACGATCGGCCGGCGACGGCTCGGTGGCCAGGATCGCAGCGCCCATGGCACCGACCGCGATCATCAGCGTGGCGCCGACCCGGTTCGCGCCCGGGAAGTATCCGCGGGCGCTGAATGTCGCCTGCAGATAGGCGGGAATGCCGTAGACCAGAGGCAGTGTGACGGTCACCAGGCGCGCGCCGGCATGAAACAGCGGCAGACCCGCGAACAAAATGTCGTCTTCGGTGACCTCCAACGCCTGGCCGATGAGTCCTCCGCTGCGGCAGTAGTAGCCGTGGCTGGCCACACAGCCCTTCGGCAGACCGGTAGTGCCCGAGGTGTACAGGATCGACATAGTGTCCTCGGCGCTCACCTGCACCTGTGGCGGTGTATGACCGTGCGTGACCAGGGTCGAGTACGGAACCTCGTCACCCTCGGCGTCATCGAGCATCACCACCGTTCGCAGGTTGGGAAGCTGGCTTCTCAGCGGAGCGAGGGCATCGCGGCCGGCGGCATCGGTAACGAGCACGCTCGAGCGCGACTGGCGCAGCTGGTGGGCCAGGAATTCGCCCTTCAGGAAGGCATTCAACGGCACCTGGGCGGCGCCCGTCTTGGCCACACCGTAGAAGAGCTCGAGCAGCTCGGTGCGGTTGGGCGCCAGCATGGCCACCCGCTCGCCGCGACCAACGCCCAGTTGCGCCAGACCAGCCGCGAGCGCATCGGAGCGCTGATCCATCTCGGCGTAGGTGAACACATCGTCGTCCATTGCGCAGCACACGCGATTCGGCGTTGCGGCAGCGCGAGCGCGCAGGAGCTCTGGAATTACGTGACTAGTCATCTCAAAAATAACTATAGCTCGAATTTTGACGGAGCGGAAGCCGTTGGTTAACGATCGTTTATCACCCTGCTACACCACGGCCTCTGAGTAACCCTCGTGTGGCCATCTCCCAGGGCGGTTGGTCGATCGCAACGGCTGAAAGCGTCACGTCAGCTGACCGGCTGCCTGGTCAGTTCGGATCCGCCGCCGCTGCTCAGCGGCTCATCTGTGGTGGCCCGCTGCTGTTGGCGCTCGTCGTCGGCGATCGCCCGCAGCAGCAGCACCGTCATAACTACGAACCAGATGAAGAACATGGTCAGGGGTATCCACCACGCGAGCACGCCGTTCCACGCAAACGGTCCGTGCTTGAAGAACACGATAATGGCAGCAGGTATCCAGTCGAGCGACAAAAAGATGTTGAAATAGCCTACCCAGCGGGGGAATACCGGCTTGGCGCCCTTGTCGAGCAGGATGCCGATACCGAGGGCCGCGACCTGCACGCACGCCGACGAGATGATCCCGAGGAACATCAGCCAGGACATATCGTTGAGCATCTGCACCATCGGGGCACCCCGTTCGTTGAGGCGGTAAAGCGCGGTCTGCCAGATCGCGAAAGGCAGCAGGAACTCCACGCACAGCAGCCCGCCGGAGACGAGCTGGGTCTCGGCCAGCACCGAGCGGCCGCCCTCGATGCGCCTCATCTGAGCCGCAATCACCGCGCAGAACGGCACGAGAAGTGCGCAGGCGAACAAGCTGATCACAAGCCCAAGCCGGATGAGGTTGGTGTGGTCGCTGAACTTGGCGACGATCTGGTCGGGCGTGTACGCCGGGTCCGGCGGTGGGATGAACCGGCACAGAAACACAAACGCGAGAGCCCACGTCGCCACCATCACCGGGCCACACCACACACACAGACGTTGCGCCGTCACGTTCATGTTGCGCATCACGGTCTCCTCCTCACTTCGCGCGAAATGTCTTGTCACACCGTCTCGTTGCGCAATGCATGTTGGGCGGCCAACCGCCCGGGCCACCCAACAACACCTCCGGTGGGATGGGTGCCCGCTCCCGTCTGATACAGCCCTCTGACGGGGGTGTCGTAGCCGCCAAGACCGTGTGCCGGGCGGTTCTTGCCCAGCCGAGTCACCAGCATGTCGACGTGGAAGTATGCTCCCGCCGGTGCGGCGAAGCGGTTCTGAAGATCCTGTGGGGTTGACACGATCCGGCCGATCTCGGTCTCGAGACCGCCCAGGAAGCGCAGACTCGATTTCCAGATCTGTTCGGTGTAGGCGTCCTTGTTGGCGTCCCACCCGTTGCTGGGATAGGCGGGCACGTTCGAGTGCAGGTACAGCACATCGCCGTGCTGCGAGGCGATGGAGCGGTCCGGCGCCGACAGGATGGCCATGTACACCGGCGGGGTGTCCACATTAACCCCACGCTTCATTGCGTGCATCTGCTCGATGTGGTCCTCCAGGGTGCCCGTCATGAAGGTGGTGGTGCGAATGTCCTCGCCGTCGCGCTTGGCGCGCGCCGCCTCGGCCTTGGGGTAGCCGATGCGTCCGGCCGTGGCGACGTCGATCTTGAACGCCGCGGCGTTGATCGAGTTCGCCGGGATCAGCGCGACCTTGTTGCGGTCCTGCCGGCTCAGCGCGTCCTGCGGGACGAGCTTTCCCAGCGTGACCTGCGATGCGGCATTGGAGACGACGCCGTAGCGGGCGTACAGGCGGGTGCCGTCCTCAAGCAGCACCCCGGTGGCGCGTCCATGCTCGACGAGGATCTGCTGCACGCCGTTGCCCAGTCGGACGGCGCCGCCGTGGCTTTCCAGCTTGCCCTTGAACGCTTCGACGAGATTCGTCATGCCGCCCCGCGGGCGCTGCACGCCGAGGTGGCGGTGTACGCCCGCGAAGCCGAGGAAATAGGCACCCGAGCCGACGGCGTCGGCCGGGCCGACCATCGACGACCAGTAGGCCCACAGCCCGCGCATGGCGTCGGACTCGAAAGTCTCCGAGATGAGCTCGAAGACGTTGAGCGCCAGCATGCTGCCGATGAAGCGGCGCGTGGCCCGGTCGGGGCGGTGTCGCAGCAGGTATTTGGCGAAGTCGAGTTTGCCCCACGCGGAGGGGTCTTGAACGGTGAGGACGTCGACGAGATCCATCACCCAGTCGATGGGACCCCTCAGCTGCTCATAGGTGCGCGCGTCCTTAGGGGAGAAGTAGCGGATGTCGTCGAGGGTGCGCGCGAAGTCGCCCCACAGCAGCAGGGTGTCGCCGTCCTCGTTCATCCAGCCGTAGGGGTGTGCGAGTGGGACCGTGTCGTAGCCGAAGTCGGCCAGCCGCATCTGCTTGGCAAGCGGTGTCTGGGCCATGAACAGGTCATCCATCGCTCCGATGCTCAGCTTGTGCTCCGGGGCGTCCCCGAGATACGGGTAGCTCGCCGACAGGCCGCCGAGCACCGGCAGCCGCTCGACAACGCACACCGAGCGGCCTCGTTCAGCAAGCGTCGCCGCCGCGCAGAGTCCGTTGTGGCCGGCGCCTATGACGATGTAATCGATCGTTTCCATGGTTTTAGTCCTGCACGTGTCAGATGTGGATGTGATTGGTTATTGGGTTATCAGATGCAAGCGCGATAACGCAAACGAACGTTATGAGCTCTGCGAAGTCGGCCCGCTGGCCGGTGGATCTTGTCACGGAACTGCCGTCGGTGAAGCCGCGTCAGCGTTCAACTTGGCTGCATGTCTATGCGTGATGGCATCGGCGGATTGCGGTGGCAGCAAGCGCACCTGCCCCGTTCCGAAACGGATCAGCACATCGATCGCGATCAGGCCGAGCACCATGCTGATGACGGCCGCCGCCATCCGGATGCCGGTCGGGGCATCGGTATTGGTGATCGCGAAGTGCGGCATCGCGAGCACCCAAGACGACATGTACGTTGCGAACGGGACGAACAGCACCAACCGCCGGCGCGCCCCCGCGAACAACCACGCCAGCCGGGTCAATACGACTGCGCCGAACACCGCTCCCAGGCTGTTGATCACGAGCCAGCTGATCGGGAAGCCACCGATCTCGAAGGGCTGGTATCCGTAATAGACGTAGAGTCGGGTGCCCAGCACCGGAATCTCCAGCGCGACATTGAGTACCCAAAAGATGCCGATGCACGTCCACATGATGCGGTGGGTCACCCCGTGTTGGAACGCGAAGGCCATCAGGTACGGCAGCCCGCCGAAGAAGATCACATAGCCCAGGACCACCCAGACCGGAATGCCGCGGCCGAAAAACGCATGAACCGTCCAGCCGTCGTTGGGAAAGAAGCAGTGTCCCAACACATCAACCGTCTCCTCGTTGAACGAGCAGATCAAGCCGCCGGCCAGCATCAGCAAAAAGTCAGGTTTGCCGCTTCGCCGCCACACCAGCAGCGCAGCGACCACGAAGCCGGCGACCACCACCGCGAGGATGGCCGTGATTACCGTCTGTGCAGTCGCGGGTGTGGTCATCTCCCACGGCGGTTGGGCAATCGCAACCAGTGAAGTCGTCACGGGTAGAGCTCCTATTCTCCCGAACTATGCACCGATAGCGTTGGGGTCGCGGTCGGCTCCCGATGAAGGCTCAGCCGCGTTCGGCGCTGCCGGAACGGGGGGCAGCAGCCGCAATTGCCCTGTGCCGAGGCGGATCAGCGTGTCGATCCCGTACAGGCCGAGTGCCATGCTGATGGCCGCGGCGAACACGCGTACGCCATGGGGTGCATCGGTGCCCAGGGCCGAGAAAAGCGGCATCCCCACTGCCCACGACGACATGAACGTCACAGATGGAACCACTACCAGCAGCAGCCGGCGTGCGCCCGTGAAAAACCACCAGAGCCGGGTGATGGTCACCGCACCCAGCAGCGCCCCAAATGCGTTGAACACCAGCTGACTAAGGGGAAAACCGCCCACCAGGAACGGCTGGTCGCCGTAGTAAACATATAGCTTCGAGTGCAGCAGTGGAATTTCCATCGCGAGATTGAGCGCGCCCCAGATTCCGATGCTGATCCACAAGACACGACGGGTGACCCCGCGCTTGAAGGCGATCGACAGCACATACGGGAGCCCGCCATAGAAGACTACGTAAGCCAAAACCACCCAGATCGGGATGGACCGGTTAAACAGGGTGTGGCCCGTCCAGCCATCGGCGGGAAAGAAGCAGTGACAGAGGAAGTCGATCAGTGGCTCATCGAACGAGCAGACGTAACCACCGATCAACATCAGAAGGAAGGTCGCCGCCCCGGTGCGTCGCCAATCGATCAGGGCGGCGACCACAAAGGCCGCCACGACCACCGCGAGGATCACGGTGATGATCAACTGCGGCGTGCTCGGAGTGACCATCTCCCATGGTGGCTGGTCCATCGCGAGTGCCGAGGGTGTCATCGCGTCGTTCCCTCCTATGCGGTACCGGTGAGTCGCGGTCGGGGAACGCTGCCGGGTACTTTGTCGGCGAACAGAGCCGAGACCCGGGCAGCCGCTTCCTTGCCGCTGACCAGACCACCGTTGAGGCCCGGGATTCTGTCCATGTCACCGGCAAACTGCACACGCGCGGTGGGGTCGAGGCGCTTCTTGTACGCGGCGATCATCTTGAATTTGCCCTTGTCGAGGACCGGCACCGACTCGGGCCAGCGGACCACGGCGTGCTGCTCGAGCGTCCCCGGCACCTTGCCGTAGTAGTACTTCACCCGATCGAGCGCGTGGTCGATCAGGTAGTCGTCGTCTTTGTCGTCGGTGCGATTGAGGTAGGCGGGCGACAGCAGAATCGAGATGAGGCCCTTGCCCGCCGGCGCGCGCCCCGGCGCCTTATTGTGGTCGGCGATGACGGCGATGGTGTCGGGGTCGTCGTAGGGGGACACCATCGAAAACGTCCCGCGGTCGTCGGGCCGCGCCGAAAAGCCAAGCGAGACGTTGCCCAGCCGGTGGTAGCGCGTATTTTTGAACAGACCGCGGGTGTTGTCATCGATCTGGGGATACATGGCCATCGCGGGCTGTGTGGTGGTGGCGATCACCGCGGCATCGAAGGTCTCGGTCCGCTCGCGGCGCGAAGACGGCGTGCTGTAAGTCACCTCGACCGTCGAACCGTTGTCGGTCACGTTGGTGACCTGGTGCGAAACCCGGGTGTCGACCAGCGTCGCCAACTTATTCGGCAGCCCCGCCACCCCGGAGGTCAGGTTGAACACCGATTTGACCAGCATGTTGCGGACCGTCCAGTGCAGCAGGGCCACCGAGGTGTCGTGATCCTCGTGCACCCAGGTGCCGCTGATCAGCGGGCTGGCGACATAGCGAAGCAGCTCCTCGTTGAGTGCACGCCGGCAGTACTCGGAGACGGTTTCGTTGTCGAACTCGGCGAGTTCGTCATAGGTGTCGTAACCGAGGCCGGCGCGGTGCCTGAAGACATCGGCGAAAAGCCTTAAAGCCCTGATCTTCGCGGGCCACGAGATGACCTGGGTGGCAATGCTCGATCGGATCGGCTTGGCCAGATCCAGATAGTGCGACTTGCCCTGTCGCGGCATCCCGAAGATCACCGGCGTCTCGACGAACTCACTAGTCAGTCCGACCTCGTGGATCATCGCCACGGCATCGCGGTAGGTGCCCAGGTAGACGGCGGTGCCCAGATCCATGAGGAAGTCGCCCTTGCGGACGGTCCAGATCCGCCCGCCCACCCGGCCGCGGGTCTCGAACACGGTGACTTCGAAACCGGCCTTCTTCAGCTCATAGGCGGCGGCCATTCCGGCGATGCCGGCGCCGATCACCGCTGCGGTGCTGTGTTGTGTCATGGGTGCCTTCCTGGTAGCAGCTCGGGTCGGTCGGGTGCGGATTGGCGTGAGATCGGCAGCTTGGGGTCGGGGCAATTGAAGGCGGTCGTCGGACCGCACACCCCGCCGTTGCGCCACTGCCGCTCGACGAACGGCTTGGGCATGGGGCCGGAGTGCAACGCGTAGAAGGAGTACGGGATGTTGAACGCGATCAGGATGGCCAACTGGGCCGCGCCGGCGATGGCGCAGAACCGGGCGAATGTCTTGATGCCTTCGCGTTTGAACTTCAGTTTGTCGATGCCCCGCTCGGGCCAGGACCTGCCGCGGTCGTCGCGGAAGAAGTGCAGACAGCTCAGAATGATGAACGTCCCTGGCCACGATAGCGGCTCATACAGCGGGAACTGGTGATCGGTGCCCGCGAACAGTGTCAGCGCCGGATTCGTCGACGAGTAGCTGATCAGTCCGGTCCTCGTCATGATCAGCTCGACGATGATGTCGCCGACGATCATCACCAGGTACGTCTGCGCGATGAGCCGAAAGACGCTGCGCGACGGATCTTTCCGGCGCTGGTAGGCCATGTAGCGGGAACCCGCGTAGCCGGCCATCGCGCACATCCACAGGTATGCGGTGAAGTACACCATGGGGACGGGGATCAGTTGCCCGTTACCAGAGCTCCATCCCGGAACGTGGGGCAGCCAACTGCCGAAGTTGACAAACGTTGTGGCGTACTGGAATTGGTAGGTGATCCAGTCGATCCAGGGTTCCTGGAAGAACATCAGCCAGCCGGCGAGGAAAAACAGGCCGTCGAAGGAGAACCGTCCGGTCCGCAGCTTCGGGCCGATGACGAAGTGCCAGAGGATCCAGCCGGTGATGAGGATGCCGAAGATCACTTCGACGCAGCGGACCGTGATGACGTACCAGACGGGTTCGTGGCCGCGGCCCAGCGTGTTGGGATGGAAGTCGCCGCTGATCACCCACATGCTCCAGCAGTAGGCGATCAGTGCCAGCCAGGCGAATCCATGAACGATCCATACCTTCGCCCACGTCCGCTGGGCACCGACGGGGTCCGGTCCTGGCTTGTCGACTGTCCCCCCCACCGTCTTCGTTAACGGTCGTTCATGTCGCATGTGATGACGATAACAAACCCGACTCCACTGTGTAAAGCACTTATCTGTTTTCGGACAGATATCTGTTTATACACAGATAACGGTGTACGCTCGGGGCGTGACAGCTGCGGCCAAACGTCGGCCCAGGACCAACCGGGAGCGCGTGGAGGAGTCCACGTTTGCCCTCATTGCGTCGGCGATCCAGCTCTTCGCCACGCAGGGATATGAACGCACGACCGCGGCCGAGATCGGCATCAATGCCGGATTCAGCCGCAATATGGTCCGCGACCGTTACGGCTCCAAAGAGGCCCTCCTGCAGTCCGTTTTCGAGACGTTCGGTGAGCTGCTGTTACCCGCGGCGCGACGGGAACGCACCAGCACCGGCCTCGACCACGTCCTGAGTCAGCTCGACGACCTCCTGCACGCGGTTGAGCAGGAACCCGAAACGGTGCGCGCGATGATCGTCCTCACCTTGGAGACCACGGGGGCGCTGCAGAACTTCGCCGGTTGGTTTGACCGCCTGATCGCCGGTTACGAGGCCGAACTCGTCGAGCATCTTGCCGCGGGCCAGGCCGACGGCTCGGTGCGCCCTGATCTAGACCCGGACCGGGAGGCCGAGATCTTCGTGTCGTACGCCATCGGGCTGTGCTTCAGGTGGGCGCTGCGGCGCGACGCCTACGACCTGGCGGGAGAGATCAAGGCGTGGCGCGCCCGGTTAGCGCGGGAGTACATCGCCTAATGGGCTGTGTCGCAGCGGAATTCCGTCAGGCTGAACGATCCCTGGCCGGCTTGTGGCGCGCACTCTTCGTGACGGACTTGGCCGCCGACCCGCCTGTGGCCAACCACTCCAGCCCTTCCAGGGCCATTCCGGTCACGATGTCGCTGAGCCCGTCGACACGCAACGATTGCGGTGGCCACATGGCAGTCGAGTCGATCAGTCCGTGAGTGGCGTGGACGGCCGCCGTGAGAACGTCGCGCGGCTGGTCTGGATAGCAGGCTTGCAGGCATCCGACCCATCGGTCAATGTAGCGGTTGATCCGGGCGCGCAGCCTCGAACGGTAGGACGCGGGAATCGAATTGCGTTCTCTGGTCCAGACACTCATCAGCTCCCGCTCATCAAGGGCGCGTTGCACATGTCCGCGCACCAGGTGCTCGAGTTCCTCCCGGGGGTCGTCGAACTGGCCTCCGGTGGACATCAAGACCCGGTCGATCGCCTCGTCGAGCAGGGTCACCAGGATCTCGTCTTTACTGCTGAAGTAGCGATAGATCGCAGGGCCGGACACACCTGCCCGTTCCCCGATGAGATCCACCCCGACACCACCGAAACCGCGCTCGTGAAACAGGTGCATCGCCGTGCGCAGGATCTTCTCTGAACGCTCGTTACGAGTTGACGCCATCTAATTAGAGTACCTTAGTGCCGTTTAGAGGAACCTAAACATGGCGGCATGTCGGCGCTGGTCGCGACCGTGAACGACCGTCCGCGCTAGCGAAGCCGGCGGGGGCGGGTCAGCGTCGGCGTCTGGCCGGCTGGGCCCGGTCGAAGCGAACTTGTGCCGCGACCACGTGGCGCGGCGCCGCCGGCAAGCACCCGGATCAAAGCGTGGGCGAGATGCGCGGGGCGCCGAAGGAGTCCAGGTCGATGATCATGTTGGTCATCCGATCCAAGTTGGCCAGCGATACCTCGTCGGGCTGCATGGCGGGTTGGAGTCTGCCCGCGCCGATGGTGTAGAGCCAGAACGCAAGGCCGCGAAAGGGCTGTTCCCGGTGGGCCAGGCAGGCAGCATACGACGCCGTGTGCCAGTGATCCACGCCGGCGGTCCCTAAACTCGTCACATTGTCCGTAGGGGAGGGATCCGCTCCGACATCCGTGCGGGCCGCTTTTCGACGAACGCCCGAGTCGCTTCGGCGAAGTCGGGTTGCTGTTGCAGCCACCCCTGAGTGTCGGCCTCGTAAGTCAGCTGGTCGGCGAAGTCCGCCTCGAGCGCCCGGTGTTGGGCCTGTTTCACAGACGCCACGCTCACCGACAGTTCGTCGAAACGCCGTGCCATCGCGACCGCATCGCTGAGCGCCTGCCCGTCCTCGGACAGTTGGTTCACCAGCCCCCACTCTCGCGCCTCGGGCGCCGGCAGCCGCCCTCCGAGTAGGGCGAGTTCATTGGCGCGGCCTAGGCCGATGACGCGGGGCAGCAGCCACGTCAGGCCGGCGTCGGGCATGAGCCCAATCTTGGCGAAGGACAACTCGAATCGTGCCGACCTGGCCGCGACACGGAGGTCACACGCCAAAGCCAACGACACCCCGGCGCCGGCCGCCACCCCGTTGATCGCAGCGATGATCGGCAGCTGCAGTGACCGCATGGTCTGTACAAGTGGATTCCATGTCTCCAGCAGCACCCGGCGCGCATCACCCACATCCCCGGAGATGTCGGCGCCCGCGCAGAACCCCCGTCCGGCGCCGGTGAGTACGACCGCGCGGATGCGGCTATCGGCCTCGAGCTCGCGAAAGGCCGATGCCAGCGTATCGCCTGTCTCCGGAGCCACCGCGTTCAATCGCGATGGGCGGTTGATCGTGATCAGACCGACCGAGCCGTCACGATCGACAAGCACGTCGTGCGCGGGCCTCGCATCGTCTGACGCCTCGGTCGGCGACATCGCTGTCACTGCAACCCCTTCCACTGTCGCGTGAAATCAAGGAGCGAACAGCCCGGGCTTCGTGCGATGCGCGCGTTGGCCACGGTGACGGGTTCCTCCGTTGGGGTACTTGGGCTCTTGCCGGACCCCGGCATATTTTGAGACAATACGTGTAAAAAAGGGGTGTGTCAACGATCGTTCATCCGTCCGATGTGCGGCATGCCGCGGTTGTGGGAGCCGGGCTCAGTGGGTCGACAGCGATCCGTCGATGCTTGCCGAGGGTGAATCTCGTGGTCTCCGCTTCGTCGCAGGTCTAACGCCCGGTACGCCCGATTAGCGGGCCTCACGCGCCTTGCGGCTGCGCAGCGGCATTACCTCGGGCAGCGATCGGAGGTCTCTTTTGCCGGACGCTGGTGGGTGCTGACGCAGTGTCGGGCGCGTCGGTGCCCAACCACTCCAACCCCTGCAGGGCCATCCCGGTCAGGATCTCAGCAAGCCCGGCGGTCCGCAGCGACTTTTCCGGCCACATATAAGTTGAGTCGATCAGTCCGTGAGTCGCGTGGACGGCCGCATTGAGCACATCGCGAGACTGGTTCGGGTAACAGGCATGGAGGCAATCCACCCACCGGTCGATGTAGCGCTCGATCCGGGCGCTGAGCCTTGACCGGTAGGCCGTGGGAATCGAATTGCGTTCTCTGGTCCACACGCTGATGAGCTCACGCTCCTCGAGCGCCCGCTGCACGTGACCCCGCACCAAGTGCTCCAGCTCCTCTCGCGGATCGTCGAACTGGCCACCCGTCGACATCAGGACGCGGTCGATCGCCTCGTCCAGCAGCGTCATCAGAATCTCGTCCTTACCGCTGAAGTAGCGATAGATCGCCGGCCCGGACATACCCGCCTTCTCGCCGATGAGATCCACACCGACGCCGCCGAATCCGCGCTCGTGGAACAGGTGCATCGCTGTGCGCAGGATCTGCTCTGAACGATCGTTACGGCTCGCCATTTCTCAACGGTAGCGCAGGTCGAATCGGTGAAGCCCGGCATTCGCCCGATCGGCGCCACGGTAAACACGTTTTACAGAGCTTCTTGGCGACAGGGAGCACCGCCACCTCTTCGGATTAGCACGCCAGGGTTAACGATCGTTATGTCCGCCGGTCGGTACCAGATACATCACTGCGGTGGTACGATTCCTGCGCGCGGTTCGCGGAATGGGCCACGCTGTGGGCGGGTTAACGTCTGCTCACGTTCGATGGCAGGGATTGGCCGTTTCGGCGACCATTTCTAGCTTCGGTCCGCCGTGGGCCGACGCGACTAGGGGATCGACAATGAGTGGGACCGATGACGATGCCGCCAGCCGGCGGCTGGCCAGATGGCTGGCAGAGGAGACAGCGCTCGAGGGCCCGCTCGAGGTGCTCGGGCTCGAGGCTCCGACGGGCAGCGGCTACTCGAACGAGACGCTGATGTTTGATGCCGTCAGCAGGCACGGACAGCGCACCGGGCTGGTCGCGCGCCTGCATCCGCGCGGACCGACGCTCTACCCGCCGGTCGGCCTCGATCGTCAGCGACGCATCCTTGAGATCCTCCAGGACTGCCCGACGGTGCCGTCGCCGCGCGTGGTCGGCGGCAGCGACGATCCCGAGATATTCGGCGCACCCTTCTTTGTCATGGAGCGGCTCTACGGCCGCGTACCCGCCGACGATCCGCCGTTCACCGTGGCCGGCTGGGTCCTGGAGTTGTCGCCAGAGGAGCGTTCCCGACTCTATGACAACGGCCTTGCGGCCCTGGCGGCGCTGCACCGGCTGGACGCAGATGAGCGGGGCCTTGGCTTCCTGGCTTACCCCGAGCTCGGCGCCACCCCGATCGAGCAGCAGATCGCCTACTACCGCGACTACTACGCGTGGGCGATGGGCGACAGGCCCTCACCGACGATCGAGGCCGGGTTCGCCTGGCTCGACGAGCACCGGCCGTCCGAGTCCGAGCCCGTCGTCCTGAGCTGGGGCGACTCGCGCCTGGGCAATATGGTGTTCGGGACCGACCTTGCGGTCCTCTCGGTGCTCGACTGGGACATGGCGACTCTCGGCAGCCCCGAGCTGGACCTGGGCTGGTGGTGTTTCTTCGACCGAATGCACACCGAGGGCATCGGCGTGCCGCGACCCGACGGCTTCCCCGACCGCGACGCGGTGGTCGCACGCTATCAGGAGCTCTCGGGCCACGAGGTCCGCCACTTAGGCTTCTACGAACCGTTCGCGGCCTTCCGCGGTGCCGTGGTGGCCCATCGGATGTTCACCATGCGCATCGAGGCCGGCCAGCTTCCCGCGGACACCGACCTGCTGGTCACCAACCCGGCGCTGCAGCTGATGGCCGCGCTCATGGACCTGCCGTCGCCCTCGGTGAAGGCCGCCCGTTACATCACGAAGAACTGACGGCGCGCACACCAAAGACCGACGATCTCTCCGATCAGCGAGTCCCTAGGAACTGTCGGACATAGTCGTGCCACTGCACCTGTTGTAAGTCGCCGTAGCAAACCTGTCCTTCACACTCCCAGCGCGCCAGGCAGACCCAGGTATCCATATTCGGCCACACGGCAAGGCGATTGGCTGCGATGACTTCGCCGCGGATCTCGTAGTCGCGGCCGCTCGCATCGGTCATCACCATCTCGGCGGTGGTCGGCGCCAGCGTCGAATAGTCGTGGTGGACGCGTTTGCGGGTCGCCACAACCGGAATCAACTTGCCCTGGCGGTAAACCCAGCCGCCCTTTGTCGGATCGCCTCCCGGAACCTGCAGATGTCCCTTCCAGTCGGGTTCGAGATCTGGATGGTCGAATGCGGTGCAACCGAAGATGAAGTTCTCGCTGAAGACACCGGTCATCCAGTCGATCGGCGGCGTCGGTGCATGCTGCTCGCTGCGGCTTTGCCCCCACGACCGATCTCGGACATGCGTGCAGTCCACCCGATAGGTTTTGCCGCGCAAGGTGAGTTCGCCCCGGGCCCGCACCGCCTGCTCGAAGTGCATGCCGGTCTGCAGCAGCATCGGCTCCATCAGGGATTGTGTCTCGATGTCGAATGCATTCTCCCGGGCTTCGTCGACGTAGCGCAGCCGATGCCTCTTGAGGGGCTCGATCGTCTGCACGTGATAGCCGTTGTCGAACTCGTAGTCCCACAAGTCATTTGCGAGGACATCCTCGCTCATGAACGAGGTCCAATTGAACAGCTCGGATTGCAGCACGTGTTGTTTAACGCCCTGCCACACCCAGGCCCCACCGCTGACTACGCCCAGGTTCGGGTGATGCCACAGATAGGTCAGCGCGTGGATGTTTTCCTCCGGGACGCTGAAGCCGAAGAACTGTGTTTCGGTCAAGTTCGGTGATCGATTCGCATCCGTGAACTGCCGATGCAGCAGGTCGTCCGCGGGTGTGGCGGTCTTAAACGATGTGTTCTTTTCTTCCCAGAACGCCTTCTCGTGGGTTTCAGTGGACACCATTATCTCCCTTCACGATTCCACTAGCTGCCAACACGGCTGCAACAGCGGCGCCTGGGCCGCCCGTTCGGCTTCGGTCATGTTCCGCTGCAGAGCGCTGACCGCGACGATGATCATGTAGGCGGCGAACTTCTTGAAGTAGTCGAAGTCGCGCAGCGGGCGCCCGCCGGCGGCGCGGTACATCGCCAGCCATTCCTCTTCGCTCGGTGGCTGCAACAGCCCGCTGTCGGGCGGTGCCGCGAAAATCCGGTTGCTCACGCATTGCAGCGCGAGATCCGCCTCGGCGCGGCCAAGGCACGACATCTCCCAATCCAGCACCGCGGCCAACCGCGTGCCGTCGAAAAAGTAGTTCTGCAGTGTGGAGTCGCCGTGCATCAGCTCCGGCCCGCCGTCAGGAAGGTGATCGAGCAGCCAGCGGCGCACCGGAACCAACCGCTCGAACACCGGTAGGTGCACCCAATCCCAGGTCTGCCAGTACCAGTTGATGCAGCGTTCCAGCGGAGCGATGCCGGGTGCGTTCATCACGAAGTTCTCCAGGCCGCGCGCCTTGATATCCGTGTTGTGAATGGCGACCAGCGTTGCCATGATTTTGCCGAGCATCTCCTCGCGATCGGCCGGCGAGGCCTCGGCGATCGGGCCCTGGATGAAGGCCGCCGGATGCTGGCCCCTTCCGTGCACGCGCGCCATCACGTAGCCGGCTGCGCCGAGCCAGCGGCCGTCGGAATCGAGCCACAACGGTTCGGGAACCGGCACGTCGGTGCCGTAGAGAGCGCGCTGTACCTGGAACTGTCGCGACAAATCGTATTCAAAGAACAACCGCTTGTCGCTGACCGGCGCATGACGCAGGACCAGTTCGCGTGTGACACGGCCTGCGCCGGCATCGAAGGTCGCGTCGAACAGCACTGTGCCACTTGATGCGCCGACTTCACCGCCGTCGCCGACCACCGTCACGTCGACCGCCCCAGCGATGTCGGGCTGGTTCTCGATGAAGCGGCGAATCTCGTCGGCACCGATCTTGTGAACCGCGGTCTTGCCCGCGCCGATCACCGAGCTGAGCATCGATTGCACATCAGCCATGAGTGAACTCCTCGTGTTTCGTGTGGGTGTAATGACCGTGGTGCCTCTGCAAGTTCGCCGCGGCGCGGTTGCCCCAGGCGACGGCCGTGTTCTGGCCGGTCTGCGACAGATAGTCACCGGCGAACTGGATGCGAGACGCCGGATCGAGGTTCGAGGTGAACTCGGCGATCCGCTGATAGACGCCAACGCGTGTCTGCGGCAACGCCACTGGCCAGCGGCGCACGTAGGTGAAATCGACCGTGCACCGCAACTCCGGGAACAGTCGCAGGACCGTTTGCAGCGAGCGCGCGATGAGTTCATCATCGGAGCGCGGCATCCACGCCGCGGCCGCCGACATCTCCCAGCACACCGAGACGAGGCCGTGGCCCGCCGGCGCGCGGTCGGGCGCCTTGTTGTTCTCGATGATGATCATGCAGATCTCGCGGTCCTCCGCGGCCGGAAGCTGGACCAGGAACGCCGGCGTGTTCGCCGGTCGTGTCGTTCCGATGGCCACGTTGATCGCCTGCGTGAAGCGCAACGTGTCATTGAGGGGACCGAGCTGTGTTCGTGCTGGGGCGCAAATGGTGGCCGCTATCGGCAATGGGGTGGCGACGACACAGGCGTCGGCTTCGACGGTCTTCCTGTCGCCGTCGGAAGCGCGATAGTCCAGATGCACACCGTCGGCGGTGTCGGTCAGCGAGAGCACCGGCGAGCGCAAGTGCACTGTGCGTACGCGTGCGAGTAGCGCGTCGATGATCGCAGCCTGTCCACCGGCCAGCGTGGACAGCCGGCCGGCAACCGCATTGACCAGACCCGACATCAGTTCGACACGGCTGACCTTGTCTGAGTCGGCCAGCAACAGCGCACGCGTGATCGGTTCCCCGAAGTAGGCGTCGGCCTCGGCGCCGGCCAGCCTGCGGACGTAATCGCGAGCCGTCTCTGTGTCGAGCGCTGCGGCGGCGCGCAAGTCGTCGTACGACAGCATGCCGCGCAGACTGGCTCGCGCGACGTCGAGTACCACCCGCACGAGCCTGAGCTTGGTGGACAGGGTCAGCACGTCGGTTGTCAGCCCCGAGCGGATCAACCGGTCGAGGCGTAACAATCGGACTCGGCCGTCGCGGTACACGCCGAGATACGGGGCCGTATCAACGATGCGCAGATTCAGCTCTCTGGCCAGCCGCGTAGCGACCGGGTAGCTCGCGGCGAACGCCGTCGCGCCGGTATCGACGCAATATCCCTGCTGCATGATTGTCTCGACGCGCCCACCCGCACGGGGTTCCGCTTCGAAGACTGCTACCTCCCAGCCTGCCTGCTGCAGACGGTATGCGGCGGTGAGGCCGGCGATTCCAGCGCCAGCCACGACCGCTCGCCGCGATTTCACAATCGATGGTCGGGGCACCTTGTGGCTTCTGCGACTCTCTTGATGGGGGCTATTTTGAGACTGTAGTATCCTTAAATGCCCGGCGTCAACCATCGTTCACGCGAATGTTTGGGAGGCGGCCTGCGCCGGACGCTCGTCTGGGTAACCTTCATTCAGCATATCGGAGTGAAATCCGTATCCCGCAGGGTAATGTGTCACTGTCAGGTAGTTAACGAACGTTCGCGCAATCCGGGCCGGGTCGAGTGCGCAGACCGCGAGCGATCGGGGAGGATGTGAAATGCTGTCGCCACAGGCAAATCTGAGACTCCTGCAGCGCACATCCTGGAGTGGGTACGTCTACATAGCCTTCCTGATGGTCGGCATCTGGCCGCTCGCCCGGTTCTTCCCCTCCCAACCGCCGAGCTGGAACGCCGCTCAGATCACGCGGATCTATCACGACAACACCACAGGGATCCGCATCGGGATGGTCCTGGTGCTCGTGGGCTCGATGTTCTACGTGCCCTGGACAGCGATGCTCGCCAAGCTCATCGCGGCGGTGGAGGGAAAGCCGGGAATACTCACCTTCTGTCAGATCATTGCCGGCTGTACCAACGTGCTACTCACCGCCTATCCCGCCGGCTGGTGGCTCACCGCGTCGTTCCGATCGGACCGCGACCCGCAGCTTGTGCAGCTGCTCAATGACATCGCCTGGCTGCAGTTCCTTGGCGTGATCGCGCCGTTCTACTTCGTCGTCATCAGCATCATTTACGCCTCACTCGCCGATGAGGACACCGATCCCATCATTCCGCGCTGGGTCGGGTGGTTCAACGTGTTCTTCATGCTCGACCTGATACCGCTGAGCATCATCTTCTTTTTCAAGACCGGGCCGTTCGCCTGGAACGGCTTGTTCGGCTTTTACCTGCCGTTCGCGACGTTCTGGATCTGGTTCTTCGTGATGACCTACACAATCCGACGCTCGTTGCATCGGCTCGACGATGTGCCAATTGCGCCGGCGCCTTCGGTCAAGGCGGTGTGAGCGTGCCGCGCGCAGCTGTTGTGGGAGCGGGCCTTGCCGGGCTGACGGCGGGCCATCGCCTAGGCCAGGCTGGCTGGCAAGTCGATATCTTCGAGGCCACTGACACCGTCGGCGGTCGCGTACAGACCGTGCGCCGCGACGGTTACGCGATCGACACCGGCGCATCCGCCCTGGGCTCCACGTACCACAGCTACGTGGCGCTGGCTCGCGAACTCGGCGTCCAAATGCGCGCTACTGCGCCATATATCGCCATCCGTCGCGCAGGCGCCAACCACCTGCTCGACATGGATCACATGGTGCGCTGCGGAATGAAAACCGGCGTACTGTCGCTGGGCGCCAAACTGCGGGTTCCCCGCTTGGCTCTGGACGTGGCGCTGGCCAAGGCACGCGGCCGACTGGACTACACGGATATGCGCAAGGCCGCACCGCTGGACACCGAGAGCGCCCGCGCGTACGCGACGCGCGCGCTTTCGGCTGAGCTCGACAGCTACCTGTGCGAGCCGATCGTGCGAACGATGCTGATCGCTGACACGGACAAGGTGTCCAAGGTGGAGTTGTTCTCCGGGATCGGCAACATCTTCACCGCGAAGATCCTGGCCGTTGCCGGTGGACAGGGCCGGATGGCCGAGCGGCTGGCCGAAGGCCTCACGGTACGCCTGCAGACGCCGGTCACCGAGGTGCGGCGCAATGAAAACCGGGTCCGTGTCAGCCATTCCGGCACGACATCGGATTACGACGCCTGTGTCGTCACCTGCCCGCTGCCCGAGGCGGCGGCCATCTGCGTCGATGACCGCGGCATCCTTGGCCCGCTCAACGACAGCCTCGGGTACACCCAATGCCTCAGCGTCGCCGTCGGCACTACCAGGCCGCCGGACTGCCCGGCGTTTCTGCTGATGTTTCCGTCGGTGGAGGATCCCGACATTGCGCTGATGTTCCTCGACCACAACAAGGCGCCGGATCGGGCGCCGGCCGGACACGGCTTGCTGAGTTGCTTGTGGGAGACCGGCGCGTCCGAGCGGATGATCGACGCGCCCGACGAGCAGGTGGTTGACCACACCCTGGCGACGGTGTTCGAGGTGTTCCCCGAACTGCGCGACACCGTCGAGTTCACCCACGTGACCCGGTGGCGGCGGGCATTGCCGTTCACCCGCATCGGCGCCTACCAGGACATCGGGCGCCTCAATGCGGCGCTCGATCCGGCGTCGCCGGTGCAGTACGCCGCCGATTTCATGTCGGCGGCTGGGCAGAATACCGCGGTGGAATTTGGAAATCGGGCCGCGCGCAATCTGATTGGCGCAATCTGAGGCGCGCCCGATAAATTCCGGCTAAAGCGACAGCCGATTTAGGTCGGCATTGCGGTGCTCGAGGCCGCCTTAGCAGGTCTCGTAACCGGGCAGCTGGGCATCTGAGCTATTGCAGGCGATGACGTCACGGTGTCCCGCATGGCGTGGACGTAGATGCGTGCACCACGATGCGGCGTAAGGATGACGTGTTTCACCCTCTGTCGTTCGCCTTTGGCGGTAGTGGTCCTCAACTCGACACGCCGGAGAACCTCACGCAGGACGATTCTTAGCTCGGCCATGGCGAACGTCGCACCGAGACAGCGGCGATTGCCGCCGCCGAACGGCAGCCAAGTGGTGGGACCCAGCGTGACACCCAGCATCCGGTCTGGGTCGAACCGGTCGGGATTGGGATATTGCTTGGTGCTGCTGTGTACCAGCCCGATGCCCGGAGCGACCATGACGCCGGCGGGCAGTCGGTAGCCCGCCAGCTCGACGGGCTGGGTCACGACCCGGCCGACATCGAAGACCACCGGGCGGATCCGCAGCGTTTCCTTCGCAATCGCGTCAAGGTACTCGTCTCCCGCCGGATCACCGGCCGCACTCGCGTCGGCGGCGCGGACTGCCTTGTCCAGTTTGTCCGGGTGCCTGATGAGTCGCTCCAGAGCCCACGACAGCGCCGTAGCGGTGGTGTCGTGTCCGGCGACCAGAAGTGTCATGAGTTGATCACGCAATTCGGAGTCGGTCATTGTTCGACCGTCGTCGTCGCCGGCACGCACGAGCATCGCGAGCACGTCGGTGCGCTCCGCAAGGTTGGGGTCGGCGCGACGATCGGCGATCTCGGCAAACAACAGCCTGTCGGCTTCCTCGATGCGGCGACGCACATATCGCCAGGGGCGGCGGCGCTGCAGGTCGGGATTGGCGATCGCCAGCGACGCCCATGATCCCAGGTTGAGCAGCCGCGGCATCACCTCACGCAACGAGGCCAGCCGGGCCGGGTCGGTAGCACCGATGACGGTACGCAAAATCATCTCAAGAGTGATCTCGGACATTCTGGGCGCAACCGGAAACTCGGTAGCCACCGGCCAACGGGCAATGTTGGCGGCGGCGATCTGGGCCATCACATCGGCCTGGCGCGCAACGGCGTCGCGGTGAAACGGGGCGATCATGAGGCGGCGACGGTCGCGATGCAGGTCGCCGTCGATTACCAGCACTGAGCTTTCGCCGAGCACCCCGGCCAGCATCGAGTTGGCTTCGCCGGCATGGTAAATGGCGGGATCACCGGCGAATACCGCTTTGATGTCGGCGGGATCGTCGAGGTAAACGAGCGTTCCCAACGACGCGATCCGCAGGGTGAACACGCTGCCGTACCGGCGTCGGCAGGCGGCCACAAAGCGCGGCCAGTAGCGCAGCATCAGCGCCGTCTGCACCGACCGGGGGAGCGGGGGCCCAGGCGGCAATGGACTCGGCATGGATTCGCTCATGGTCCAAAGTTTACGAGTATCCGCAGGGAAGGACATGACAAGTAGGATCTGGGACTCCTCCTCAAGATGCTCCACTGGCGCGACAACCCCTGGCCAAGGTCAAGTAGCGCTCACTTCGCTGGCGTCGACCATGCCGTCACGCCACCGAATGCCCGAGACACGCGGTTAGCGTCATGTATCTGGCTGAGCCTTTCGGGCAGGCCGCTGATTCTGTGCTGCACGGTCACGTCGCCCACGCCAATCGCCGACCAAAAATTCTGGTCAACTTCGGTAATCAGCCGCTCAGCAAAGCTAACGTTCGTTCATGTGAAGCCTCTTTTTCGAGGTGGAATTGGCGACTATTTACAGCAATAGAGTCAGGAGTTACCATCAACTTGGTCTCGAGCACGTCTGGCTTCGATGCGGTAACGATCGTTAATCCAATGAACGAGACGCACGAATGACGACAATGGTTGATGAACATGCGTGCACATGGCGTTGTCAGCCACGCGGGCCCACGTAGGCCCACAGGAAGGGGCAACGATGCACAACGCAATTGTCGAGCGCACCAAGCTGATTGGCGCTTGGTGTGGCGTCATCTACATAGCGGCATTGCTTGTCGGCTGGTGGCTGGTAGGGGGGTACTTCCCGCTCCACCGACCCTCGGCCGGAGCTCAGGAGGTGGTCGAGTTCTATCGAGGTGACTTGACGCGGATTCGCCTCGGACTGCTCATCGTCATGTGGTCCGCACCGGTCTTCCTTCCCTTCGTCGCCACGATGGCCGATGCCGTGGCCCGATTCGAGGGACGCAACGGTCCACTCACCCGAACGATGACCATGGCTGGTTATGCCAACGCGATGCTCACTTTCTACCCACCGCTTTGGTGGCTGATCTGCGCATTCCGGCCTGCCCAGCGGTCGGCGGAGTTGACATACCTGCTCAACGACATCGCGTGGCTACAATTCATCGGCGGCGTCTCCCTTGTGGTGCCGATGTACATAACGGTGACCATCGTCGCGTTGGCAGATAAGAGTCAAAACCCTGTATTCCCGCGTTGGTTCGGTTACCAGAGCATCATGACGTTCATTGGGCTACTGCCCGACCAGATGTTGTTCTTCTTCAAGACCGGTCCCTTCGCCTGGAACGGCATCCTGGGATTCTGGATACCGCTGACCCTGTTCGGCGGCTGGTTCGTCACAATGTTCGTTTTGCTGCGGCGCGCGGTGCTGCACGATATGCGTGAACCCTCGCAGGCACTGGTACCGGCGTAATCGGGACACGTCGTCCGCGGGGCAGAATACGGCGGCGAAATTCGGAAATCGAGCCGCGCGCAACCTGATTACAGCGACTTGAGGACGGTGCGGGCGGTGGTGCGGCCGGCCCAGCCGTGGACGCCGCCCATCGGATGCGCGCCCGCACCGGTGTGCCAGAGGCCCGGAATGGGTGTGCGGTAGCCCGCCAGCGCTGGAGACGGCCGGTTCGGGCCCAGCTGGTTGAGCGACATGTCGACGACAACGTAGCTGTCCGCGCGCGTGGCCTGCCGCAGCTCGTCGGGACTCTTGACCCAGCTGCCGATGACGGCATCGGCGAAGCCCGGTGCCACCTCGTCGAATTTCGTTATCGCCTGGTTCGCGATCGAATCGCGATGCCCGGCCCAGCCGCTGCCGTCGGCAAAGGTCTGCGGAACCGCGGTGCAGAACAGGTACATCGTGTCGCCCGGGCTGGCTGGTGGCACCTGAGAGCGGTCGAAGGCCGACGGCATGAGGGCCCACATGGGCGTCTCTGCGGGCAGTGCGCCGTGCATCGCGCCGGTGAGCGCACGGTCGACGTAGGACTTGTCGTCGGCGACGAGCATGTAGCTGCCCCACAGTTCGGGCCTGTCGCATAGCAACTTCGGTCGCCGCGACAGCGCGACGTCGATCTTGGCGTTGTTGATGCCCCAGCCGTTGATCCTGATATTGCGGACCTCGTCGAGCACTTCGCTCGAAATGTGGGCGGAGTCAACCAGCTCGCACATCAAGGTGGCTGGAGCAATCGCCCCGATCACGTGCCGGGCACGCAGTTCCTCACCGTCGGCCAACCGGACGCCGGTGGCTTCGCCGCCGTGGACCATGATCTCGGCCACCTCAACTCCGGTGCGCGTATCCCCGCCGTGGTAGCGCAGGCACGCGGTCAGCGCCTTGGTGAACTCCGCCATGCCACCAATCGGACGTTTAATGCCCCACCCGATGTGCAGCATGATCACACCGAGCACTGCGCCGGATCCGGGTTCTCGCAGTGGCGCTTCCGACCCTGAGGCGTACACGGCCAGCAACGACTTTATCTCGTCGGACTCGAACATGGTCTCGATGAGCTCGTGCGGGGAGGCCATCAACATGCGAACGACCGGTGCGAGGTTCTTGCGTTTGCGCAACACACGCCAACCCAGCTCGGCTATCGTCTTCACTCGTGGCCGAGTGGGATGGTCCATGAGATATGGCGCTGCCACATACCAGAAGTCGCACCACATTTGGCACAGCTCGGCGAACTTCGCTGCGTCTCGTTTCGAGTACCGCGTGATCTCCTCGACGGTGCGATCCAGCGATCGCCACAGTCCGATGGATTGCCCTTCCGATCCCACGTAGGCGCCCCAGGGCTCGGGGCTGGCCTGCCGCAGCCCGAATGACTCAAGCTGCAATTCAGTGATGATGGAGGGTTCGAGGTTGGTGAACAGCAGGTCGACGGCACAGGGGTTCATCACGAATCCGGGTGCCTCTGAGACGGTTTCGCGGGAGTACGTCATCCCGCCCAGCCAGGGCTGGCGCTCCAGCACGATCACTCTTTTGCCGGCACGTGCCAGATAGGTGGCGCAGGTTAGGCCGTGGTGGCCGCCGCCGACGATGATGGCGTCATACATCTCAACCGGCATTTGCCTTGGCGCGCTGCTCGGCCAGCCGGGCCTGGTTGCGCGCGATGGCGTCGGCCGACAACGGAAGCGGCAGGAAGCGGCGGGTGCGGGCCATCAGCTCCTGATACTCCGGCCGTACGCCCATGTAGTTGTCCTGGAACGTCGAGCCAAGCACCGAGGTCAGCATGATGGTGTTGAGGATCGGGCCCCCAACGGTCCACCAGCAGTCGGGGTTGCCCGCAACGGCCACTAGCCACATGCCCCACCAGACCGTGGTGGTCCCGAAGTAGTTCGGGTGGCGGCTGTGTTTCCAGACCCCGGTGTTGAGATAGCGCGGGCGCTGATCCAGCGCCAGGAAGGACTGCAGCTGCGCGTCGGCCACCGTCTCGTGGTACAGGCCGACCATGAACACCAGCAGGCCGGCGAATGCAAGCAGGCCGATGCCGCCGTTCGGCGCGCGGTTCTTCAGGATGCCGACCACGGCGGGCATGCCGATCAGCACGATGATCACGGCCTGGGGCTCCATCACCCGGAAGAAGCTTTTCCACCAGTAGCCGGGGGACATCTCTTTGACGAAGTTCAGATAGCGGGGGTCGCCTCCGTACTTGGGCACATACCGGCGCCAGCGTGCCGCCAGGTACCAGCCCAGCCGGCCGCCGTGCAGCATCACCATGAACAACAGCAGCGCCGCGGTAACCGATTGGGCGCCGACAATCAGGTACGCCAACAAAGCGGGAACGGCGAAGGCGAAGCCGTACCAGCCGTCCATCATCGAGTGGTTGCCCTGAAATAGGCCCACCACCCACAGGATCGTCACCACCGCGAACGTGAAGATCGCGCAGAACAAAAAGACGCTGAGATCGCTGGACGGGTCGACGCCCAAGCTGGTGACTAGACTGCCCATGGGGCCTGATTCTAACAGAGAATTGAGAACGATCGGTCACAAATCTCTAAAACACTGCTATGGTGCTTTACATGCATCGCTGTCGTAGTACGTTTACGATCGTTCAGATCTCGGAAAGCTGTTGGAACGGGGCCGGCTGATGCGCATTGGGCACGGCCACTTCTTCCAGAACCTCGACGGGCGACCCGATCACGAAGTCTGGCGAACAGAGATGACCCTCGCCGACCGCGCCGAGCATCTCGGCTTTGATTCGGTGTGGGCGGTCGAGCACCATTTCGCCGACTACTCGATGTCGACGGACCCGTTGCAGTTTTTGACCTGGGTCGCGGCGCGGACGCAGCGCGTGCAGCTCGGCACGATGGTCTCGGTCCTGCCGTGGCACGACCCGATCCGGTTGGCCGAGCACGCCTGTGTGCTCGACCATCTCTCCGGCGGAAGGCTGATCCTAGGCATGGGGCGTGGTCTGGCACGCCAGGAGTTCGACGGCTTCGGGGTTGAGATGGCGCGCTCTCGACAACTCTTCGACCAGTACGCCGCCGAGCTGCTCGATGTGTTCGAAACCGGACGCATCCGCGGCGTCGAGCTGCGGCCGGCGCCGTTGGCGCCGCTGCGCGGGCGGGTGTTCGCGTCGTCGATCTCGCCGGAATCTGCCGAGGTGATGGCGCGGCTGGGTGCCGGGATAATGATTTTTCTGCAGAAGCCGTGGGAGCAGACGGTCGCCGACCTCGAGCGTTACCGCGAGCACTATCGCCGATACCGGGACGACGACCCGCCGAAGCCGATGGTGGTCATCTTCAACGCCTGTCACGAGGACCGCGACATCGCGGCCGGGCTGTTCGAGCAGGTCGTCGCCTATTACCGGTCGACGATCGATCACTACGGGTTCGCGGATGAGGCGATGGCCGCGATACCGGGCTATGAGTACTACGGCAACATCGCGCGCACGATCGCCAAGCACGGCCGCGAGCAGTTCGCGCACTTCCTGGCCGGGCTGCAGCCATGGGGGACGCCCGACGAAGTCGTCGAGCAGACCCGCGAGATCGTGCGCCGCACCGATGCCGGCGGCCTCATCGTCGTCTCGGCGTTCGGAAACCTGGCGCCCGATGTTGCGGTGACCAACCAGGAACGCTTCGCGCGGGCCGTCATGCCCGCGTTGTACGAAACAGTCGGCAGTTCAACCTGAAAGGGGTAGGGGATTGAAACTTGGAATCACGATGCCCAGTCGCACAGCGCCGCTGTCGCGCATACCGGATTACGCCCGGATGGCCGATGAGGCGGGCTTCGATTCGGTGTGGACCTACGAGCTGTACCGAAACCCGTTCGCGATGTTGTGCACGTCTGCGCTGGCCACGTCCCGCCTAGAGCTGTGCACGGGGCTCGCGACGGCATTCAACCGCTCGCCGTTCGAGGCGGCAAACGCGGCAGCCGACGTCGACGAGCTATCCGGAGGCCGCATGAAACTCGGCCTCGGCACTGGGGTTCCGGAGTTTTTGCAGGCCTTTCACTCCACCGACTTCAAAAGCCCGATCAAGCGACTCAGTGAATACGTCGACGCTTTGCGCCGGTCCTGGGCATACCTCGCCGGTGAGGAGGTCGAGCCGTTCAACGGCACGCATTACCAATTCGCCGCCCCGCCGATCAATCCGTGGGGACTGCGTGAGATGGTCCGCCCGCAGATTCCGATCCTGGTCGCCGGCATGCGCCCGCAGTTGCTGAAGTTGTGCGGGGCGAAGGCCGATGGATGGATCGGATACCTTTGGACACCAAAGTTTTTCGACCAGGTCGTAATGCCCAACATCACCGAGGGT
>Ga0318542_10000025_pt1 | contig 23067 bp, 30 predicted proteins | sample GRESIP168b4f23_FD_202530 | JGI IMG/M metagenome (GOLD analysis project Ga0318542, IMG submission 202530) | Tropical soil microbial communities from Luquillo Experimental Forest, Puerto Rico - GRE.SIPMG.168b4f23 | ecosystem: Environmental > Terrestrial > Soil > Tropical forest > Bulk soil...
TACTGGCAGACCAGGTAATCGCGTGAGGTCGGCGATGTCGCTTATTGGCACAAAGCGGACATGCTGATGGCACAAGCGGATGTCTGCTTTTAGAGGCAAAGCGGACATCCGACATTCGGCCAACTCGTGAGTCAATCTATATGACCTTGCGGAGGTCTGGCGAAAGATCGGTAGACACCGCCACGACACTGCACGCAGTAGGTGATTCCCTCGCCAAAGCGAGTGCCACTGCGCCGACGAGCAGGTAGCAGATGGCGCTGAGCCAGATGCTGGTGCTGATGGAAAAGGCGATATTGACGGCGACCGCGATGCTCGCCGCGAGCACACCGGCCGCGCCATTGATTGACCAGAACCAGGGCGTCGGCCGCGTGTCGAGCGCATTAACAAGCGCCATGCCGGTGGGAAAGCCGAATCCCATGAGTAGTCCGAGCGGGGCAACCATCAGGACTGCTACTGCGGCGCGGATCACGATCGGGCTCGCTTCGAAGATGCCGACGAAAGGTGGCAGCCAGAATGGCAGTGCCCCGAGATAAAACGTGAGCGCTCCGCTCCACAACATGAGGCGGCGAGGACTGCTGAGCGGTAGACGGTCGCTGATCAGGCTGCCAACGCCGGTCGAGAGAATGACGGCGAACAGGCCGACCGCGAGTCCGTACACGGGGTGCCCGAGAAATATCGAGAGCCGCTGGATTACGCCGATCTCGACGAACATGAATCCAAAACCGATGAGCAAAAAATAGATCGTGCCCGCACCGATCAGCCGGCGCGACACCCGCCTAACCGACGGCAGCGCCGGCAGCGCGATAGTGAGCACTACCAGCACGAACGACAACGCAATGATTATGAGCAGCACGATCGTCGCTCCGAGGTTACCTTTGATGACGCCCGAATCTGCCTGCATCGCGCGCAGCATCGATGCCGGATCGGTGATGCGGAGCTGATTGAAGAAGAATGGGCGGTCATCCGTCGGCGGCGAAACGTCGAGGTGGAATTTGGCCGACAGCGCCTGCAACGCAGCAACATCGGGGGCCGCCATGATCTGCTGCAACACCTCCGATGATTCCGGTGCGTCTGGACTAACAAGGATCGAGAAGCCCATTTGCGCGGTGATGTCGTGCAGCCGCGCCAAGTCGTTGCGTGAGAACGGTGCGCGGCTCACGATCAGGGTCGACAGATTGTCAAACGCTGCCAGCACAAGATGGTGCCGCGGGTCCGGCACGCCGACATCGAGGAGTGTGGCCTTGGCGAGGCTCAACAACCGCCCGGTTTCGTCCACATCTTTCGGCGAGCACCAGCGCGAAACTGTAAACACGCCCGTCGGCGCCAGGCTACCGAGGAATTTGCGCCAACCTTCCACGGTGTAAAGTCCGTTCTCCGATAGCGAGAACGCCCCCGCGCCAGTGGCCGCCCAGGTGTCGACCATGCTCATTTGCAGGAGGTCAAAACCGCGATTGCGTCCAGCGCTGGCGAACCAGCTGCGCGCCTCGTCGACTTCGAACTTTACCCCGGGCAGGTCCGCCAGATGATTGAAGTCACGGAACCGGCGTGTGAGCAGATCGATGAAGATCGAATTAAGCTCGACGCCGGTCACGTCGCGAAAACCAAACACATAGGCTGCCAGCAGGTCGCGCCCGCCACCAACACCGATCACCGCGGAGCGTCCATGGTTGCGGATGTAGTAAGCGAGATTGGTGATGTCGTTCTTTAAGAAAGCGACCTCGCCGATTTGCCCGTTGAAGCGGTACATGGCGGTGCCAGCATCGCCGTCGATGTTCATGTAGCGCTGGTCGATCCTCTCGTACTGCGTTTTTGACGAACCACCCCACATCATCGGATAATTTCGTGAAGTCTTTTCCGCCACGATGCGCGAATAGGAGTTCCATCCAACGTAGTCGAAATTGCCGACGTCCTCGATCTGGCCTTTGGCCACCGTGAGGTGCAGACCGTTCGGTTGAAGTGCCGTGTTGCCGAGCGCAACGAGCGCGAACACCATGGCGAGCAGCCCGGGACGTTGCAGGATGCCAAACCAGAGCGGCAAAGTGTTTTTGGCATAATCGCGGCCAGCGAGCGCGAAGGCGTATGAGCCTACAGCACCGATCGCGCCGATCATCAGCATGGTGGACACACCGTCGAGCGTGCTCATCAGTACGAGCGCCCCGAGGCAGCCAAATGCGGCGCCCGCAAGATCGGCGCCATAAACGAGTCCCACCGGCCAGGGACTACGCGTCAGCGCCAGCGAGATCGCCATCCCGGCGAACAGATAGGGCGGAACAAGCGCGGCAATCACCTTGCTCCACAACAGCACCGCCAGCAAAAAACCCCTCGCCGGGTCGATCACCACGGTCGAGATCAGCATCGTCGTCGACAATACGACAACGACGGCAAACGCCGCCGTGATCCAGACCATATTGGCGAACAACCGTTCGGGCGCAAAAACCCTTGGATTGAAATAGACGATCAGCGAGCCGGCGGTCATGCCGAACATCGCCATGCTGATCGCGAAAAATGCCAGATGATAGAAGCTGATGACCGACAGAATGCGAGTCTGCACGATCTGCAGCATCAGAACGCACATGCAGACCAGGAAAAGACCCGCAAGGAATTGCACCTTTTTGCCCATCAGCGGTGGTCTCCCAGAATCGAGCTTTAAGTGCGCTCTGCCTTCGCCTTTTTAGGATTTACTTGCGATTGAGCCGGCTATCCGCCCGCGCCCCAACCCAAGCGATGCCGATTATAAAAGCGCTAAGGACCACAGTGGCGATCAATGTCTCGCCGATCCCGTAACCTTGCCATAGACCAAATAGGGCAGTGCCCACGGCAACTATGCCGAAAAGCTGTAAAGACCCTTTGAGTGAGCCTGTTCGCATGAGCCTTTCTAATTTTCTGCACTTCTGAATGCAGCGCACAACATCATTTTGTAGAAAATTGGCGGCGTCCTAATGTCCGGTTTTGGCACTTACCGGACATGCTCCCCGAGCTCGCGCACTGTGGCCTATGCACAAAATCATACGACCAATTCGTCGAGAGCTATTCCAATCCGGGCAACGAGCCGGATACAACTGAGCGCAATGCCCGCATCTCGCGATTTGCGATGCGTTTTTCGTCAACCTGCTGGTACGACGCCACAGCCTCGCTGTAAAGTTTGATTTTGCTGATCTTGTATTGACCAGGTGCTCAGACAGCAAAGCGGTTACCAATCGGCGTGCGCCAGGCAATGCATGTCCGGCGCAAGGTGCTGCTAGGCGCTTACGGGGGGAAAGAATAAGATGGCGAATTCTTATGCAGCAGTTTCGGCCCTGATTTTTGCTCTAGTGGCGGTCGCGCACGTCCTGAGGCTAGTTAACCGGTGGACACTGCAGATTGGGTCATACAACGTGTCGATGAATCTATCGTGGGCTGCCCTTGTCGTTCCTGCTCTGATCGCAATTTGGGGCTTCATGCAATTAGGCTGATGCCGTAGCGGCGCACTCTGGGCGGAGGGGACAGGAGAGGCCACTGGATGTTTAGATTTAATTTCATTTTGTCAGCAGCCATAGGTTTTGTGACTGCATTAATGCTGACTACTTGCGCCTCGCCTTCGCGAGTAGTGTGGGAGTACTACGATCAATGCGGTCGGGAAAACCCATCATTCCTTGTAATGGCGGAATGCGGGAGACAGAAGCGGCTGGCGGAGTGTGTCCCCAACAATGCTTGTTCGCCTGAAGGTAATATGTTCATGGAGTACATGGACACGCTAGTACTCTCAGTTAAAAAGAAGGAACTGACTGAAGCCGAAGCGATGCGGCGTTACACGGCATATAAAAACGGTGGTACACCGTCGCGCCCGTAAGGCGCGATGCGGAATTGAATTGGTTGCCGGATTTGATCCCCACTTTGCCAAAAGCTCGGCCGAGTTCGTGCTGCCTCGATGTGCGACAGACCACAAGCTCGACATTCAATGTGCTGTAGCGCCTAAAAAGGTCGCCGTCGGCGAGGCTCTACGGATCGATCATTGGCGGGCGCCGCTCTGACGCTATAAACGACCACGCCACCGATAATTAGAACGACCAAGGCCCAACCTAGCATTATGTCCATGGGACGCCTTACCCAACTGTCCCCGCAGACCCACTGTTAGTTGGTAGTTCTGCATTGCAATCTTTTTGTGACCTCAAACCGACGGCGTCATGTTGATCGGAACAAATAACGGCCAACGAATGGCCCACTGGCATTGCTCCGGCAGCTTGGCGATATTCGCCGTGATCCTTCGCGGCCTCATCGCGTCAGCAATTTCGCCGCCGATCGCCGGCCGTTCAAATAGCAAAGCCGTCGGCGGCCTCTCGGTGCCAACGGCTTTGCCCTGACCCCTAATGCCATCTTCCGGGAAGGCATTCGTTGGGGCTGTCGAACTGGCAATGGGAGGGAGATCCCAACCTTGCGTCCCCCCATGCGTCGTCGTGAGGGCCGAAAGCTCCGGTCCGACGATAAAACGTTAGGCTCTGCGCAATCGGCCTCAAGCGGCTTTTTCGCGGCAGCGGAACTGACGGCAGTGCTACGGCCGAAGCACGCTTCCCAGTGTCAGCGCCCCGGAATTGGAGCTACCAGCGGGAAGCACAGTGCGGATACTGAGCCGTTGAGGTTATAACACGACACGCACTTACAGCCGGCTCCGCCGGCATTGCACCGCGCGATAGTGTGGTGGTTCAGCACGATCCTCGCACCGGGGTGGACATTCAGTCCTACTGCACAAGCCAATGATGGCAACGCTTGTGCTTGTGATGTCGAGTAACCAAGACCCATTGCCAGACCGACGACTGCAAGGAACATAAACATTCGACGCATGGATTTTCCCCTCCATTCTTAAGTCCGGAACCGTTAAGCGAACATCGTGGGCTCAACACCCAAATCCGTCAACGCGTCCCGTTTGGGAAGGATCAAAATCTCCACAAGCGTTGCCTATAAACCACATCAGCGCTTCGGATCGGACCACGGCGGCAGGAAGCGGCGAGGCGTCATTCATGCGCTTAAAGGAAGCCCCCTGTGATAGCTGTCACAGACCCTTATCGGCCGAGAGCATAGCTTTTGAGGACATTTTGTAGTGCGCCGCTTTTCATGCCGGGGGGAACGTCACGGTGGCTACCACAACATTCATTCTATTCATGCTTGCGGTGGCTCTTGTTGTTGTCGGTGTTGTTTCGAGCGAGCTGGGACACACTGAGAAATTGACCGAGCTGCTCGTCGGGTCGGACCACGGCGGGAAGCGGCTATGAAGCGGTTAGAACAGCAGGGCGAAAGGCCCACCTGCGCAGCAGCCCTGGGGATCGAGATCCGAGGGGGCCGGCACTCGAAGGCGACCGCTGCCGGTTCTGACTGTGATGTTATTTGCCCAGTGCTTGGTGGCCACAAAAGAATGTGGCTGCAGGGCAACTTATGTGGCCAAGAGGCAACGCTTCCGAAGATTAGGTATTCTGCCGGACAGAATGGCTTGACGCCAACCTCTCCTTCAGTAATGTAGATGTAGAAGATATGTGTGGTTTCGATCACACGTGTGGCTAGAATAGCACGGAGACGCGAGATGACTTATTTATCGCATGTGGTGAACCAGCACCCGATGCTTCGCGTCTCAGGCCAGATCGTGCTCGCGTTTTGTTGCGCGACGCCACTGGTGTTGTTGTTGTGTTTTCTAGTCTGATCGCACGCGTCGTATCGGCCGCTCAATTTAGTACGAGAAAAGCGTCACCACGACAGTTAGGGTGACCATTACCGCCACCGTCCCAAACAAAGCTATGGGTCGAATAACGCTTGGGTGCATGAGCCCGTCCCCCGACTTGCTCTAATGTGTGTGTAGCTTACCACCCCAATCGTAAATGACGAGCCCCAAATAGCGATTAGCGGGGCCTTGGGTTCCACATAGCGACTTCACTCGCCTAACAAGCGACGCCGATGTTCTTAAGTTCATGGCTTTGCGCAAATCAGAACCATCTGAATTGCACCGCCAGGAGGCGTACAGGCCGCAGACCGGTTGTTGCCCAACAGCTCCATGGCGGCCCCGATCCCTTTGCTGATTCCACCTACCTCGCAGGCGAACCACCGAAGCAGCACGCCTGACCTAGCCTATGACGTATCCTCGCCGCGACTTCCGCTTAAGGGTCGTCAGCGGACGTTGACGCACATCCGTCTGATGTCCGCCTTGTACCAGAAGCGGACATTCGTTGGCGCCAGGCGCGCGCCGTCGCCTACTGCGCCACCAATGCGACACAGATCCATAAGAAGTAGAGTGGCTGATGCGCGCTGCCGCTTGCCTGCTCACCGTTTTCGTCTTCGCTGCCGCGGGTTCTGCGGTCGCGCAAGAAAAGCACTTGATTGACCCAACGCCACCCGGCTCGCTCAATCCCGAGCCTCTGCCGCCGCTGCAAAATCCGGATGCGCCGTCGACGCCGGCCAAGGAACTGTTCGCTCGTAAATCGACACCGTTTCTCGGGCCGCCACGCTCGATCGGCAGCTATTTCGACGGCTGCCTCGCCGGCGCTGTGCCGCTGCCGATCACTGGACCTACCTGGCAAGTCATGCGGCTGTCGCGCAACCGCAACTGGGGCAATCCGCAACTAGTTCGCTTCATCGAACGATTTGCCGAGAACGCAAAAAAAGTCGGTTGGAACGGTCTTCTGGTCGGCGACATGTCGCAGCCGCGCGGCGGGCCGATGCTCTCCGAGCACAGAAGTCATCAAATCGGCCTCGACGTCGATATTTGGTTTACGCCGATGCCAGACCACGTGCAAAGTCGAGAGGAGCGCGAGTTCAGCTCGGCCACCGATGTGGTCGCGCCCGATCAGCTCGACGTCGATTCGGAAGTGTGGACCCATACGCACGCCGAACTCATCCGCACCGCTGCGCAGGATCCGGCAGTCATCCGCATCTTAGTCAACGCCGCGATCAAGAAAACACTGTGCCGCGAGGCCGGCGCTAATCGCGTCTGGCTTTTCAAGGTACGTCCTTGGTATGGTCACGCCGAGCATTTTCATGTCCAAATCGCGTGTCCGGCGGGCAGTGCGGAATGCAAGCCGCAGCCCGCGCCGCGCCCAAGCGACGGCTGCGGTCACGAGCTCGACTTTTGGTTCAAGGAATCGACGCTGCATCCGCCGCCGTCCGAACCGAAACCGCCGCTGACGCTGGCCGGTTTGCCCACCGCATGCAAGCGGATCGTTAAAGCGCCGTGACCGTCGGAGGCCAGAAGTAATGTCCGCTTTACTCCGAAAGCGGACGTATGATCACCCATCAAGCGAGACGTCTGTGATCCAAATCACCGATGTTAAAATTGTGTGGTTAACACGGCATACAGCGATAACAAATCGTAAACACATCGACCGAAATTCTAACGACGTTCGGTGCGAATGAAGCGCAGGTGGGCGACGATTTCATGCTCCGCCGGATGGTTGATGCCGTCGATCACCGGCAGGTCGGCAAAATCTCAACTAGTACGGGTCAACGTCGCGCGCCCAAGAAAAATCCTGAAGTCCGGATATGCCTGCTCGATGAAAAAATTAGCGGTCAGCGTACTTGCGACACCCGCCTTGGAGGCCTCGACATTATGTGCGTCGGGGCCTTCTTTTTCTTAGACGAGTAGCGGCGCGGGCGCTAAGCTCCGCCTGCTCGGACTGGCCGTCTCTCCTTCTCGCGTAGCGTAACGAAAGCGTGGGCTCGGAAGGTGAAGGAGCCGCAACACCAGCATCCACCTTCACTGCCGGTTCGATGCCCAAACGTCTGTCGCCAAGAAAACGGCACGTATGGGGGACGAAGGCAAAGCCGCTGGCGCGTATCGCTGGCGGCTTTGCTGTGTGAACTCAGTCTTTTTGTGCTCGCGTCACATCGCGCAATATCGAATTGCCATCAGCTACGCGTGCGTCTGACACCAAAGCCCGGGAGGCTCGTCCGCCATACGGCCAAAAGACACAAACTTCGGCCTCGGCCTCCTAGGTGTCGGGGCCTTTCTTTTTTGTCCGGCACATACCCCGCTCCCTAGGCGCAGCCCTGTGGAAAAGCTCAAAACATTCCGCGAACTGGGGACTGCCTACTCCTTTTGCGCCTTTTTGTTTGAAGTCGTGAAGTTTCAGCGCTGTGCATGCGAACGCAAGAGAAACCAATGGGTGTCCACCGCGCAAAAGAATCCCCCAGTGGATAAACCCGCGCATGCGGGCGCATTGGCAGCGTATTCAACTGGTGTGGGGCAAGACATTAAGGGCCAACCGATATTGTCAGAGGTTGGTCCTCGACTCGTGGCGGGAAGCGGCCTCTGCGACGTGGTCTATACCTGCAAGAACTGCGGGGCGATCACCACTCGCATAATCAAAATCGAGAAGTAATAGTTACGGCGGGCAGCGGCGCGCCCTTGCGCCGCCATAAACCGTCATGAAGATCGTGACGACGCTGTAGCTCAAGGGGGGATAGAGCGTCCTTGTTCTCCGGGGGACGGGGGAGGTTGCAGGTTCAAGTCCTGCCAGCGTCACCGGCATGGTACCTGCTCGAGCTGCAGGACAAGCCGCAGAGCAACCGCCGCATCATTGACGCCTCGAACATACCTAATTGCGGCCCAGGCTATTCGCGGCAAGGGCTTCGTGGGGAGGACCGATGGCAAGAAACCTTCGTGAGGTCATCGCCGCTCTGCCAGCTGAGCGGCACGCCAAGATTGCTGCCGCCCACTCTCAAAACCTCATTGCGGAAGAGCAAAGGCTTATTGCGGAAAAGAAGAAGCGACAGTTGGAGGAAGCCAAGCGTGTATTGGAGCTTGATCACAATCTGATCGTGATCGTAGTGCTAATCATCGCACTTCCGATTATCGCCGCCTTGGCCGTGATACTTACCGCCCTCGCTGTGGGTCACCAATAAGCTCGGTTCCGTCGGAACTGCAGACGCCGTTCGAATGTCTCTTGCAGAATCACCCGCGCGGATGTCCGCTTTGGGTCAGGAACGGACGTCTACATTGACCGATGCCATCCAGAAGTCCGCTTCGTGCCAAAGCGGACATTGCGGTTTTTTTGCCAAAACTTACAGGAAAGCTTCCTTGAAAAGGCGTTCTGTCCTTTCGACCATATCGTGTCACTCAAAAATCCGACGGCGCATGAACCTCAGTTCGATGATCGGCAACGTATTTGTGGAGTAACGGTGTGAGATCTTCGGCACATGTATAATATTCCTGATCCAGCCCTCCAGGAATTGCCGATTTTACGATGAGAGCTGGTTGATCAGTGCTTGGCGATCGGCATCATCAGACCACGACGTAATTGCACTAGCCACCGTGTTAAGCGCGCGTTGTACGACGGCCGTTGCTTGTGCACCTATTGCTTTTAAGGCACTCACAACGTGGGGAGCGAGCGCTCACCTCCATTGTTGACCTCACTTTCGAGTTCCCAGATGACCAAAAAGACACGCTCTGGAATGGACAGATCTTGGTAGTCAAGACGCCAAAATCGCGAGGTCGGATTTTCGGAAAGTCGAATCAGACGGCGATTCATCTCCCTGTTATCAATTGTCATTCGATTAACCCTGCAACGCCTCAATGAGGTTCACTGGCGATCAATAGCCCCGATTTTGCAGCTTTATTTCCTAACAATTGGCCGTCGGCTGGTCGGACCGGCATTAAAGTCATCCGACTGAGAACGCCGATGTCGCTTTCGTGAAAAGCCGAATTTGAAGCAATTTCTGAGCGACGTCAGGCTTCGCGCCCACATTCTGGGTCCGGTAACCGAGCCCGTTTACATATTCTTTTCCATTTGCCACCGATTCTTTGCGCGATGGATGCACGCACTCCAGTTACGCACATCCCGGGCTACAGCCGGGCACGGCTCAAACGCATGATCGCGCTAGGCAACGGCGCCGCCTTCGCCCTCGGTTTGTGGACAATCTTGTTCCCGACGGCTTTATACAGTTGGCCTTTCGCTCTGCGTTCTGCTTCCGCTTTGGGCTCTCGCCCTTGAGATGCGTACCAGAGGCGCGCTCGGGTTCGAATCGCGGCGCTGGCCGCCGCTATCCACTCTCGCTGGCTACGGTCCTCCTGGCACCTGCGATTGCGCTCGTCATGCGCGCGGGGACCGATCTCAATTTTGAGAGCTACGCGCCCTTGATCGTAGCGGCGATGCTTACCGCATTGGCGGTATTCACCCTCTTCTGGCGTTTCGATCCGCAGCTTAGGGGCGACTTCAATCAAGGCGTCACAATCGCGATCTTCGCGGTCGCGTATTGCTATGGCGCGCTTACTTTTGCTGACGTCATGCTCGATGCGTCATCAGGCCACGACACGCAATCCGTAATCGATCACAAGCGCATTCATGTCTCTGGTGGACCAAAAGGCAGCTCTGTGCGGTACCAGGTCAAAGTCGATCCCGATGCGTCGCCGGCAGGCGCGAATTGGATCAATGTCCGGCCCGATCTCTGGGAGTCCTTCCACCAATGCGACGCCGTGTGCGTGCACGTCGGTAAAGGTCTCTTCGCCATTGGATGGTATGCCGTTGGCCACTATGCAGAATGAGGAATTGATAGTGCGATTAGTGCGTCCGTGTTGTGCCATTGCGTCTCTTCGCGGGGAGGACCACTTAGAGCATAAGGTCAAGGCTATCGCGATGGGCAATCACCGATCCGATGAAACGTCGAGTCCAGCACCCCTGGATAATCCCGCCGGTTCGGCCCCGGCCGCGTCGCCACGCGCCGAGATTGATCGTTTTCTCGATCAGGTCAAAGCGCTTGGGCCTGCTGTCAAAACAGGACGGCGTGGGCGCCTAATCTTTGGCCTCGATGCCACGATGAGTCGGCAGCCAACATGGGACCAGGCCTGTGGGTTGCAGGCCGAGATGTTCCGCGAGGCGGCAGCTGTGGGCGGTCTTGACATCCAACTCGTTTACTATCGCGGCTTGGCCGAATGCCGCGCTTCATCCTGGATTGCTGATTCGGATCGACTTGGCACGTTGATGTCGGGCATCGATTGCCGCGGCGGTCACACCCAGATCGCTAAGGTTCTAGCCCACGCCCTCCGGGAAAACGAGAGCAGCAAGGTCGCAGTATTGGTCTTTGTTGGCGACGCGATGGAGGAATCGCTCGACGAGTTATGCGCCCGCGCTGGAGAGCTTGGCTTGCGCAACGTGAAGGCGTTTATGTTTCAGGAGGGCTACGATCCAATCTCCGAACAGGCTTTCCGGGAGATCGCTCGCCTCACCGGCGGAGCGTTCTGCCGATTTGCGCCGGGAGCTGCGCACGAACTCGCCGAGCTTTTGCGCGCGGCGGCAGCGTATGCCGCTGGTGGGCTTACTGCCCTAGCCGAACTCAAAGCGCATGGTCCCGCCGTTGCAAGGCTGATTGAGCAACTGAAGTAGCCATGCCGGTATTTCTGCTCGGAGTTCTGGCCCTTCTCCTGTTGGTGTTCGCGGTCAGTGCGTTCGTTAAAGCCGATCCCAAACAAGTTGCGCGTGTGTTGCGCTGGATTGGCGGCGGCGCCGCACTGCTGCTTGCCGGATTTTTGCTGTTTCGTGGCGCAATTGCAGTTGCCATCCCGCTCGGTGCGTTCGGCCTGAGTCTGCTCGGCTGGGCGTCATTTTGGCCAGCCCCTTTTGGATCGCGAACGCAGCGAAGCGCGGGACAGGCGTCGCGTGTGCGGACGGCCTTCCTTGAAATGGAACTCGATCATGACACTGGCAGGATGAATGGCCAGGTTCTCGCCGGCACCTATCAGGGCGCTTCGCTCGAGACCCTGGACCGAGCCACCCTGATCAAATTGTTAAGCGAAATCGACGACGATAGCCGCGATTTACTAGGGGCTTATCTCGACCGCAGGGAGCCCGGCTGGCGTGAATACGCGCAGGGCGGTGCGGGCGCCGGCGCGCGGCCGGCGGATGGTAGCAAAATGACTGAGAGGGAGGCTTATCAGATCCTCGGCCTTCAGCCCGGGGCGAGCCCCGAGGAGATCAGTCGCGCGCACCGCTCCCTCATTAAGAAACTACACCCGGACCAAGGAGGGACGACCTATCTTGCGGCCCGAATCAATGAGGCCAAGGATGTGCTGCTTCGCCGCCATCGCTGAAATTGTGCATCTAATCAGCTGATCGCTGCCACCATCTTCAACATCTTAGAAGTGAGAGGTGACATGACTGACGACGAGCGTGCAATTCGGGATTTGGTTGGAACTTGGATGAAGGCGAGCGAAGCCGGCGACCTAAACACCGTACTGAGCCTGATGGCGGATGATGTGATCTTTATGGCGCCGGGCCGTGAGCCGTTTGGGAAAGAGGAATTCCGCGCCGCTTCGGAAACAATGAAAAAAGTCCGTTTGACGGGAACGAGTGATATTCGCGAACTTAAGGTGCTCGGCGATTGGGCCTATATCCGCAACTACATCGAGATATCGGTCACGCCGCCCAACGGCACGGCGATGCAGCGACGAGGATACGCGCTCTCGATCCTTCGCAAGCAGTCTGACGGGACATGGGTCCTTTGGCGGGACGCGAATTTAGTGACTTGATGATATTGGCCCTGGAGAAATGGATGTCTGCTTTACTCCAGAGAGCAGACATCCCGAAGCGCGACAGGCATGACCGCTAAGTGCCAAACGTAGACATTCGTGGCTATGGCAAAGGAAACACGCGAACGAGCGCGAATGCATACAGGAAGCCGATCCACGAATCACCGCCCGCGTGGTCAGTTATGAAAGTCCCGGGGATTAGCGTCTCGCTCAATCGTGCCGCAAGAAACACAATGATGATTGCGAACGCGAACCCTGCGCACGCACCCATAACTTCGTACTTCACGTCGCCAAGCTGCCGCAGCTTTCGCGGGAGCCGTGACTCGGCGAATGTCCGCTTTGGGTCAGAAGCGGACGTCCTGGGACCTTTGCGTGATGTCCGCTTTATCCCCGGAAGCCGACATCGGCTGACGCAATGGGCATGCGTCGCCCAGGTGCTCGCGCAGCAAAACACCAAGGCCGCCGAGGGGTTTCCTGTCTATTATCTTAAGAGCGTGCCATAAACTGACTTGGTTCGTGGTCAGCACGGGTTTTCCCAGATCACGCTCCAATTGATCGATGATGCTGAACGTACTCCAGTTACCGCACGCTAGTATAACCGCGTCGGCTCCCGGCCTGTTTACACGGCGCCCAACGTCGAAGGCAGTTTGTGGGTCAAGAAGACCTATCTCGAGGTTGCGGACAAACCCCAGTGCCTCCTGGGCAAGGACTTCGACTCCGTTTGCTTCAATAAACGCTGCGACGGTCTGGTTGACTGCGGTGCTCCAAGGCGCGCCGAGAACGATTCGTTTGGCGTAAAGCACGCGCAACGCCTCAAGCAACGCGGTTGAGGCCGTAGTGGCCGGTTTCCCGCATGCTGCGCCTATTCGCTTGATCAGTTCCTGGTCGTAACCAATGCCGTTGCGCGAGGAGGGCGCTGTCGCTGGAAAAACAATCACGTCAACGTCGACATCAGCCAACTTTTGGCTCTCGGTTTCGATTTCCTGGACGATCCGCAGCGTCGACTCCGCCTCAACGTTGCTCAATCGCATCCGCGCCACGTGCAGCGTAATGTCTTCCGGCAGTACTTTGCTAAAATCCCGCTCCTGTACTGAGCTTGAGGATGGAACGAGCAAACCGATGCGCCGAAAGTCCTGTCGTTGCGCCATAGGAAACTCCGTTTTGACAATGGGATCCTACGCAAGCGTCCACTTGTTTCTCGAGAGCGGGCAATCTAAATCGGTGGAGCATGCGTGTGCTTTTGGACGGAGGGATCCATATGATCCCACGGTTGCGCGCTAGCGGTGAAAACGTCCATCGCGGGTCGATAGATTGATGGATCCTCTAAACTTCCTGCCTGCAATCCAAGGATATCGGGCAGCCGCTCCAATTTCACCGTGACTTGGCTACCGCAATTTGGGCAAAACCCGCGTTCGATTGCCTTGCCGCCTTGCCCGACAACCTTGTGATAACGCAGCTCTCCACCAATCTGAACGGTGGCTTTCGGCACTACAACGATCGCAGCATAAGCGCTGCCGCTCGCCTGTTGGCAGTCCCGACAATGACAGTTCAACATAATGACTGGACTAGCACTGCATACATAATCGATAGCACCACAAGCGCATCCGCCTGATAGTTTCTGTGCCATGGTGATTGCTCCTCCCGGAGGCCCGTAAGTGTGGATAGTACCAAATGCGGCGTCAGTGCATCACGGCAAAACAGGACGGCCGATGTCCGTTATGGGTCATTAGCGGACATTGAACCGCATCCATGTCTGCTTTACCCCCGAAAGCGAACATTGCGAAACACTGTTGGGGCGAAACACTGTTGGGACGTCCACTTTGTGCCAATAGTGGAAATTGATCCCGGCAGAAGAACACCGTGCAAAATGGGCTATTCTTACGCCAGCACATGCAAACCAAGACTCGAGAGCGGCCTAAGCGGGATTGCGCTGTTGTTATAATCGGCGCCGGTCCGTGTGGCCTTGTACTCGCGATTGAACTAGGTCGTCGCAACATTTCTACGGTGGTGCTTGAGGAAAAGGTGCGTCCGTCGCGATTTCCCTCCGCGAACGCAACGCAAGCTCGCACAATGGAGCACTATCGCAGGCTCGGCTTCGCTGAGAAGGTGCGTGGGAAAGGTCTACCGCCCGACTACCCAACGGACATCGCTTATTTCACTCGATTTACCAAACATGAATTGGCTCGCATCAATCTACCGTCTGCGCGACAAGCAAGCGAGATTGTCAGGACATTGACCGGCTCCTGGAGTGCAGCAGAACTGCCGCACCGGGTGTCGCAGATTTTCGTTGAGGACGTGCTGCGCGAGGAGGCCGCGGCGTTGCCGTCAGTCTCGTTGCGGCCGGGCTGGCGAATGACTGCCATACACGATCACGGCGACCACATTGAAGTCGAGACCGAGCGCAGCGACGGCTCAGAGCGAGCGAGTTTTCTTGCGAAATATGCAATTGGGGCTGATGGGGCTGGCAGTCCCACGCGCAAAACGCTCGCCTATAATTATGTCGGTGAGGGTGGTGTAGTCCGCGACTTCCTCGGTGGGCGCATGTTCGCACTGCACATTCGCAGCCCGCATTTATATGAGATCATTCCTCATCCACGCGCTTGGATGTACTGGGCGGTCAACCCTCAGCGCCGCGCGCTGATGCCAAGCGTCAACGGCCGCGATGAGTTCACCTTCCACACTCAGCTTCGAGCCGATGAGCGGCCCGACCAGATCTCGGTTGCACAAGCGAAGGCGATGTTCCAAGCCGCACTCGGCGCCGAACTGGACGTCGAGATTATCGCTCGATCAACCTGGAACTCCGGCTACACTTTGGTGGCCGAAAAATTCCAAAGGGGACGTATCTTTCTTGCCGGCGATGCGGCCCATCTTTTCACGCCGACTGGCGGGCTCGGGTACAACACTGCGGTCGAAGATGCCGTCAACTTGGGATGGAAACTTGCTTCGGTGCTCAAAGGCTGGAGCGGCCCGGCCCTACTCGCAAGTTACGAAATCGAGCGGCAGGCACTCGCAAGGCGCAATACCAAGTACGCGCGAGGTTTCGCCGATTCGGTCGGGCTGTACATACCGCCGGTGGAACTGGAGGATGACACGGCGGAAGGGCGGGCGGCGCGGAAAATAGCAAGCGAGCATTTCGACTATCACGCCCGCTTCGAGTTCAACATTCCGGGCATTACCTTCGGTGGCCGCTACGACGGCTCGCCCATCGTGGTCGCTGACGGCACTACACCGCCGCCGGACAAACCTAATGAATATGTGCCCACGGGCTGCCCTGGTGGACGCGCACCACACCTATGGCTCGAGGATGAATACTCGCTCTATGATATGTTCGGCTTTGAGTTCACACTTCTGCGGCTCGGGGCAAAACCGCCCGACGCAACTCCGCTTCGCGCGGCAGCGCAGTCACAACGTATGCCTTTGAAAATCCTGGACATCAACACAGACCAAGCCCGTGATCTCTATGGGGCCGATCTTGCCCTTATTCGGCCTGATCAGATAGTAGCTTGGAGGGGAAACGTCGCGGCCGATGCTGTAAACGCGCTGCGGAAGGTTTCAGGTCACAAATAATTTCCGTGACGTCTGCGCCGTTAGCTCTGACACGACTTGCCGGCTAGTTTGCGAAGGGGTATAGCGAGCGACTGATTTTTGCCCCGGGGGTCGATCAAATCGAAAAATCTCGGATGGGTCGCGCTGGCGCAACGCGATCAAATAAACAACGCTTTGAATTGATTGGCGATTAAACAAACAATCGTGAGCAAACAAACAAAGATTGCGGAGCTTGTGCGAATTGATGTGATCTGGGCTAGCCGCACGCAACACAATCAAAAATCAAATCCGCGCTCGGAGTGAGCGGATTGGCGACTACTCACACAAAGACATCGTGTTGAGGGCTGCGGCTTGGCTCGCGGAGCATCCCGGGATGTTCGCGGAGGCTCGGGCCAAGGCCGTGGCGTTAGGTTGCGCAATCCCAACAATCTAGCGTCGCGTAAGGCGGGCCAGCGCAAGGAAGGTTTGGGAAGAACCTTGCGCCAGCCCTAGCCATGACAAGGGGGGTAACAGAAGGAATGTCATGGCTGAGCCAAGTGTACTGCCGCTGGCCAGCCTGAACGCAACACCTCAGAAAGAATTCGTCGATCACAAATTCTTCCACGCCCACTGAAAGCCATATTTTATTTGGGAAATGTCGGCCCCGACCTCATTGGGGTGTCGGGGGATGGGGACTAAGATCGGGGCCGGGTTCTCGCGCACGAGAACCGGCCCCGAAGCGTGTGGATTATCGTCGATGAATATCCGTCGCGCCGTCTCAATAAGCGTGCTGGGGTTCGCCGTCTTCCGGTACCAAGGAGAGGTGGCCTATGCTGCGGGCGAAGCGGCGCCCGCGGCTGACCCCGTGCAGCACTGCCTAGATCTGGTTCAATTGAATCTCGCCCGAAAAATCGCTCCCACGTTTCATGTGACATCGCATCCTGTTCAAAACCCTCCGAAAGATCTTCCCATTCAGTGTGTGGCTGGGAACCTGGAGGAAATAAAAAGCGCCTTAAGGAATCAAATCGCAAATTGCGAAAGAAAGTCGGCCGAGGAAAAGGGCCAGCTGTTCCAGTTCGGCTGCCGAATGGTGAAGAAAGAGGACTATTGCCTGAACGCCAATCTGGAGATGTTGAAACTCGCGAGCTTGCCCAACATGGATTACACCATGTTCGTGAACCGAGCAGCGCGGGAGTTTGACTGGTACGAAAGCAACGGCCGCCAGGGCAACGACGGGAATTTCAGGGCCGGAACGACGCGGTTTACCGGGTACTATAGTCCAATCGCGGTTGACGCCTCCGCTGATCCATCGGATGTGTACCGCTACCCGCTCTATGCGGCGCCCGAAGGTCTCACGTATTTTGAAAATCCTAAGCCGGAATTGGGTCAGGGCTGCGGTGTCGACGAGGTGACCAAACTTCCAATCCATTGGTGCATTGACAATAAAAACGGCACCTATTCCGCACTCCCCACCCGCGAGCAGATCGCTCGCGGCGCTTTGGATGGGAAAACTCAGAAAATCGCTTATTTCCGGAGTCTCTACGATGTTTCTGGTTTTATGCTGGAAGGCGCTGGAAGCGTGAACTTGAGACAGAAGGACGGCTCCGTAGAAAATGTCCTTTTGAATTTTGCTGGAACGAACGGTCGGCCCAATAACATGATCGGCGACGTCCTGAAGTGCGAGAATAAAAAAATAGGAGGTTCATTTGCAACTTACTATGCCCGTCATCCCGATGAGGCCTATCGGGACACCGTCCATTACAATCCATCGACAGTCTTTTACCAACGAGGGGTGAGCTACGAAGGCGTCGATCATATTCCGATCACGCCAAACGCCTCGATCGCCACAGATCCAACTTCTATTCCCACTGGCACCGTCACTTTGCTCAACGTACCCGCGACGAACGCGTGCGGGACCACCTCTTCAATAGCGGTCGCGCAAGACATCGGCGGGCGCATCAAGGGCGCTCATATCGACAGATATACGGGAGCGGGCCCCGGCGCCGGGACAAAGGCCAATTCCTTTAACAATTTCGGATCTGTTTTTATGGCGGTTCCCAAGGGCGCTGGGAGCCCGGTATCAGATTGCACGTCAAAAAGCGTCAATTGAAAGCCTTCAAATATTGAGTCGCATCAGGGTGAGGAATCGCTTAGCGCCAGTTGGCCTTCCGTCATCTGCTGCCCCTCCGCAAGCCTTCGTTGGATCATTCCCATTACAGAAGTCACATCTTCGAAGGCTCTGGAATGTGCGCTACCTTGTAAATCTGTTAGATCAAAAACCAAAATTCCTTCGCGCTCGAAATCACTCCAGTAGGCTTGGTCAAGATTAGCATCGCCCAGACGAGGCTTTCCCCAGATTGATCTTGACACTTTAAGGGCGCGATCGTCGTGAGACACGAATAACGCGATGCGAGGCTTAGGTTTGGTCGTTTCCTGGACGTCGGTGCGAAAGACATCGACGTCTACATCGGGCGCGACAAGCAGGACGTTTTTGATCTGCGCGCGTCTGCTGACGCGAACGGGCCTTGGCCCCAATGCTCCAAGCCCTGGCCAACATCCCGCCGAATGACACAGCACTGTGATCTCTTTGACATTCGGATTAAGGGCAACCGTGTCGAGCAGCTCTTTAAACGCCTCACGAGACTGGTTCGCGCTTTCAACGTCATCTTTGTACGCGGCTAATTGCACCAAACCTTTCGACGGCCAGGAAAAGAGAACCGGGATAACTGGCGCTTTTGAGTCTTGGACAATTTGTGCGAGTCGATAGACCGCTTCGTCGAAACGATTAATAAATCCATGGACAAATACTAAGACCTTGTTTCGTCCTGTTGATTTGGCCGCGGCCGAGAGAGCTTTATTAAACGACTGCCTATCAGCCGCGGCTGTCACAAAGTCGCGCGTTGGATTCCCTGGCAACGTAGTTGGCCATTGAATCTGACCAATCTTTCGGGCGGCATCGGGCGGAATCGAGACAGTTATAGAGGCATAAGAAAGATCTTGTGCCGGATCAGCGCTAAACATATCGCCCGGATCGGCGGTCGACCGTTTGCGGGTTGTGGCCACCAGTATCGGGACTCGCGATACGCCAGTCGCAGATTGTGCCGCCGGGACGAGGACGCCTTGCAATGGCCGACCAGTGCAAGCGCCGCATGCAAGTCCCAGAACAACGACTAGCAGCGTCGGCAAATGCCGCGAAAGTCTGTCCGCTGTCACCCTTGCAACCCCCGAAAACGAACGACCCTTTAACAGAGGAAGATCTACTCGTCACCCCCATCGGACATCAGCTAGACGATATCCACGTCGGTCCGCTTAGATCCCAATAACGGACACAATCATGAGCTCGTCACGTCTCCAACGTGCCACAAATGGGAGTCTGCAAGCCCAAAAATCTCCGAATTGGAGGCGCGTAAATAGTTGGGAGAATTGACATGCAAGTTTTAATTTGAAGGACTCAAAGCCGCACCGTAGGGGGATGACGTTATGACTTACGCCAAGGCTCTTTTTCTAGCGGGGGGGTTAGCTGTGCTTGGGATGCTCGGCGCTGAAAAGCTTCGCGCCCAACCCTCGCCCGTCGACTGCGATCGATATGCGCAGGAATATGCACGTACTCACAGCCGGAATGGGCAGGTGCTCCGCGGAGCGGGAGGCGGTGCGTTGCTGGGCGCCGGCATCGGAGCGCTGGCAGGAGGCGCAGGAGCGGGCGCGGCGATAGGTGCCGGTGTCGGCGCTATTACCGGCGGCGTCCGACGTAGTTCGCATGCATCGAGAATATACAATCATGCCTATCGCGAATGCATGGCCGGTCGTGCACGATGGTGACTCGGTCAGACCTGAATGAAAGACGCTAGGCCGTTGAACTGCTCAAAAGGGGCACGTTATCCAGTCAAATTCCGTATCATTCAACTTCAACGATGATTTGCTTGGAGCGGGACGATATTTTTAAGTCATCATCCCGCCCCTTGAGGATGATATTTTGCCTTACGGCTGGGATTGCGGTTGTGGAGCGTCCGGACGGTTGCGCCGCTCAGCCATGAATTGGTCGAATTCGGCCCTGTCCTTGGCAAAGCGCAGTCGCTGCAGGAACTCCTTAAACTCGCGCTGCTCTTCTTCAAGTCTGCGTAACGTATCGGCGCGATATTCATCGAAAGCGCGATTACCGCTTGAGGGAGCGGTAGCTCCCCACCAATCCACCTTTGAGCGCATCTTGTCCTGCCAACGGTTCATGCCGCGATGATTCCAGCAACCCATTCGTCCACTCCCAATCGTGAAAGCGAGGATGGCGACGCCCAAGGGCCACCAGGCCCAAAAGCCCAAGATCATCAGCACGATCCAGGCTGGCTTTCCGAATTCATCGATCCTTGCTGCGATGGGCATGGCGAGACCTCACACTGTGAATGTAAATAACATTTACATCTCATGCTCCAAGTGTCAAGAGGGGCTCATCTGAGAAGTTAGTCCGAGGCCGCGCAGGTACACCAACACTTCTGCCTCAAGCAGCTCTTTGGGCGACATTGGCAACGTGCGCTGCGCGGCGTCGCCGCGGCCGAACAGCGAGGCGATGCCGTGTGACATCGCCCAAATATGCAGCGCGACCATCAAGACTGGCGGCCGAGACTGCGCGGGCTTTTGAGCACATATCACCTCGGAAGCGCCGCGCAGTACGGCAAAGGCCCGCTCGCCGGCCTGACGCAATTCGGGGCTAGTCGCGAGCGGAATGCCGGCCTCGAACATCGCGGAGTAATAGGCGGGTTCGGCTCGCGCGAATTCAAGGTAGGCCTTGCCCAGCCGATCGAGCGCGGCGAACGGCTGCGGGCGACCATCGTCCCACGCTTTCTCAAGCACAATGGCGAACCGCTCGAAGCCGCGTAGTGCGACGCTAGCGAGAAGTTCGTCGCGGTCACGGAAATGGCGATAGGGCGCGGCTGGACTCACCCCCGCCCACCGCGCGGCCTCGGCGAAAGTGAAACCCGCCGATCCTTTCTGCGCGATCAATTCCAAGGCGGCGCGCAGCAGCGCCTCTTTCAGGTTACCGTGGTGGTAGCCGCGTGGGCCACCCCTCTCATCTTTCGACCAGCTCATGTAAATAGCTTTTACATGAGCCTTTGCGTAACGTCGATGTGCTGTCTCAGCCTGATGCCGTCAAAGTTAAACGGTTTTTGCTCCGCCACTCCTGTGGAGCGGGATGGCAGCCGAGGTGATGTCTCCTTTTTGTCCCCGATAGGAGACTCCAAGCGGGCGATAGTCGGATGCCCGTTCAGTGCCAAATCGGACATCCTGGGTCCTCGAATGTACTGATTGATGCCGAGGATCGTGTTTGTTGTTGTCTAAGGGGCCCGCTATCGCAGCAATTGCAACGTGACGTTGACTGCAATGCACAGAGTAAAGCCGAGTAGAAATCTGAATAACTACGAGGGCAGCATTAGAACTCAGTTGATGATGCTCTTTGCAGTCAAACTCAATACGACCGATCGTTGCAGTGACTTATGTTAGCTCAAGACGAGGCGCGATTAATCCCCACACTACCAGCACTATGATCGCGCCAACGATTGCGCCGATGAAACCCGCGCCTTCGCCGGCTCGATACCACCCAACCGCTTGGCCAAGATATGTTGCTACAAAAGCTCCAACAATCCCGAGCAGGGTTGTCAAAATAAAGCCCTTAGGCTCGTACTTGTTCCCTGGATGAAGGAATCTCGCGATCACTCCCGCCACAAATCCGATGATGATGGTCCAAAGAATACTCATGCGCTCTCCCCATTCTCTGGGGCTCAGCTTGCTCCTGACAGGAATGATTTTCAATTACCCAAGGCAAAAGTTTTGTTAGAGGCGAAAATGATTGGCTTTGACGCAGCCATGAAGGAGTCTTTGGTTGGCCGACCTCTTTGAACAACTTCGGCTGGCGGCCCAGGCTCTCGTCGAGTTTGGCGCACACTTGTTCAATCCGACGATCCGGCTCGGCGTTACAGGTCTTTCAAACGCCGGCAAGACCGTGTTCATCACCGCGCTAGTTCATAGCCTGGTACGCGGCGGACGCTTACCGGTCTTCGAGTCGCTGGCTACCGGTCGGATAGCCCGCGCCTATCTTGCACCTCAGCCGGACGATGCAGTGTCACGCTTCGACTATGAAAACCACATAAGTAACCTCGTGGGCAAACGTTGTTGGCCGACATCAACGCGGCAAATTAGCGAATTGCGCGTTGTGATCGAGTACCAATCGCTAAGCGGGTACCAACACACGCTGACACTTGATGTTGTCGACTATCCAGGAGAATGGCTTCTCGACTTGCCGCTCCTCACTAAAAGTTATGAGGTTTGGGCGACGGAGAGCATACGCCTTTCACGTCAACGTCCGCGCGTAGATCTTGCCAAAGATTGGCATCTACATCTGGCGACACTTAATCCGGAGAGCACCGAGGATGAGCAAGAGGCACTTACCGCCGCGCGGCTCTTCACTGAATACCTAAGAGCGTGTCGCGACAAAAACTATGCGATGAGTTTGCTACCACCCGGTCGCTTTCTAATGCCCGGCGATCTTGCAAATACGCCCGCGCTGACTTTTGCGCCCATTGAACCATCAACTGAGGGCCCTCCGCCAACCGGCTCGCTTTGGGCGATGATGCGACGCCGATACGAATCTTACAGGGCGGTCGTCGTTCGTCCGTTTTTCCGCGATCATTTTGCCCGACTCGATCGGCAGATCGTGTTGGTGGATACCTTGGCTGCCATCAACGCTGGTCCAGACGCGCTTCTTGATCTTGAACATGCGCTTGAGCAGGTTCTCAATTGCTTCCAAACCGGGCGAAAAACACTTTTGAGCGCGCTGGTGCGCCCGCGAATTGATAGGATACTTTTAGCCGCCACCAAGGCAGACCACCTCCACCACACGAGTCACGACCGCCTTGAGACTATCCTCAATCGCTTGGTCCAAGGTGCAACCGCAAAGGCTGAGCTTGCCGGAGCGCATGTCGACGTTGTTGCTCTTGCCGCTGTCCGCGCGACCCGCGAGGCAATGGTGCGGCGCGGGCGCCAGCAACTTCCCTGTGTCCTTGGTGTGCCTTTTGCCG
>Ga0318542_10000027_pt1 | contig 22778 bp, 18 predicted proteins | sample GRESIP168b4f23_FD_202530 | JGI IMG/M metagenome (GOLD analysis project Ga0318542, IMG submission 202530) | Tropical soil microbial communities from Luquillo Experimental Forest, Puerto Rico - GRE.SIPMG.168b4f23 | ecosystem: Environmental > Terrestrial > Soil > Tropical forest > Bulk soil...
ACACCACACGGGTGCACCGTATTGACGCGGACGTTCTTCTCCGCAAGCGTCCTGGCGTAGTAGCGCATTAGGCCAATGACACCGTGTTTGGCGGCGGTATAGCCTGCTGCGCCATGGCTTTGGGTTCTGAACGTCGGAACAACGGACTTGAGTCCTGCATCTGAATTGGTGATCACGATGGCTCCGCCGTCGCCATGCTCCAACAATGCCGGCAGCGCCGCCTCGATCGTGAAGTACACCCCGTTGAGCATGACGTCAACCGCGTCGCGATAGGCGGAGACGTCGTGGGACGGCTCGCCAATGATCGGCCCAATCCCGGCGTTGGCGAGCACGAAGTCGAGGCGTCCCAGTTCGGCCACGCCGTTGTCCACCACAGACTTGAGTCGCTGGAAGTCGCGGACGTCGGCCTGTTCGGCGACGATGCGCCGTCCCGGTCTTCTCGACCAGGTTGATGGTTTCGTCGAGGTCCTCGGGTGCGGCCATCGGGTAGGCCACGCTGTCGATTTGTGAGCACAGGTCGACGGCAAGGATGTCAGCGCCCTCTTCGGCAAAACGAACGGCGTGCGAGCGACCCTGCCCCCGCGCGGCCCCGGTGATGAAGGCAACCTTGCCTTCGAACAGCAGTGCCCTGATTCCTCCAAATACCGGATGTCAAGTGGTCGCGCGGGCAGAATGCGTATCCGCCCGTCAGCTACGCCCAAAGCCCAAATCGCGGGTAAATGAGCACGACGCGCAATCGAGCCGCAGGCAGATCACATTCCCAGGCTCGGCGCGGCAGATGGGTACGCTCTCAGCGCGGTCGTGGCAGTGCTCTGATGGTCGTCGAACTGGTGCGCATAGACACCCAGCGTCGTCGTCACCTTCGCGTGCCACAGAACCGGCTAATCTCCGGAGCGGCATGCCCGCCGTGGCGCACAGGCTCGGATAGGTATCGCGCAGTGCGTGGAACTTGAATCGTCCGGCGACAAGATCGTTCGGGACAGATAACGTCCGGGTGCGGGCGCTGAGGTCCTATTCTTGGCCGGGCGGGTAGTCCCGGATCGGCGGTGGGTTTGGATGACGGCAGCTACGGCGTGCCGCATGTGTGGCACCGAGCCGCGTCAGGGCGCGCGATTCTGTGACGGCTGTGGTGCACCCATCACGGAGCACGACACCCATGCCGAGTACAAGCAGGTCACGGTGCTGTTCGCCGACGTGGTCCACTCGATGGACATCGCCTCTGCCGTCGGGGCCGAGCGGCTGCGCGAGATCATGGCCGATCTCGCCGACCGCTGCGCGGCGGTGGTGCAGCGGTACGGCGGCACGGTAGACAAGTTCACCGGCGACGGCATCATGGCGGTGTTCGGGGCACCTGTTGCGTTGGAGGACCACGCCATCCGGGCTTGCCTGGCGGCGCAGGGTGTTCAAAAGGACACGAAACGGCTTGCCGTCGATGTCCACGAGCGCGACGGTGTGGAGCTGCAGTTGCGTGTTGGCCTGAACTCCGGTGAGGTAATCGCCGGTGAGATCGGTTCGGGGCCATTCGGTTACACCGCCGTCGGTGAGCAGGTCGGGATGGCTCAGCGGATGGAGTCGGTGGCACCGCCTGGTGGGGTGATGCTCAGTGAATCCACGGCGCGGCTGGTCGAGGGCGCTGCGACTCTGGGTGAAGTCGAGCGTGTCCGCATCAAAGGCACCGATCAACCGGTCTGCGCCCAGCGGCTGCTGGGCGTGCCGGAAGGGCGTCGCGCTGTCGGGCGTGCTGAGTCGAATCTGGTTGGTCGGCACTGGGAAATGTCCGCTGTCGAGGGCCTGCTGGAGCGCGCCATCGACGGCCACGGCGCGGTGGTCGGCGTGGTCGGGCCTCCGGGCATCGGCAAGAGCCGTCTCGTGCGCGAACTGGCGGCGATGGCGCGTCGACGCGGCGTGGAGGTGTTCACCGCGTTTTGCGAGTCGTATACCAGTCAGGTCCCCTTCCACGTCGTCGCGCGCCTGCTCCGTGCGGCCTTTGGTGTCGAGAGTCTCGACGGGCAGACCGCTCGCGATCAAGTGCGCGACCGTGTTTCCGACGCAGACCCCGAGGACTTGCTTCTGCTTGATGACCTACTGAGCATTGCCGACCCGAATGTTCCATTACCGGCGATTGATCCCGATGCACGTCGCCGAAGGTTGACCGCGCTGGTGAATGCCGCGTCGTTGGCCCGTGAAGCCCCAGCGGTCTATGTCGTTGAGGACGCCCATTGGATTGATGAGGTCAGCGAGTCGATGCTGGCCGACTTCCTCACGGTGATCCCGCAGACGCCCTCGCTGATGCTGCTCACCTACCGACCCGAATATCGTGGTCCATTGACCCAGTTGACTGGTGCCCAAACGGTAGCCCTTGGGCCGCTGAGCGATTCGGAGTCTGCCGCGTTGATCACCGAGCTGCTCGGACCAGACCCCTCGACAACGCAGATCGCCGCCCTGGTTGCCGAGCGGGCCGCCGGGAATCCGTTTTTCGCCGAAGAGATCGTGCACGAACTGGCCGAGCGCGGCGTGCTGCAGGGACAGACCGGCGCATACGTGTCGACCGCAGATGTCAGTGAGGCGAAGGTGCCTGCCACCTTGCAGGCGACCATCGGCGCCCGCATCGACCGCCTCAACCCCGGGGCTAAGCGCACGCTGAGCGCGGCGGCGGTTATCGGCTCGCGGTTCAGCCGGGAACTTTTGGAAACCCTGGGGATTGATCCCGTCCTGAAGGACCTGGTAGCCGCTCAGCTCATCGACCAGGTCCGGTTCGCCCGACAACCCGACTATGTCTTCCACCATCCGCTGATCCGCGCTGTCGCCTACGAATCACAACTGAGGTCCGATCGCGCCGAGCTGCACCTGCGTCTGGCGGCGGCAATCGAATCGGGTGACCCGGCAGCGGTCGAGGAGAACGCTGCGCTGATCGCCGAACATCTGGAGGCCGCCGGTGAGTTGCATGCCGCCTACGGCTGGCACATGCGGGCTGGCACATGGTCGGCTCCACGCGACATCGTCGCGGCCCGGCTGCATTGGGAGCGCGCAGGACAGATCGCCGACACATCGCCCTTTGACGGCCCGGACCACACTGCGATGCGTATCGCTCCCCGCACGCTGCTGTGTGGCAATAGCTGGCGGATCCATGCCAATATTTCCGCCGACCGCTTCAACGAACTGCGGCAGCTGTGCGGTGTCACCGGGGACAAGGTGTCGTTGGCGATCGGCACTGCCGGGCTGGTGAACGAGCACCTGATGCGTGGCCGGGTGCGTGAGGCATCACTGCTGGCCGCCGAGTGTATGGCACTGATCGAGTCGACCGGTGATCCGGCCCTTGTAATCGGACTGTCATTTCTAGCCATCCTCGTCAAGTGCGAGACAGGCGAGATGACCGAAGTGCTCCGGTGGTCACAACGGGTCATCGACTTGGCCGAAGGTGATCCGATCAGAGGCAACATCATCATTGGCTCCCCGTTGGCTGTGGCGTTGTCATCGCGAGGTCTCGCCCGATGGACCCAGGGCGCTGCCGGATGGCGCGATGACTTCGACCGGGCGCTGGAGATTGGCCGCCGCACTGATCCGATGTCACACGCGTTTGCCGTCAATCTGATCTACAGCCCGGCGATACCGTGCGGGTTGCTTCTCCCCGACGATACGGCACTGCGTGAGATCGACGAGGCACTCCACATCGCCGAGCGGTCGGGTGACGATATGACGCTAGGCAGCGCCCGAATGGCGATGGGTCTGGCGTTAATCCACCGGCAGTCCCACACAGACCGAGAACACGGACTAAAGGTGCTGGCAGAACTTCGTGAGATGTGCTTGTACGAACGGTTTAACTTGGCCGAGCTAGCTGTGCTCGACGTGTATGCCACCGGTAAGAGTGCCCGGCGTGGGGATCACGATGACGCCGTCGCGAGGATACGTCGAGGTGTTGACGACCTATTTCGTTCAGGACAGTTTGCGTGGTGCGTCCTAACTACTGGCGTCCTCGTAGAGACTCTGTTGTCCCGCAACGCCGATGGTGACCTTTCCGAAGCCGAGACGGCGATCAAGAGGATGGCGGCCATCCCTTTCGACAACGAATACGTGGCTCGCGACATACTGTTGTTACGGCTATACGCAGTGCTGGCACGTGCTCGCGGCGACGACGGCGCATACCGTGATCTAGTCACTCGCTATCGCTCAATGGCGGCATCGTTTGGCTTCGAGGGGCATATGAAGTGGGCCGAGGCGATGCCGTGACGGCGGCTGCTCCTTCGGGGGTAGTGACGTTTTTGTTCACCGATGTGGAGGGTTCGACCCGTCGGTGGGAGGCCAACGCCGACAGGATGCGGGCGGCGCTGGCCGCCCATGACGAGGTGTTGCGCCAGGTGATCGAGGCACACGGCGGCTGGTTGTTCAAGCACACCGGTGACGGTGTGTGCGCCGCGTTCGCCTCGCCGCGCTCGGCGGTGGATGCGGCGGTAGCCGCGCAGCGGGCGCTGGAGTTGCCGGTGCGGATGGGCATCGCGACCGGCGAAGCCGAGATGCGAGGGACGGACTATTTCGGTGCGGTGCTCAACCGTGCCGCGCGGGTGATGGCCGCCGGGCACGGCGGGCAGATCCTCTTGGCCGACTCGACGGCGGGTCTGCTCAGCGGAGTGGACCTGCGCGATCTGGGGCAGCGAAGGCTGCGCGATGTGCCTATGCCGGTCGGGGTGTTTCAGGTACGAGCAGCCGGACTCCTGACGGACTTTCCGGGGCTGCGGGCGCTGGACACGACGCCGGGAAATCTGCGGCCCGCAACGACCAGCTTGATCGGGCGCGAATCCGAGGTCACCGAGATCGCGGCGGCGCTCAAAACGCATCGTTTGGTGACACTCACAGGCGTAGGTGGAGTTGGTAAGACCCGACTCGCTTTGGAAGTCGCGGCGCGGCTGGCCGATGAGTTCCCGGACGGGGTTTGGGTTTTCGAGCTCGCGGCGGTCACCGATCCGGCGGCGATACCCGACTCGGTGGCTTCAGTGCTCGGGATTACCCAGCAGCCGGGCAAGAGTGTCACCGAGAGCCTGGCCGCCGCGTTGGAGGGCCGGGTCCGGCTGTTGGTGATCGACAATTGCGAGCACGTTCTCGCCGCCGCCGCCGATCTGATCGAAGCAATCCTCGCGCAATCGGCGACCGTGCGGGTCGTTGCCACCAGCCGCGAAGGACTCGGGGTCGCCCAGGAGCAGGTGTGGCCAGTACCCTCGTTGGACATCGGCGCGGGAATCGACTCGGCGGCGGTGAGCCTGTTCGTCGAACGCGCTCAAGGCATTGCACCGAGCTTCGCGATGGTCAACGGCGATGAAGCCGCCGCAGTCACTGAGATTTGTCAACGCCTCGACGGGATTCCGTTGGCCATCGAGCTGGCGGCCTCCCGCATGGCGTCGATGACCGCGAGCGAGGTGCGTGATCGTCTTGATCAGCGGTTGCGGCTGCTGGTCAGCTCACGACGCGGATTGGAGCGCCACCAAACGCTGCGCCATGCGGTGGCGTGGTCTTATGACCACCTCGAAGACGCTGAAAAGGCGCTACTGGAGCGGTGTTCGGTATTCGCCGGTGGATTTGACCTCCAAAGCGCTCGCGCGGTAGCCGGATTGGATGGCTTCGACGACTACGCCGTCCTCGATCTGCTGGATGCGCTGGTGCGCAAGTCGCTGCTGGTCGCTGACCGATCTTCGGGGCGGACCCGGTTTTCGATGCTGGAGACGATCCGTCAGTTCGCTGAGGAACAACTCGTGGCCCACGGCGAAGCATCCGAGATTCGGGCCGCCCACTCGCGGTACTTCGCCGGGCGCGAAACCGACATCATGGCCCTGTGGGACAGCCCCCGTCAGCGCGAGGCGTACCAGTGGTTCAGCACCGAACTGCCCAATCTGCGCACCGCATTTCGGTGGGCCGCCGACCACGGCGACCTCGACGTGGCCGCCACCATCGCCACGTGCGCGGGATTCCTTGGAATGGCGGTCGAAAAGTACGAACCCATAGCCTGGGCGGAAGAACTGATCGAACCCGCCGGCACGGTCGACCACCGCCGGCTCGCGACCCTGTACGTGATGGCGTCGCAGTGCTGGTTCGTGGGACGCGTCGAGGAGGCTGTCGGCTATGCCGACGCCGCCCAGACGGTGATCGGCACTGGCCACTACGAGGTGCCGTACGGCACCGAGGTCGCGCTCGGCATTGTGTACCTGGTTATCGGCCAGCCCGAACGAAGCGTCGAGTGGTGCCGCGCCCAGCTCGCCCGCGGCCACGACACCCATACACTCACCCGGTATTGCCTGGTCGTCGCGCTGGCGATCGCCGGGGCCGCTGACGAGGCGAGGGCCGCTGCGAACGGGCTGATCGACGCCGCCGAGGCCACCCACAACCCCTACGCGCTCGCGAACGCGCTTCACGCCTACGGCTACGCCTTCGGTGATGCTGATCCCATCCGCGCGCTGGAAGCCCTGCGCCGGGGCCTGGTGATCGCCCAAGACAGCGGCAACCGCTACGTCGAATCACTGCTGGCGACCGCTTTGTCTCGGGTTGAGGCCGAACACGGCGACCCGCTGGCGGCGCTCGATCACATCACCCTTGCCATCCGCAACTTCGACGACTCAGGCAACGTCGCCTACATCCGTTCCGCCCTGGCAACTCTCGCGCTGTTCCTCGACCGCCTCGGACGCCTCGAACCGGCAGCCACCCTCGCCGGTTTCGCACTCAATCCCCTGACCGCAACGCTTCCTGAGTTCAGCGCCGCGATTGCTCACCTCCGCGACGTCCTCGGCGACCAGACCTACGAATCGCTCGCCCGCAAGGGCGAAACGATGACCACCGCGGCCATGTTGACTTACGCCTACGACCAAATCGACCAGGCCCGAGCGGAACTGGACGCTGTCGCAAAATAGACGACATACGAGAGTCTCAAAACTCTGTATCGGAATCACCGTGAACTCCCACGGCCCCTTGTGGAAGCGTCCAATCGCCTATCCTGTGAGAACCGGGGCCGGGATTGGCGGAGGGTCGGGTGACGGCCATAGCAGCGTGCCGGACATGTGGCACCGAGCCTCTAGAGAACGCCCGGTTTTGCCACGGCTGTCGCTCCCCAATCCAAGACGGCGATACCCAGGCCGAGTACAAGCAGGTGACGGTGCTGTTCGCCGATGTGGTTATTCCTGTAGGGGGTACATGAGCCTGTAAATGCGGGGTGTCAAATATCGCACAGCTAGCTTTCGAAGGCGACGAGCGCGGCTGGACGGCCCAGTACCCGCCGCCTCCCAACCGCCTACAGACTCCTGCGCTCGCTACTTCTTGCCGTAGACCCGTTCGAACATCGCAGTGTCCGAGAAGGCCTGAAGATTGACGATTTTGCCGCCGCGAAAGGTGGATGCATCGGCTTCTGGCGCGGATTCTCCGCCAGCGGTGACTTGGCCGATGACGACCACGTCATCGCCATCGGCGACGAAACGGCTGGGCGTTGTTGTGAAGGACTTCTCCGCTAGGCTGGCGAAAAATTTCGTGACCTCATCTTTGCCGCGATACGTTCCGCTGATCGTGCTGTTTCCGGGCACGACAAACTCGACGTTGTCGTCGAAGGTGCTCAGGACCGTTTCTAGATCCCCCGCAGCGAACGCGTCATACGCCTTCTTGGCTGTCTCGACATTCTGACTTGCCACGATCACTCCTTTGTGTCGGTTTCCTCTCGGGTCGGTTTTCCCGCAGAGGAGTTGATCTTTCCGTCTCTGCGGGACTTGGGGGGCAGATTTGGCGACAACGTAGGTTGTCGAGGCGATCACGACGCATTGAATGCGGAATCCTGGACACTGCTGAGCGCCCCGCCGCGCTTGCCCTGAGCATCCGACTGCGGAAGCATTCCCGCATGCTGATCTCGGCAAAACTCGCCCCAACGTTCGACTATGCGGCACTCGAGGAATTCTGGCGGGCCGCCGATGAACTTGGCTTTCATGCGATCTGGGACTACGACCACTTTTATGGACTGGCTGACTCCACGACGCCAACCTTGGAAGGGTGGACCACACTGGCGGCCATGGCCGCCGTCACCCATCAGGCACGCGTGGGCTGCATGGTGACCAGCGTGACCTACCGGCACCCGGCCATGCTCGCCAAGATGGCCATCACGGTGGATCACATTTGCGGCGGAAGGCTCGACTTCGGGGTCGGCGCTGGATGGCATGAAGCAGAGCACCGCGCCTACGGGATCGAATTCCCCAACCCCGGAAGCCGCGTCGCCATGCTCGACGAGGCGCTCACGGTAATTCGCAGGCTGTGGACCGAAGAGTCCGTGAGCTTCGCCGGTCGTTTCTTCACACTCGATGACGCGCATTGCCAGCCTAAGGCGGTCCAGCGACCACATCCGCCAATCGTGATCGGCGGTGGCCAGCCGAAGATGCTTCGCGTCATTGCCCGCCACGCCAACGAGTGGAATTGGACAGACATAGGCTCACTGGAAGGGTGGCTTGAGGCCAGCAGTCGCCTCGACGAGGCGTGCGACGAGATTGGGCGGGATCCGCGAGAGATCCGCCGATCTGTGCAACTATTCCTGTTCCCGGGCCAACCGGACCAAATCGACGTCCAAATCGACCGCCTGCCGGAATACGAAAAGCTCGGATGCCAGCACGTAGTGCTCTCCTTCTACCAACCGCCGTCGATCGAACTTCTCGAGCGTTGCGCAAACCTCGATTGAGGACCCGCGACCCCGTTAACCCCGGGGTTTAGCGGCAGATTCCAGCGGCTTGGCGCGGGCCACCTCCCACGTCGCCGAAATCCGACCCAGACCCCCCCGAGGTACGTCGTGGCGCGCTGCCCATTGGCCGGATCGCAGCGGCGATATGGCACATGCTGGCTGGCCAGTGGTGACACGATATTGACGTGAGCGATGCTCATAACGGCAACGGGGCACTATGGACGGCGATGACATGACCGCAACAGGGTTGGGGTGCAAGTCGTGTGGCACGGAGCTGCCGCCGGACTCACGGTTCTGCAACAAGTGCGGCGCGCCGATCACACCAGCCGCTACATCGGCGGAGTACAAGCAGGTCACGGTGCTGTTCGCCGACGTGGCGCATTCGATGGAGATCGCGGCTGCTGTCGGGGCAGAACGGCTGCGGGAGATCATGGCCGATGTCGCCGACAGCTGTGCGGCGGTGGTGCAGCGCTACGGAGGAACCGTTGACAAATTCACTGGCGACGGGATCATGGCGGTGTTCGGCGCGCCGGTGGCGTTGGAGGACCACGCTCTTCGTGCATGTCTGGCGGCCTTGGGCATTCAGGAGGAGACCACCCGGCTGGCCGCTGAGGTCAAAGATCGCGACGGTGTGGACCTTCAGTTGCGGGTGGGACTGAACTCCGGTCAGGTGATCGCTGGTGAGATCGGCTCAAGGTCGTTGGGCTACACCACCATTGGTGAGCAGGTCGGTATGGCCCAGCGGATGGAATCGGTAGCGCCGCCGGGTGGGGTGATGCTCAGCGCGTCGACAGCACGGCTGGTCGAGGGCAATGCGACTCTGGGCGAGTCGGAGCTGGTTCAGATTAAGGGCGTCGACGCGCCGATGCCCGCGCAGCGGCTGTTGGGCATGGCAGACGGGCATCGCGCTGCTGCTGAGTCGAATCTGGTCGGGCGGCGCTGGGAGATGTCCACCGTCGAGGGCTTGTTGGAGCGTGCCATCGCCGGGCATGGGGCGGTGGTCGGCGTGGTGGGACCACCTGGCATTGGGAAGAGCCGTTTGGTGCGCGAGGTTGCCGCGATAGCTCGTCGGCGCAACGTGGAGGTGTTCACCACCTTCTGCGAATCGCACGCCAGTGACGTTCCGTTCCGTGTGGTGGCGCGGCTGTTGCGAGCGGCCCTCGGGGTCGAGGGCCTTAATGCGGTAGTGGCCCGCGCCCAGGTCCGTGCCAGGGTCCCCGACGCTGACCCCGAGGACGTGGCGCTCTTCGATGACTTGCTGGGCATCGCCGATCCCGACGTTGCGCTGCCCAAGATCGACCCGGATGCGCGGCGGAGGCGATTGACTGCGCTGGTCAATGGCGCATCCCTGGCCCGCCACACCGCAACGGTCTATGTCATCGAAGACGCCCATTGGATTGATGAGGTGAGCGAGTCGATGCTGGCCGCGTTCCTAACGGTGATCCCGCAGACGCCCTCGTTGGTGTTGGTCACTTACCGACCCGAATATCGCGGTCCATTGACCCAGTTGACTGGTGCGCAAACGGTAGCCCTTGCGCCGCTGAACGATTCGGAGTCTGCCGCACTGATCACCGAGCTGCTCGGGCGACACCCCACCGTTGGCGAGGTGGGCCAGAAGGTCGTGGAACGGGCCGCCGGTAACCCGTTCTTCGCCGAGGAGATCATTCGTGAACTGGCCGAGCGTGGTGTGTTGACAGGGAAGCCGGGCGCGTACGTCTCCACGGTCGACGCTGCCGAGGTCACCGTGCCCGCCACTGTGCACGCAACCATCGCCGCACGCATCGACCGGCTTGATCCGACGGCCAAGCGCACTTTGAGCGCGGCAGCGGTTATCGGCTCGCGGTTCAGCCTCGAATTGCTGGAAACGCTTGGCATTGAACCCATTCTCGAGGACCTTGTGCTGGCCCAGCTCGTCGATCAGGTGAGGTTCACCAGAGGACCGGAGTATGTGTTTCACCATCCGCTGATTCGCACGGTTGCCTACGAAGCACAGCTCAAATCGGATCGCGCCGAGATGCACCGGCGGCTCGCCGCCGCCATCCAGGAACATGACCCGGCTTCGGCCGACGAGAACGCGGCGCTGATTGCCGAGCACCTGGAGGCAGCAGGTGGCCTCCGCGCAGCGTTCAACTGGCACATGCGGGCCGGGGCATGGTCGGCCAACCGCGACGTTGTCGCGGCTCAGATGAGCCGGCAGCGGGCACGACAGGTCGCCGACGCCCTACCCGACGACGATCCGGACCGCATTGCGATGCGCATCGCCGCTCGCACCGTGCTGTGCGCCAACGCCTTCCGGGTCCATGTGGACATCTCCGGCGGCCTCTTCGAGGAGCTGCGGCAGTTATGCGCGGCCGCCGGAGACAAAAGGTCGCTGGCCATCGGTATGGCCGGGCTGGTGGAAGTGCACATGATGTATGGACGCGTGCTTGAGGCGTCGCAGCTGGCCGCCGAAACAATGGCGCTGGTCGAGTCAATCGGCGATCCGGCCTTGACGGTCGGGCTGTCAATGTTTCCGATCGTCGCCAAGCTTCACACCGGCGAGATCGCCGAGGCGCTGCGCTGGTCGCAGACCGTCATCGACCTGGCCGACGGCGACCACGCTAACGGGGCCAAAGGGAACCGCACTGTTGACGGGCCGTTGACAGTGGCGCTGGCGCACGCGTTGTCGACGCGCGGCAGCGCCAGATGCGCCCTCGGCGACCGTGGGTGGCGAAGCGACCTCGACCAGGCCGTCGCCAAGGCCCGCAGCATCAGCCCGCTGTCGTATGGCGTCATCATTAGCTACAGCTACGGTCTGGCGATAGGCAGTGGGGTGCTGTTGGCCGACGACGCCGTGCTACGCGACATCGAGGAGGCGCTGCGGATCGCCGAGCGATCGAGTGACGATCTCGCGCTGGCCTTTTCCCGGTTCACGCTGGGCGTCGCGCTGGTGCATCGGGACTCCACGGCGAACCGCGAGCGCGCACCGGAGGTGCTGAAGCAGGTCCGCGACATGTGCCTGCACGGGCGGTTCTACTCGTTCCTGCTTCCGGGCATCGAAACCTTTGTCGCGCGGGAGCAGGCCAGGCGCGGCGATAGCGACGGTGCCATATCGCTATTGCGTGAAGCCGTCGACGACTTGTTCCATGCAGGACAGCTCTGGTCTTGGATTCTGGCGACCGGCTTTTTGGTGGAGACACTGCTGGACCGTGGTGCCGAGAGTGACGTGGCCGAAGCCGAAGCCGCGATCGAGCGGTTGGCAGCCGCGCCCGCCGATGAAGGTCTTGTGATGCGCGACATCTGGCTGCTGCGGCTCCGGGCACTCCTGGCGCGGGCTCACCGCGATGACGCGGCTTATGCACAGTTGCGGGATCGCTACCGCGACATGGCGAAAACGCTTGGCTTCGAGGGGCATATCGCATGGGCCGAGGCGATGCCATGACGGCGGCTGCCCCGTCGGGGGTGGTCACGTTTCTGTTCACCGACGTTGAGGGTTCGACTCGTCGGTGGGAGAACGACGCCGAGGCGATGCGGGCGGCGCTGGCCGCCCATGACGAGGTGTTGCGCTCTGCAATCGAGGCACACGATGGGTTCATGTTCAAGCCCTCGCAAGGAGAAGACCCATGGTAGTAGGCATGCTTTCAGGGAAGATCGCGCTCATCACGGGAGCAGCCTCGGGCATCGGGCGGACAGCAGCGTCCGTCTTCGCGCAGCACGGCGCAAGGGTCGTGCTCGCGGACGTCCAGCAGGACGCCGGTGAGGCCGCAGTAAAAGAGATCTGTGAAGCGGGCGGGGACGCCCGCTTCCTGCGCGTCGACGTCACCCGCGAAAGCGAGGTCGAGTCCATGGTGAAGGACATCGTCGCGCATTACGGAAGGCTTGATTGCGCGTTCAACAACGCGGGGATCGACGGCCCCATCGGGCACACCGCTGATTATGCGACGGCGAGCTGGGACCAGGTCGTCGAGGTCAACCTCAAGGGCGTCTGGCTCTGCATGAAGTACGAGATTCCGCAGATGCTGGCGCAGGGCGGCGGCTCGATCGTGAACATGGCGTCCATCCTCGGAGCCGTGGGGGTCGTCAACATGCCCGCGTATACCGCTGCCAAGCATGGCGTGCTCGGCGTGAGCCGCGTCGCGGCCCTGGAATATGCGGCCAGGGGCGTGCGCATCAACGGTCTGTGCCCGGGCATCATTCGCACGCCGCTCATTGCGGACCTGATTCAGCAGGGCATGCTCAGCGAGCCCGAGATGGTCTCCCTGATGCCGATCGGCCGCCTCGGCCGTCCCGACGAGATCGGCGAGGCGGCAGCGTGGATGTGCTCGGACGGCGCGTCGCTGCTCGTCGGTCACGCGATGTTCGTGGACGGGGGATATACAGCGCGCTAGCCTGCGCCGAATGCGGTGCCAACGCGGCGGCTGCTAGGCATGGCGCAGGACGTTCAGCGCGGCCAGCGGGTCGTCAGGCAGCACGTGGTACTGCAAGGTCTGGGTCGGTCGTCTCGGGCACGCCACCATGCTGTCGGCGCGGCGCGCACACGGCATTTGCGTCAGGAACCTACATCACCGCCGATGATCTGCTCACGCTGACAGCGGTTCCTGGCCCTTCAACACCTTCAGAGTCCTGAACAGGGTGCTTCGGCTGATCCCGAACATGGAGGTCAATTCAGTCACCGGCTCACCCTGTTGGTACAGGCGCAGCAGTCTCTTTTGTTGCGCCGCATCGAGTTTCATCGGTTTGGTGGCGGCCAGCCCGCGCGCGAGCCGCGCTTCGCGCGAGGCGGCACGGCGTTCTTTGCCAAGTTCGAGTTCCAGCTCCGCGATGGTGGCCATGATGCTGGTGACGGCACGCCCCGTCGCAGTGCTCGTATCCACGCCCTCGCGCAGCGACCGAACGTGGACACCGCGAGTGGTCAGCTCATGCAGCGCGGTGGCGACTTCGCGCACTGAGCGTCCCAGCCGATCTACGGCGACGACCACGAGTTGATCGCCATCGCGGAGCCAGCCCACGCACTCGGAACGGGCCAGCCGATGGCCCTTCCGCATCCTCAGGTAACGGTCGATGGACCTGGCCACCTCGGGGCCGAAGGGCACCACCCGACCTTTGCCACCCTTACCGCGCCGGACCACGGCCAAGCCGCGCACCACATCGACATCCTCGACGGCCAAGCCGAGCAGCTCCCTGGCCCGCAGGCCGGTCTCCAGCAGCAGCCGGGCCACCGCCTCGTCGCGGCGGTCGATGAACTCCTTGCCCTGACAAGCCTTCACCAGCGCGGCACACTGCTGGTCGGTCAGGCCCTCGACCACTTTGATGTCGAGCTTGGGTGGCTTGAGTCCGGCCAGCGCGTCGGTGTCCGCCTCGCCCTCCTCGGTCAGCCAGGCCGAGTAGCGCTTGAGCGCCATCTGCCGGGACCGTGCCGTGGCCGCTGCCGCTCCCCCGTCCAGCAGCTCGGTCACCCACGTCCGCACCAGCGAGCGCTCCAGGGCTGGCGCGTGTCCCTTCTCGGCGCACCACCGCAGGAACAAGGTCACGCCGGTGATGTAACTGCTCACCGTCTGCCGCAACTTGCGGTCGGCGGCCAAGGCGAGCTTCCACGGAGTCAGCAGGGCCGCGAGGTCAGGTGCCCGCATGCCGAATATGTTAGATCTGTTCCTCAGTACTGATGAAATTTCCGATAATCGGGCCATTAATCCCTGGTAGAGCCATCTTTCTGCAACATCAGCCGCTCAACGTATTTGGCGATGACGTCGACCTCGAGGTTCACCTGCGTTCCGACCGGAGCCCGACCAAGGGTGGTCAGCTCCCGGGTGGTCGGGATCAGCGAGACCTCGAACCAGTCGCGCGGTTCGGCGCCCAACCCGGAGACCGTCAGCGAAATCCCGTCTACGGTGATGGATCCCTTCTCGACTACGTAGCGGGCCACAGCGGCGGGAACCTCGATCCGCACCACCTCCCAATGATCGGAGGGTTCCCGGGCCACCACCTGGCCGGTGCCGTCCACGTGTCCCTGGACGATGTGCCCGCCGAGCCGGCTGTTGACGGCCGCGGCGCGCTCCAGATTGACCCGACTGCCGACCTGCAATCCACCCAGATTGGAGCGGTTAAGGGTCTCGGCCATCACGTCGGCGGTGAACTGTCCGTCCGGCAGCAGGTCGACGACCGTCAGGCACACGCCGTTGACGGCAATCGAGTCGCCGTGTCCGGCATCGCCGGTCACGACGGGTCCGCGAATGGTCAGCCGGGCGGCGTCGGGGAGGAGGTCCCGGCCGGTTATCTCCCCGAGTTCCTCGACAATTCCGGTGAACATTGCACCAGGTTAATCCGCGGATGGGGGGCGAAGCGGGCCCCGCGTTCGAAGGGCCAACCATCGGCACCCTTTACGATGCAGGGTATGCAGACCCGCCACCGTCTATGGGCCGTGCTCGCTTCCCTGAGCCTGGCTACCGCCGTGATCGCCGGATGTTCGTCCGACCCGAAGCCGAGCGGCGGCCCGCTACCCGACGCCACGACACTGGTCAAGCAATCCGCCGACGCCACCAAGAACGTTAAGAGTGGCCATCTCGTGTTAACGGTGAACGGAAAGATTTCGGGCATGCCGATCAAGGTGCTGACCGGTGACCTCACGGTCTCACCGGCCACCGCCGCGAAGGGAAACGCCACCATCACACTCGGGGGGTCCGACATTCAGGTCGACTTTGCGGTCGTCGACGGCGACCTGTACGCCACGCTCACGCCGAACAAGTGGAGTGATTTCGGCAAGGCCTCCGACATCTACGACGTCTCGGTGATCCTGAACCCGGACACCGGGCTGTCCAATGCGCTGTCTAACTTCAGCAACGCCAAGGCCGAGGGTCGCGAAACCATCAACGGGCAGACCACGATCAAGATCAGCGGAAACGTCTCGGCGGACGCGGTGAACAAGCTTGTCCCGCCCTTCAACGCGTCGCAGCCGGTGCCGGCCACGGTGTGGATCCAGGAGAGCGGCGACCACCAGCTCGTCCAGGCCAATCTGCAGAAGAGCTCGGGCAACTCGGTTCAGATGACCTTTTCCAATTGGGGCGCGACGGTCAACGTCACCAAGCCCCCGGTGAGCTCATGAGCACGCAGACGGGACGCCGGATCGCCATCGGCGCGGGCAGCCTCGCGGTGCTGCTGGGCGCCCTGGACACCTACGTCGTGGTCACGATCATGCGCGACATCATGAACGACGTCGGGATCCCGATTAACCAGCTGCAGCGGATCACCTGGATCGTCACGATGTACCTGCTGGGCTACATCGCCGCGATGCCGCTGCTGGGCAGGGCCTCCGACCGATTCGGCCGCAAGCTGCTGCTGCAGGCCAGCCTGACCCTGTTCATCGTCGGCTCGGTGATCACGGCGCTGGCCGGCGGTTTCGGCGATTTCCATCTGCTGATCGCCGGCCGAACCATCCAGGGCGTCGCCAGCGGCGCGTTGCTGCCGGTCACCCTCGCCCTGGGCGCCGACTTGTGGTCGCAGCGCAACCGCGCCGGTGTGCTGGGCGGTATCGGCGCCGCGCAGGAGCTCGGTAGTGTGCTCGGCCCGCTGTACGGCATCTTCATCGTCTGGCTGTTCCACGACTGGAAATACGTCTTCTGGATCAACGTCCCGCTGACGTTGATCGCCATGGCGATGATCCAGTTCAGCCTGCCGTCGCGGCAGCGCACCGACGAGCCGGAGAAGATCGACCTCGTGGGCGGCTTGCTGCTCGCCGTCGCGCTGGGTCTCGCGGTGATCGGGCTCTACAACCCCAACCCCGACGGCAAGCAGGTGCTGCCGAGCTACGGCTTGCCGTTGGTGATCGGGGCGGTGATCGCCGCGGTGGCCTTCATTGTGTGGGAACGCTTCTCGCGCACCCGGCTGATCGATCCGACTGGGGTGCACTTCCGGCCCTTCCTGGCCGCGCTGGGCGCATCGTTGACCGCGGGCGCGGCGCTCATGGTGACGCTGGTCGACGTGGAACTGTTCGGGCAGGGCGTGCTAAGAAAGAGCCAAAACGAAGCGGCCGGCATGCTGCTGTGGTTCCTCATCGCGCTTCCCGTCGGAGCGCTGCTCGGCGGATGGATCGCCACCCGGATCGGCGACCGGTTGATGACCTTCATCGGGCTGCTCATCGCCGCCTACGGGTACTGGCTGATTCACTACTGGCGCGAAGACGTCATGGATCACCGCCACAACATCTTCGGGTTGTTCAGCGTGCCCGCGCTGCATGCCGACCTGCTGGTGGCCGGCCTCGGGCTCGGCCTGGTGATCGGGCCGCTGTCGTCGGCCGCCCTGCGGGTGGTCCCGGCCGCACAACACGGCATCGCCTCGGCGGCGGTGGTCGTGGCCCGCATGACGGGCATGCTGATCGGTATCGCCGCGCTGACGGCCTGGGGCTTCTACCGGTTCAACCAGATCGTGGCCGGGCTGACGGCGGCGATCCCGCCCAATGCCAGCCTGATCGAGCGGGTGCTCGCCCAAGGGTCGATGTACATCAAGGCGTTCGCGACGATGTACGGCGACATTTTCCAGGTCACCGTCGGCATCTGCGTGGTGGGAGCGCTGCTGGGCCTGCTGGTCAGCGGGCGAAAGGAACACGCCGAGGAACCGGAAGTCCCCGAGCAAGAGCCTGCCGCAGTAAACCCAGCGCCCACCGGGTGAGAGCTAGCCGCTGTACGGCACCAGGCTGAGCACCAGATCGGGGCCTGCCCGGTCGACCCCGTCGAACTGCCAACGCAACGCCCGCGCAATGGTGGGCACCCCGACGTCGTCGACCGCAGTGACGGGACCGCCGAGCAGTATCGGCGCGAAGTAGGCCAGGATGCGATTGATCACTCCGGCCCGCAGGAACGCGCCGGCGAGGGTCGGTCCACCCTCGAGCAGCACATCCGTGCGGTCCGAAAGCGCCTTGATCACCTCCATCGGGTCGTGAGTGCGAATCACCATGGTGCGCGAATCGTCGTTGAGAACCTTTGCCTCCGGCGGTATCTCGCGCCTGCCCACCACCACTCGCAGGGGTTGCCGCTCCGCCAGCGAGCCGTCGGCCCGGCGTGCGGTCAACGCCGGATCGTCGGCCAGCACGGTGCCGGTGCCGACCACGATCGCGTCCGCGATGGCCCGGCGGCGATGCAGGTCCAACCGGGAGGCCTCGCTGGAGATCCACTGGCTGGTGCCGTCGCCGGCGGCGCTGCGGCCGTCGACGCTGCTGGCGTACTTCCATGTCACGTGCGGCAGCCCGGTGCGTTGCTTGTGCAGCCACTCCCGCAGCGGTCCGGCGGCCACCTGATCGGCCAGCAGGCCAGAACGAACTTGCACGCCCGCCGCCTGCAGCCGGCCCGCGCCGCCGCCCGCGATCGCGTTGGGGTCGGCGACGCCGTAGATCACGGCCCCCACCCTGGCTTCGATCAGTGCATTCACGCACGGCGGAGTCTTGCCGTAGTGGTTGCACGGCTCGAGGGTGACCACGGCGATGCCGCCGGCCGCCAGGCCGCCGGCCCGCCGCAGGGCCAAGACCTCGGCGTGGTCACCGCCCGCGGGCTGAGTGGCGCCGACGCCGACGACTCGGCCCTCCTGGTCCACGATGACCGCTCCGACCGGCGGATTCGGATAGGTGGTGCCCTTGACCAGGTAGGACTGCTCGATCGCGAGCCGCATCGCGGCGTCGACGCTCTCGACCGACTGGGGCTGGTTCATGCGCGCAGATGCGGTGACGCGGCGCCGGCCTGTCGGCGTAATGCCTCCAGCGCGGCCTCCGGGTCATCCGCTCCGTAAACCGCCGAACCGGCGACAAAGCAGTCGACGCCGGCCTCGGCGGCCTGTTCGATGGTGTCCTCGTTGATGCCGCCGTCGATCTCGACCAGGATCGTCAGCTCCCCCGCTTCGATCATCTTGCGCACGGTACGGACCTTTCCCAGCACCTCGGGGATGAAGCTCTGGCCGCCGAAGCCGGGCTCTACCGACATGACGAGGAAGGTGTCGAAGTGCGGCAGGATTTCCAGGTACGGCTCCAGCGGGGTGCCCGGCTTGACGCTGAGCCCCGCTTTCGCGCCGGCGGCGCGGATGTCGCGGGCGACCCCGATCGGATCGTCGGTGGCCTCGGCGTGGAAGGTGACGTTGTAGGCGCCCGCTTCGGCGTACGGCGGCGCCCATTTATCCGGATTCTCGATCATCAGATGGCAATCGATCGGGATGGTGGTGGTGGCCAGCATGGCCTCCACCACCGGCAGACCGATGGTCAGGTTCGGCACGAAGTGGTTGTCCATCACATCGACGTGCAACCAGTCGGCGCCGCGCACGGCGGCCGCTTCGTCGGCGAGCCGGGCGAAATCAGCGGCGAGGATCGACGGGGCGATCAGAGGCCCCTTCAACGGTCCCGTTCTGCGAGGCATGAGCGACAGACTACGCAGCCCGGTGGCCAACCTCACGTCAGGCGACGCAGCGCGGCGGTGAACATCGCGTCGGTGCCGTGCCGGTGCGGCCAGAGCTGTGCATACGGGCCGTCCTCCAGGCCTTCGTCGACGGGGTCGAACAGGGGCCGGGCGTCCAGCGCGCACACCGGATGACGGCGCAGCGCGTCGCCGACCACCCCAACGGTTTCGGCCAGGTGCGGCGAGCACGTCGCGTACAGCACCACACCGCCGGGCCGGGTCAGCGCGATCGCGGCGGCCAGCAGCTCGCGTTGCAGCTTGGCCAGCGCCGGCACGTCGGCCGGCTGGCGCCGCCAACGGGCCTCGGGCCGACGACGCAACGCGCCCAGTCCGGTGCACGGCGCGTCGACCAGCACCCGGTCGAAGCCCGGCTCGAGTCCGGTCTCCCGCCCGTCGACGCGTAGCACGTCGACCGGCAGCCCGCGGGTGTTCTCCGCCACCAGGTCCGCGCGGCGCTCCGAAGGCTCCACCGCCGTGACCCGGGCCCCGGAATCGGCGCCCAGCGCGGCCAGCAGCGCGGTCTTGCCGCCCGGCCCCGCGCACAGGTCCAGCCAGCGGCCGGTGTCACCGTCGACCGGTGCCAGCGTCAGCGCGCGCGCCACCAGCTGGCTGCCCTCGTCCTGGACCAGGGCGGCGCCGTCACGCACCGGTGCCAGACGTCCGGGATCCCCGCCCGGCAGGTACACCGCGTACGGCGAGTAACGGCCGACGGTGCCGCCCACGGCATCGGCCAGCTCCGCGGCTGTCAGCACTCCCGGGCGCGCAGCCAGGTGGACCTGAGGCCGTTCGTCGTCGCTGGCCAGCACCGCGTCGAGCTCCGTCGCCGCCGCACCCAGCGCGTCGGCAAAGGCCTGGGCGATCCAGCGCGGATGGGCGTGCACGAACGCGGCATGCCCGATCGGATCTCGGGTCGGGTCGGGGGCCAGCTCGTCGACCCAGGACTTCTCGTCGCGCCCGGCGATGGTGCGCAGCACGCCGTTGACGAAACCCGCTCGCGCCGAGTCGAATTCGATGCCCGCCTGTTCGACCGTGGTGGACACCGCGGCATATTGGTCGACCCGGGTGCGCAGCAGCTGGTAGCTGCCGAGCCGGAGCAGGTCGAGCAGCACCGGGTTGATGGCTCCCGGCGACCGTCCGGCGGCCGCACCGATGACCGCGTCGAGCAGCCCCCGGGTGCGGCAGGTGCCATAGGTCAGTTCGGTGGCGAAAGCGGCGTCGCGGCCGCTGATCCCGCGTTCGCGCAGCAGCGCGGGCAGGGCCAGGTTCGCGTACGCATCGCGCTCGCTGACGGCGCGCAGCACCGCGAACGCGGCGGCACGCGCCGGGTCCAGCGGCCGGCGCCGCTTGGGCGGGCGAGGCGGGCTCATGATGCCCGCGCGGCGGGGTCGAGCCGGGCGCCCCGCGCCCAGTCGACGGCGTTCATGGGTTTCTTTCCGGGCGGCTGGATTTGGTTTAGCCGCACGGGTGCCGAGCCGGTGCCGATCCACACGCTTTTGCGGTCGACGTGAATGGCGCCGGGCGGCAAGGCTTCTGGGGCGTCGTCGATGCCCACCGGTCCGAGTTTGACTCGCAAATCACCGATGAGCGTCCAGGCGCCCGGGTTGGGCGTGACGGCGCGGATCCGGCGCTCCACCACCGGTGCCGGCAGGTCCCAGCGCACCCGCGCCTGCTCGACGGTGATCTTGGGCGCCATGCTGACCCCGTCGGCCGGTTGCGGCCGTGCCGTCAGCGTTCCGTCGGCGATGCCGTCGAGCGTGGTAGAGAGCAGCGCCGCTCCCGAAAGAGCAAGGCGCTCAAGCAGATCGCCCGCGGTGTCGATCGGACGGATCGTCTCGGTGACCACCCCGTAAACCGGTCCGGAGTCCAGGCTCGGCTCGATCCGGAAGGTGGTCGCCCCGGTGATGGTGTCCCCCGCGGCGATCGCGGCCTGAACCGGCGCCGCGCCGCGCCAGGCGGGCAGCAACGAGAAGTGCAGGTTGATCCAGCCATGCGGGGGTACGGCCAGCAGGGCGTCGCGCAGCAACGCGCCATAGGCAACGACTGCGCAACACTCCGGTGCCAACGCCGCCAGTTCTGCGACGAATTCCGGCGAATTGGGCCGCGCCGGTCGCAGCAACGGAATGCCGCGGGCGAGCGCTTCGCGGGCCACCGGTGAGGGCTCCGGCTTGCGGTGGCGGCCGACGGGGGCGTCGGGTCGGGTCAGCACTGCGATCACCTGATGGCGGGGCGAGTCGATGAGGTGACGCAGCGCGGGCAGCGCGGGTTCCGGGGTGCCGGCGAAGACGAGACGCACGGGCACAGTCTAAGAAGCATCGGGATCCCCGCCCCGAGCAACAGACCGCTATATATCGAGATCTGCATCCAGCTGGACGTCGGGCTCGCCCCCGGCGGCGGTGAACGCCGTCAGGGCCCGCACCAGCCCGTGGCGCTCCGGCGGCGGCATCTTCTCCACGATGTCGGCGATCTCGGCACGCCGGTGCACGGTGACCCTCCGAACCACCTCGCGGCCGCGCTTGGTCAGCGCGGCGAGCAGCTCGCGCCGAGAGGTCGGGTGTGGCAGGCGGTCGATCAGCCCAGCGGCAACGAGCCGGTCCACCATCCGCCCGGTAGCCGAAGGTTGCACACCCAGCAGGCCGGCCAGCGTGGCCAGGTTGATCGGGCCGCGGTTGGCCAAGATCACCAAGGTCCGGAACTGCGGAATAGTGATGGTCTCGTCGACCTGCGCGATCGAGCGAGCCGAGATGGCCACCAGCAAGCGGGAAGCCGTCAGCAACGCGTCGGTGATCACGTCCAGCGATTCGTCAGCCGTCGTCGGGTAATCCGCTGCCATCGCGCCCCTCCTCCGGCTCGTTCCCGGCCAATAGCAAAGAGTTGAAAGTGTAACAGCCTTCCAATGTCGAAGTCAGGGATTGTTTCCGACACATACTATCGCCACAGCGAACGATTCGACACGGGCTACCCGATGTGCAAGGGGTCGATCTGCACCTGCCATCAGTATCTTTGCAGCTCAGAGGCCCAAAATCACGCCTCAAGACCGCCCCGTGCGACGAGTCTGCGATCCCATAGCAAAAATCCGGCCTGAAACGGTTCGCTGGCGTATGGACCGGGCACGCGATATCACGGCACCACGCCGCCGAGCAATTCCTACTGGCCGCAGCCCCCAACTCGCCGCGCAGCGGGAAGACGGGCGCTACATGCCAGGCACGGCGGGCCCGCCGCCCGCGTCCGGGGCGCCAGGCACGGATTCGCCACGGCAGACATAGAGCTCGCCAATTGGGCACCAGTGAGACTCGCCCGGCGTTGGCGGGCAGTACACGTTGGCCGCGATTTCCGTGAACCTGGCGGCCTTATCCTCGGTGAGTCCAGGGTTCTCGGTTTGGAGCGTCTTGACGACGTCGACGATCGGGTTGCCCAGCTGGACCATGTTGCACACCCATTTGCCGGCATATATCGCCCGGTCGTCGTTTTGAGCGGTCATACCGGCGGCGTGGAGTGTGGACAGGAAACTGTCGTCGGTGGGATCGGCGTGCGCGGGCACGGCCATGCCGATCATGGCGGCAAGGCTTGTCAGCGTCACGAGCAATCTCATACTCAGCATTGTAGAGAGTGACCAAGTGGGAAGGTGACGTGGTCGAATTCCGGTTTCAAACAACGTCTGGCTGCCTTGCCGCCAGACGTTGTTTGAA
>Ga0318542_10000045_pt1 | contig 19381 bp, 14 predicted proteins | sample GRESIP168b4f23_FD_202530 | JGI IMG/M metagenome (GOLD analysis project Ga0318542, IMG submission 202530) | Tropical soil microbial communities from Luquillo Experimental Forest, Puerto Rico - GRE.SIPMG.168b4f23 | ecosystem: Environmental > Terrestrial > Soil > Tropical forest > Bulk soil...
GAGACGGCGTGATCCTCATGGACGGGGATCTCCAGGATCCCCCCGCGATGATCCCGGCGCTCGTCGACAAGTGGCTCGAGGGGTTCGACATCGTCGTCGGCGTCCGGATCAAGCGCGAGGAGAGCGCGTTCCGGCAAGTCGCCTACAAGGTCTTCTACCGGCTCCTCCGGCGCCTCGCCGACATCCGGATCCCGGTCGATGCCGGCGACTTCGGGCTGATGGACCGCAAGGTCGTCGACACGCTGCTTCGGGACTTCCCCGAGAAGCTCGTTTTCCTGCGCGGCCTGAGGGCGTACACCGGATTCCGTCACGCGGGGGTCGAGTACGTCCGCCAGGCGCGCTTCGACGGCGTGTCCACCAACTCGCTCTCCGGAAACATCCGCTGGGCGAAGCTGGCGATCTTCTCGTTCAGCCATCGACCGCTCGAGTACATCTCGACGCTCGCTTTCTACTGCGTCGGCCTGACCTTGCTGATGGCTCTCTTCTACCTCGGCGCCTACGTCCACTATGACCGCCGCGCGCCGTCCGGATTCATGACGATCCTCCTCGTCGTCCTGTTCCTCGGAAGCGTGCAGCTCGTCTGCTTCTCGATCATCGCGGAATACCTCGGCCACATCTACGAAGAGATCAAGAGGCGACCGCGGTACATCGTGCGCGACGTGATCGACAACCGGGGCCCGGACGAAGAATCCTGACGGCTACGGACAGGCGGCGGCCGATGCCGCGATCTGGGAGTCGCGCGGAGCGACCTGAGACGCCGCGAGCGAATCGTACGTTCCCTTCCCGCCGCAGTTGTTCGGTCGCGCGAGGTACCAGCTCCCGTCACCGGCCGGGGGCGTGTCGCAGATCGTGAACTGGCTCTGCGACGTGTCGTCCTGCACGCAAGCGATCGTGCTCGTCGTGAAGTTGCCGCCGCTCGAGTGGAGCGTGGAGAGCAGTCCGCGGACCACGTCGTAGCCGGTGGCGTTCGCGACCGGATTCCACGCCATGTAGACGGTCGTCCCCTGCTTGCCCACCAGCATGTAGGGGGTGGCCGCCGGCACCGCGACGCCCTCGTCGACCTGGCCGTTGCAGTTGTCGTCGATCCCGTTGCACGTCTCGACGGCGCCCGGGTGGATCGTGGGCCGCGTGTCGTCGCAGTCGCCCCCACCCAGGATCGAGGGGTGGGTTCCCGTGACGTCGTTCCAGCCGGTGCACGCGACGTATCCGTCGCCGTCGAGGTCGAGCTCGTCGGGGGGAACGACCCCCGAGCAGGTGTTGTCGATCCCGTCGCACAGCTGCGGCGCACCGGGATAGGTCGTCGGGTCGTTCGGCGCGCAGTCGAGGCTGTTGATCACGCCGTCGCCGTCGATGTCCTGGGGTACGCTCGCGGGGTTCGTCGGGTCGGAGCCGGCGTCGAGCTCGTCGCGATCGAGATAGCCGTCCTCGTCGCGGTCGATCCCGACCCGCGTCCCGGAGCCGGGGGGGACGCACGTGTAGGTGAGCTCCTGCCCGGCCGTCCCGGCCAGGGCACGCAGCTGCGCGTCGGTGAGCGGTGCTTCCGACGCGCGGTCGGGGTAGAACATCCCGTCGTCCTTCCGGACCCATCCGCGCGCGATCCCCGCGATGTTTCCCTTCACGACGAGATCGCACTCCGGCCGCGGCGAGGTCACCGCCGCGCGCGCGATCAGGAGATTGATGCGCGATCCGACGGTCGCCCCGTTCGTCGCGGTCAGCGTGATCTGCTGCCCGACGATCGGCGCCAGGTCGCTGTCGAAGGTGGAAACGGACCAGCGTGTCGACCGAACCGTCGTGCACGAAGCCGAACCCGCGGATCTGGGGCCCCTTCGGGCCGTTGTCGCCAACCCGGATCTGCGGGACGACCGGCATGCCGAACATGCCGACCTTCGTGTACGCGTTCCGGAGCTGCGGGATCTTGAAGTGCTGGGTCTCGCCCTCGAAGCTCGAGAACCCGTCCGTGCCGAAGTAGCCGTTGACCGGATCGGTGTGGTGGCAGCCGTTGCACGTGAGCTGGTTGTCGCTGAGCTCGGTGAAGAAGAAGTCGTGCCCCCGGGACTGCGAGGCGGTCAGCGAGTTGTCGAGCGCGCGTATGGGATTCGGGGGGTAGGTGATCTCGAGCAGGAAATCGGCGAGCGCGTTCATCTCCTCGTCGGTGAGCGGTCCGGTTCGACCCACGAGCCCTTCGAACGCCACGTTGAACTTGACGAGAGCGCCGTGGGAGTCGAGCGGGTCGCCCCCGGGGTCGTTGCCCGCGGTCCGGTCGCCGCGCCAGTGCATCGGCCCGCCGTGGGACATCCCGCGCAGGCTCTGCGTCGTCATCGGGCCCTTCATCGGGTGGAAGGAGGGATCGCCGGCGGGTCCGAAGCGGAACGGGTTCGGGTTGTTCGTCACCGAGCCGTCCGGGTTCCCGAGATCCCAGGCGAGCCCGTCGAGGTCCGCCGAGACGTGGCAGCTCGCGCACGCCGAGTCTCCGTGGCTCGAGGTGTACCGCGCGTCGTAGAGCAGGGGGCGCCCCGCGACGACCTCGGGGGGCTCGGGGTTGTGGAGCGTATGGTGGGCCGTCTCGGTCTTCGTCGCGAGATCGACGACGGAGATCCCGTCGTCGAACCGCGTCATCGCGTAGAGCACGCCGTGGGCCTCGTCGAGCACGACTCCCGTGGGTCCGCCGGCGCTCAGTTCGATCTGGTTTGCCTGGTCGGGCACGAACGTGTCGTCCTCCAGGCTCGCGGTGTCGAAGACGCCGATCTTGCGCGACCCGAACGCCGCGACGTAGAGCGTCGAGCCGTCGGCCGTCACCGCCATCCCCTGCGGGAACGCGAGGCTCTTGTCGTTTTCCTCCTGCGTCCCCGGGAACGCGTTGTAGTCGATGTGCTTGTTGAGGTGCCGCGGGAGGACGGAGCCGCCCGAGAGAACGGTGATCCGGCTTTCGTGGAGGTGCCCCCGGACGGTGCTTCCCCAGAAGACCCCGGGCCCCTCGAAGCGGAAGTTGTTCCGCGCCTCGGTGTTGCTGACGTAGACGTTGCCGCTCTGGGGATTCGTCACCATGCCGAACAGCACCGTGCCCACTCCGGAGAAGGTCGAGCTCAGCGTCGGAGGCGTCGCGTTCGCGTTGATCGCGAAGACGTCGTAATCGGGGAGCGAGAATTTCACCTGCGCGTCCCAGTTCCGGCCGAGGTCGTCCAGCCAGTGAGCGCCGTCGAACTTCGCGATCACGCCGGTCTCGGGCGCGGTCACGCCGTCGGCGTTCGTGCTGGGGGTCATCATCCCGTCGGGAACCGCGCCCTCGTGGATCGCCGTGGTCTGGTTGCCCGACAGGAAGACCGCGGCATAGACGACCGATCCGTCGGGACTCACGGTCAGCGCGCGGGGCGTGTCCCCGAACAGGCTCATGATGCTCAGAGGCGTGCCGCCCAGGCCGGATCCCAGGTTCTGCGCGTCGAAGACCCAGACGTCGGCCCGGCCGACGGACGGCGTGAGGAGCTGCGGATCGAACGGGTTGTTCTGGCCGCGGTGGGCCGTCGTGATGAACGCACGCGTCCGGCTCGTTCCGCCGAACACGACGTCGGAGGGCTCGTCGCCGACCAGTATCGTCCGCGCCACTCGCGGCGGCGTCGAGCTCATGTCGACGATGCTCACGCTGTCCGAGAGGTGGTTGACCACCCACACCTCGCCGTTCGTGCGGGCCGCGACGGCGACGGGCTCCATGCCGACGGGGACCGATCCCGTGTGCGTGAGGCCGGAGGGACCGATCTGGAAGATCTCGAGGCTGCCGTCGGGCGTGTTGACGGCGAACAGGCGGGTGCCGTCCGGAGACATCGCGAGCGGCCTCACCTGCGACGACTCGAACGTGACGAAGCTCGGGCTCGACGACGGAGACTTCGACGAGGCGCGCCCGACGGTGACCAGCGAGCCGACCGTGAGAGCGGTCAGCGAAAGCAGTGCGAGCAGAACCCCACTCGACCGCAGGAGACTCTTCCCACTCGCCATGGCTTCCCCCCCCTACTCGCGACCCTGACGAGACCGCGCAGTCAGAGCCTTGTCGGTTGGTGGCGGCCGACGGAATGTCTATATGACAACATTTTGCCGAAACCTCTGGGCCGAGAGTTCCACCTCAAGACAGCGCTTCCTTGCTGGTCCCCCTGGGATTGCGTCGGGACTCTGATACGCCGGTTATGCTGTGCAAGCAAGTCTGATCCGCCGTGAAAGGGCCGGCGGAAGGCGGGGTGATTGCGTTCGTCCGGCGATTCGGGGATCGAGCCCCGCAGGTGCTCGTTTTCGTAATGGCCAGAGGGCCCCGTAGGGCCGTCGGATCAAGGGGCTTTCGGCGCGGTCGGCTGGCTCTCGAACTGGCTCGCGTACTCCCCGTATCCCTTCGCCGCAAGCTGGGAGGCCGGGATGAACCGGAGCGACGCGCTGTCGATGCAGTAGCGCATTCCGGTCGGTTTCGGCCCATCGGCGAAGACGTGTCCGAGATGGCTTCCGGCCGCCTTGCTCTTCAGCTCGGAGACCTGATCTCCCGCGTCCGTTATCGGGTGCGCGACGATGTTCGCCGGAACGAGGGGTCTCGTGAAGCTCGGCCAGCCGCTTCCGCTGTCGAACTTGTCCTTCGAGCTGAACAGCGGCTCGCCCGAGACGACGTCGACGTAGATCCCGGGCTCGTGGTTGTTCCAGTACTCGTTCTCGAACGCCCGCTCGGTCCCCTCGTGCTGCGTCACCTCGTACTGGAGCGGTGTCAGCGTGCGCTTGAGCTCCGCGTCCGACGGCTTCACCCACGCGGCGCAACTCGGTGCCGCCGCGGCCGGGGCGATCGGCGGCTTCTCCTTCCAGAACGCCTCGATGTACGGCCCCCGCCCGGAGCCCCACTTGTAGGCGTTGTACTCGACCGGGTGCTTCGTGTGGTAGTGCTGGTGATACTCCTCGGCCTTGTAGAACGGTCCCGCGGGGAGGATCTGCGTCGCGATCGGCTTGTCGAACCAACCGCTCTTCTCGAGGGAGGCCTTCGAGGCCTCCGCGATCTTCCGCTGAGCGTCGTCGTGAACGAAGATCACCGAGCGGTATTGGTCCCCGCGGTCGGCGAACTGACCGCCTGCGTCGGTGGGGTCGATCTGGCGCCAGAAGACGTTGAGGATCTCCGCGTACGTGATCTTGCTCGGATCGAACCGGACCTCGATCGATTCATAATGCCCGGTCTGTCCCGACGACACCTGCTCGTACGTCGGGTTGGCGAGGTGGCCGCCCGTGTATCCGGAGATCACGTCGACGACACCGGGCAGATCGTCGAACGCGGACTCCGTGCACCAGAAGCAGCCTCCGGCGAGGGTCGCGATCTCAGTCTTTCCCTTCGCGGCCGGTGCGGGCTTCGCCGCGCCGGCGCCTGCTTGTGCCACGCCCCCGCTTCCGCAGGCGGAGGCGAGGGCGATTGCGACGGCGATCACGGGGAGTTTGCAGCTCATGGTCGGTCTCCAGGTCCATGATGAGCGATGCGCGCTCGGGCCGCACATCGTGTTCGTGCGCGGCCTGCCTCTGTAAACACGGGGCGCTGCCGTGATATTCCCGCGGCGGCCTCGGCTATTCTGGATGGCGTGGCGGAGGGAGGCGAGCAGGCGCGCCGCGGACACGACGCCTCGCGCTGGCTGATTCCGGGGCTCCTGCTCCTGGTCGTCTGCGCTTCCTTTCGGTCGCTGCCCCGGGCTGGTTTCGTCTGGGACGATCAGACGAACATCGTGGAGAACGAGCGGCTGCGGGAGATCACGCCGTCGAATCTCGCCTGGATGTTCACGACACTCCTTCCGGGGCACTATCAGCCGCTGACCTGGCTGAGCATCGCCGTCGAGGAGCGTCTGTTCGGATTGGACGCGGGCCGCATGCACGGCACCAGCCTGCTGCTCCACGGCATCAATGCCGTCCTGTTCTACGTGTTGATCGGGCTGCTCCTGGAGCGTCGCAAGGACCCGCGCACGCCGCCCGATGCGACCGCGTTCCGGCTCTGCTGCGCCGCCGGCGCCCTGGCGTTTGCCATCCACCCGCTGCGCGTGGAGTCGGTGGCTTGGCTGAGCGAGCGGAAGGACGTCCTGTGCGGCCTGTTCTACCTGCTGGCGCTCATCGCCTACGTCCGCGCGTCCGGGAGTCGCCGCTACGCGGCCTGGGTCTCGGCCTCGGCGGCGTTCGCGGCGCTGTCCTTCCTGGCGAAGCCCTGGGCGATCACGCTGCCCATCGTGCTCCTGGTCCTGGATGTGTACCCGCTGCGACGGTCGGTCTCGATCCGCCGTCTCGCGCTCGAGAAGATCCCGTTCGTCGTGCCGGCGGTCGCCTTCGGCACCCTCGCTTACCGCGCCCAGCGAGAGTACGGCATTCACGTCGCCGGCCATGGCTGGCTCGACCGGACGATGCAAGCCGCTTTCGGCCTCTGCTTCTACGTCTCGAAGGCGCTTCTCCCGATCGGTCTGTCGCCGCTCTACCTGCTCGACAGCCGGTTCCAACCGCTCGCCCCGACGAATCTCGTGGCGGCGGCCGTGCTGATCGCGATCACGGTCCTTCTCGTCGCGGTGCGCCGAAGGGCTCCCTGGGCGCTCGCCGGATGGGCCTGCTTCGGCGTCATCATCGCTCCCGTTTCGGGCCTCACGCAGTTCGGACAGCAGATCGCGGCGGACCGGTACACGTATCTCGCGACGCTGCCGTTTTCCGTCTGGATCGCGGCCGGCCTTCTCCTCCTGTACGACGCTCGCGGGAAAGACGGGATCACGCGCACGGTCGCCTGGCTCATGGCGTTCGACCTCCTGGTCGCCACCCACCTCACCTACCGCCAGAGCCTGTACTGGCACGACGGCCTGACTCTGTGGACTCGCGCAATCGACTGCGACGCTGCGAACTTCGTCGCCTACCACAATCGCGGCTGGTATCAGTGGACCAGCGGCGACGCAGCCGGCGCGCTGGCGGACTACGACGCTGCGCTCGCGATCAACCCCGGATACGCCGAGGCCCATCGCAACCGCGGGATCGTCAATCGCGCGCGGGGTGCGCTCGACCTGGCGCTCGCGGACTTCGATGCGGCGATCCGCCTGAACCCTTACGATGCCGAGGCCTACTACAGCCGGGCGAATGCCTGGGCGGCGGCGGGCGACCCGGCGCGCGCGCGGGCCGACTACGACGAGGCACTCCGACTACGGCCGGATCACTATGACGCCCGCCTCAACCGCGCCGTGCTTCTCGCGAGCCTCGGCGACGTCCGCGCCGCGACGGCGGATTACGACACGGCGATCGCGCTGCGGCCGCGGCGGTTCCAGGCGTACAACGACCGCGGCTCGCTGAGGCTCGATCAGGGGGATCTCGCCGGGGCCATCGCCGATTTCGAGACGGCGCTGGCCTTGTCACCGGCGGAAGGACCCGAGCGTCAGGGGGTCGAGAGGAACCTCGGAGCCGCCCGGGCGAAGACCCAATGACTTCGCTCCAGAACAACGAGCCCTGCTAAGTCAGCAGGCTCCGTTCACCGACCAGTCGCGCACGTGGTCCCGTAGGTGCCGTTCGTCCCTTGGCGTGTGTCGTTCTGGTTCGCGCCCGGCACTGCGCTGTAGATCCGACCGAGCGACGGATCGGGTCCATGCTCCTTGTCCTGCCAGACGCAGACCGTGAACGGCCTCGATATCGTCGAATTCCCGCAAGCGTCTGTGACGATCATGGTCATTGCGTACGTCCGCCCGTTCGGGCTGCATGTCGCGTCCCGTTCCGCCCTGAGGTGCAACGCGGCCGGCTCGTAGACACAGTCGCGGAGGGTCTGGCCGTCGCCCCCGCCCGCTTGGTCCTCCGGCTGGCTCGAGGCGCAGCTTGCGAAGCGGTACGTCAGACCGCCGCAGACCGCCTGCGCCTGGATTCCCGTATCGGCGACGGTGAAATCCACATACCCGTGGGACGGTGGCCAGAGGCTCGGGCAACTTCCGCCCCCGCCGTCGAGACTGGGCTGCGCGACAATCGTCGGCGGCACCGCGTACGGGGCGTGCATGCATCCCGTCGCGGGAGCGCACGAATCGACCGTGCAGCAGTTCCCGTCGTCGCAGTTGAGCGGCGGGCCCCCCATGCACACACCGCCTTCGCACGCGTCTTTCGTCCTACAAGCGTTACCGTCGTTGCAAGTCGTTCCGTCGGGCTTCGGAGGGTTCGAACACTCCCCCGTTGACGGGTCGCAAGCTCCGATGTCGTGGCATTGGTCGATGGGGCTGCACATAACGGGATCGGAGCCGACACAGCCAGAGCCGAGCTGGCAACTGTCGTGCTGAGTGCACGCGTTGCCGTCGTCGCACGAGGAACCCGCGGGCACGATCACCGTCGCCGTGCAAGTGCTGGACAGACAGCCGCGATCCGTGACGGTCAGCGTGACGAGCGTGTCGCCGACGGGATACGGCCCTGGCGGATCTTGCGTCAGTGTCAGCCGATCGCCGGCGTCGGGATCGGAGGACCCGGCGTCAACGGATGCGGACGCAACGCACGTTACATTTGCAGCGACCGTGGCGTTCGTGCAACGGGCCTGCGGCGGGCTGCGATCGACGAACGGGTCGAATCGATAGACGGCCCCACCGCCCGTGCTCCCTCCTTCATGCACCGGTCCGTAGAGAAGTCCGTCCTCACCCTGTATCAACGCATTGGGGCCGACGCCGGTGCCAAGCAGATCGAAACCCAGCAATGGAACGAATGAGCTTCCGTCACGGTTCAGCGTGAAGAGCGTGCCGTAGCCGCCCGGGGAACCGTAATCGGTCGTGCCATAGAGCGCGCCGTCGGAACCCTGGAGCAGCGCACCGCCCGGTCCGTATCCCGTCGTCCCATCGAAGCTTGCAATGACAGCAAAGGCGAAGCCGTCGGTGCTGAGCTTGAACACCGTCCCGCTGCCCTGCTGGCCACCGGACGACGTCATTCCGTACAACGCGCCATCGAGGCCCATCGTGAGGCCCGCAACCGGACCGCCTCCTGTCGTGAGCACGTCGAAGTTCACCAGTACGGTGAAGCCTGTACCGTCCGGATTCAGCTTGAACGCAGTGCCGTGTCCTTGGCTCCCGCCCTGGCTCGCCACGCCATACAGCGCTCCGTCGCTTCCCTGCGTCAAGTGCGAGCCCGGAACGGATCCATCGCTTGTGCGGTTGAGACTTCGCAAGACCGTGAACGCGCTTCCATCCGTGCTCAGCTTGAACACCGTCCCGAACCCGGCCGTTCCTCCGCTGTACGTCGTTCCATAGAGCGCTCCGTCGAGCCCTACAACCAACTCCCCCGGCCCGGCACCCGAGATGGAACCGTCAAAGCTCTTCAAGACGGTGAATCCACTTCCATCGGGACTGATGCGGAATGCTGTCCCGGCCCCGCTCGGCCCACCAATCTCCGCGGTGCCGTACAACACCCCGTCGGCCGCCTGCACGAGCTTGGACGTCGGGATCCGACCGCTGGCGGCATCGCCGAGGTACTTCAGTGTCCGGAGACCCGATCCATCGAGGTTCATTCGAAACACCGTTCCGCCCTCGCTCGCTCCACCTTCTGTGGTCGTGCCGTATAGCGCGCCGTCGATTCCCTGGATCACGGCCGCAGGAAAACCGCCGCTCTCGTGGAGATCCGGGATCGAGGAGAATGCATCGAACAACGGGCGAAACGCGGAGCCGTCCGGCTCCAGCGCAAACAAGGCTCCGTAGCCATTGGCGCCTCGAGGGGTCGACCCGTACAGCGTGCCGTCCGAGGCCTGAACCACACCCGCATACGGACCGTAGCCGGTCTTGACGCTGTCAAACGCCGCGATTGCCGTGAGTCCGGTTCCGTCGGTATTGACCCGGAATACGGTGCCGCCGCCGTGTCCGCCCCAGTAAGTCGTTCCGTAGAGAGCTCCGTCCAGTCCTTGAATGAGCCCCGCGATCGGATAAGCCCCCGTCACCCACGGATCGAAGCTGACGAGTTCCGCAAAACCCGTTCCGTCAGGACTCAAAACGAAGACCGTGCCCCCATTGATACTGCCCCCGAAGTAGGATGTTCCGTACAGACGCCCGTCGTGGCCCTGCATCAGGGCGCCATACGGGTAGCTTGCCGTGAACCCCGTGAAGTCGGTCAGCACCGAGAATCCGCTTCCGTCGGTGTTCAGCTTGAATACCGTTCCGACGTTGTGTCGGCCGCCCGCGGCAGCCGTACCGTAGAGTGCTCCGTCGGCTCCCTGGATCAGTCCTCCCCACGGGTTCGACCCACTGGCGGCACCGTCGAGGCTTCTTAGAACGGTGAATCCCGTGCCGTCGACGTTGATCCTGAAAATGGTTCCGAAATCGAGCAAGCCGCCCACAGCTGTGATTCCGTAGAGGACGCCATCACGGCCCTGCGTCAACCCGGCTTGGGGGTAGCCTCCGCTGGAGACTCCATCAAAGTCCTCGAGTACGGTGAATCCCGTGCCGTCGGGCGAGATCTTGAACACCGTGCCAAGGTCGTGTGAGCCTCCGGCGGTCGCCGTCCCGTAGAGCGCGCCGTCACTGCCTTGGATCAACCGCGCGTTGGGGGCTGCGCCTGTAGAACGGCCTTCGAACGCGAAGATCGTCTTGAATCCAGTTCCATCCCGGTTGAGTGAGAAGATCGTCCCGAAGTTATTGGCCCCACCTTCCCACGCCGTCCCGTAGAGCTTACCGTCCGAGCCCAATAGCAATCCGGCCTGTGGAGTGGCAGCCGGCCCGGGTTTCCCGAACGCCAAGAGCTGTCGATATCCACATGGCATGTCGGGCGACAAGTTGACGGCCGCCGCGTCCGACGTGGAATTCGACAAGTTCGTCGTCGCCGCCGGCACCGCGAATGCCATCGACCAGGCGATGGCAGCAAAGCTGCGCCGCACGCGGTTCATCGCTAGCTCCATTGGTCCCCCGGGCTTCAGTACGGCAAGTATACGTCGAACCACTTCACGAGATCTGTCCCCCGGCCGCGGTTCCACATCCTGTGAATCAGTAGTGGTACCGCGCCTGAAGAAAGTCGACGCGCTCCCCCTCGACCCGGTACACCAGCCGATGCTCCTGGGTGATCCGCCGGGACCAGCATCCTTGCAGGTAGAAGCGCAGCGGCTCGGGCTTCCCGATACCGTCGAACGGATCCCGCAAGACCGCGTCCACCAGATCGAGCACACGCAGCGCAACGGCACGTTCCGTGCGGACCCAGAACCGGAGGTCCTCGCGAAACTCGGGATGGAAGATCGCGAGTCGTCGCCCTCGAGGCCGTTCAGGCTTCCGGGTCTTCAATTCCGAGGGTTCGGCGGAGCGCGTCGAGGGACATCGGAGCGAGTTTGCCGCCGGTGGCGCGCTCGAGTGCTGCGGCGAGCCGGGCGGCATTTCGCGGCGACCGGAGCAGGTGGGCGGTCTCGAGCAACGAGTTCAGCTCTGCCTCCGAGATGAGCGCGACGTTCTCCCCGTTCCTTCGCTCGATCACGTACGGCTCGCGAGTCTCGGCGACGCGATCGCAGAGGTTCGCCAGGCGCGCCCTCGCCTGCGTGTATGTGGTTCGATTGGCCATCCGGGAACACCTCCTTCGACCTGTACAGGTATACTGTACAGCTAACCGATCTCGCGCGCCATCTGGGAGCCTCGCGCTCACGCCACCAAGCGCGCCTCGCGGTGGACCCCGCTCGACAGGTCCGGACCGAGCAGTTATTTTTCCTGCACCGGATTCGGAGGGCCAGATGCCGAAGTACATGGATATCCACGTGGTCCCGGGCGCTACCGCGGAAGACGTCGCGAAAGCGCACATGGCCGACGTCGATGCGCAGCGCGAGCACGGGGTCGAGTACGTCAAGTACTGGTTCAACGAGAGCTGCGGCAAGATCTTCTGCCTCTGCAACGCCCCGAGCGCTGAAGCGGCGGCATCCGTCCATCGTCTGGCTCACGGGCTCGTCGCGGAGAAGATCATCGAGGTCGAACCGGAGCTCGCGGAGGGATTCCTCGGCGGCGTCGACGCCAACGCGGCCGGAGCCGCGATCATGCCGGGCGGAAAGGCGGACGACCGCGATCCGGGAATCCGCACGATCCTCTTCACGGACATCGTCGACTCCACGACGCTGACCCAGCGGCTCGGCGACGAAGCGGCGATGGAGCTTTTGCGCGTCCACGACAGGATCGTCCGCGACGCGCTCGCGGCGAACGCCGGCCGCGAGGTCAAGCACACGGGCGACGGCATCATGGCGTCGTTCGTGTCCGCCGCCGCCACGGTGCGCGCGGCCGCGCGGATCCAGGCGGAGATCGCCCGGTTCCAGGCCGAGCGCCCCGACTGGGGGCTCAAGGTCCGCATCGGCGCCGCGGCCGGCGAGCCGGTCGAGCACCATCAGGACCTGTTCGGCTCGACGGTCCAGCTTGCCGCGCGCCTCTGCTCGCACGCGCAACCGGAGCAGATCGTGGTGTCGAACGTCGTGGTCGAGCTGTGCCTCGGGAAGGGAATCACGTTCCAGGATCTCGGCGAGGCGTCGCTGCGCGGCTTCGACCGCCCCGTGCGCGTCCACGCCGTCGAGTGGCCGGCGAAGGGTAACGGGTCCAAGGGCTGACGGGAAAGCGCCGATGAATCGCGACGAGCTTCGCGCGTTGCAGGCTCCTCTCAAGGCACGCTACCGCGACGAGCCCGCGGCCGCTCTCGTCACGCTCAAGGCGGAAGGCGATCTCGCCGAGGGCGTCTCATGCAGCGTGGCGACCGGCCGCGCGCTCGTCGAAGCCGGGCTTCACCCCGCGACCGGAGGCACCGGAGCGCTGGCGTGCTCCGGCGACATGCTCCTCCAGGCGCTGGTCGCGTGTGCCGGCGTGACCCTCTCGGTCGTGGCGACCGCGCTCGGCATCGAGCTGCGGGGCGGCCGCCTGCGGGCCGAGGGCGACCTGGACTTCCGCGGCACGCTCGGCGTGGCGAAGGATGCCCCCGTGGGATTCCGCCGTATCCGACTCACGATCGACCTCGACACCGACGCAAGCGAGGAGGAGCGCCGCAAGCTGCTCGAGCTGACCGAGCGTTATTGCGTCGTCTTCCAGACGCTGACGCACGGGGCCGAGGTGCGGGTCGACTACGGAGACGCCGCATCTCACTGAGCTGGTCCCATCGGCCGGTCACATCCTCTCGAACACCCCCAGCCAGTACTCCGACGGCGGCTTCCAGTTGAAGCGCTGGTTCCGCTGCAGCAGCAGGCGGTAGTGGGCGCGGAACTCGGGGTCGTCCGAGATGCGCGTGTCGGCGGGGAAGCCCTGCACGAGGACCATGAAGCGCGGAGCCTTGGCGAGCACGAGGGACGGAGGGAATTCCTTGTCCATGAAGCGGCCGGGCGCGTGCGCGATCTCCGGCGTGGTCAGCCCCGAGATGTCGAGGATCTCGAGGCCGCTGAGATAGCCGATGATGCCGACGTCCATGACCGCGATCGCGTCGCCCGGATGGGCCCGTCCCTTGATGAAGAGCGCGATGTCGCGATGCGCGTGAGAGTACCCCGCGGCGTTGACGACGAGACCGCTGCCGCCGTTGCGCTGCGAGAGACCGTAGGTGAGCAAGCTTGCGATCATGGCGACGCCGAGCGCCAGGGCGATCTCCGAGACCGTGCGCGCGTTCTTTCGAGTCGCCCGATCGGCGATCGCACCCACGGCCGCCGCCACGAGAACGGCGACGAAGGGGAGCGCGGGAACGAAGAACCGGTGCAGGATCATCCAGTCTCCGCCCTCGAGCAGGACCGCCACGAGCAGCGCGACCACAATCAGCGCCGCGCCACGGAGGGCCGGGCGCCGCAAGCCGAACACGACGAGGGCGGCGAGAACGGCCCCGCCGACCGCCGCGGTCACCGCGTCGTGCTCCCCGAACGACGGACAGAGAGAGGAGAAGAAGCGCGCGGTGTACGCGCCGCCGGCTTCGACGTTCCCGAGGAGGTCTCCTCCCGCCTTCGCGTAGTACGTGTTCGGGAGCCAGTCGCCGAAGTAGAGGCGCCGGAAGACCAGGAACGGAGCATAGAAGGCGGCGACGAGACCGCACCAGGCGACCACCGGACGGAACGCTCCCTTCCGCGCCCGATCGACCCCCAGCGCCGCGGCGAGCAACGGCGCTTCCGGACGCATCAGCGTCGCGAGACCCATCCAGACCGCCGAGCGTGCGCCGCTCCCCCGCGCGCTCTCCCGGACGTGGCCGCGAAACGCCAGGACGAGCAGGAGCGTGTACGGCACGGTCTCGAGCGCCCCGACGCTCCAGTACGCGAACGCCGGGCTCGCCGCGAGTAGCGCCGCCGCGCCGAGATCGAAGGCGTCCGCGGCTTCCCGTCCCCGCGCGCTCGCGCTGACGCTCGGGAGGAGCGCCACCGTGACGGCGCCCGCGATTCCGGTGAGGATCGGCGTCACGACGGGAAGCGGGAGCCCCATCGCGGCGACCAGGGAGAGCACGAGCGTCCAGAGGAAGCAGCTGACCCCCTCGACCCGCTCCCCCGCGTTGAACACGAACCCGATGCCGTGGGCGATGTTCTCCGCGTAGCGGTACGTGATGTACGCGTCGTCCACCTGGTACACGGCGAGGACGGCGACCCACACCCCGAACGCCGCGAGAAGGGCGGTCAGCAGGCTCCTGCGTGTGCGCGCGGTCATGCCGGGCGATTATGCGGGAACGCGCGGCCGGCGGCGCGCTATGATCGATCCGCTCCCGGCCTCGACACGAAGGAGATTCCGTCATGAGAGCGCTCGTTCGTACGGCAGTCGCCTCCGCGGCCATCCTCACGATGACCGTTCCTTCCCCGGTCCTCCGTGCCCAGGACAGCGCGTTCGAGTACCAGGGGGCGCTGGCCGCGGTTCGCCACGTTCCCGTGCCCACCGTCCCGCGCACCAACACCGCGCAGCTCGTCGACGGAGGCGTATTCGACTGCGACGGGTACAAGTCCGTCGTCCTGAACCTCGCCGGGGAGGTCAAGGACCAGGTCACGAAGCCTGGAAAGATCGGCGCGATCCTGGTGCCCGAGGTCGAGCCCTTCATCCACGCATTCCGGCAGCTCGGTCTGCTCCCGGTGACGATCGAGATCGACACGACGCTCAAGCCCGGCGCGACCTATTACATGGCCGAGCCCAAGAAGGCGGATCTCGGTTTCCCGCGCTACCGCGTGCTCTTCTACAATGAGAGCGACGCCTCGGTGACCGCGAGCTTCTTCGCGTATCGAGGCCGCTAGGGGATTTCGTGCGAACGCTCGCTGCCCTTGTCGTCTTGATCCCGACGCTGGCCGCGGCGGATCAGGTGTTCCTGAAGGACGCCGGATCGGTCGAGGGCCGGATCGTGGAGCAGACCGCGACGAGCGTGAAGGTCGACGTCGGCGGCGGCATCGTCGGCTTTCCGATGGACCGGGTCGACAGGATCGTGAAGGGGCGCTGCGCCCTCGACGATTACGAGGATCGCGCGAGCAAGCTCGGTCCCAAGGACCTCGCCGGTTGGAAGAAGCTCGGGCGGTGGGCGGCGGACCAGGGGCTGTCGGCGCAGGCCAAGCACGCCTACAAGCAGGTCCTGAAGGTCGATCCCAACGACGCCGACGCGAACGCGGCGATGGGGCTCGTGCAGCTCGACGGAAAGTGGGTCACCGAGGAGGAGAGCTACCGCGCGCGCGGCTACGTGCAGTACGACGGCGAGTGGATGACCCCCGCCGAGGCGCAGATCGCGCAGACCCGTGAAGCGAACGACCGGGCCCGGCGCGATGCCGAGCAGCGGGCCCGCGACGCGGAGGCCGCGACACGCGAAGCCGAGTCGCGCGCGAAGGAGGCCGAGGCCCGGGCCAAGGAAGCCGAGTCCCGCCAGTACAACTACCCGATGTACTGGGGCGGCTGGGGATACGGCGTGAGCACGTGGCCCGCGGGGCCCGCGCCCGACTGGACCTTCACCCCGGCCTCGGAGCTGCGGCGGCAGGCCGCCGCGGGGGGGAAACGTTGAGCCGCATCAGGCGAATCGTGTGCGGCGTCGCCTCGTCGATCGCGCTTGCGGCGCTCGCGATGGCGGCGACGGGAGCACCCCCGCCGACGGTCGATTCCGTCGTCTCCGACTACATCGCCGCGCGCGGGGGGCTCGCGAAGATCCGGTCGCTCCAGACGCTGCGCCAGAAGGGGCACGCCTTCGCCGGACCCGGCCGGGAAGCGGTCGTCGTGCGCGAGCTGAAGCGGCCGGGGAAGGTGCGCTTCGAGTTCACGCACCAGGGGATCACCGGGGTGTACGTGACCGACGGGACGAAGGGGTGGCAGGTCGCGCCGTTCCACGGAGATGCGAGCGTCCATCCGATGAGCGAGGACGCCGTCGCCGACGCGATGGAGCAGGCGGACATCGAAGGTCCGCTGATCGACTGGAAGGCGAAGGGGCACGTGGTGGAGCTGGCCGGCCGCGAAACGATCGGCGGGCATGACGCCTTCAAGCTCAAGGTGACGCTCAAGAGCGGCGGAACCCGGTTCGACTACATCGACGCGAAGACTCACTACGAGGTGCGCACCGAGATGACGCGAGAGATCGGCGGGCGCCCGGTGCGCATGGAGACGTCCTTCGCGGATCACCGGATGACGAACGGGATTCTCTTTCCACGGACGATCGAGGTCGCGGCGGCGGGCCGCCCCAACCCGCTGCGCATCGTCGTGGACTCGATCGAGCTGAACCCGACGATCAGCGACGAGCGGTTCAAGAGGCCGGCCGGGCTCGACTAGCACCCCGGTCGAGGGGACACCGCCAACCCTTCGGCACCCTCCCATCCCCTTGGCAGTTACCGTGGGTCCTTTGTCCTCGTCCGCTCGTGCGCTCCACGCGTACTACATCAGCGTATGCACGGGTTTAGCCAGGGATCGCACGCCGCACGCAACCACCGGCACGGCCCGTGCGTTATCAGCGCACCGAGGAAGTACAGATGGGTCCGGGCGTTCGTTAGGTCTCCCCGGCGCCAAGGGTCCCAGGGACTGGAAGGGAGATCGGGAACAGGAGCCCCCCAATGAAGCGCACACTCACCGTTCTCGCCGTCTTCGCCGTCGCGGCGCTCGTCTCAACGGCGCTTGCCGCCACAGACACGCTGCAGATTCACTCACCGTTCGTGCTGAACGGCGTCACTCTCTCGCCGGGCGAGTACAAGATCGCGGTCAGCCCGACGCTCGACTCGGTGCAGGTCACCAAGGGGCAGAAGGTCGTGGCGACCGCCCCGTGCAGGGTGGGCGCGATCGCGCAGTCCGTCGCCCATGACGAGGTGCACTCCCGCCCCGACGCTACCGGCCGGGACGAGATCGTCCGCCTGGTCCTCGCGCGCTCCCGGATGTCCGTCGAGATCCTCTCCCCGACCGGAAACGGCGGCGGGGCCACGGGCGCCGTCGAGACGCATTGAGTGTTCACGTGTTTGTCACGAAGCGAGCCGGGGTCGCAGCGGCCGGTTTGGTCCCGCCCCACCGGGGGGACCGCCGGCCGCAGGCCCCGGCGGGCGCACCGGGCGGCCAGGGTCTACGATGCGACTCGCGCAGCCCAGTCCGCGGCGGACTCGCCAGGTGATCGAGTGGGGGATCTCGGACCGGCCATCGACGACGCGGCGCGCCTCGAGGCGTTGCGGCGGACCTGCCTGCTCGACTCGCCCCCCGAGGAAGCGTTCGATCGCCTGACATCGCTCGCGACGTCGGTGTTGCGCGTCCCGGTCGCCTACGTCTCGCTCGTCGACGACCGCCGTCAGTTCTTCAAGAGCCAGCGTGGCCTCGCCGAGCCGCTGGCCGCGGCGCGCGAGACGCCTCTCTCCCATTCGTTCTGCAGGCACGCGGTCGAGTCGCGCGAGCCGCTCCTCGTCCCGGACGCGCGCGAGCATCCGACGCTGCGGCACAACCCGGCCGTCTCGGAGCACGGGATCATCGCGTACGCCGGGATCCCGCTGATCACCTCGGGAGGACACGCGCTCGGGGCGTTCTGCGTCGTCGACCGGGCCCCGCATGCCTGGACGCCCGAGGAGATCGAGGTCCTCCGGGTGCTCGCGCGGTCGGCGGTTTCCGAGATCGAGCTGCGCGGGCTCGCCGCCGAGCTGACCAGCCTGAGCGCGCACCTGCAGACGCTCGTCGAGTCGCGCACGACCGAGCTGCGCGCCTCCGAGGAGCGTCTCCGCGTGCTCCTCGACGTCAACAACGCAGTCGTGACTTGCCTGGACCGCGCCTCGCTGTTCGAAGCGGCGACCGTCGCGCTGGCGCGGGTGATCCCGTTCGATCGCGCGGCCCTGGTGCTGCGGGATCCCGTCCGCGACGTCTTCACCGTGCTCGGGGTGGCCGGTCCGGTCCCCTCCCCGCCGGTCATTCCCCTCGGCACCGAGTGGCCCCACACGGGGAGCCGCTCCGGATGGATCCTGGATAACGGCCGCCCCTTGCTGACGCCCGACCTGCGCGAAGCGCCCTCGTTCTTCGAGCACGAGCTGCTGGTGCGCGAGGGGATTCTCTCGGCGATTTCGGTTCCGCTGACGGTCAAGGGGAGGATCATCGGCACGCTCAACACCGGCAGCCGCGTGCCGGGGCGCTACACCGAGGACGACGCTTCCCTGCTGCTCGCCATCGGCGAGCAGATCGCGCTCGCCATCGAGAATCTCCTCGCGTACGAGGAGATCGCCACGCTCAAGGCCCGCCTCGAGGAGGAGAAGCTGTACCTGCAGGAGGAGGCGAAGGCCGAGGCCGCGTTCGGCGACGTCGTCGGCGGATCGCGCGCCATCCTCGGCGTGCTCGAAGGGGTGCGCAAGGTCGCGGACACCGACTCGACCGTGCTCGTCACCGGCGAGACCGGCACCGGGAAGGAGATGATCGTACGGGCGCTCCACGACCTGAGCCGGCGAAAAGACAAGATCCTGGTGAAGGTCAACTGCGCCGCCCTCCCGGCCGGCGTGATCGAGAGCGAGCTGTTCGGTCACGAGAAGGGAGCATTCACGGGCGCGCTGTCGCGCAAGCTGGGCCGGTTCGAGCTCGCGCACGGCGGGACGCTCTTTCTCGACGAGATCGGAGATCTTCCGGGCGACCTTCAGGCGAAGCTGCTCCGCGTCCTCCAGGACGGCGAGTTCGAGCGCGTCGGCGGCACGCGGACGATCAAGGTGAGCGTCCGCCTGGTCGCCGCGACGAATCGCGACCTCGCGCAGGCCGTCGCCGAGGGAAAGTTCCGGGCCGATCTGTTCTACCGGCTCAACGTCTTCCCCATCCACATTCCCCCGCTGCGCGAGCGCCTCGACGACGTGCCCCGGCTCGTCCGGCATTTCGTGATGCTCTACGCGGCGAAGATGGGCAAGCAGGTCGGCCCGCCGAGCGACGCGGTGCTCTCGCGACTGTCCGCCTACGCCTGGCCGGGAAACGTTCGTGAGCTGCAGAACGTCATCGAGCGCGCCGTGATCCTCTCCTCGAAGGGACGCCTCGAGGTCGCCGATCTCGAGGCGCCGACCGCGGGCCCT
>Ga0318542_10000058_pt1 | contig 18392 bp, 17 predicted proteins | sample GRESIP168b4f23_FD_202530 | JGI IMG/M metagenome (GOLD analysis project Ga0318542, IMG submission 202530) | Tropical soil microbial communities from Luquillo Experimental Forest, Puerto Rico - GRE.SIPMG.168b4f23 | ecosystem: Environmental > Terrestrial > Soil > Tropical forest > Bulk soil...
GGCGATTTCGCTGCTGGCCACTCTGACTCCCGGGCTGCGTTCCGGTGCTGCCATGCTCCCGCAGCAAAGAGGTGTCTGGGCAGAGCCGCAGTTCCCCGGCTGCGGGGACTAAAGACCTTGCGTCGTGCGTCGTTCGACACGCTTAATTGGTGGATGGAACTGATGTCGCCCACCGACGGGGTATTTCTGCTTGCTGAGTCGCGTGAGCATCCGATGCACGTGGGTGGCTTGTCATTGTTCCAGCCTCCGGAGGGGGCCGGTCCGGAGTTCGTCCGCGAGTTCACCGACGCCCTGATTGCCAACGAGGAATTCCAGCCCACGTTCCGCAAGCACCCCGCGATGATCGCGGGTGGCATGGTGGCATGGTCCTATGACGACGAGATCGACGTCGACTACCACGTCCGGCGCTCGGCGCTGGCCTCGCCGGGACGGGTCCGCGAACTGCTTGAGCTGGCGTCGAGGCTGCACACCAGCCTGCTTGACCGCCACCGCCCGCTGTGGGAGCTGTATGTGGTGGAGGGCTTGAACGACGGCCGGTTCGCCATGTACATCAAGATGCACCACTCGCTGATCGACGGTGTGTCGGCGATGAAGCTGATGCAACGCACGATGTCGGTCGACCCCGACGACACCGAGGTGGGGGCGATGTGGAGCCTGCCCCGGCGACCGCGTCCGAAGTCGGATTCCTCGTCCCCGCTTGGCTCGCTGGTCCGGACGGCGGGATCCGTTGTGGGGCTTGCCCCATCGACGGTTAAGCTGGCCCGCGCGGCCCTGCTCGAGCAGCAGTTGACGCTGCCGTTCGCGGCGCCGCACACCATGTTCAACGTCAAGATCGGCGGCGCTCGCCGGTGCGCCGCCCAGTCCTGGTCGCTGGATCGCGTTCTGGCCGTTAAGAAGGCTGCCGGGGTGAGCTTCAACGACACGGTCTTGGCGATGTGTTCCGGTGCGCTCCGCTACTACTTGCTCGAGCAGAATGCGCTGCCGACCGCACCGCTGATCGCGATGGTTCCGGTGAGCCTGCGCTCGAAGGAGGAGGCCGACAGCGGCGGCAACTTGGTCGGCAGCATCCTGTGCAACCTCGCCACCGACGTCGAGGACCCGGCGAAACGGCTAGAAACGATCAGCGCGTCGATGGGCGGCAACAAGAAAGTCTTCGCCGACTTGCCCCGAATGCAAGTGATGGCGTTGTCGGTGCTTAACGTGGCACCGCTGATGCTGGCGCCCGTCCCGGGTCTCCTCTCGGTCACGCCGCCGCCGTTCAACCTCGTCATCTCGAATGTGCCGGGACCGGCAGAGCAGATGTATTACGGTGGCGCCCGGCTCGACGGCAGCTATCCGCTTTCCGCTCTTCCGGAAGGGCAAGCACTGAACATCACCCTGGTGAGCAACGCGGGCAATCTCGACTTCGGTCTGGTGGGGTGCCGTCGCAGCGTGCCACACCTGCAACGCCTGCTCGCGCACCTGGAGTTGTCGCTCAAGGATCTGGAACTCGCCGTCGGGGTCTGACGCCGATGCCCAGGCTCAGTGCGGGGGTGCTGTTGTACCGGACACGCGACGGCGTCGTCGAAGTCCTCCTCGCTCATCCGGGTGGCCCGTTCTGGGCCCGCAAGGACGACGGGGCCTGGTCGATTCCCAAAGGGGAGTACACCGATGGCGAGGATCCTTGGGCGGCCGCGCGGCGCGAGTTCTTCGAGGAGTTGACGCTGCCGGTGCCGGACGGGACGCGCATCGAGTTGGGATCGCTGAAACAACCCGGCGGCAAGGTGGTCAACGCCTTCGCCGTCCAGGGCGACCTCGACGTCACGGATGCGCGCAGCAACACCTTCGAAATGGAGTGGCCGAAGGGCTCGGATACGATGCGCGAGTTCCCCGAGGTCGACCGGGTCGGCTGGTTTACCGTGGCGCAAGCACGCGCCAAACTGCTCAAGGGGCAGCGGACATTCCTCGATCGGTTGATGGCGCACCCGGCATTGTCGAGATTGAGCGAAGGGACCTGACATGCAGACATTGCGTACTCCAGACGAACGGTTCGACGACGTACCCGATTTCCCTTATGCCCCAAGGTTTTGCGAGATATCGGATGATGAGGGCGGTGAGCTGCGGGTCGCCTGGGTGGAGGACGGGCCGAAAGGCGCCGATCCGGTGCTCATGTTGCACGGCGAGCCGTCGTGGTCGTACCTGTACCGCAAGATGATTCCGATACTGGTCGGCGCCGGGCATCGAGTCGTGTGCCCGGACTTGGTGGGGTTCGGCCGCTCGGACAAGCCGACCCGCCGCGAAGACCACAGCTATGCGCGCCACGTCGAATGGATGCGCACCGTGGCATTCGATGTCCTCGACCTTCGCAACGTGACCCTCGTGGGCCAGGACTGGGGCGGGCTGATCGGTTTGCGGCTGGCCGCGGAGAATCCCGAACGGTTCGCCCGGTTGGTCGTCGCCAACACCGGACTGCCCAACGGAGATCAGCCGATGGCCGAGATCTGGTGGCGGTTCCGTGAGGCCATCACGACGGCGCCGGAGCTGAACATCGGTTGGTTTGTTCAGGGCGGTTGTCGTGAGCAGCTGAGCGACGAGGTGCGCGCGGGTTACGACGCGCCGTTCCCCGCCGACGAATACTGCGCCGGGCCGCGCGCCATGCCCGGTCTGGTGCCGACCTCACCGGACGATCCCGCAGCGGCGGCTAACAAGGCGGCATGGGCAAAACTGTCCGTGAGCCCGACACCCATGCTCGTCGCCTTCAGCGACAGCGACCCCATCACCGGACCGATGGCCGCAATCTTCCAGCGCGAGATGCGGGGGGCGCAGGGCATCGATCACCCAACGATCCCCGGCGCTGGACACTTCCTGCAAGAGGACGCCGGCGAAGTCCTGGCCAATCACATCGTGGAGTTCCTGCGTCGATGAGCCGGTCTCGCGCTGCGGGCAGAATGTCAGGATGACCACCGCGCCTGCCCAGCCCACCGGGCCAACGGAGCAAGCCGAATCGCAAGGCTTGCTCCTTCAGCTCCTGGACCCGGCCAATCGGGCTGACCCGTATCCGATCTGCGCGCAGGTTCGCGACCGCGGACCGTTCCCGCTGCCCCCGGCCAACGTGGCCGTCTTCTCGACTTACCGCGACTGCGATGATGTCCTGCGGCATCCGTTGTCGAGCAGCGACCGGTTCAAGTCGACTATGACGCGGCGCCTACTGGAGAGTGGGGCGGCACCGCGACCTGTGGGTCCGCCGGGATTTCTGTTTCTCGATCCGCCCGATCACACCCGGCTGCGCAAGTTGGTCAGCAAGGCGTTTGCTCCGAAGGTGGTGAGCGCGCTGCAACCCGAAATCAGCGCGCTGGTGGGCGGATTGCTCGATCGGATCGCCGAGAAGGGCGAGTTCGAGGTCGTCGAAGACTTCGCCTACCCGCTGCCGGTGGCGGTCATCTGCCGGCTGCTCGGCGTGCCCCTCGAGGACGAGCCGCGGTTCAGCCGCGCCTCGGCGCTGTTGGCGCAATCGCTGGACCCGTTCGCTCAGTTCACCGGCCAACTCCCGGACGGTATCGAGGAGCGGCAGCAGACCGCTCAATGGCTGCGCGACTACTTCCAGGGTCTGATCGAAGAGCGCCGATCGAGGCCAGGCGACGACTTCATCTCCGGCCTGATCGCGGTGGAGGAGTCCGGCGACCAGCTGAGCGAGGACGAGATCATCTCCACCTGCAACCTGCTGCTCATCGCGGGACACGAGACCACGGTGAACCTCATCGGGAACGCCATCTTGGCTATGTTGCGCAACCCGATTCATTGGACGGCGCTGAGCGCCGATGCCGGTCGCGCGCCCGCGATTGTGGAGGAAACCCTGCGTTACGATCCGCCCGTGCAATTCGTCGGCCGAATTGCGGCCGACGACATGGCAATTGCGGGCCTCGAGGTGCCAGCGGGTGACGTGATGATGCTGCTGCTGGCGGCGGCCCAGCGGGATCCCGCCGAGTTCGACCGACCAGACACCTTCGATCCGGATCGAGGGTCGTTGCGGCACTTGGGATTTGGTCGGGGCGCGCATTACTGCTTGGGTGCGCCGCTGGCGCGGCTGGAGGCCGGCGTGGCGTTGTCGGCGTTAACGGCCCGCTTCCCGAACGCGCGGCTGGACGGCGAGCCAGGCTACAAGCCGAACGTCACGCTGCGCGGTTTGTCGGAGCTGGCGGTCGCGGTCTAGTCAGCTAGCCGCGCTCCCACGGCGGGTTTTCGCCCGTCTTCTTGTTGTACTTCGCCAGGTGGCTTTGACGCGGCCGACATCTGCCTTGGGCAAGTCGATGCCGCCGCGTGCGCCGTCCATACTCGCGCGGACTCACCCATGCCTCCAACCTGAAGTGTCTGTGTCGAAAACACACGGGGCACATACTTTGAAGGCTCGGGCTGGTGGGCGTCTACGGGCTAGGTGTTGAGCAACCGCGATGCGCTTGTCGAAAGCCCTCGACCGGATTGGTTCCCGCGGGTTCCCTTCTCCGGCTTCCCTTGGACATGGAGAAGGCCAAAATCTCGGCCTTGCCAGCACTATTAAGGCGGTTGAAGTACCAAGATCCGTTATGCGAAATCATTAGCATGTCGCGCTGGTATTGCGCATGGTGCACGATCCAATACCTCAACCTCTTCTTGTTGAAGATGAAGATAAGGAGCCACACCGCCCGGCGAAGCACCGATCCCCCCAGTGTGTAGCGCTGCATCGGCGTCTTGCGCCGAATGGCCTCGGGTATGAATTCTTGGACCAAAGTGTCTATCGCCGCCCAGTTTTGCCGACGCTGCTCAAGTCCTCCGCTGTCTTCAGCCCCCTGTCTGGCTGTTGTCTGGTCGGCTTCGTCGCCCGATCCCAACGCCTGAAGAAATTGAGACTTAAACCAGTCCACTGCGACGCGCCGCGAATCGTCTTGGTCGACCCGGACAGCCAGCTCGCGCCCGACCGTTAGGGAACTCCGCGGCCACCCGTCCCGCGCGTACTCGCCGGTGCGTACGGCGTAGGGAGCATCGGCGCCAACGGTGACCGCCAGTTCGAGATAGACCAGCGTTTCGTGAGAGTCGGCATCGTAATTTCCACGCTCGACGTCGGTGATGACGGCGCGCGCTTCCACACCCGTACGCAGGATCTTGCGCTTGTAGGCGGTGTTCCCGCTGGCGAATTTGATCCGATCACGCCTCGACTGGTGTTTTGCGGCCAGTGCTGCCCGTTGCTTGGGCGTGTGGGTGCGCCTGAACCGGTACTCACGTGCGAAAAACAGCACGGCCCCCGAGGACAAGGCGATGGCGAAACACACGGCACGGCCAATGCCAGAGGTGACGTCGAGTACTGCCATCATCACCGCACCGATAATGACGGGGCCGATTATGTACGACGACGCGGCGTCCCACCAAGACCCGCGAAGGTGCCCCCGTCCTTCTTCGCGGCCGGCGCGCGGCTCACCGAGCTGACGTTCGAGGTACTCCGGCCCCCACTCCCCGCGATACACCGGCTCCTGCGGCTCCTCGTGCGGAGGATCCGTTTCCTTCGTCTCGATCAGGTCGTTGGGCAACACCCGGGCGGGCAGTTGGTCGTTGGGCACCACCCGGGCGGGCAGTTGGCCGAACCTGGCGTGCCGGCGCAACGCCAACTCCTCGTCGGTGAACTGCTTGGTGTGCTGACGATCCTGATCCATCGCCGACCTCCCCGTGATCGGGCTCAATTATCCCACGAAAGGCCGGGATTGAACCTGTCGATGACTGCGGCAGCCGGACCCCTCGCCCCGATTGAAGTGTTCTTCACGAAGTCGGTGCCACCAATTGTTGAAGACTTTTTGGACGGCGTGGCACGACGAGCAATGCCCCGATGGCACCGTCATCTGGACTTCCCCGACTGGACACAAGTACGTGACCCGTCCGGGCAGCCGGCTGCTGTTTCCCGCCCTGTGTGTGCCCACCAGCGAATTACCGGTTGTCCCAACGCAATACCGAGGGCCCGGTGATCGCGGGGTGATGATGCCCAAACGCCGGCGCACCCGAGCGCAAGACCGCGACTACCGCATCGACGCCGAACGCGCCCTCAACGACGCCCACGTCGCCGAACGCAACGAGCCTCCGCCTTTCTAACAGCCCATCAACGGTTTACGCAGAGGCGATGTCGCGACGTCCTTCACGCGACGCGCGATAGGCGATGCGCAAGTCACCGTTCAGCGCGTAGCGCGTGTTGGAGAACATCGCGGAAGTGTAAGCAGGTCAGCGAGGTCACTCATCGCCATCGGTACAACGGTCGCGGGCAGGCCCGGGCTGTGCCCCTCGGCGAGTCTCACCGACAGTTAATTGACTCGGCGCACGTTCTGGGCAACTACTGTGGAACCGTCCCAACGCAGGTCGGCCATCATCTTCACGGTCGGACAACAGGCTCCGTCATTCGGACCGTTGGCCAGCCACGTCACATGTGCGACACGGTCCGAGATGGATAGATCGGTCACGACTTCACGGCTGTGGGTGAGGTCGCTGAGGTCGATTCACCCCAGCCGCTTGGGCCCGGCGGTAGTGAGCTGCGGGCCCGCCGTGTAGAGCTGCACAGTCTCCGGCCACGGAACGTTAACGGTGTTGCAGTCGGTGACCATCACGGCGTCGCCTCCGCCTCCCGTCAGGTCGCCAAACGCCACCTTGTAGGCGCCGGTGTTGTAGTTCAACGCGATCCCGACGTTTCCGGGATGCCCCTCTTGTGGCGGCAAGTGCCCGTTTCTCAGCTGGCCTGGATCGTGCTCGCACAACGCCGGCACGGGCGCGCGCTGCAAGTCTTCGAACGTGACCGCGCGGCTGCCGGTCGTGGGATCGGCGTTGGACATCGCTGTTGTGTGCGCAAAGGCGGTCAGCGCGACGGCCGACAGAAGGCCAATCCGCTTGACGGCCCGGGACTGACGCAGCACCCGCCGGCGCGAAGTTGTGGTCATGTGGTTGTCCTTTCCGGACACGGGTCGTTAGCCGTGCCCGCCTGTGACGGCCGTTCGTGCAAAGAGTTTCGCAGACGCCTTGCCTAATCCTTGTGTGATTCTTGGAACGGCCTCGCCGGTACGAACGGTCGGCATCTCTCGGCTGAAGTGTTCTCTAGCCAGTCGGTACCAATCCCGCGTCAAAGCACTACAGACGGTCCTTGGCAACCAATGGATTTCATATTTCGCTGATGATCTGCTCCCGCCTGACCGTGTATTCGGCGTCGGAGATCGCACCCGTGGCGCGCAGCCTTTCCAGCTCCTTTAGCCGCAGGGCGATCGACCCCGGCGGTGGCATGAGCACCCCGGAGGTTACAGGCGGTAATGACGCGGCCAGCGCTTGGTTCACCCACCCCCCGACTTCATCCAGTCCACTGCGACGCGATTCCGATCGGTTAGATCGACCCGGACAGCCAGCTCGCGCCCGACCCACAGGGAACTCATGTCGCACGGGGGCCGGGGCCGCGTGTTAAACCCACCCGTCTTGTCGTACTCACCGGTGAATACGGTGTAGGGAGCATCCGCGCCAACGGTGACCGCCAGTTCGAGATAGACCAGATACCCCGAATCTTCGGTGGGCTCGTACTCAAGATCGTGCGCGGCGGTGATGACGGCGTGAGCTTCTGCACCCGTGCGCAGGACCTCGCGCTTGTAAGAGGTGGTTCCTTCGGCGAATTTGATCCAATCCCGCCTCAACCGCCACTTTGCGGCCAGTGCGGCACGCTCCTCGAGTGTATGAGTGCGCCTGAACCGATACTCAACTGCGAAAAGGATCACGGCCACTGGAAAAAAGATGATTCCGAAAAGCTCGACAATTCCCACGACAGGACCGTTGATGTGGGCACCGGCAATGTCAGCCGCGATGACGCCGAGTGAAATCCCCCAGACGATTAAGACGGCGGCCTTCGCCTTCCTGGACACGCCCGACATAGCCCGTGCCACCGTGGCGCCGGCACCGGGGCCAAAGAGGTCCTCGCTAAGCCGCCTACCGTGTAGCTGTTCACCGAGCTGACGTTCAAGATCGGCGACGCGCTTCTCGGGGTCGTCCTGGTCCATCGGCAAATTGTCCCACCAGGAAGCCTGACCAGGAAATCGCGGGCACCCGCGGTGGTGGGCCTTGGCTGAAGTGTTCTTTAGCCAGTCGATAGAACCACCTGCTCAAGACTTTTCGGACGGCGTGGCGTGATGAGCAACTGCCCGACGGCACCATCGTTGTGGACCTCGCCGAGCGGGCAGAAATACCTCACCCGCCCGGACCCTCGGCTGCTGTTCCCGGCCCTGTGCCTGCCCACTGGCGAATTACCCACTGTCGCAACGGCAATACCGGCCCATCCCGTGATCGCGCCGTGACGATGCCCAAACGCCGCCGCACCCGAGAACAAGACCGCGCCAAACGCATCGACGCCGAATGCAATCAACCGCCGCCTTTCTAAGCGCATTCAGCCTTGGGAGACGTCCAGTAGCTTGCCCGTCAGGTCGTAGTGGATGATCTTCGACGCACGCGGGCCCTTAACGTCAATTTGAATTTCCGGTTGGTTGTCGTTGAACTTGAATCTCTTGACAAGCACGAATTCGATCTTGGGGTTCTCGACGCCGGAGTCGTTGGGCGCAGATGCCATCGTTTGGGCCAGCACTGCGGGTTTGACGGTATCGCCCTTAAACGCGCTCGCCTCGACTGCGCCCGGCGAGTTGCGGCTGGCGTCGACCGGCGTCACCTCGACGCCGCCGCCCTGGTAGGCGTACTTGTCGACGTTCTCGCGCTTGTGTGGATCGATTGCCTTGACGGCAAGGGAGTACTCATTGATGAGGACCTCCACATAGTCGGCGGGATCGGCGCCGATCTTGGCGTTGATCGCGGCGAACGCCTGGGTCATTTTGTCGGCGGTCCACTGCGAAATATTCGCCGATGCCATCGACTGGGCCGACGACATCGCCGACTGGAGTTTCTCGAGCTTCGAACACCCTGACAATGTCAACAACACTCCGACAGCCAGCCCGACAGCGGTCAGTCGCCGAAATATAGACACAATCTTGCCTTCCCCCGATCTTCGACGGTCCACAACAAAATGCGAACCGATTGAGTGTATCGAAGCGGACACCGTTTGCCGACAGTCAGTTTCGTGCCTGCCGCCTCTTAGTTGAGGTCTTTGATTGGCGAAATTAATTCGATGACAGTTCGGGCGGACTGTGCAACGGGAAACAAGCGAATTACCTGGTGGCCCAACGGCATACCGACCAGCCGATCAGCCGCCGTTCTATGCCGGGCCGAGGCCCGGCACGATCTCGCTGAGGCTGAAGGTAATTGGCTGTTCGAGTTGGGCGTAGGTGCATGAGCGTGGGTCGCGGTCGGGGCGCCAGCGGCTGAACTGGGCGGTGTGGCGAAACCGCGGGCCTTCCATGTGATCATAGCGAACCTCGACCACCCGCTCGGGTCGTAGCGGCACGAACGAGAGGTCCTTGCCCGCGTTCCAGCGCGAGAATTCGTTCTTGCGCGGCGTTCGCTCGCCGGCCTCGTGGGCGGCCCAGTTCCACGGATGGCCCTCGAAACTCGTTACCAGTGGCTGCAATTCGGCGAACAGTCGCCGGCGTTCGGCCATGGGAAATGCGCCGATCACGCCGACCGAGGCGAGTTGGCCGTCCTCCTGATACAGCCCGAGCAACAGCGAGCCGATCGCGTCGCCGCCGGACTTGTGCACTCGATAGCCGGCGACCACGCAGTCGGCGGTCCGCTCGTGCTTGATCTTGAACATCACCCGCTTGTCGGGCTGATAGGTAACGGACAGTGGCTTGGCGATGACACCGTCGAGGCCGGCGCCCTCGAACTCGTCGAACCATCGTCTCGCTGTTTCAAGATCGGTGGTTGCCGGCGTGACATGGATCGAGGGTCCGGAGGCCGCCAATGCATCTACGAGAGCGGCCCGCCGCTGGCTGAACGGCCGCCGGGTGTAGTCGTCGTCGCCGAGGGCGAGCAGGTCGAACGCGATGAAGGAAGCCGGCGTCTTCTCGGCGAGCATCCGCACCCGCGAATCTGCCGGGTGAATCCGCTGTTGCAGCGCCTCGAAGTCCAGGCCGTGGTCGGTGGCGACGACGATCTCACCGTCGAGCACGCAGCGTTCCGGTAGCTCGGCCCGGACGGCCGCGACCAGCTCGGGAAAGTAACGGGTCATCGGCCGCTCGTTGCGGCTGCCCAGCTCGACGTCATCGCGGTCCCGAAAGCAAATCGACCTGAATCCATCCCATTTGGGTTCATACGATGCGTCCGGCGGGATCGACCGCACCGGCTTGGCCAGCATCGGCGAGACGGGCGGCATGACAGGCAAGTCCATTGGCCCATTGTGCTGGAATCATGAAGTGGCGGCTGCAGCAGAAGAAATCGACGTCGACGGCATCCCGGTGCGGCTGACCAATCCGGACAAGGTGTATTTCCCCGCGCTCGGGTCGTCGAAGGGCACCAAGCGACATCTCGTCGAGTACTACCTGGCCGTGGCCGGCGGTCCGATGCTGACCGCGCTGCGCGATCGGCCCACCCATCTGCAGCGCTTCCCGGACGGCATCGACGGCGAGGAGATCTACCAGAAGCGGGTGCCGCAACGCCATCCCGACTACCTGGAGACCTGCCGGGTGACGTTTCCATCGGGACGCACCGCTGACGCGCTGAAGGTGACCCACCCCGCGGCGATCGTATGGGCGGCCCAGATGGGGACGATCACGTTGCACCCGTGGCAGGTGCGCTGCCCGGACACCGAACATCCCGACGAGTTGCGGATCGACCTGGACCCACAGCCCGGCACCGGTTTCGAGCAGGCGCGGGCGGTCGCCGTCGACGTGCTGCGGCCGCTGCTCGACGAACTCGGTTTGGTCGGGTACCCGAAGACCTCCGGGGGCCGCGGGATCCATGTCTTTCTGCGCATCGCTACCGACTGGGGCTTCGTCGAGGTGCGCCGGGCGGGCATCGCGCTGGCCCGCGAAGTGCAGCGCCGCGCACCGGACGCGGTGACGACGTCGTGGTGGAAGGAAGAACGGGGTGCGCGGATCTTCCTGGACTTCAACCAGAACGCCCGGGACCGCACCATGGCGTCGGCGTATTCGGTGCGACGGACACCGATCGCGACGGTGTCGACACCGCTGACGTGGGACGAGCTGGCCGGCGCCGACCCGGACGACTACACGATGGCGACCGTGCCCGAACTGGTGAGGCGCCGGGATGACCCGTGGGCCGGCATGGATGACGTGGTCCAGTCGATCGCTCCTCTGCTGGAGATGGCCGAGGCCGACGAAGAGCGGGGGCTCGGCGACATGCCGTACCCGCCGAACTACCCGAAGATGCCGGGGGAGCCGAAGCGGGTGCAGCCTTCGCGGGATACCGACCGGAAGAAGTGAAGCCCTCCGGCGAGCAGACACAAAAGCTCCCTGTGACCGCCTTGTCGCGGTGATTTTGCGTTTGCGCACCGGGAGAGGTGCGCGTTTCCGCTCATGTTTTGGGGCTCGTGGTGGCCGCATGCTGGCTAGCATGAGCGAGATTGATGCACGGGCGGAGACGCCGCAGTTGGACTGGATCGGGTTGGGCATGAGCGGGCTTTTGCGGACGGGCGGGGTGGTGTTTTTGGCCGAGCTCCAGGGCCGATGAGCGAATTCGACCACCTCGTCTTGGCGACGCCACTGCTGTCTGAAACCGTTCAGACGGTGGCCCGCCTGCTGGGCATGCAACCCGCCGAAGGCGGACAGCATGTCGGGCGCGGGACTCGAAACTTTCTGCTGGGCTTGGGAAATGGTGGCTATCTTGAGATCATCGGACCAGACCCGGAGCAGCCAGAAGCGCAGCCACCTCGGGTGTTCGGGATCGACCACCTGACGGTGCCGCGGCTGGTCACATGGGCGGTGCGGGTGAGCGGCATGGACGCGGCGATTGCCTCGGCCCGAGCTCGCGGGCTCGATCCAGGGGACGCATGGGAAATGGCACGTGCGACACCGGCAGGCGACATGCTGCGCTGGCGGCTGACACTCGATCCGGCGGGCAGCCATACCGGCGTCGTGCCCTTTCTCATCGACTGGGGTAACACCCGGCACCCGTCGCTGGATCTGCCGCAGGCCACGTTGTTGTCGCTGATCGCGATACACCCGGATCCGGCCATGATCTCGGCCAGGCTGCAAGCAATCTCCACCGACATCGAGATCCGGCAAGGCATGCCGCAGGCGCTCATCGCCGCCGTCGAGGGAGCGTCCGGCCCGGTCACTCTGTTGTGACAGAGGGCGCTGTCGGGCTGGGGTGTCAAGAACAGCGCCGAGGTCGGCATTAGGTGTGCGGCGACAATCGCCCGACAACCTGTCGCATGGCTGATGCCCGCGAGTTGGATAAGTGCAGACGAGCATGGTTGCCCGCGCTGTGGCACCCCCAAGATCCGGGGAGCCGAAGCGGGTCCAGCCCAGCCGCGATACGGATCTGAAAAAGCAGACCTGACCCGGGAGAAATCCGCGTAGTCAAAACCGTGACCCAAGTGAACGGAAAACCCTCGCGCGACTGGCTCTTTGGAATTAGCCTGCTTTCGGGCTCGGGGCTGAGTTTGCCGGGAGGCTTTATGACCAGGTGCACAAAACTACGCATCGGTGTCGTTTGCGTTGCACTAACCGGCTGGGTGGTTGCAGCCATGAGACTTGCCGCTCTGGCTATCGCGGCACCGATGCTCATCGCTGCCGGTCTTATGGCTCCGCCAGTAGCAGCCGCGTATCCCTCGGGAGCGTGCGCCCGTACTGACATAGGAACAGTCGTCCAGGAAGCGAACGCCTACACGCTGTGCACAAGCGTCGGCTGGGTCCACGTCAACGAGCCACTCAAACTGGACCCGAGTGGGTCGTGTGCCCACTTGGGAACAGTTGGCCCGCACGGCAGCAGTCCCTATACCATCTGCACAAACGTGGGCTGGGTTGACGTTAACCGGCCAGTGTGCACCGATTTTCCAGCTTTGTTCGATTGCGCGGGCAACCCGAAAAGCTAGGAACGCGACGGGTGCCCGGCAAGGCGCCGGGGCTAGGGGTTCGTCCGTCGACGGACCAGTCCGTGCCGGAACATAAGTTGACTACGGCTACCCCGCCCGGGCTGGGTAGCTCGGGGTCGCACCCGGAGATCGGCAGGGCGACGTAGGAGCGGACTTCAGCGCTCGCTCTCGGGCTTCCCGCTCGTCGGAAAGGGTGCGGCGATGACCTACGTGACGGCCGAACCACAGCTGATCGCGGCGGCGGCAGCGGATGTCGGGGCAATCGGCTCCGACATCAACGCCGCCAATGCTGCTGCGGCGCTGCCTACTTCGGGCCTGCTGGCGCCTGCCGCCGATGAGGTATCGGCGGCCATCACGAAGCTGTTCGACCTTTACGGCCTGGAGCATCAGGCTGTCGCGGCACAGGCCGCGGCCTTTCACGGCCAGTTCACCGCGGCTTTGGCCGCCGCCGGGGGCGCGTACGCGGCAGCCGAGGCAGCTGCTTCGAAAGCGCTGGGCACACTCCGGGCGGGCACAGCATCAACCGCAATGTCGGCATCGCCGTCGATGGCGGCCGACCCGCGTTTCGACGTCGCCCTCGTCATGGGTGGCACTGGGGTACCGATACCGGCACCGCGAGACATAGACGGCGTGCTCAAGTGGGCCACTCAAGGCAACTTCTCGTGGACCACCGCGCAGGGCGTCTTCACCCCCGAGGGCTTATACCCGCTCACCGATGTCAGGAGCCTGCCCCTCAGCACGTCGGTGAGCCAGGGCGTCCAGATTCTCGATGCCACGATCAAGCAAGAGTTCGCGGCCGGCAATAGCGTTCTGGTCGTGGGCTACTCGCAGAGTTCCGTCATCGCATCGCTGGAGATGGAAAACCTCCTGGCCAGCGGTAACCCGCCGACTCACGCTCAACTCGGCTTCAACCTACTCGGCGACCCCATGAACCCCAACGGCGGACTTCTGGCGCGCTTCCCCGGCCTGAACTTCCCGAGCCTCGGCCTCGACTTCTACGGCGCGACGCCCGCGAACACGCCGTGGACCACCAACATCTTCACGCTCGAATATGACGGTTTCGCCGACTTCCCGCGGTACCCGATCGACTTGCTATCGGACCCCAACGCCATTGCCGGCATCCACTATGTGCATACCAAGTATTCGCACATCGATCCCACGACGCTTCCGCCCGGGGACATCGTTCAGCTGCCCGTCCAGCCCACCTACACCGGGCCCCTCGCCAACACCACGTACTACATGGTGCTGACCCCGAACCTGCCGCTGTTGGATCCGCTGCGCGCCATTCCGGTTATCGGGAACCCGCTTGCCGACCTGCTCCAACCGGACATGACCTATCTCGTCAACTGGGGCTACCGCAACCCTAACTACGGCTACTCGACCGCACCGGCGAATGTGCCCACGCCGTTCGGACTCTTCCCGCCGCTGAACGCAACCACCGCGCTGGGTCCCGATTTGATCAACGGCACGCAGCAGGGAATCAGCAATGCCACGAGCGACATTGTGGTCCAGGGGCATTCATCCCCATCGGGTCCGTCCCTACGGAGCCTGTCGCCATCGGGCATCCCACATTCACCGCGGTCGATTCCCTTGCCGTCGCCTGGCACATTGCCGTCCCCGACTTCGATCCACGGTGCTGTCGAGTCGCTGCTGGCGGCCAACACCAATATCGTCGGTGCCTTCAGCAAGGCGGCCTCCGACGCCTCCTCGGTGCTACTTCCGACCGCGGACGTCATCAATGCCGCCGTCATCTCCGTCCCGGCGTATGACGTGAGCCTGTTCATCGACGGAATCGCGCAAGCGGTTGGCGGTGACCCCGTCGGGCTCATCCACGCGATCGGTGATCCGATCGTCGCGGACGTGGGCTTGATAACGCTGATGGGCGGTATCGAAGTCCTTTTCCTCGGCACCGCAGCCGGTGACATGGTCCGAGACTTCACGAGCCCGACGCCGTAGCGAATTCTGTTATGGCGGAAACCATTCGGCTTCAGCTAGAGCAGACCCGCTACAAATGATGCGGCCTGGTCCGTTTGTGCGCCCGCGTATTGGTTGTGCGCGCCTCGGTTGGACATGTCACCTGGGCCGCACATCGGGTCGCCCGCATTGCACAGGTCGATGGTCCTGCCCCATAGACCGGCAGTGCTGCCATCGAACCCGTCAATCTGTCCGCAGGATTGCCGAAGGCCGCGACGGCGGCGACATGGTCCGCAGCCTCGGGAGGCAGCGGCGGCGGGGCGCTCTCCACGCCGAAGCCCGCGCCCGGATCCGCATTCAGGCCCACTCAATCGATCGAGAATAGGCCGCGGACCGCACCGACACGGCATCGACTCCTAGCTGACGCTAGAGCCGACCGGCCACGAACGCCGCCGCCTGGTTCGTCATCCCGGACTGCACGTAAGCAACGTGCGCGGCCGGGTTCCTGCCTTCGGAGCAGATGGGGTCGTTGGGAACGCACAGGTCGATCAGCTTGGGGCGGTAGAGCGGGCTGATTGTTGGGAGCCGGCCGCCTCCCAGAGTCCTCGAGAATGTGCTTTCCGGATTGCCGAATACTGCGATCGCGGCGACATGGTTAGCGGCCTGGGGCGGCAGGTCATTGGTGGCCATATCGATGACTCCCGCGCCCTGGGAATATCCACCAAGCACCATTCTGGTGTTGGGACAGTTCGCAGTCATCGATTGGACGTGTGTGGCCGTATCGCCGGCTCCGGCTAACGAGCTTCTGACGAAATCGTCGGTGGCGGGGTAGTTGACCGCATATACCCCGACGGACCGCCCCGGGACTTGCCCCCGAAGCGAATCAATGAACGCCTGGCCGACCCCGCCAACGCCAGGAGGTTCGTTGGTGCCCCGAGCGAACACGACCTCGACGTCCGGGCACGGGCCCGCAGAGGCGTAACGAGCGTCGACGAGCGCGCCCAGCGTCGCCCATGTCATCGCCACCGCGACAGCAAGGATGCGGGCGATGTTGCGTGCGCCCATTGATACATGCTCACATATCGCGGGCCTGCGGGTAACCGCTTGTCTACGGTGCTGGCTGAGGTGCCGGCGGGGCGACTCGGAACACCTTGACCGCGGCCAGCGCGACCAGCATCCCCGCCAACCCACCGGCCGTTCCCACCATCGATGATCCCGACATCATGGAATAGCCGAACGCCGCACCGCCGGACAGCAAAACCATTCGTGGTGGTGTCCAGTCGGCCGTCGCGGGCAGTCGGAAGGACAGACCGATGCCGAGCAGCAGCGCCAGGACGTGTCCGACTGCGGTGAAGTCTGCTCCCGCGGCCACGGTCACCGCGATGCCGAGCCACCAACCAACCCAGGCCCACCGCCATCGCGACGGTATCGATGCCGTGAGCGCGCCCAGAACACAAACCGCGCCGTAACTCGTCCCCACGTCGGTGGCGCGCGCAATGGAGAACGGCAGCCAACCTGCCTCGAGCGCGACGACCAACCCCGCCGCAACGATCAACGTGGCACCGATGTGACCGACCGCGAATGTTAGGACCAAACCCTTTCCGCGCCAGATCAATTCACCCAAAGCCAGCAAGCACACCAGCCCCGGTAGCCAGACGAAGATATCGCCGCCGTCGTCGACGAACGCGCTGCCGACCAGCGTGCTGAGGCGGCCGTGCGAGAGATTGTGCAGGTTGGTGCTCATGCGACTCACCACGGCTTCGCGTGCGTGCTGACCAAGCGCCGTCAGCCAGAGCGAGACCGCGACCAGGATGACGGCGTACGCCGCCGTGATGCGCACCGACGCCGCGCCGGACAATGTCCGCGTGGCCACCGCTGCCCAACGGTCGGCGTCCCCACCAAAGGTCGCCATATACCCACGGTGCGGGTCCGATGGGGCATCCGCCACATTCTTAACGAAGCTTTCACACGAGTGTGATTAATCTTCACGGTTTTCAGCGCTATGGCCGCGATGAAACGGAACGTCGTCGGGCGCCGTGTGACGGGTGGCCAGAAGCGCCCGAGCCGCGTCACCGATCGGAATCCGCAACGGCAGCTGCGGCTTCTCGGCGGCGTCGACGACCTCGGCGGCGACCTGCTCGGGTGTGATCATTCCGGCGCGCGGCCCACGGTTGCGAAGGAGTGCGCCGTAGGGATCGTCGGGCAGGGTGTACGTCGTCACGTCGTCGAGTGCCCCGGAGCTCACGGCGCCGGGCTCGAGCAGCGACGCCTGGATACCAAAGGTTGCGACCTCGATGGCGAGCGCCTCGACCAGGGCTTCCAGGGCCCATTTCGTCGCCGCATAGGCCGCGTTGGGCGGCAGCACGACGCGTCCCATGACGCTGGACATGAACATCAGCTTCCCGTCGCCACGGGCGCGCATCTGTGGCAGAACCGCCTGAGCGACGCGGATGGCGCCGACGGTGTTCAGGTTGAGCAGGCGCTGCAGCTCCGCCAGCGGTGTGGCCTCCACGGCGGCGTAGAAGATGGCCCCGGCGTTGGGGATCACGATGTCGATGTCACCGGCGGCCGCGACAGCCGCGGTGACGCTGGCGTCGTCGCCGACGTCCAGTGCCAGCCGTCGACTGACGTCCAGGTCGGCCAGCGTGCGCGGATCACGTGCGGTGGCCACGACGCGATGCCCGCGACGGGTGAACTCTATGGCGATGGCCCGGCCGATGCCGCGGCTGGCTCCGGTGATGAGAACTGATGACATTGCGTTGTGCTCCTTGAGTTTTACGCGGCGAAGCGGTGCAGGTTCTGCCGGACGAAGTCTGCGAAGGGGGTCGGCGGGCGGTTGAGCATGGTTGTCAGCGCATCCGGGTCGGGTGCGATGAGCGGCTCGGTCCGTTTCGACAGCGCCGCGCCGATCGTTGAGATGTGTTGAGCCATGGCCGTATTGATCGGCGAGGCGGGGTCGGATTCGCCCGCGATCTCCAGCTCCTTCCGCCACGTGGCCGCAGAGATGTGCTCGTAGCGGACGGGCCGACCGGTTTCGGTCGAAATGATGCGCGCCACCTCCGCGTGATTGATCGCCTCGGCCGGTGGCGGATAACTGATCAGGGCGGAGGCCGGCGGTGGGGTCAGGAGGTGCGCGACGGCGAACTCGGCCGCGTCGGCACCGCCGATCCACGGCGCCGGGGCCTCGCCGAAACTGTTGGCGATCAGGCCGCTCTCCCTGATCGTCGTCTCGTGCAGAAGCAGGACATTCTCGTGGAACAGGCCGCCGAACCGCAGCACCGTGGGGTTCAGGCCGGCCCAAATGAAGATCTCCCCCGCGACCGCCTGGGCCTGACCCAATCGGCTGGGGCTGTCGAGCGAGGACACGGCCATCGACATCACCACCAGGTGCCCGCTCGCGCCGGCGTCGACCAGAACCGAGGCGAGGTTAGCTGCGGCCGAAATCACGCCCGCGGCAACGGGATAGGTGAAGTAGACGGCGCTAACGTCCTTTACGGCCGCGACGAGCGACGCCCGGTCGTGC
>Ga0318542_10000062_pt1 | contig 18244 bp, 24 predicted proteins | sample GRESIP168b4f23_FD_202530 | JGI IMG/M metagenome (GOLD analysis project Ga0318542, IMG submission 202530) | Tropical soil microbial communities from Luquillo Experimental Forest, Puerto Rico - GRE.SIPMG.168b4f23 | ecosystem: Environmental > Terrestrial > Soil > Tropical forest > Bulk soil...
CTTCCCTACTCGCGCCTAGTCGACCCTCAAGCCGGCAAGACGCTGATTTCCGCCTTGTTGGGGTAGAAGGCGACGTGCCCGGCGATCGCCGCGACGGCCGGATAGGGCTGTTCGTACTTCCAGATCACATCGTCGACGGTGTCGCCGGCCGACGTGGTCACGCTGTAATAGCTGGCGTCACCTTTGAACGGGCAGTAGGTGCTGGTGTCGGTCGGGGTCAGCCGATCTTGGACCACGTCGCCTATCGGAATGTATTGCACCGCAGGCAAAGTCGCCTCGCGCAATTCCAGGGCCGCAGTGCTGTCGGCGACCAGCTCGCCGTTGACGCGAACCTGTACGCGTCCCTTCGTCGGCTCAATCGTGATCGGGTGCCCGGCGCTGGGTTCTTTGATTTCGGGATGGCTCATGGTTAGTACCTCCTCAGACGCGGATAAAGCATGCAACACCGGCCCGCGCTCGACACTTCCCGATCAGGCCGGTCCGAATGCGTAGCGGTGATATTGCGCCATCGTCCGCAACGCAGGCACCGAAGCCATCGCCCTGCCCAGCCGGCGAAACGCCGGCGATACCAGGTCGAACGTGTCGCTGTCGAACACCGATTCCCACGCCAGCAGGCGCACTCCGGGAACGGCGTCGACGATGTCGCCGGGCCCGTCGATCCCCCAGTGCAGCTTGGATCCCGAGCGGCGCACCACCGCGTTGATCACCTGAGTCCGAATCCCGAACGTGCTGAACGAGTCGAACTGAAGTTCGCCCGACGCAAATCGATCGACGACGCGGCGCAACAACGCCAGTCCGGCGTCCTTCGTCAGGTACATAGTCAGTCCCTCGCCGAGGAAGAGGACTGGGCAGTCGGCCGGTATGCCGGCCACCCAGGACGGATCGGTCACCGACGCTGGCAGCATTCGATAATTCATCCGGCCGGGGTACACGCGTTCACGCAATGCGATGACGTCCGGGTAGTCGATGTCGAACCACCGCACGCCTTCGCCGGGATCCACCCGATACACGCGCGCATCCAGTCCGCACCCCACGTGCAACACGACGGCTTCGTCGTGTACCGCCAGGAACTGGCGCGTCCAGTTGTCGAAGCGCAGGGTGCGAACCGCGACCGACGGAGCCCGCCGCGCATTGATAGTCGTTGTTTCCCAGTCATATTCGATGCGCGCCACGGCGGCCTTCGCGTACTGGTCCGCCAAAATCGAGTGGGGAGCGTCGGCGTCGAGTGCCTTGGCGTACAGCGTCGCCAGCATGGTCTGCGGCGGCCCGTGAAGGTCGACCCGAATGCGTTCCACCGGGCCGAGCCTATTCGGCCTGAGCGGCGGCGCTGTTCTTCGTGGCGTTTCGAGCGGTCTGCGCGCCCTTTAGTTCGGCCCAGAATCGAGCCGCCTCGCGGATGGACTCCTCGACCGGGCGCGGCTGCCATCCCAACTCGCGGACCGCCTTGCCGTGGTCGACCTCGGCTTCCGCGCGCATCATGCGCACCGACGCGAGGCTGAGTTCGGCATCTTTGCCGGTGATCCGGGCCTTCAGGCTGCCCAGCGCACCCAGCGCATACAGCATCGGTACCGAGATCGAGCGGCGCGGTGGCGGCACACCGGCCTGGTCGGCCGCGATCCGCACGACCTCCTTCAACGCGATCATCCGTTCGGAGATCAGGTACCGCTCACCGATGCGCCCGCGCTCGGCGGCGAGGATCATGGCGCGGGCGGCATCGTCGACGCCGACGACTTCCAGTTGGACGCCGTCCATCATGAACGGCAGCTTGCCGAAGACCGCGCCGGCGATGAAGGCACCGTGCGGGGTGCGACCCCAGTCGCCGCCGCCGTATGTGGTTGAGACGCACATCGCGATCGCGGGCAACCCGGCTTCCGCCACGTACCGCATCACCAAATCTTCGGCCCGAACCCGGGATCGGACATACGGAGTCAACCCGCGCGAGCCGATGACGTCTTCTTCCGTCGCCACGTGCCCGTGCCTGCGGCCCACCGTCGCGTAGCTGCTGGTGAAGATGAACCTGCGCAGGTTGGCCTCCGCGACGGCGACATCGAGAACGCTGCGCAGGCCGTCGACGTTGGTGCGGAACAGCGGCGACGGGTCGCGCAACCACGCGCGGGTGTCGACGACGCAGTAGTACACGTCGTCGACACCGTCCATCGCCGCACGCAACGTGGCGGTGTCGAACACGTCGCCGTGGAACCGGGTGACCGCGAGGTCGTCGATGGCGCGGGTATTGGCGGTCGGGCGCACCATGGCCCGCACTTCATAATTTTCTGATGCGCCGTCGGCGACGAGCCGGCGGGTCACATGCGAACCCAGAAAACCGTTGGCGCCGATGACTAGCTTGGGTTTCGCTCTCACGGTTGACCACCACCGTTCTCTTGCATCCAACGCGCCGCGTCCTGGTCGAGCGTGCCAAGGGCCTGCGCCTTGCGGCACCACTTCAGCCCCGCCCGCAGGAAGCGCAGTGGGTTGTAGATGTCTTCTTCACGGCTCCACTGGCCATTGCCGGCATACGTGATGATCGTGATGTTGGTAGCGCTGATGATGCTGCCGTCGCCGGGGTCGCGCATCGGGTTATCCAGTTCGAGGATTACCCGCCCGGTGGACTCGTCGATGACCGACCACAACGTCGGGAAGGCGACCATGTGGCTGCCCGGGAACGTCGTCATCGTGCGCTGGATCCAGGCGCGCACCTGGTCGCGGCCGTGCATGGTGCCCGCCGCGTGCTCGATGTATTCGACGTCCGGCGTGTAGTGCTCGACCCAGGCGTCCCAGTCCCGGGTTTCGGCCGCCCGGGCGACCGTCTTCTCGAACTTTTCGAAGGCGGCGGCCAGTTCGCTGCGGGTGAACTCTCGCGTCGTCACGAGGGGTTCTTCGCGCCGTTACACGTCACCGCCGGAGTGTAGCCTGGGCAACATCGTCGGTCCTTGAAGGAGGACTCGCCAAGGAGGACAGCATGACGAGCACCCAAAAAGCGATCCTTGCCGGTGGCTGCTTCTGGGGGATGCAAGACCTGATCCGCAAGCAGCCCGGCGTGATCTCGACCAGGGTCGGATACAGCGGCGGCGAGACGCCCAACGCAACCTACCGCAATCACGGCACGCACGCGGAGGCCGTCGAAATCGTTTACGACCCAACGGCTACCGATTACCGCACCCTGCTGGAGTTCTTCTTCCAGATCCACGATCCGACAACCAAGGACCGGCAGGGCAACGACCGGGGTACCAGCTACCGTTCGGCGATCTTCTACGTCGACGACGAGCAGAAGCGAATCGCGTTGGACACCATCGCCGATGTCGAGGCGTCGGGCCTATGGCCCGGCAAGGTGGTGACCGAGGTGAGCCCGGCTGGTGAGTTCTGGGAGGCCGAGCCCGAGCACCAGGATTACCTGCAGCGCTACCCCAACGGATACACCTGCCACTACGTGCGCCCCGGCTGGAAGTTGCCGCGCCGGGCTGCCGCCGAACGATAACCGACTAGGCCATCAGCGGCCGTAGGCACGGAGCTGGTACAGGCCGCGGGTGCTGGCGACTGTCTGACCGTCGGCGTCGCGACGATCGCCTCGAGTGTGAAGTCGGCCTTGCCTTGCTGGGCGGCTTCGGCCTCGACACGCGTCATCGTCTCGTCATCCAGCGCGGCCTCGGCGCGGAGTTCGGAGCGTGCCATGCCGACGAACTTGATGTCGACGTTCTTAACCAGCGGGAAGTACTTGGCAGTGTCGAAGGTGCTCAATGCGATGATGCCGCCGAGGATTTCGGCCAGAGTGAATTGCACTCCGGCGTAGATGACGCCGAAGTGGTTTCCATTGCCCTCGACGGGCACCGTTGCAGCGGCGTAGCCACGGCGCGCCTCGACCACCCGGACGCCCATTTTGTGCGCAATGGGGATAGCGGATTCCAGCGCGCCGGTCATCGATTCGGCTTGTCGGCCTGCGTCATCGGTCATGCCCTCATCGTAAGGGCGGTGTATCAAGTCAGCCGTGGCGCCGGTGCACCACGATGCGTCCGCCGTCCTTCGGGGTGTAGGCGACGCCTCGGCCGTGCCACTTTTCCCCCGGGGCGGTCGTGGTCTCAATGGTGAAGTGGCGCAGCACCGTTCGTAGCACCACATCCATCTCCATGTTGGCGAACGCGGCGCCCACACATCGTCGCGTGCCGCCGCCGAACGGGATCCACGCGAAGGTCGATGGCTTACTTCCGACGTACCGTTGCGGGTCGAAGCGCTCCGGGTCGGGGAAGACGTCAGGGTCGTCGTGTATCCGCGAGATGCTGACGATGATCGAATACCCTTGGGGAATAACCCACTCACCGAGCTGGAAAGTCGGCGGATAGACGCGGCGAGCGGCGAAATCGATGACGGTCCTGGCCCGCTGGACCTCCAGGATCGTCGCCTGGCGCAGCTCATTGCCGCCATCCTGGGCGGCATTGTCGGCCTCCTCGACCAGGCCCGCCAGCACATCGGGGTGCCGGCTCAATCGCTCGAACGCCCAACCCAGCGTGGACGCCGTCGTTTCGTGCCCGGCGGCCAGCAACGTGAGTAGCTCATCACCAATATCGTTGCGCGACATGGCCGAACCATCTTCGTAAGTGCTGCGCAGCATCAGCGCGAGCACATCGGTTCGATCGGCGAAGTTCGGATCCGCCCGCTCTGCGGCGATCAGCCTGTCGATGACGATGTCGTACTGACGGCGCCATTCGGCCAGGCGCCCCCACGGGCTAAAGCGACCAAAATTCCGCTCGGGCTTGGGCATCGCCGCCAAACGCGAGCCCAGCGTGACCCACGGCGGGATGAGCCGGCGCAGCTCGTCGAGTTCGGCGCCGTCGGCCCCGAAAACCGCGCGCAGGATGGCGTTGAGCGTGATGTGCATCATCGACGGCAGCGTCGCGAAGGGCTGACCTTCCGGCCACTTGGTGGTCTCGCGCAGGGTCTCTTCTTCGATGATGGCCTCGTAATTCTTCATGCTCTTGCCGTGGAACGGCGGCGCCAACAACCGCCGCCGGCGGCGGTGATCATCTCTGTCGAGCGCGAACACCGAGCCGGAACCGAACAACCGGCTCAGGTTGGGCTGGATGTTGCCGAGTTCCTCCGGGCTGGTGGTGAAGATTCGCTTGGCCAGTTTTGGGTCACCGACCACCACAACGCGGCCGTACATCGGGAGGTGCAGCGTGTAGACATCGCCGTAGCGACGCGCCAGCCGCTGCATCATCCCGCGCCGTGATATCGCAAAACCCACGCCCTGCAAGAACTTCGGCATTCGGGTCGCCGGGGGCACCCTGACCGCGAGGGGCGTCGGTGGGGCCGTTACTGCTTCGCTCATGGCGGTGATGTCTCCCAATATCTGCCCCGGATCGGGGTTGGTACGGCGGTGTACCGCAGGCCTTTCCCGGTACGGTACTCTGTAGTACCAAGCCTGACAAGGGTCCCGCATCCACCGAAAGAGGCGCCGGTCGTGACATCAGCGGTGACAGCGGCGGCTGACGATGCGGTTCTCGACGAGAATGATCCGTTTCGGCTCAGGCTGCTCGACGGCCTCGGCACCTCGATCAGTGAGCGCGGGTATCGCGCCAGCACGGTCGCCGACATCGTCCGCCACGCGCGCACGTCCAAACGCACGTTCTACGACCGGTTCGCCAGCAAGGAAGAGTGCTTCCTAGAACTGTTGCGGGCCGACCTCGAGAAGCTCGCCGAGCGCATCGCGGCGGCAGTCGATCCCGAAGCCGACTGGCATCAGCAGATTCGCCAGGCGGTAGAGGCGTACGTCGGACATATCGAGTCCCGCCCGGCCCTCACCTTGAGCTGGATTCGTGAGCTTCCGTCGCTGGGTACCGCGGCTCGCCCCTCGCAGCGCCGCGGGTTGACGTTGTTGTCCTCCTTGCTGATCGACCTCAGCGCCAGCCCGGGCTTCCGGCGGGTTGACCTGCCGCCGTTGACGGCGCCGCTGGCCGTGATCCTGGTGGGTGGTCTGCGCGAGCTGACCGCGCTGGCCGTCGAAGACGGCCGACCGGTGCGAGAAATCGTCGAACCGGCCGTGGATGCATCGATAGCCCTGCTCGGCCCCCGACACTAGGCTCGATCCCTCGCCGACAACATCGCCCCGCGCAGCATCGTAATCCTCGCCGAGCCGACGCCGGACGTCCGCTAAAGTTTGCTGTCGATGGCCGATGGCATGGCGGCTTTCGAGGAGCCGGAAACCGAACGCGCAGTGGGGTCCCTGCGCCCTGTCGCGCATCGCAACTACTGGATCGCCGCCGGGCTGCTGATCCAGCTCGCCGGCGCGGCCGTGCCGATCGCGGTGCTGTTCAAGCGCGCGAGGAGCGAGGACCTGCTGCAACACGTGACGGGCCTCACGGTGAAGCTCGTCTGGCACCAGGCGATCCACGACCACCACAACCGCCCACTGATCATCGCCGGCACGGTCGTGTTCGTGCTCGGCTCGATGGTGCTCGCGCGGCCGTTCGTGAAGCACGTGCTCACGCTGGTGCTCGCGGTGCCGCTCGCCGCGCTGGTGTTCGTCGCCGCGCTCGGCGTGGTCGCGCTGATCGTGGTGATCCTCGGGCTCATCTTGTGGGCGTTTGGGGACTCGTTAGGGAACGCGGGCTGGGGCTCCGGCTCCGGGTCCGGCAAGAAGAAGACGCCCGACGGCGGAGCGGCCGAGGGCTCGTAGAATGAGAGGATCGCCATGCGGCTATCAACCCGGAATCAGCTCAAGGGAACGATCACCGAGGTCGATCTGGGCAGCGTGATGGCAATCGTGAAAGTCAAGCTCGACGGCGGTGATCAGATCGTCACGTCGTCGATCACCAAGGACGCCGCGACCAGCCTCGGCCTCACCGTCGGTCAGCCGGCCACGGTGTTCATCAAGTCGACCGAAGTCACCATCGGCGTCGAGTGACCTGACGCGCCGAAAGCGTTGCAATAGTTTAAGTTTCGTCTTTCAGAAATGAGCGAAGCCGGTCGAGCACCAGCTCGGGGCGCTGCTCGACGATCCAGTGGCCGACCCGACCCCGTCGACCAGCTCGACCTGGAAATCGCCTATGCGATCGGCATATCCGTTCAACAGATCCGGGGTGAGCACCGGGTCTTCGGTGCCGCTCAGCCAGCGGACGGCACGTCGATGCGAATGTCGTCATACTCGCCCCGCATCCAGCTCACCACCTCCTTAGTCTGAAACGTGCGATACCACCGCGAACCGGCCACCGCGTGCCCGGGCTGGCGCATGCATTCGATGTAGAAGCGGACGTCGTCCTCGGGCACCACGAATCCGCCACCGACCCACGATCCCAGCAACCGATAGAACCGGGCTTTGGGATCACCGACCAGCCGCGGACCGATCACCGGCAGCATTATCGGGATCTGATACCAGAACCGCCAGACGTTGCGGAGCATCGTGAGGTGCGCTTGAAAAACGGCGCCGCGGTGTTCATGCCGAAAAAGCCGGTCACCTTTTCCGGATGGCGCAGCATCATGATGAACGCGACCGGCCCGCCCCAGTCGTGGGCGGCGAGTTTGACGGTCGCGACGCCCAGGTGATCCAGGACGGCGGCCATGTCGTCGGCCAGGTCGTTCTTGAGGTAGCTGCAGCGCGGCGCGGAACGGAAGCCCGCGCCACGCAGGTCGGGACACAGCACGCGGTAGCCGTCGGCGGCCAGCGGGCCGATCAATTCGTGCCATTCCCACCAGTTCTGGGGGAAGCCGTGCACCAGCATCACCGCTGGCCCGTCGGCCGGGCCCGCATCCGCGACATGGATCGTGACACCGTCGCCTAGTTCCACGTACCTGTGTTCGACGCCTTCGAGGACAGGCATGGTGACCATGTGTTGAGAAGGTACTCGATGCCTGAAATGGGCCTCAGGATGGGCGGGCGAGGAACCGCCCGACGTACGGCGCGAACCGCGCCCGCAGACCGTCCTCGGTCAGCCCGAACATCTCGGGCGTCGTTTCGACGTTTCCCAGTCGGCCGCGCCGGTGGCCCGCCAGGTAGCCGCCGGTTGCGCTACGTACTTCTTCGGTGAAGTGTTCGCCGGCCAGGGCGTATACCCGCTCGGCAACATCAAGCTCGTTGGCCATGAAGTCGTCGAAACGGATGTCGAGCGAGCGTTCTGGACCGATGGTGTCACGATCGCGGATGAGTGCGGTAAGCATCTGATCGAGGCGGTCGATCCAGGAAGCCGCGATCTGCTCCACGGGGACGGGTGCGCGGTGCATGCGGGCGGAGTAGGTGAGCATCGCGATCATCGACAGCGCCACCGGCACCGGATCACGGTGTGTGAAAACGACGATGCTGCCCGGGAAAACCCGATCCAACACCGGCACCTGCTCGAGATGTTGGGGGGACTTGAGCAGCCAGCGCCGCCCGCCGCGCAAGAATTGCATCGCTTTCAGTTGCCCGGCGAGATATTCGTAGTGCGGCGTCTGGTCGTGGGCCTGGTAGTAGTCACGCCAGCGGGGCACATCGCCAAGCGTCTCGAAGAACATCGTCGAAAAGTCGTTGGCAAGCAATTGGATTTCCTCGTGCACGTGTTCGGTGGTCATCTCGTGCATCAGGGGGAAATACGGCATCACGGTGTTGAGCACCGCGACCGCGACATCCATTCGCGTCCGTCGCGGATCCGGCTCGAGTCCAACCTCCGCCGGCAACGGAAATGGCTCGACGCTTTCCCAATACGGCATGGTGCGGAAGGTGGGCGGCGCCGCCAGCAGGTTGTGCAGGTGGGTGGTGCCGGTGCGGGGCAGGCCGGCGATCACGACCGGTGGTCGCAATTGAATGTCGTCAATCTCGGGATGCCGGCGCAGCAGATCGGTGAACAGGAGCCGGTTCTTGAGCAACTGCAGTAGCTGCCCGTAGAAGTTCACCACTCCGGCCGCGTGCAGCCCGACGATCTCACGCAGCGCCGCGAGGTAGACGTCGAGTCGCTCTCGATAGTCCTCGGCGCCGAAATCGTGCAGGCCGGTGTCGGCACTGGCCTTGGCGTGCAGCGCGTCGGCGTCCAACGGACACTCCGGGGCCATCGCGGTCATCACGTCAAGGATCGGCTGGGCCTCGGCGCTGAAGCGGGGTTGAGCCAGATCTTCCAGGCGAACGGTGTCGGTCATGCCGACTTATGTTACTCTGAGTTTCGTAATGGTAGTTGATTTTGGCCGACCCCGTGACCCACGCATCGACGATGCGGTGCTGCGCGCGACGGTTGAACTTCTCGCCGAAACCGGTTACCAGCGCCTCCTGGTGTCCGCCATTGCCGACCGGGCCGGTACCAGCAAGCCCGCGATCTACCGGCGCTGGCCGAGCAAGGCGCACCTCGTGCATGAAGCGGTGTTCCCGATCGGCGGCGCGACCGAGATTCCCGACATGGGGTCGCTGCCCGAGGACCTGCGCGAGATGGTGCGCCGCGCAATGGCTTTCCTGACGACACCGGCCGCGATGGCAGCCCTGCCGGGGCTGGTCGGCGAGATGGCGGCCGACCCAACCCTGCATGCGGCGCTGTTGGAACGCTTCGCCGGCGTCATCGGCGGTGGCCTCGCCGAGTTGCTCGAACGAGCCGCCGCCCGGGGCGAGGTTCGCGCAGACGTGACCGCCGCCGAACTGGCCGAGGCTATCGGCGGCATTACGTTGCTGGGCCTGCTCACCCGTCCCGCCGAACTCGATGGCGCCTGGGTCGATCGCACAACCACGTTGCTCCTGAAAGGAATCCGCGCATGACGCACGAGTCGACCGAAGCGTGGCGAGAACTGCTTGCCGCGGTCGGGGATCTTGACCGCTCCTTCCTTGACGGCGACCGCGCGGTTACCGACGACCGGCACGTGGCCGACGGCTACCGCACGCTCGCCGCCACACTTGGCGTCGCGTTCGACGCCTATCTGTTCCCCGAGCCAGGTCGGCCGCACTTTGTCGCGGTGAACACGCCGTTCCGTCGCGATCGTCGATGGGGCGGCGACAACACCGACGCGTACTACTTCATGTGCCCGGTCGACCCGAAGCGGCGCTACCGCATCAGCGGCAACAAGGGCGACAGCGTGTACTTCTCGGTGACCGCCTATAACGAACCGTCACCCGGCGCTTGGTCCGACCGGGTCGTTGCAATCGTCCGCGACAGCGATCTCGACGTCGACGCCGACGGCAATTTCTGTTTCGAATTCCCTTGCACGCCAGATGCGGCCGTGCTGATGACCCGTGACTATCAGGCCGACCCGCTATCCGGCCGTCCGGTCGTCTGGCATATTGAGGCGCTCGACGAGCCGGAGCCGATCCGGCACGGAGACGCGGAGACCGCCGCAAGCCTGCGGGCGGCCGCCACCTGGTTGCGCACCATGTTTGCCATCGTGCCGCTTCCCGTCGGAAATAGGGTCAGTGACAAGGACGGGGCCGAGCACGCTCTCGGACACGAGACCGCCCACACCGCAAATCAATTCGCCGATCCCTATCAGGTGCCCGACGCCAACTTCGGCTGGTCGGCGCGCGATGCCTGTTATTCCTACGGCAGCTTCGTGCTTGAAGACGACGAGGCGCTCGTCATCACGCACCGGCCTCCGCCGTGCCGCTTCTGGAACATGGTGGTGTGGAACCAGTTCATGGCCACCTTCGGCGCCTCGGAGGGCCCCGATGCCCGCTGTTCGGTAAATGGCCATAGCGCCGTGCTCAATAGCGACGGCTCGGTGACGATCGTCCTGACCCGCGGGATGACGTCGCACCCGAATTCACTGACGGCGCTGGGCTATCCGCGGGGCAACCTCGCCTTTCGGTGGTTCCTCGCCGAAGAGGTGCCGGCGCGGCCAGAGGTGAGACTCGTGAAGCTGTCGGAGGCGCCGACAGACGTGCACTGACAGACCCACTCCGTACGCAGCCTCGGTCCCGTTAGCGCAGGCTCAGACGGCGACCGGCACCCGATCGGCCGGCTTGTCGGCCTTGGTCTTGCGCGACCATGAGTCCGGGAAGCTCAGCCTGACGATCTTGCGGATGACGGTGCCGAACTGCTGCAGCAAGGGGCCCTTGTTGTATGGGATGCCGTAGCGTTCGCAGATCTCCTGCACCTCGGGCGCGACCTCGGAGTACCTGCGGGCCGGCATGTCCGGGAACAGGTGGTGCTCGATCTGGTGCGACAGGTTGCCGGACAGCAGATGAAATACCTTGCCCCCGGTCAGGTTCGCCGAACCGAGTACCTGGCGGAAGTACCACATGCCGCGGGACTCGCCCTGAGTCTCCTCGACCGTGAATTCCTGTGTGCCGTCCGGGAAGTGGCCGCAAAAGATGATCATGTAAGACCACACGTTGCGCATCAGGTTGGCCGTCAGGTTACCCGCCAAGACGAACGGGGCAAACGGCCCGGCCAACAGTGGGAAGGCGACATAGTCCTTGAGCGTCTGCCGGCGCGTCTTTTTCCAAATGGCCCGAAGCACGTCGCGCTTGTCGGCGAGCCGGATCTCTCCGGAGCGGATGCGCTCGGTTTCCAGTTCGTGCAGCGCGACGCCGTACTGGAACAACACCATCAGTAGGAACGCGTAGAGCGGGTTGCCGATGAAGTACGGCTCCCAACGCTGGTCTTCGCTCATCCGCAGGATGCCGTAGCCGATGTCGCGGTCCATCCCCACGATGTTGGTGTGGGTGTGGTGCATGTAGTTGTGAGAATGGCGCCATTGATCGGCGGGGCAGGCAGTGTCCCACTCGAATGCGCGACCGGAGATCGCCGGGTCACGCATCCAGTCGTACTGGCCGTGCATGATGTTGTGACCGATCTCCATGTTGTCCAGGATTTTTGACACGCCCAGCATCGCGGTCCCCAGCGGCCACGCGGGCGGCAGGAACAACAGCGCGCGGCCGCCGACCTCGAGGGCACGCTGCGCTTTGATGACGCGGCGAATGTAGTCGGCGTCCTTTTCGCCGAGGTCCGCCATCACGCGTTCCTTGATGGCGTCGAGCTCGCGGCCAAATTCGTCGGCCTGCTCGGGTGTCAGGGTGATGTTCTTGTTAGACATGGCTTTATCTCCTAGAGGGACAAGTTGACATCGCCGACGGGGACCGACACGCAGATCTGCACGTCCTCGTCGGGGGCGGTTGAGACCGCGCCGGAGATCAGGTTGCGCACGGTTCCGGCGGTCTTGCGCCGCGTGCAGGTGTGGCAGATGCCCATCCGGCACCCGTTCTGCGGCGTCAGGCCGGCCGATTCGGCCTGCTCCAACAGCGGCCGGCCATCGTCGACGACATCAACACCGCTGTCGGCGAACGTTATCCGGCCGCCCGACGGGTCGCCGGGCGCCTCGAGCACCGGCGGCACGAAGCTCTCGGTGTACACGTTGCCGCAGTGTGCCCGTAACGCTTCGACCAAATCCGTTGGCCCACAGGCGAACACCGCGTCTGGTGACGGCATGGCGGCGGCCAGATGGTCTGCGTCGAAGCGGCCGACGAGGTCGCCGCCGTCCGAGCGGGTGTAGCCGTGCAGAACCCGCACGCGAGGTGTCGCGGCCAGCTCTTCGCGGTAGCACGCCTCCGCAGCGGTGCGCGCGTAGTGCACGAACGCGATCTCACCCCGATGGTTCTCGGCGATCAGTGTGCGCAGCATGGCCATGACGGGCGTGATGCCGCTTCCGCCGGAGACGAACAGGATCCGCTGCGGCCGCACCGCGGGCAATACGAAGTCGCCGCCGACGCCGGCCAGGCCGACCACCATGCCGCGGCGTGCCCGCTCGTACAGGTAGCTCGAGACCAGCCCGCCCTCGTGGTGGCCGATCGTCAGCTCGAGATTGGCGCTGCCTTCGGCGTTGGCCGGTGAATAGCAGCGGGTGTGCCGGCGACCGTCGATGTCGACTGTGAGGTTGACGTACTGACCGGCTTTGACGGTGTGGTTGGACGTGAAGGTCTCGTTGGGGGCGAGCGTCAGGGTGACACTGCGCGGCGTGGTCCAGCGTACGTCGATGACCTTGGCGCGGGCCTCGCCCAGCGTCCAAGTCGGCGCCACCAGCTCGGCGTACCGGTCGACGCCGTGCGGACCGGTGAGCAGGTCGAGCAGGTCTGAACCCAGGACTCGCTTCCGAAAGGTCTGTGCGAGATTCCGAGTAGATATTTGAGTGAACATATGTACACCGTGAGGCAGGCAGATGCAGGTCGTCAAGGTTCTCCGCAGGTTTGTGGTAGGGTTCACACAGTGAACAGCCGTACTCCTAGCTCACGCCCGCACCGGTCGGGCCGCGAGCGCTCGCGCGAAAGCCCGTCACGCGAGGAGCGCAAGGAGGCCACGCGTCGTGCCATCATCGCCGCCGCGTTGAAGCTGCTGCAGGACCGCAGCTTTTCCAGCCTGAGCCTGCGCGAGGTGACCCGCGAGGTCGGGATCGTGCCCGCGGCGTTCTACCGGCACTTCGAGTCGATGGAGGCCCTCGGGCTGGTGCTGATCGACGAATCGTTTCGCAGCTTGCGCGACACCCTGCGCGAAGCGCGCGCCGGCAAGCTCGACCCGAGCCGGGTGATCGAGTCGTCCGTCGAGATTCTGGTCGCCAGTGTGGCCGCCCGACGGGAGCATTGGCGCCTCATCGGCCGCGAGCGCAACAGCGGGCTGAGCGTGCTGCGCTACGCCATCCGCACCGAGATCCGGTTGATCACCTCCGAGCTGGCCACCGACCTGGCGCGCTTCCCGGGACTGAACGAGTGGAGCACCGAGGACCTCAATGTCCTGGCGACCCTCTTCGTGAACTCGATGATCCTCATCGCCGAGGCGATCGAGGACGCGCAGAGTGCCGAGGCGCTGGAAGACATCCGGCGGATCGCCGTCAAGCAGTTGCGGATGATCGCCATCGGCGTAGCCGGGTGGCGAAGCACCCCCTGACGCGAGGCCAGCGCGGGAATTTCGCGATTCGCCATGTGACTAACCCCGCAGGCGCATACGCTGCGATCGTCTCGGGCAACTTCACCAAGCAAGAAGGTCTCGGCGCATGTTCCTCCGCGCATCTCTGGTCGCTTCAGCCATCTTGGCGGCTGGGCCGGTGATCGGATTTGTGGCGCCGGCCCTGGCCGACGTCACCGACGATTACTTCATCCAAGCCCTCGATGGCTACGGCATGCAGTACGGCACACCCGAGAAGGCGATCCTCGTGGCCCATTCATACGTTTGCAGCCAACTGGACGCCAACCCGGGCCAAACGATCAACGATCTTGTTTCCAGCGTGGCGAGCAACACCAACTGGTCCAACGCAGACAGCGCCTTCTTCACGGGGTCGGCCATTGCCGCATACTGCCCGCAGTACAAATCCATCGTCGATGCCCCACCACCACCACCGGTGGGCGGGCCGGAGAACATCCCGATTTCTTAGTCATACCGGGGTTGGCGCCACATCGGCCACATGGTGGGCCCCCCGTCGGGCAGCACGATCTCGCCGGTCACCTCGAAGCCGAATCGCTGGTAGTACGATACGTTCTCGGGTTTAGTCGACTCCAGGTAGGCAGGCGCATGCTCGGCGTCCACGCGGTCCAGCCGTGATCGCATCAGGGCCTGCCCGAAGCCTTTGCCCCGAACGCTGGGGTCGCTGCCGATTACACCCAGATACCAGTGCGGTTCTTCGGGGTGCTCGCGCTTCATCAGTTCCTGCACGGCGCGTCCCCGCATCGACCGCGCGCCAAACACCCGGATGAACGTTGGCGTCATCGCCAGCTGAGCCCAACGCGTTTCCTCCCACTCGTTCGGCGGATCCCACAGCGCCGCCGCCCCAATGCCCGGTCCGTCGCAGCCCAGCTCCACGCCGCCGCGCGCCAGATGGTGGTGACGGGTCATCGTCGCGAACAACCGGTATAGCTGCCCGGTGCGCGGCTGCTCGTCGGGAAGGAGCCAGATCATCACTGGGTCGTCGTAGAACGCCCGCGCCAATGTGCGTGACAGCTCGCGGACATCGTCCTTGCGCGCGGGGCGCACCTGCGGGGCCATCTACGTCAGGCTAGTAGGTGCTTAGAACGAGTAATCGACGAACGTCATCACGCGGGCAGATATCGCCGGCTGACCGCGACAACCCACGGCGGGCGGCCCCATTTAGGATGGTGGGGCTTCATCAACGAGTCCGGTGCGACGCTGCGCCGGGGAACGGTTGCCGACGGTGTGGGACTTCGAAACGGACCCGGAATACCAGGCGAAGCTGGACTGGGTCGAAAAGTTCATGGTCGACGAACTCGAACCGCTCGATCTGGTCGCCCTCGACCCCTATGACAAGAAGAACGCCGAGATGATGGCCATCCTGCGGCCGTTACAGCAGCAGGTGAAGGACCAGGGATTGTGGGCGGCGCATCTACGGCCCGAGCTGGGCGGCCAGGGCTTCGGTCAGGTCAAGCTCGCGTTGCTCAACGAGATCCTCGGCCGCTCCCGTTGGGCGCCGTCGGTTTTCGGCTGCCAGGCACCGGACTCGGGTAACGCTGAGATCCTCGCGCTGTTCGGCACCGATGAGCAGAAGTCCCGCTACCTGCAGCCGCTGCTCGACGGCGAGATCACGTCGTGCTATTCAATGACCGAACCGCAGGGGGGTTCCGATCCAGGGATGTTCGTCACGACCGCGACCCGGGACGGTGACGACTGGGTGATCAACGGGGAAAAGTGGTTTTCCTCCAATGCCAAGCACGCGTCGTTTTTCATCGTCATGGCCGTGACAAAACCCGAATCCCGCACGTACGACAAGATGTCGCTGTTTATCGTTCCGGGTGAGACGCCGGGGATCGAGATCATCCGCAACGTCGGGGTGGGCGGTGAGTCTGGCAAGCACGGCAGTCACGGCTACGTCCGTTACAACGACGTCCGGGTTCCGGCCGATCATGTGCTGGGCGGTGAAGGCCAGGCGTTCATGATCGCGCAGACCCGACTCGGCGGCGGCCGCATTCATCACGCGATGCGCACAATTGCCCTGGCGCGCAGGGCCTTCGACATGATGTGTGAGCGCGCGGTGTCGCGCCAGACCCGGCATGGGCGGCTGTCCGATCTCCAGATGACCCAGGAGAAGATCGCCGACAGCTGGATTCAGATCGAGCAGTTCCGGTTGCTGGTGCTGCGCACCGCGTGGTTGATCGACAAGCACCACGACTACCAGAAGGTGCGCCGCGACATCGCGGCGGTCAAGGTCGCGATGCCCCAGGTGCTGCACGACGTCGTCCAGCGGGCCATGCACCTGCACGGCGCACTCGGCGTCTCCGACGAGATGCCATTCGTCAAGATGATGGTCGCCGCCGAGTCACTTGGCATCGCCGACGGCGCCACCGAACTGCACAAGATGACGGTGGCCCGCCGCACGCTGCGCGAATACCAGCCGGTGACAACGCCTTTCCCGTCCCAGCACATTCCGACCCGACGTGCGGAAGCGCAGGCCCGGCTGGCCGAGCGCCTGGAACACTCGATCGCCGAGTTTTAAGGCCGAGCATCAGGAGATGTAGCGAACGAGGCTTTCGGCCACGCACGCCGGCTTCGGTGAGCCCTCGACCTCGATGGTGGTCGACATGGTCGCCTGCACGGCGCCGTTGCCGAGGTCCTCGACACCGACCAACGAACTGTGCGCGCGCACCCGAGAGCCGACCGGCACGGGGGCGGGGAAGCGAACCTTGTTGAGGCCGTAATTGATTGCGAGTTTGATGCCATTGACGGTGTACATCTCGTGCTGCAGCCGCGGCAGCAACGACAGGGTCATGAAACCGTGGGCGATCGTCTTGCCGAACGGACCGGCGGCCGCGCGTTCCGGGTCGACGTGGATCCACTGGTGATCACCGGTCGCGTCGGCGAATAGGTTGACGTCTTCCTGGGTGATCGTCATCCAGTCGCTCTGCCCTATCGTCTCGCCCGCGACGGCAGCGAGGTCGCCGACTGACTCGAAGGTGCGCATGGGGTTCTCCTCTGCTTGGGGTGATCAACATCGTGCCACTTCCGGATTCGAGATCTGGGATCGGTAGCAGCGCGAGCAGTTTTAACTTGGGATATGCGCATGACGGCGGTGCAGGCCACCCTGGCGACAGCCGTGTGGATCGCGGCCACCGCGGCAATGATCGGCTTCGCGGGTCCCGCGTCTGCAGATCCCGCGGTTGGGCCGTGTGACCCGCAGGCGCTCACGGTGGCCCAGGGTCAGTCGTCGGCCGGGCTGGGCCATCGCGCCGTGCTGCTCAATTTCGCGCTGCCATCCGGCGCCGGCCCGTGTCAGCTGTCGGGATACCCGACGGTGGACGCCTTTGTAGAGACCGAGGTGGACGTCGAGGGCGCATCACCGATCCATGCCAAGCGGACACCAACCGGATATTTGGGCGCACCCGTACCCGGCGGGACCGTCACGCTGGAGCCCGGCCACGGCGCCCACGCGATGGTCGAATGGGTCGCGTTCGGTACACAGCAAGATCCAAGGTGCCAGATCTACGGGGCCTCCGGTGCCGATGTACGGCTACACGTGACCCCGCCGGGAATGTCGCAGACGTTTACCGTTCCGATCTCGGTCGGGCGCGAGGAGGGCCTCTGCGGCCTGCAGGTCCACCCGCTAACCGCCGACTGAACCAGGCGCAAGATGGCCCGTGTGAGGCTGCTGCTTATCGCCGATACCCATGTCCCGACACGGGCGCGCGACCTGCCGGCGCAGGTATGGGACGAGATCGCGAAGGCGGATGTCGTGATACACGCCGGCGACTGGGTAGCACCCGAATTGCTCTACCGGCTCGAAGCCAGGGCCCCCCGGTTGGTGGCGTGCTGGGGAAACAACGACGGCCCCGCGTTGCGCGCGCGACTGCCCGAACGCGCCGACGCGACGCTGGACGGGCTTCACTTGACCGTCGTCCACGAGACCGGCGCCGCGGCCGGCCGCGATGCCCGGATGTCGCGGCTCTACCCGGACAGTGACGTCCTGGTGTTCGGCCACAGTCACATCCCCTGGGACACCACCACAAAATCAGGGTTGCGCCTGCTTAACCCGGGCTCGCCGACCGATCGCCGCCGGCAACCGTTCTGCACCTACATGAGCGCGAGCGTCGACAAGGGGGTGCTGACGGACGTGGTCCTGCATCAAGTAAAGAAACTCGATAAGTAGTTGGCAGCTAGGCCCTACACAGCTCGCACCCACATTTAGCTCGTAAACAGAGCTATATATGAACGTCTTCAAGGTAAGCCCCGATCTGGTCGCCGAGGTTTTCGGCGTCGTCGGCAGATTCCGTCGGCAACTCCGAAGGTCAGCCGGCCGCGAGCTCGATTCCGCGCGGCTGAGCGAGGCCCAGTCGGAGCTGTTGTGGCTCGTCGGCCGGCGACCGGAGGTCTCGGTCAGC
>Ga0318542_10000068_pt1 | contig 18118 bp, 16 predicted proteins | sample GRESIP168b4f23_FD_202530 | JGI IMG/M metagenome (GOLD analysis project Ga0318542, IMG submission 202530) | Tropical soil microbial communities from Luquillo Experimental Forest, Puerto Rico - GRE.SIPMG.168b4f23 | ecosystem: Environmental > Terrestrial > Soil > Tropical forest > Bulk soil...
GCCGGCATAGTTCGGCGTCGTCGAAATCGACCAGCCGCAACGTCCGCGTTCGGGCGCGCGCCAAATCGTCGGCAATCCCCTGCCTGGAAGTCACGACCCCCCTTGCGAGCATCGCGCGGCCTCGGAGACTGTAGCCGCGATGCCGTGAGCGATCACTTCGTCGGAAAAGTCGTCCCCGGGACACCGGCCCTGCTCGACACTGCGGACCAACCGCTGCATCGCGTCGGCGAGCCCCGGCGGTGCCTTGTCGGCGGCGACGGCCACACACTTGTTGGCCGCCTTATACAGCCGCCGGTCACCCAGGCCGACCCGGGCCGCGGTGTCCCAGGCGGTGCCCACCGGTTCGACGGCCTCCGCCGCGATGTCGGCGGCGACCGGATCGTCGAGCAGCGCCACCAGCGTGAACACCACGGCCGGCCAAAAGGCGTCCGGCACGGAGTCGAGGTAGCGGATTTCCAGCCACTGCCTCGGGCGTACCGGCGGGAACAGTGTGGTCAGGTGATATTCCAGGTCGGCGATGGTCGGCCGTCGATCGCCGAGCAACACCCGGCCGTCCACCCAGTCGGCAAAGGGCACCCAATGGGTGACCGCCACGGCGTCGTCCGGGTTGTGCACCATCATCACCGGGGCCTTGAGCGCATACCGCGCCCAATCGGTCCCGGGGTCGTCGCCGCTGGCACCCAGTATGGGCCCGCAACGCGCCGAGTCCATCTGGCCCCACACCCGCTGCCGGCTGGAGACCCAACCGGTGAACTCGCCGACCAGCATTGGCGAGTTGGCGGCGATCGCGATCATCGTCGGCCCCAGCGCGTGTGCCAGCCGCACCCGCGCCGCCCAGCCGTCCTGCGGCCCGGCGTCCAGATTGACCTGAATCGATGCGGTGGACGTCATCATCGCCGCGCCCGCCGGCCCGGAGCTGCTGGCGGCGAAGAACTGTTCCATGGCGCGATAACGCCCGCCCGGATTGATGCGCTTGGGCGGCCGTAGCGGATCCGCCCCGAGGAAGACCAGACCCAGCCCGGCCTCGGCGAAGGCCGACCGCAGCACGACCTGGTCGCGATGCATCGCCTCGATGGCCGCCACTGCGCCGTCGGAGGGTGGGCCGGACAGTTCGACGGCCCCGCCCGGTTCCACGGTGACCTTGCTCCCGCACGGCAGAGCGGGGAGCATCTCGAGGACCGTGCTGATCTCGTCCCAGTTCGGCCTGCGGTACGGGTCGGCCGGGTCGTGGCAATGCCCTTCGACCTCCAGACCGACGGACCCGAGCGGGGCATCGACCAGGCAGCCGGCGGCGATGTATTCCGCGGCCGACGTGGAGTCGGCCATTTCCGCTTGCGCGGCGCCGATGGCGGCGAACGTCATATCACGATCCCTCCGGGCCCGGGCACGAGTCGCACTACTCCATCTTGCAGATCGGTCCCGACATATTTCGTGCCGCCGCTACTGACCCAGCGCGTTCTGCATTGCCCCGGCCAGGACGTTGACCGCGGGGCCCGCGTTGCCAGACTGGCAGACTTTGGCCTGCAGCAAAACGTTTTCGCGCAGCCTGGTTTGATCGAAGCACCGGCGGTCGGTCCCCGCTTCCTGCTTGGTCCAGTTCGCATCGGTACCGGTGGCCGGGCCGCCGTCGAACGACCACACCTGCGTGATCCCGTTGTCCAGGTGCATCGCGGTGGTCTGCCCCGAGCAACCGACGGTCCGGTCCACGACCCGATGGAAAGCCCGGCTCGCGGCGTCGTAGGTCGCGAATACCCCGACCGCCTGCTTGACGTAATGCGTCTCGTCGTTGGCCGAAGTCTGCGTGGTGGCTCCGCTGAACGACGCCAGATCCGGGTCGTCGTACACCTCGGGCAACCCGATGTCCGCCCAGTTGTTGCACACCGGGACATCGACCGAATAGCCCTGGAACGGCTGCGTGAATATCGACTCCCAGCCCATTGGCCCGCCGACGATGTTGCCGACCGACCCTTTGCCGAGGACCGCGTAGTTCACCACCCCGGGCTCCGACGGGTGGGCGGCGGCAACGGGGATGCTCCACGCGCCGCCGATGGCCACGCCGAGGGTCACCACCGCGGCAGAGATCCGCATCGTCAGATCCAATTCGACGGGCTAGACCTTGGCCGAGACGTCGACGTCGACATTGCCCCGGGTGGCTTTGGAATACGGGCACACCTGGTGGGCCTGGTGCACCAGGTCGTCCGCCACGCTTTGCTGCAGGCCCGGCAGGTGGCCGACGATCTTGCCGGTGAGCCCGAATCCGCCCGCCGAGTCCTTGCCGAACCCGATCTGCACGGTCACGTTGGTGGCGTCGTCGAGCGTGACCTTCGACTTGCCGGCCACCAGGCGCAGCGCCCCGAGGAAGCATGCGGCGTAACCGGCGGAGAACAGCTGCTCGGGATTGGTGCCCTCGCCGTTGCCGCCCATCGCCTTCGGCGGCCGGGTCTCGAGGTCGATGCGGCCATCGTCAGACTTCACGTGGCCGTCGCGGCCGCCGCCGGTGGCGGTGGATTCCGTGGTGTAAACGACTTCAATGGTCATGGTTTTCGATCATGCCAGGGAGGCCGCTCTCCGGGGAACGTCGGGTTGTTGGGCCGAATGGCTCAAATCGCCCAACAACTCGACGTTGGACCCTGGGCTACGGGCGCGGGGTTCCCGGAGTGTTCTGGGCCGGCGCCGGCTCACTGGTCGTCGGCAACTGGCTGGGGCCACCCGGGCCACCCGGGCCACCCGGGCCGAAGCCCGGCGCACCCGGTCCGCCCGGGCCGAAGCCCGGCGTCGGACCGTACGGGGGAGCCATCCCAGGGCCATACGGCCCGGGGTTCTGCCACCGTCCGCCGTCCGGACCCCAGGGTCCGCCTGGCTTGAACATCATGCCGTGGTGATGGCGGTAATAGCAGTGTCCGCCAATGCCCACGACCATGGCGCCGGCGAAGAAGACGGTGGCGAGGATGAAAACGATCCCGGCGACGATCACTACCCATGCTGCGGCCACGTAGATCCTGGGGGGCTTGACTGGCTCGTACGCCGGCGGCGGTGGCGGCGGAGCTACGGCGGTGGACTTTGGGGGCGTTGGGGGTTCAGGTGTGTCGCTCATGCCTTGAATACTGCCCCGGTCCCTAACCGCGATAACAGGTTCCGGCGACAAAAGTTGCTGTGAATTACGCCTGACGGCGGGTGCCCGGAATTTGGCGCAGCCCGGCGCTCGGGCGAGCGCCGGGCCACTAGTTGTTAGTTGATGGCCCGCGGGGTCCTCCTACCACCCCGTGGGCACGTTGTCTTTGGGTTCCCCCCCGCTTGCCTACGGCGTGCGGGACGGAGCGACCGACGACGGAATCTGGCTGGGTCCGGGGGCGCTGGGTGCCACGGACGCGGGCCCACCGCCCTGGACTGCGCCGGGGCCACCCGGGCCACCAGGACCACCTGGGCCGCCGAAGCGGTGCGGATGCATCATCATCGCGTGATGCTTGTGGTGGTGGCCGCCGTGGTGGCCGCCGCGGTGGCCGAGGATGAAGCCGGAGAAGAAGACGACCGCAATGATGAACACGATCCCGGCGATGGTCGCGACCCAGGCCGCGAGTTTAAAGACCCAGGGGGTCCGGTGTGACGCCGCCTCAGTCGCGACGGGCGCCGGCGCAGTTGCGGTCGAGGACCGCGTGGTTGTGGTGTCTGATGTATCACTCATGAGACACATGATGCGTGGGTCAACAATAGTTGCAGCTATGCGCTACTTATGTAGCAGCTGTGAGCTCAAACCCCGCCTTACCTGGCCAGATCCTCCGGCTTGAACGGGTTGACGGCGAATTGAATCACCCGGTAGGGGGCGCGGGCACGCGGATCGATGTTGTTCCACTGGCTGACGAATATCCGGAGCTCATCAAGGGTGGAACCGGGCGAGATGTACCCGCCATACGGCTGTGCGAGCCGATTGTCGTAGGGAGGCGGCAGGCTTTCGGCCGGATCGGGCCACTCGTCGTGTTGCACCACGGTCGTCACCGGCGCGGCGCCCAGCGAGGTCGGGTCGTCGGCCACCCGGACCTCCATGTTGCCCGTGCTGGCGTTGAAATAGGACAGCACCGCCTTGCCGTCGATCTGCCTGATGCACATCTCCCCCACCTGGTCAGGCCACAGCGGCGTCGGCGGCTTGTTCCACCCGCCGTTAGGTCCGGACGCCCAGCCCTGCCACCGGGACCGATCGATGAACGTTTGCGGCGTGGCCCGGTACAGCAGCACGGGATCCCGGCGGGTGAAACTGTTGGCCACGATGTACACCCAGCCGCCCTGCGAATCGGGCGTGGGGATCGGGTCGTAGTACCCGCTGATCTGCGACTGCCCCCCGCCCTGATAGGAAGCGTCGCGCCGCGACCCCGCGACGGTCTGCCAGCTGCCACGCACCGGGTCGGCCATCACGAACCGCGAGTTCTGGGGCTCGAGGTTTTTGGTCGTCGTAACCATCAGGTAGTTGCGCCGGTTGACCTGCACCACCCCCGCGGGCAGCTGGGAGCTCCCGGGCGGCGTGGGATCGGCCAGCAGCGGTTTGCCGATCCCGGTGACGCCGGTGTAGCGCACCCCGGCGGGGTCGTCGACCGACGCGGTGTCGACGTGCAGCGCGACCGGCGAATACCAGCCACCGAACCCGACGCCCTGGCCGGCGAAACTGTCACCGCAGACCTGCAGCAACTCGGTGGGGAACTCGATGAAATCGCACAGGTCGGTCGCGCCGATGCCGTAGTCGCGCGTGGGGGTTCCGGTGCCGGCCGTCGGCCCGATCCGAACCACCTGACCGGGCGCCAGCGGCCCCAGGATGGGCTCGGGGGTCGGCGCGGGCGGATCGGCACGCGCGGCGTCAATCCAAAAGCATTGCGACACAAGCACAGACACAGCAAGCAGGGAGCACCGCGCGACCAGGCGTGTGTGGGCGGAGCTCACCCGCGGATCACAATGCCCGGTGTATTTCAGAGACCAGCAGCTCGGCGATCTGGATGGTATTCAGCGCCGCCCCCTTGCGCAGGTTGTCGCCGGAGACGAACAGCGCCAGGCCGCGCCCGTCGGGCACCCCGGGGTCATGCCGGATCCGGCCGACCAGCGATTCGTCAACACCGGCGGCCGCGAGTGGCGTCGGCACATCCACCACCTTGACACCCGGTGCGCCGTCGAGCAGTTCACGGGCCCGCTCGGGCGACAACGGCCGCGCGAATTCGGCGTTGATCGACAGCGAGTGCCCGGTGAACACCGGGACCCGCACACAGGTACCACTGACCATCAGGTCTGGGATGCCGAGGATCTTGCGGCTCTCGAAGCGCAGCTTCTGGTCCTCGTCGGTCTCGCCGGAGTCGTCGTCGACCAGCGATCCGGCCAGCGGCACCACGTTGAACGCGATCGGCGCCACGTAGGTCTTCGGTGCCGGGAAGTCACCCGCGCCGCCGTCGTACACCAACTGCTCCGCGTCGGCGACGACCGCGCGCGCCTGCTCGGCCAGCTCGGCCACCCCGGCCAGCCCGCTGCCGGACACCGCCTGATACGTCGAGGCCACCATGCGCACCAGCTGGGCTTCGTCGTGCAGCACCTTGAGCACCGGCATCGCGGCCATGGTCGTGCAGTTCGGGTTGGCGATGATGCCCTTCTTGAGAGACCGGGACCCGGCGGCGACATCTCTGGCGAAGTTCACCTCGGACACCACCAACGGCACGTCCGGGTCCTTGCGCCAGGCCGACGAGTTATCGATCACGGTGACTCCGGCGGCCGCGAACCGCGGCGCCTGCACCCGCGACATGGTCTTGCCGGCCGAGAACAACGCGATGTCCAGGCCGCTCGGGTCCGCGGTCTCGGCGTCTTCGACCTCGATCTCCTGCCCGCGAAAGGCCAGCTTGCGGCCGTGCGAGCGGGCCGACGCGAAGAACCTGACGGTGGTCGCCGGGAAGTCACGCTCGTCGAGCAATGCCCGCATCACCTGACCCACCTGACCGGTGGCGCCAACTACCCCAAGCGCAACCATCTACCGCCCCGTCCCCGCATACACCGTCGCCGTCTCCTCGCCGCCGAGCCCGAACGCCTCGTGCAACGCCACGACCGCCTTGTCTAGTTCGGTGTCGCGGCACAGCACCGAGATGCGGATCTCGGACGTGGAGATCAGCTCGATGTTGACGCCCACGGCAGCCAGCGCCTCACAGAAGGTCGCGGTGACCCCGGGATGGCTGCGCATGCCCGCCCCGACCAGCGACACCTTGCCGATGTGGTCGTCGTAGAGCAGCTGGGTGAACCCGATCTCGTCCTTCAGCGAGTCGAGCTTTTCCACCGCGGTGGGTCCACTGTCACGCGAGCAGGTGAAAGTGATGTCGGTCTTGCCGTCCTCGACCTTGGAGACGTTCTGCAACACCATGTCGATGTTCACGTCGGCGTCGGCGACGGCCCGGAAGACCTTGGCCGCATATCCCGGAATGTCGGGAATCCCGACGATGGTCACCTTGGCCTCGCTGCGGTCGTGTGCGACTCCGGTCAGGATGGGGTCTTCCATGGGGGTGTCCTCTATCGATCCGACGACGACGGTGCCCGGTTTGTCCGTGTACGACGACCGGACGTGCACCGGAATGTTGTAGCGGCGAGCGTATTCGACGCAGCGCAGCATCAAGACTTTGGCGCCGCAGGCCGCCATCTCGAGCATCTCCTCGAAGGTCACCGTGTCCAGCCTGCGGGCGTTGTGCACGATCCTCGGGTCCGCGCTGAAGATGCCGTCGACGTCGGTGTAGATCTCGCAGACGTCGGCGCCGAGCGCCGCGGCCAGGGCGACGGCGGTGGTGTCCGAGCCACCGCGGCCCAGCGTGGTGACGTCCCGGGTGTCCTGGCTGACGCCCTGGAATCCGGCGACCAGCACGATCCGCCCTTCGTCGAGCGCGGCTTGCAGCCGGCCCGGCGTGACGTTGATGATTTTCGCGTTGCCGTGAGTGCCGGTGGTGATCACGCCGGCTTGCGATCCGGTGAACGACCGGGCCTGCGCGCCGAGCGATTCGATTGCCATGGCCACCAACGCGTTGGAGATGCGCTCGCCGGCGGTCAGCAGCATGTCGAGTTCCCGGGGCGGCGGCGCGGGGGCCACCTGCTGGGCCAGGTCCATCAGGTCATCGGTGGTGTCGCCCATCGCAGAAACTACGACCACCACGTCATTTCCTTGCTTCTTGGTCGCGACTATGCGCTGCGCAACGCGGCGGATCCGGTCGGCGTCGGCCACCGAGGATCCGCCGTACTTCTGCACGACGAGCGCCACTGTTTTCTTTCGGTCCAGAGGGTGTGGGTCCACAACAGAATACGTGTGACGGTTCCTCGTGCTTGCCCTGCTCGGACGCGCGGCCGCCTACCCCATTTGACGGGCCGACACGGTCACAGCTTGGCCAGTTCGAGCATAAGGGCCTTGAGGTCGCGGGCATTTCCGTTCAGTTGAGGTTGGCAATGACCGGTGGTTGCTTGGGCACCGATCTGTCAGTCCGGGTCGATCACGCGGTGAGCCCTGCCGCGGAGACGACCGCCCAGAGCACTTCGGGGTGGCGGATGTCGCTGTGCGCACCGCTGAACGGGGATTGGTTGGCGCAGATGACAGCGTTTGCGTCCAGGTCGTAGAAGGCACCGGGCTGAAAGTCGTACGGCTTTCCCTGCGGCTGCATCACGACAGCGGCCGGAGTGGGGGTCTGCTGGTACCCGTCGTGACCCATTGCGCCCCAACGGAATACCAGATCGGTGGCGGATTCGCTGTCCTGGCCCGCGAGCATACTGGCCATCGGGTACCACCACCCGACCGCTCTGTCGGCGCTGCTGAAGGTGGCCAACAGCGGCCCATCGACCCGGGCGCCGTCGCCGGCCAGCCCGCCCGATCGGGAAGAATCGAATAGCAGCGACGAGGCGAACGTGAAGTGGGAGAATGCGCCCTGGATCAGGGCGAGCGATTTGACCGGGCTGGCCGCGCCCGTCTGGTTGTCGCGCAGACCCGCCAGCGAGTACGAGACCAGCCGAGCGCCGAAACTGTGGCCCATCAGGTGGATTCGCGGTGCGCCCCCGGGGCCGCTGAGGCCGGCCAGCAGCGGACCCAGGCCATGCTGGCCCACCACACCTGCCCGATTCTTCATCTCGTAGTAGCTCAGCGTGCGAAGAACTTCCCGCGCCCCGCTCCACAGCCCGGCGAACGGATTGCCGATGCCCTGCGCGCCGCTGGGCGCGTGCGGCGCCATCGCCGCCGCGTGCCCAAACGCCGTCGCGGTGTCGGCGGTGAGCAGTGCGGCTTCCCCGGCGTCTTCGATGCCCTGCGCCGGTGTGGTGACCAAACCGGCCGCAAGCTGGTGGAATTCGGTGAGTTTGGCCGGGTCCTGGGGGCGCTGGTCAAGCAGCTGGCCCATGGTGGCCAGCGGCTGCTGCTGGCCGGGGAAGGCGGGGGCGAGCGCCGCGGCCAGTTGCGCGCCGGTCGACGGCGCCGGCGGTGCGGTGGCCGGGTCGTCGTCCGGAAACAGCAGCGACGGCCAGATGATTCCAACCGCGGCGCTGCTGGAAAGGTGCTCGCCGAGCTGGTCGGCTAGCAGCCCGAACATCGCCTGGTACAGATCGCGGGCCGAATCCACGCCGCTGTTCCAGCCGTGTGAGAGCACGAACAGGTCGGTGATGCCGCCGGCGGCCACCGCGGCGGGCAGTCCGCCGTCACCGCCGCCGGTGGCCGTGTTGAGACTTCCGTCGGCGTTGAAATCGACCTCGTAGTAGGCCAATCCGTTCATGTCGGTCATCGTCGTCTTCCCCCTTCGGTTTGGGTCTATGGGCGGCTAGGTATCGGACAGGGCTCGCATCAGGTCGATAAGGCCGGCACCCTGGTAGAACTCGTGGCGTCCCAGGTCTATCGCGGAGTCGCGGAACAGCTTCTTGACCGATTCCGGTTGGCCGACGTATTCCCTGCGGACCGACAAGAACCCGGCGATCGCCCCCGAGACGTGCGCCGCTGACATCGAGGTGCCGCTGTCTTGGATGTAGCGGGCAACCTGCGAGGGGTCGCCCGCGGCAGGCGCCAGCGGCGGGACACCTGCGATCAGCTGCCCGGTGCCGGCCGAGGTGATGCATTCGCCGGGCGCCACCAGGTCCGGTTTGAGTCGCCCGTCGAGTGTGGGGCCCTTCGACGAGTTGAAGGTGACGCCGAAGGTGTGCGGTCGATAGCGGTGCACGGATCCGACGGTGATGGCGGTGGCCGCGTTGCCCGGATCGGTGATTGTCGACAACTGTCCGTGGACGTCACCGGACGGGCCCTCGAGGGTTCCGCCTGCGCCCTCGTTGCCGGCGCTGACGACCACTATCACGCCGGTACCGGTCAGCAGGTCCAATTCCCGGCACAGCGGGCTTTGACCTGCCGCGTATTCGCCGGGCGGCCATGGGCAGCCGAGGGACAAGTTGACTCCGTGGATTTGCAGCCCTCGGCCGACATTGTTGACGTTGCGGATGTATTCGATCGCCTGGATCACCACGCTCGACAACGTGTTGCCGTTGTCGTCGAGGACCTTGAGGCTGACCAGGTTGGCCTTCGGCGCGACCCCGGAAAGGGTGGCGCCCTCCGGCAGGGTGCGAAGCGCCCATTGCGGCAGGTCTTGCGCGGTCGGTTGGTTGTGGGCGATCCGGAGCGCTTTGGTGTCGCTGGGCGCTTGGCCGGCGATGATGCCGGCGACGTGGGTGCCGTGCCCATAGGCATCGGTCAGCGGAGACGGCTTGGCGTCGGGGGATGACGGTGTCGTGAAGTCGCGGTGCAGCTTCGATACCGCGGGCGCGGTCAACGTGTCGTGGGCGGCGAAGTGTGGGTGAGATGCGTCGATACCCGAATCGAGCACCCCCCAGACCACGCCGGCACCGGCGCTGCCGAAGGTGCGGAGGGCGGCGTCGGACTTGATCGTGCTGACGGAGCGGTCAAGGTGGGCGCGCAAGATCAGATCCGGCCACACGTGATAGATGAGTTCGAGGGCACGCTGGGCCCCCGCCGCGGTCGCCGGATCGCCGCCGCGCACCAATCGGGTGATCTCATTGGGGGTGAGCGCGCACCGCATGTAGTGTCGGCCGACCGACACGGGCTGAGGCGGACCCCCGGTCCCGAAGACATCGGCAAACAATCTGAGAAAGCCGCGGCGAACCGTTGCGGGCCTCGCGCCTGCGTCCAGCCGGAGCTCGATCAGCACCCCGCGACGGTCTTGCTCATCGGTGGACACGACATGCACCGCGGCGTCGCCCATCACAAGCGGGCTGATGATCGATGCGCGCCTTGGCCCGCGCGGCGAGCCGGCGGTCACCGCCGCCGCCGTCGCGACGGCGGGTGCGTGCGGGAGGCGCAGTACACGCGTGGCGCGCATTCCCGTTGCGAGAAGGCCATTTCAGCCACAGTCCCGCCGAATCACCATCGCCCCCACGACGAGGAATCTTAATGTCATTCGGGGTGAAAGTCGCTGCTTCGCACCGTTCACTGCGTGCCGGTGTGTCGGCGGATCACGACGAAACCAGCTGGATCGCCCAGAAGTCGCTGGCCAAGTGCGCCCCGTTGATGGGTGAGCTATCCGAACTGACCTTGGATCCGGTCAGGTACTGGTAGGGCATGTAGAAGTAGCCGTGGTCGCCCCACGAAGCTCCCCACGAGTTGCGAACAATCAACTGGCTCTTGGGATCTGAGTAGCCGACCGCAAGAACGGCGTGACCGCCGACGGTGGCCTCACCCGGTTTGGGCATCGGCATCACACCCGTTTGAGCGACTGATTGAGATTCGAAGCTCTGGTACACGGTAAACCCGAACACCACAGCCAGGTTCGAGGCGATCGCGTCCTTCAAATCGCCCAATGTCTGGATCGCCTCGTACTGCGCCGCTTTGTCAGTCGTCGCGGCGACGTAGCAACGCTTTGGTGGCTTGACCGAGAACATCCCGACGTCATAGGGCCACAGTGTCTCCGGGCAGACGCCCTCGCTGTTGACCACCTTGATGCCGTCCCTGATGACCGCTCCCGAGTCGCTGGACACGGTGCCTTCCAGCGCGCGTTCGTTGTAGTAAATGAACAGCCGCGACGGGATGAAGTCGGATGAGCCCTGCCGATCCCGCTCGTACTCCATTGCGGCGGCGATGGCATTTCCGGTGCACGACCCCAGTTGGCCCTGGTCGTAGACCGCTGGCATCGACGGGCGCAAGTCGTACTCGGCCGGAGCCGGGGACGTAAGTCGCGCCGCATACAGCCTGTCGCGGAGGTCCGGTAGCTGCGGTCGCCAGCCGTAACCGCGAACGTGGCTCCAATCGTGGGGTGTCTCATCGCTTTTGATTGGCGTGGGCTCGTGCAAAATGGTCATTGCGAACTCCTATTTTTGGGGGTGCATCGACCGTAGGGGAAGTGACCGCGTAATGGCGTGCGTAGTTGAATACCTAGTTTTTCGTCGAGCAGGATTGAGTACTGCCGCAGTCCGCCTCCTCTTGGAACGCGCTACCTGACGCGGAGCCATCTGGTGGTCATCGCCAACCTCGCGTCAAGGAAAACGAAAAGGAAACGACGTGCGCGGGACACAACCGACAGATACGACCGAGTTGCGCAACCAGGTGTTGCGCAGGCTGCGCTCCGGGGAGAAGGTCGCCGCGGTTGCGGCTAACAGCGGCATCAGCCGCTCGACGGTCTATCGGTGGAGACGCGAAAGTACGCGTGCGGCAACCAAACCGCGAGCCGCGGAACGGAAGCCCACGATCCCTTCGGCGGCGCTACCGGTACCGGTACATCCAACACCCGCGCCAAAACCGACGGCGGTGCCTGTCGAGGGCTACGTCGGCGACATGACCGGCCCGGGAATCACCGACAAATGGGGGGTGACCGCCACCGACCTGGGCGTCTGCGCCGTGGCACCCAACGGCAAGCTGCTGTCGGTGTTCGGAGATACCTTCTCCGGCAACACCGTAGGGCAGGGCGACTGGCGCGCCCCGGTCGTTCTGATCGGCAGTGGGGACACAAACAATCCGATCCGGTATGCGAACGCGGGCGGCGCGGACCCAAACTATGCGCAGCAGTTGTGGCCCTACGTCCACGACTCCCAACCCTGGAACCAGGGCGGCATCAGCACCATGATTCCCTCCGATGTGCTGGTCGTCGGGCAGACTATGTATCTGCACGCCATCGTCAATCGTGGCTTCGGAAGCGTGATCTGGACCGGAATCTGGGCCTCCACCGACAACGGCGTCACCTGGCAGGAGATGGGCGCCAAAGCAACGTTTCCCGCGTCGTTGTACAACGGCTACGCGCAGCTGTGGTCGTGGGACTACAACCCCGACGACGGTTGGGTGTACATCGTCTCCACGGGATTTCAGCGTGACAAGGGCATAATCCTGCGACGCGTGCGTCCCGGCGACGTCGGCGACATGACCAAGTACTCCGGATGGGGCTGGGCCAACAACCAATGGGCGTGGGACAACGCACCCACGCCGATCACACCTCCTGCAGAAACCTGGGGCGAGTTGACGTTGCGCAGGCTGGAAACCGGCAAGTGGATCCTCGGCGGGTTCCTGTCCTCGGGGTATGCGCTGGGATACCGCACGATCGACTCGCCGACCGCGGATCTATACGAGGCCGAGGTCCAGACGCCGGTGGTCGGGACGACCTGGGACGCCCAGAACCTTGCCAACAACCAAGTCGCCCAGCTGTACGGCGGATATGTTCTCCCGGGCTCTCAGCTGGGCGTCCGGGGCGGCGTCGGGCTGGTGGTGTCGCAGTGGGACACCGCAACGGGCTGGCCGTACCGAACGATGCAGTTCAAGGTGACGCTCAAGGACACGACGGGGACATCAAACGGCCCCGGGAGTCCGACCGACTAGACGCCGGCTCGACGAGCACAGCCCGGCTCCGATTTCGGTCGCCGGGCCCAGCGCGGTAGAGTGCAGAACGTGCAGCGGGTGCTCCTTCTCGGACGCCGCGACGGGGTCTGATACAGACCGGCTTCCCGTCGCGGGTGTTCGCGATGCGCCGGTCTGAAGTTCCTTCTGACACCCCGGAGCAACAACCGTGACAACCATTTCTCAGCCTCCTGGCCACGACGCCTACACATCGAAGCGAACGATCGTCAAACCCTCGGGCCCGCCCGGGGCGGACCAACCCCCCTGGAATCCGCAGCGAAACACGTCGATGCCGGTCGACCGGTACCGACCGTTCGCCCAAGAAGTCGAGCCCATCCGCGTGGCCGACCGCACCTGGCCCGACCGCGTCATCACTCGCGCCCCCCTGTGGTGCGCGGTGGACCTGCGCGACGGCAACCAGGCGCTGATCGACCCTATGAGCCCGGCCCGCAAGCGCCGCATGTTCGACCTGCTGGTGCGCATGGGCTACAAGGAGATCGAGGTCGGATTCCCGTCGGCCAGCCAGACCGACTTCGACTTCGTCCGCGAGATCATCAGTGACGGCGCCGTTCCCGACGACGTCACCATCCAAGTGCTCACCCAGTGCCGACCGGAGCTGATCGAGCGCACCTTCGAGGCGTGCGAAGGCGCGTCGCGGGCCATCGTGCACTTCTACAACTCGACGTCAATCCTGCAGCGCCGCGTGGTTTTCCGCGCCGACCGGGCCGCCGTGCAGGCCATCGCGACCGACGGCGCCCGCAAGTGCGTCGAGGAGGCCGCCAAGTATCCCGGCACGCAGTGGCGGTTCGAGTATTCGCCGGAGTCCTACACCGGTACCGAACTGGAGTACGCCAAGCAGGTCTGCGATGCCGTCGGCGAGATCATCGCGCCGACGCCGGACAACCCGATCATCTTCAACCTGCCCGCCACCGTCGAGATGGCCACGCCCAATGTCTACGCCGACTCGATCGAGTGGATGAGCCGCAACCTGGCCAACCGGGAGTCTGTCATTCTGAGCCTGCATCCGCACAACGACCGCGGAACCGCCGTTGCCGCAGCGGAATTGGGCTACCAGGCGGGCGCCGACCGGATCGAGGGCTGCCTGTTCGGCAATGGGGAACGCACCGGCAACGTGTGCCTGGTGACGCTGGGACTGAACCTGTTCTCCCGCGGCGTGGACCCGCAGATCGACTTCTCGAACATCGACGAGATCCGCCGCACGGTGGAGTACTGCAACCAGCTGCCGGTGCACGAGCGTCACCCCTATGGCGGCGACCTGGTCTACACCGCGTTCTCCGGCAGCCATCAGGACGCCATCAACAAGGGCCTCGACCAGATGAAGATCGACGCCGACGAGGCCGACGCCGACGTCGAGGACATGCTCTGGCAGGTGCCGTATCTGCCGATCGACCCCAAGGACGTCGGGCGCACCTACGAGGCGGTGATCCGGGTCAACTCGCAGTCCGGCAAGGGCGGGGTGGCCTACATCATGAAGGCGGATCACGGCCTGGCGCTGCCACGACGGCTGCAGATCGAGTTTTCCCAGGTGATCCAGAAGATCACCGAGGGCGAGGGCGGTGAGGTTTCGCCGAAGGAGATGTGGGACGCGTTCTTCGAGGAGTACCTCGCCCCGGTGCGGCCACTGGAGCGAATCAGGCAGCATGTCGATGCTGCCGACGAGGATGGCGGCACCACCAACATCACCGCGACCGTCAAGATCGACGGCGTGGAGACCGAGATCAGCGGCGCCGGGAATGGTCCGCTGGCCGCGTTCGTCCACGCGCTGGCGACCGTCGGGTTCGAGGTGGCCGTGCTCGACTACTCCGAGCACGCGATGAGCTCCGGCGACGACGCGCAGGCCGCCGCGTATGTGGAGGCTTCGGTGCATGGACGCACGGTGTGGGGTGTGGGGATTGCGCCGTCGATCACCACCGCGTCGCTGCGCGCCGTGGTTTCGGCGGTCAACCGCGCCTCCCGCTAGGCCTGGAAGAACCTAGAAGAAAGCGCTTAACAATCGGTCGACCAGCCCGGCCGGGTCGTCCCCGCTTGGGATAGTGAGCTCGCTGAACACATAGCCGTTGAGTAGACGGCTCAGCTCGTCCATCTGTCGGGCCGTCGGGGTGAAGCCCGCCGCCTCGAAGATCAGCGTGGCTGACTTCACCGCGGCGGCCTGCAGCTCGGTCAAGAACGGCCGGAGCTCGGGCCGTCGCGTGCCCTCCATGAACAGCTCGAACCGAGCCAGCGTGTAGCGGCGCGCCTGCTCGTCGGGATCGGAGATCATCCGCGTCAGGAGCGCCTTGACCCCGTCACGGGTGAGCGACCCGATCGCGGCCTGCAAGAATTTGACTCGTTGCCAATGCAAATCGACGGTTCGGGCCGCCGTGGCTTCGAGCAGAGCCTGCCGGGTGCGGAAGTAGTTCGACGTGGTGCCGGCGGGCACGCCCGCCCGGTCGTCGACCTGGCGATGCGTCAGGCCCCCGACGCCCTCGTCGGCAAGGATGCCGATCGCGGCGTCGAGGATCTGTGCGCGGCGTTCGGGGTTTGGTGGCATCAGTCTTTGTAGCGCAGCCGCCAGAACATCGTCAGGAACGCCGGATAGACCAAGCACAGCAGCAGGTAACTGAACCACATCGGGAACCATGTGACGAACGAAATGTCCTTGATCACATAGTCGAGGTAGATGTGTAGCGGCACGCTGCCGGCGATGTAGACCACCGATCCGGTGAACAACGCCCGATCCCGCCTATTGGCGAACCGCACGCGGCGCCACACCAGGATGCCGGTGATGCCCGCATATGTCATGGGGACGAGCAGGATCCGGTCCGTCGTCAACGTCACCACGTGTCGGAGGGCCAGCGCGTCCCCGAGGATGACCCGGTCCAGGTGCAGGATGACGCCGATCGAAATGGTCAACATCGCCGCTTCTCGGAAGAAGTAGCCGTGCCGGCGATATGCAGCCCACCAAGACGTTCTATGTACTACATCTGTAGTGATACTCATGCGGCGAAGGTACCACTACATGTGTAGTGATCGCAAGAGGGCGCTCAGAACAGCGCGAGCTGCCGGTGGACCGCGGTGACGTCGGTGAATTCCTCCATGCTGGTCCCGCCGACGACGGCACCAACGCAGTCCATGAACTGCGCGTCTGGCACCACCGGCACCCCCAGCTGCCGGGCCAAATAGCCCTTGCCCTGCTCGGCGGCGAGGTCGTTGCAGATCACCAGCGAGGTCTGGCGGTCGACGGTATCGCTGTAGGCCAGCCCGGCGTGCAGGATCCGCTCGACGAGTTCCTCGTGGGTGCGTGCCACCTCGGCCGCCAGCGCCACCCGCATGCCCTGGACCAGCGGCCTGCCCCGGACAAACGGCCCCGGGTTGAGATAGGGGCAGGCCATCCTCGAAGCCAGCACCTTCAACGGTCTCAGCTCGTCATGGGTCACCCGCCCGTTCGGCCACCGGCGCCGGGTCACCGGGTGCACGGGCAGCCAGACGTCGCGTTCGCGCGCCCGCTCCAGCGCCGACGCCAGCACGCCGGTCAACACCAACGCGTCGTCGAAGGCGTCGTGCGGCCGTTCCTGGATCACGCCCCAGTGCGCCGCGAGGGTCTCCAGCCGCAGGTTGTCGACACCCAGGTCAAGCCGCCGCGCCAGCTCGACCGTGCACATGACCGTGTCGACGGGGAGCTCGGCGTCGGCGAGCTCGGCCTCCGCGGCAAGGAATGCGTAGTCGAACGCGACGTTGTGTGCCACCAGCGTCCGGCCGCGCACCACCTCGGCGAGGTCACCGACGATGTCGGCGAACTGCGGCTGGTCCTCGAGCATCGCGGCGGTCAGGCCGTGCACGTGGGTGGGACCCGGGTCTACCCCGGGGTTCAGCAGGCTGACCAGGGACTGCTCGACCTGCCCGTCGGCGTCGAGGCCGAGTGCGGCAACGCTGATGATGCGCGCCTGACCCGGCCGAAAGCCCGAGGTTTCGACGTCGATGACGGCCCAACCCGCGTCCGGCTCGGTGGCCGGCCGACCCCAGGAAATCGGGTTCATGGCATGAGGATGGCACGTCGAACCGACATCGCCGGGTCGTCTGCGCATCGTGTCGGCCCTTAACTGGATGGGGACGACCCGCTGCGCCCGGCGAAGAGCGCCGAGCTTGCGATCGCCCTTAAACTGCGCGGGTGGTTACCACCCGTGCACGTCTGGCCCTCGCCGCGGGAGCGAGCGCGCGGTGGGCGTCGCGGGTCACCGGCCGCGGGGCCGGGGCCATGATCGGTGGCCTGGTCGCAATGACCCTGGACCGCTCGGTGTTGCGTCAGCTCGGAGCCGGACGGCGCACCGTCATCGTCACCGGTACCAACGGCAAGTCGACGACCACGCGGATGACGGCGGCGGCGCTGAGCACGTTGGGAGCGGTCGCCACCAACGCCGAGGGCGCGAACATGGACGCCGGCCTGGTGGCCGCGCTGGCCGCCGATCGACGGGCGGGGCTGGCGGCCCTGGAAGTCGACGAGATGCACGTGCCGCACGTTTTGGATGCGGTAGAGGCTGCCGTGATCGTTTTACTCAACCTGTCGCGCGACCAGCTGGACCGGGTCGGCGAGATCAACGTGATCGAACGCACGCTGCGGGCGGGCCTGGCCGGGCATCCGAACGCGGTCGTGGTCGCCAACTGCGACGACGTGCTGATGACGTCCGCGGCCTACGACAGACCCCATGTGGTGTGGGTGGCCGCGGGCGGCGCGTGGGCGAACGACTCGGTCAGCTGTCCGCGCAGTGGCGAGGTCATCGTCCGCGACAAGGGGCACTGGTACTCCACCGGCGCCGACTTCAAGCGGCCCAGCCCGCAGTGGTGGTTCGACCCGGAAGATGGCGGCACCCTGTATGGGCCCGACGGGCTGGCCCTGCCGATGCGGTTGGCGCTGCCCGGCGCGGTCAACCGGGGCAACGCCGCCCAGGCCGTCGCGGCCGCCGTCGCGCTGGGCGCCGACCCCGTCTTGGCCGTCGAGGCCGTCTGCCAGGTCGACGAAGTCGCGGGACGCTACCGGAGCGTCCGGATCGGCGAGCACGAAGCGCGGATCCTGCTGGCCAAGAACCCGGCCGGCTGGCAGGAGGCGCTGTCCATGGTCGACAAGCACGCGGCCGGGGTCGTCATCTCGGTCAACGGGCAGGTGCCCGACGGCGAGGACCTGTCGTGGCTGTGGGACGTGCGTTTCGAGCACTTCGAGGAGACCCCGGTGGTGGCCGCCGGCGAACGCGGCACCGATCTGGCGGTACGACT
>Ga0318542_10000086_pt1 | contig 16869 bp, 16 predicted proteins | sample GRESIP168b4f23_FD_202530 | JGI IMG/M metagenome (GOLD analysis project Ga0318542, IMG submission 202530) | Tropical soil microbial communities from Luquillo Experimental Forest, Puerto Rico - GRE.SIPMG.168b4f23 | ecosystem: Environmental > Terrestrial > Soil > Tropical forest > Bulk soil...
TCGGATCTATTACAACGGCAACGACGTCAACCACCTGCCGCCGGGTCCGTACCAGCTGACCAACAGCAACAACCCCAATGGTCAGTTTCTGACCGCCGACGACTACGCCGAGAGCCCGGTGCATCGCTTTTACCAGATGTGGCAGCAGACCGACTGCAGCACCGCCGCCGGTTGCCTAAACGATCTGTTTCCATGGGTCGAAGCCACGGTCGGCGCGGGCAGCAACGGCAAGCCGCCCTCCAGTAATTCCGGTTTTACTGAGCGCGGCTACGTAGAGGGCGCCACAGCGATGGGCTTTTACAACATCCAACAAGGAGACGTCCCCTATTTCAAGCAGCTCGCCGACGCCTATGCGATGAGTGACAATTTTCACCAATCGGTGAACGGCGGCACCGGCGCCAACCATATCATGCTCGGCACTGGCGACGCGATCTGGTTCAGCGATGGTAACGGCAATCCATTAACACCGCCGCACAACCAGAGCGTTGGGACCGGCAGCACCGCTGGGATCGTCCACGAGATCGAAAATCCCAACCCGCTGCAGACCCCGCGGACCAATAATTGGTATATACAAGACGGCTATGGCAACACCGATTCTAACGGCAGACCCTATGGCGGCGGCAGCTACACCAATTGCGCCAATCCGTCGGCGCCGGGGGTAGCGGCGATCCTCTCCTATCTCAAATCGGCCAACGTCAAACCGAATTGCCAGGAGGGGCATTACTATCTGCTCAACAACTATAATCCAGGCTATTTCGGTGACGGAACCGACGCCTACGCGCAAATCAACAATCCGCAAAACACCGTCTTCACTATTCCACCCTCGAGCCTCCCGAATATCGGCGATGCTCTTCTAAAAAAAGATGTAACGTTTGCCTATTTCGGCGATCAGTTCAACGCCTACCTCGCCAATCCGTTCGCCTACAACCCGCAGGATTCGTACTGCAACATCTGCAACTTCTTCCAGTACTCGACCTCGATCATGACAAACCCGGCAGTGCGGCAGACGGCGGTGCAGGACACGACCAACCTCTATGCCGACCTGATTAGTTGCAGCGCGCAAAGCTGCAACCTGCCAGCAGTATCGTTTGTCAAACCGGACGGCAATCTCGATGGCCATCCGGCATCGTCAAAGGTCAACCTGATCGAAGGCTTTGCCAAGAAGATCGTCGATCGGACCCAGGCGAACAGCACGCTGGCCGGCAATACGGCTATCTTCATCACGATGGATGAGGGCGGTGGTTACTATGACTCGGGTTACGTGCAGCCGCTCGACTATTTCGGCGACGGGACCCGCATTCCGCTGATCGTGGTGTCGAATTATAGCACTGGCGGTCACATCTCGCACACCTACACCGACCACGTCTCGATATTGAAATTCATCGAGGCGAACTGGAATGTGCCGCCGATCACCGGACGCAGCCGCGACAATCTGCCGAACCCGACCACCGGGGCAGACCCTTACAAGCCGACGAATGGGCCGGCGATCGGTGATCTAATGGATCTGTTCAAGTTCTAGTAAACCGACATGTCCAGGAGCCGGTCTCGGGAACGAGATCGGCTCCTTTCCACAGAAGCTCAGGCGACCACGCCTTCGACGCGCAGCTCGTCGATCTCGGCATCGGAATAGCCTGCTTCGCGCAATACCTCGTCGCTGTGCTCGCCGACATTGGGGGCGCGCCGCGGCTTCACCTTGTCCTGACCAGTGATCCAGAACGGGCTGTTGACCGTCAGCGTTTGCTGACCTTCGAACGGCACCAGGGCCTCGCTGGCAAGCATCTGAGGGTCTTCGGGAATATCCTCCATCTTGGAGACAATGCCGAAAATGATCCCGGCGGCTTCGAGGATCGAGCGCCATTCGGTGAAATCCTTTGTCGCAAAAACCCCGTCGAGAATAGCGATCAGCTCGCGCGCATTGGCTTCACGGCCCTCCTGCGTCGCAAAGCGCGGCTCGTCGAGTGCGCCCGCGCCGAGGCATTCCGTGAATTTCTCCCAACGCCACTCGTCGGGCGCGACCGACAGCAACAGCCAGTGGCCATCGCGGCACCGGTAATGAACTCTGAGGGCATTGAGGCCGCGCTCGCGCGGCGGCTGCGGCACGACTTTCTCGCCGCACAACGCTGCCTGCACCGAGCAGCCATTGGCCCAGAGACCGTTGGCCAATAGCGAGGAGCCGACATAGCCGCCCTTGCCGGTGCGCTCGCGCTGATAGAGCGCGGTGACGATCGCGCCATAGGTCGCCATCGCCGAAGGATGGTCGCCCATCCCCGGTAACGACCGCGCCGGTGTCGCCTCCTCGCCGGCGCGCACGAGATGCATCAGGCCGGTGCGCGCCCACCACGCCGTCGCATCGAAGCCAGGCTTGTCGGCCTCCGGCCCGGTCTCGCCATAGCCGCTGAAGGAAGCGTAGATCAGACGACCGTTGAGCGGCGCCAGATCGTCATAGGTGATCTTGAGCCGCCGGCGCACCGGCGGCGGATAATTGGTGATGAAAACATCGGCCTGGGCGGCCAGCCGGCGCAGCACCGCCTGCCCAGTCGGCACGCGAAGATCGAGCGCCAGGCTCTTTTTGTTGCGGCTGTCGAGCACAAAACCGGGGTTGCCTGCGAGCCCCGGCCCCATCGACGGTGTCGCTCGCCGCCGGTAGGGGTCGCCCATACCCGGCGGCTCGATCTTGACGACCGCGGCACCGAAATCCGACATCACCGTCGCCGCGGCAGGGCCGGCGATGAAGCTCGCACAGTCGATCACCTTGAGGCCGTCGAAGACGCGCTCACCCATTCTCTCACTCCAAGCGGAATGCCTCGCCATCGTGCAGGATACGACCGGCGGTGCGGCCCGCGAAATGCGTGCCGATGACGAGGATCGGGGCATCGGCGACGCGGGTCAACGTCCCCTCGCGCGTTAGGCGCGCCTCAGCCGGGTCGCTGTCCGCGGTCGATGACCACTCCGGGCGCGCAATCTGGCAGGGATGGTGCATGAAATCGCCGGTGATCAGTGCTTCTTCGCCTTGCGAGACGATCCGCACGCTGACATGACCGGGTGTATGGCCCAGGGTCGGCACGAGGCTGACCTCGTCGCAGATGTAGTAATCTGTCTCGACGAGGTCGACGAGCCCCGCTTCCCACACCGGCATCACCGAGTCGGCAAGCACGACCGCCATATCCTCACGCTCGCGGCGACTGGTCCAGTACCCGAATTCGACACCACCCATCAGGTAGCGCGCATTGGGGAACGTCGGGACCCACCGGCCGTCGATCAGCATCGTGTTCCAGCCGACGTGATCGACATGGAGATGCGTACAGACGACGGTGTCGATCGTCTCGCGCGCATATCCGGCCGCCGCCAGATCGGCGAGAAAGCTCGTCTGCAATTTGTTCCAACTGGGGATACGCCGGTTTTCCTTGTCGTTGCCGAGACAGGTGTCGACAATGATGCGTCGGCCCGGGGTCTCGACGAGGAGCGCGTGAATGCTCATCTTGAGCCGCCCGTGCTCGTCGGCGAAATCGGGCTGGAGCCATTCGATCGGGAGGATCGCCTCGGGGGTCGCCTGCGGCAGGATGAACCGGCTGCCTCCGGTGGCTTCCAGCTCGACGAGCTTGGTGATCGTAACCTCGCCGATGCGCCATTTCATCATCGCATCCCTCCAATGCGCTGTGCACGGGTCGGAAAATAGACACCATCCCCGGGTCGGGAGTAGCCTCTCGCTTGAAGGCATTTTTTGATGGGAGGGGACAAGATGGCCGGACTCGATACCATCCTGGAAACGACGACCGCGGAACGCCCGGCGACAGGGTTTGTCTTCACTGAAGGCCCGCTGTGGCATCCCGATGGCTATTATTATTTCGCCGATGTCCGCAGCAGCGTGTTCTATCGGCTGCGGTTGGGACAAGCGCCCGAAACCGTGCGCACCGGAACCGGTGAAGGTAACGGCACGACCTTTGATCTGCAAGGAAGGCTCGTCATCTGCGAGGGCGGCAACCGCCGCGTCACCCGATGGTCCGACGAGAGCCACACCGAGGTCGTGATGGACCGCTACGAGGGCAAGCGGATCAACCGGCCCAACGACGTCGTCTGCAAATCGGATGGCAGCATCTGGTTCACCGACCCCGGGCTGCGCGTGCCACTCGCCGACAAGGAGCTTCCGCATTCCGGGGTTTACGCCGTCAAGCCCGACGGGACGAGCCGCCTCGTCGCCGAGTTCGAATACCCGAACGGGCTCGCCTTCTCGCCTGACGAGCGCGTCCTCTACATCGCCAATACGCGCCACGCCCAGTACATCCATGCGATCGAGCTCGACAGCGCGGGCAACATGGTGCGCCGACGCATATTCGCCGACATGTCGTCAGAGGAAACCGATGGGGTCCCCGACGGCATGAAGGTCGATGTCGAGGGCCGGGTCTATTGCACCGGCCCCGGCGGTACCTGGGTCTTCGCGCCAGACGGCAGGCGGCTCGGCATCATTCGCACGCCCGAGATCCCGGCTAATCTGTGCTTCGGCGGCCCCGACCTGAAGACGCTGTTCTTCACTGCCCGCACCTCGGTCTACACGTTGCGGGGAAAACACCCGGCCAGCCGCACCCCTGGTACCGCCTGCGAGCGCGATAAATCCGGCCTGCGCGGCTCGGCCTTTCAACTCGGGTTCTCGCCCGCATTGCGCACCATTTCAGTGACGACGGCGCGGGCGACCTCGCGCAACAGCCGGCTGTCCTCCTCTGAGGTCGGAGCCGCTGGAATGCCCGAGACGACCCTGTCGTGCGCGTAAGTGACGATGGCGCCGCCGTTGCATTGTGCATCGAGCCGCAGATCCTCGCCGTTCTGCACGGCACGGATGCCCGCGCGGATCATGTTGCGGAGCATCGTGACACCGCGGTCGGTCGAGGCGAGATGTTCCAGGCCGTGCCGCGCAACGCCGCCGTGAATGCTCGTTTGCGCGTCGTAATCGCCGGGCACGCGCTGCCGTTCTTCGTAGGACCGGCTCGCGTCCTGCCCGAAACCCGGGCCGCGGCGCGTCTCCTGCCTCTCGGGCGCGCGGTAATAGCCGATCTGCATCGTGTGCGTGTCATCGAGCGGCACCGCCCAGGTCGTCGCCATCGGGCGGTTGATCGTCGTGCGCTTGGCCATCGGGTCGGCGTTGGGCGGGAACTGGTGTATATTGGGCGGAATGAAATCGGCCACCCGGACCCAGACGCGGTCGCCTTGCCGCCGGGTATCGATGTAGACCATGCCGGCCGGGGTCTCCATCCAATCCCACTCGCCGAGCGCGCCGAGATCCTCGGTGAACCCCTGGCTGCCCGGAAGCGTGTGCAGGAAGGCGAGGTGCGCCGGGTCCATGCTGTTTTCCTTCACCTGCAACCAATTGCACTCCCACATCACCGGCGCGCGGGCAATGAGTCGGTAGCCGGGCAGGTCGAAGGTGTCGAGGATCGGAAAATCAGGCTGTTGCTCCGGCGGGCCCATATAGGCAAAGACCAAGCCCTGGTACTCCTGCACCGGGTAGGCGCCGTGGAAGAGCCGATCCTTCAGGGTGCTGTCCGCTCCCTCTCCCGGTGTCTCGAGGATCGTGCCGTCGACGCCGAACAACCAGCCGTGATAGCAGCAGCGGATGCCTCGCTCGGAAATCAGGCCGAACTCGAGCGACGTGCCGCGATGCGGGCAGTGCAGCTCCAACAGGCCCACCGCGCCGCCGCGGTCACGAAAGGCGACGAGATCCTCGCCCAGGATGCGCAGCCGCCGCGGCAGATCGCCCAATTCCTCGGAGAGAATGACCGGCTGCCAGAAGCGCCGCAGGTACTCGCCGCATGGTGTCCCCGGCCCGACACGGGTGAGCTCTTTGTCTGCCGGGGGCCGATCGCGATGGTGGTACGCGCCGTAGGCGGTGTTCAAAAAGGGTGCTCGTGTCAGCATGTTGCCGCTCCTCGCGCCGGATGGGTCTTTTTTTTTACCAGCGGGTCCTAGGCGCGAGCAACGGAACGCTAAAAGCGGAAAGTGCCGGCAATGATCGGCCCCCTCATATGGACATCGAAGCCAAACCTGCCTTCGCTTCCCGTAATATTGAAATTGAGACTGCGATAGCCGAGCTGGATGTTCAGCCATGGTTTGGGGAAGTAGTCAATCGTGCCGAGCACCTGCCAATCGACATGCGCGCCGACCCCGAAACCGCCGAAATCGCCATACGCAGTCAGCCCGAAGCCGTTACCGAGGTCCCGGTAATAGCGCGCGGCGATCAGCGGATCGGTCCAGCCAGCGGAGCGGGAGACGGATACGCCCTGGAGGAGCCCTGGGTTGAGGCCCAGGTCCGACGAGAACCCCCAGGCACGAAATCCAAGGCCGGCATCGGCGTACTGCACCGGGTCCTCGAGCACGCGGTAGAGAGCGATCCCAGAGCCGGCATTCGCCGCCAGCTCGGCGGTTCCGCCCTGAAAAAAGATGTTATGGGTGGTGATGCTGGTGCTCACCGGCAGGTGGAGGTAGCCGGCGAGAAACCCGAGCTGCCCGTAGCGAACTTCTGCCGAACCCATGAACGGAGCCCCGTCGAGGTGTCCGAGGAGATCGATGAAACTGACGTTGGAATTCACTTCGGGCACGAGCGCCAGTGGTGTCTTTGTAGTTGCGTGGATGCTTGCCATCCACAGATAGGGCGTGACAAAGAACTGGTACCCGCTCGGAGTGGTCATGTCCTGCGCTACAGCCGGACGCTCTTCCACACCAACCGCAGCCAAGATTATGACAAGGCGCGCCAGTGCCCAGCGGGTCCGTCCGTTCGCCCCGATAATCGACGAAATGCGCGTGGACATTGATTTCCCCTCATTGTTGCCGGGCGGCGAGCCCCCGCTCGCGCGTGAACGTGCCCATGCCGAGGCTCAGATCCTCATTGCCGCAGCCAAGCCTGGAAGAGTCCTTCTTTGCAGGGCTCTGAAAGCTCGGGGAGGTGCTCCTTCATGCAGGCCTTGATACGGCCCTCGCCGGGCGGGACCTGACTGCAGAAGCGCGCAATATCAGGCTTGCATGCCTGCAAGACCGCCCGCGCGCCGGGCCGCATCTGTGCCATCGCCCCTGAGGTCGAGAGTAATAAGATCGTGCCGATAATCACGTACCTCTTCGTCAACTTGTCCTCCTCCGTCGCTAATGGGGCAACGCGGATTGCGCGAAACTATTATTCCGCTGGGTCGTAATCGCGCAAGAGTTTCAAACTCCGGGACGACCAGCGGACTTGTCGGACAGATCCTTTTCGAGCTTCGCATCGACGTCGGTCTCGTCGTCGGTCTCGTGCTCCGGGTTCTTGACCTCGACCGTTACGGCTCCGGCGGCCCGCTGCTCCTGTTTTTGCAGGGAATCTACAGGCATTAACTCTTCTTTCGACGGCGCCCAACACGCCGAGCGCCGTTGTGGGATCGACAATACGATATGATTATGGCGAAATTACCGATGCTATTGTCAGGCGACTGCCACTGTCGGCATCCCGAGCAAGGCCCCAATCGAGATCGCGAGAACGAGGCGGCTCATCGTCCGACTGCCTTCAGATATGATTCTTCATCCTCGACACGCTGAACGCAGATGGCATGACATGCCCAGTAATCTCCAGGATTTTCCGCCATGCAGAAGGCACATTGCTGTCCCGCGATGTCGGACCTGCCGGCAGCGGTGTCGGGACTAGGCTGGGCGCATGCGACGAGGAGCAAGCCCGCCGCTGCTGCAATGAAAGCTAATCGCCCAGCCCTCCCCCTGAACATTCTTCCACCCTAGCGATCGCCGCGTCAGGTGCCGGGGCCGGCCAGGGTAAGCTCCACGCGCCGATTCTGGGCCCGCCCCTGCGGCGTGTCGTTCGGGGCAATCGGGTCGGCGTCGCCGAGCCCGCGCGTCGAAACCAGGTTCGGTTTGACCCCTTGCGAGATGAGGAAATCGGCGACGGTCTGCGCCCTCTTCAGCGACAGCTCCTGGTTGCTTTCAACCCCTCTTGCGCGCAGTTCGGGGCCGATCGGCACGTTGTCGGTGTAGCCCGTGACGATGATCGTGGTCGTCTGGAACGGCGCCAGGATCGGAGCCATCCGAGCGATCGTCTGCGCCGCGTCAGGAGGCATCTGCCAGCCGCCCGACGGGAACAGCAATTCGCTGTTGACGGCGACTTTGATCGCACCCTGCAGCCGCGTGATGTGCACCTGCTGCGACGCGATTTCGCCCGAGAGACGCTGGTTCAGCTGGTTGTAGTCGTTTTCGAGCGCGTCGTATTGCTGTGCCGGCACGCAGGCCGCGAGCAGTGCCGACAAAAGCACAGAAATGCGCACGAGAGAAATGGGTCGTTGAGGAAACATCTGCTCTTCATCCTTTCTTCCGAGGAACATTGATCTGGATCAGTCTGGGTGATCTGCTGGCGCTTGGTGAACTGTGAGCCAAGTCCAAACGAGGAGGATCGTCAAGGCCGCATGAAGGGCAGCGGCCGGCCATAGTAAGATCCCCACCGGTCCACTGCCGACCCCGAGATAAAGAAGGTAGATCGCGCTAAGCAGGCTAAAGAGGATCAGGGCCCGAGCTGACGACTTTCTCTCTGCTAGGCCCGGCCAGCAGGCCAAGGCCAACGCGAGTAGAGCGATGCCGGCGAGCCGGCCGAGCGCCTGGCCCGCGTCCGACAGCGCGGCGCCGAACAGCAGCCAGCCGAATAGCGGCGGGTAAATGAGCAGGACCAACCCCGTGACCATCTCGACCACCGCGGCCACGGCCACCCATCGCTCGCCGGATTGGCGGTTCACGGATCGCTCGGCGAAAACTACTCCGCCATGCTGTTGTTGCGGCCGGCCTGTTGGAGCTTCTTCACGTCTTCCGGCGTCAGCACCGGCGGCCCTATTACAATAGCCAAACACGCGGCGAGGAAAGTCTTGAGCTCCATCGAACGCTCCTGTTTTCTGAGCCGTAGCTTAATCGCCAAGCCGGGCAGCTGGTATTGATCCAGTTCAACGTGCGCGCCCGTCGGCGTCAGGCGCCGGGGCCCTCGAGCACGATCTCGATGCGGCGGTTTTGCGCGCGGCCTTGCGACGTATCGTTCGAGGCGACCGGGTGCGTGTCGCCAAACCCCTTGGCCGAAACGATGTTGGGGTTTACGCCTTGCGAGGTCAGAAAGGCGGCGACATTGTCGGCCCGGCGCGAGGACAGATCGATGTTGTTCTTGATGCCCGCCTGCTGCAGCGCGGGGCCGACCGGCTTGTTGTCGGTGTAGCCGTAGACAACGATCTTGGCGTTCTGCAGATTTTGCAGCTGCGGGACGTATTGATTGAGCGCTTGCTTGCCGTTGGCGCTGAGCTGATAGCCACCCTCCGGGAACAGAATATCGCCCGCGACGACCCATTTTTGCTCGCGCTGCATCTTGGCAATTTCGGCCTGCTGCGCCGCCGCATGAGCGCGCGCCTGCTCCAGTTCCTGGCTTTGCTGTTCGTATGCGCTCTGCGATACGCAAGCGGCCAGCATCAGCGCAGTAAACGGGACGACACGCGCTGCAGCAGCCAAATTTATAGTCATCGCTTTGTCTCCCGTCGGGTTACGTCGAGCGGAGTGAAGCTCGCCGGGCTTGCGAGCCTAGACCGATGGTCTTTACGGCCGATTATGCAGAATCGGTCAAAATCTGCGGGGCGATCAAGAGAGCTTTCGAAGCCTCCGCAAGGAGGCCGACGGGGTACAGCCGAAAGCAACCCGATACGCCGCGGCAAAACGCCCCAACGGGGGAAGCCGAAGCCACGGCGGAACTCCGCGGCATGGCAACGACGGGCGCGTCTTGTGCGTGTCGCAGACCCACCTGCCGACGCTTTCGCATCGGGCGAGCTTCTGCGCGCAACGAGGGTTAGTTTTGCGAGGTCGGTTCCCGGTTGGTCTGGGCCATGCAAGCCGCAAGGCGCGCCGCGAGCTTTGCCGGGCGTACAGGCTTCTGCAATACGGTGACCCGCTCGCCCGTCGCACCGAAGGGCGCCGCTGCGATATCCCCGACGTGGCCCGTCAACAGGATCGCAGGCAGCGCCGGCTTCCGCCTATGCACTTCGCGGATCAGGTCGAGACCGTTCATGCCGGGCATGGAGAAATCGGTTATCAAGGCGTCCGCCGCCCTCCCTTGATCCAGATAGGCGAGGGCGCGGCCGGCATCCTCCGCTCCTGCCGTCGCGAACCCCGCCTCCGCAAGCGACATTACAACGACCTCACGGACAAGCTCGTCATCTTCGACTACGAGGACATGGCGCCCGCGATCCTGCGCGACCATAGCGGGGCCGGGTGATGCGTCAGTCTCAGGCTGAGTAGTGCCGACCATATTCGTTCGCGGTAGCCACATCGTGACGGTCGTGCCGTAGCCGGGCTCGCTGCGGATCGAGAGCGCGCCACCCGATTGCTCGGCAAAGCCTTGAGCCATCGAGAGGCCGAGCCCGGTGCCTCTATCCCTCGGCTTGGTGGTGAAAAACGGCTCGGTGGCGCGGAGAAGTGTGGCCGCATCCATCCCCGTCCCGGTATCCGCGACCGCTATTCGAACATAACGCCCTGCCCTCAGGCGGGCATCCCCGTGGTCCTGCGTCACCGTCTCGGGCGCTGCGGAAAAGTAAGGCTGCCGCCGTCAGGGATGGCATCGCGCGCATTCGTCGCCAGGCTCAGCAGGACGGTCTCGAGCTGGGTCTTGTCTGCGAGGATCGCGCCAAGCTCCGCCTCCAATTCGACATGAAGCGCAATGTGGGGCCCGAGCGTGTCGTTGAGCAGCTCGCAGACCCCCTTCAGCATTGCGGCCGGATCCACCGGCTCGCTGACGAGCGTGTCACGCCGCGCGAATGCCAGCAGACGGCGGCTGATCGCGCCGCCCCGCTCGACGGCTCTCAGCACAATCCGCGCCAGCCGGCGGATCTCCTCGGGGTCCCTGCAGTGCCGTTCGATCAAATCCGCCTCGCCCCCGATGGTCTGCAAGACATTATTGACATCATGGGCGATGCCGCCCGCGAGCTCGCCGAGAGCGATCATCCGATCGGTATGCGCCGCCTGCGCCTGCACCCGATCGCGCTCAGCAATTTCTTTTTGAACCTGCGCTTCGGCCAGGAAAGGCCAGCACCGGCATGGCACCCCATAAGCCGCCGAACAGCCCGCCGTGGACTATCGCCCTCTGTATCGTTTTGACGGTGACCTGCCGGCGCGATCCTCGGGGCCTGCTGAGCATCCAGTTCCGCCCATAGTAAAGGGCCGCAGCAAAAACCAGGGAGCACCAGATCCATAAGCTGGGGCCAAGCAGCCCCATGCGTCTGAAGGTCAGCAACAGGATCGATGCGTTCAGGCAGCTTGCGCCAATCGTAAGCGGAGTGAGGCGGACGATGGCGGCGATCTGAGCGGTTCGTAAGCGCCCGGCATACTCGGGATCGGCCCTCACAACACCAAGGCAAATGGCGAGTGCCGGTGGCAACCTGTCGCACAAGGCTCGCCAAGTGCCTTCAGCCTTGGTCAGAACCGAGGTGAGCATCTAGCGCATTTTCATGCCGTCAGCGCCGCCATCCAGCTGCGCGCGCCGCTAAATGGGAAAGCAACTTCCCGCACGCTTCAGAAGCGGCTGCCCCGGAATTCGCGCCCGAGAGTATCCCGCTGGATCACGCCGCGCTACGCAAAGTTTGGTTAATTTTTGGCGTGGCCATTTGATTTCTGCGGACTTTGGGCTGCTTCGTTCAAATCGAGAAGCCGCATCACAAGCGGCGCGGGAGGCTTGATCCGACCGCGATAGCGGGTGGCGACAACCCGCGCCCGAGAATGGTCTCGCGGTAAGCGATGAGACTCCTTGGGCCAGGGATATCGGGCTCGGGGCAGGCTGCGCCGGACCGGTGCTGCGGCGCCGCGCATGTGCAACCATACTGAGCGGCGTATTGATCTCAGCCCCGGTCGTATCGCATATGGCTACATCACGCCGTGTCGGGCTATGATTGATCGAGGTCAATCTTGCAATTTTTTCACAACTGCATAGCGCGCGGCGCCGGCATCGAGTGATGTTGTGCGGTAGACTTCAGCAAAGGAGGGGAACTCGTGAAGCTGAGATACCTCATGGTTCTGGGCGGACTGTTTGCCGGCAGTACCGTCGGCCTTATGCCGGTAATGGCCCCCGCAGCGCAGCCCGCCAAAGAGGCGAAACCGGCGATCGGCGATGACGCAAGTGCAGCCCTTCTGCGCATGGGGCAGAGCTTGCGTGCGGATCAGTTCTCGTTTCAGGCGAAGACGATCCGGGTTTACGCGGACCCGAACGGGGAGCCGCTTCACATCTTTCATACGGTAAGGGTCACCGTGCACCGGCCGAACCGGCTGCTGGCCGAGGTGAGCGGAGACGACGGCTCGACCAAGCTCGCCTTCGATGGCAAGACCGCGATCGTCTATTCGGCCGCGCACAACAAATACGCGAGCATACCGGTGCCGGAGGGCACGATCGAAGCCATGATGAAGGAGGCGATCGGCCGCCTCGGCGTCGATTTCCCGCTCGCCGATTTTCTCAGCGAGGCGCCGAACAAGGCGTTTCTAACGGGGGTGACCTCGGGCCGCGTTGTCAACACCGTGACGATCGACGGCGCGCCCTATGATCACCTGTTCTTTTCGCAGCCACCCGGCATCGAGCTCGAACTGTGGCTGGCGAAAAACGAGCCGGCAGTGCCGCGGTGGCTGATTGTCACCTACCGATCGCTGCCGGGCCAGCCCAACTTCATCGCCGAGTTCTCCGATTGGAACTTCAACATTCATCCCGCCGATGCAGATTTCGCCTTTCAGCCTCCGGCTGGCGCGGAACAGGTGGCGTTGAAGCCGGCCGCCGCGCCGGCTCCGGCCAGCAAGAAAGCAGGCAAGTGATGAAACGGATGACGATCGTCGCTCTCGGTGCGCTGTTGGCGGCATCGGCAGCGCCCAAGGCCTTTGGGTGGGGGAGTTACCACGGCGCCTATGGCGGCGCCGCCTATCGCGGTCCGATGGGCGCGACGGCGGTTCGCGGCCCCTATGGTGGCGGTGCGTATCACGGTCCGGCGGGTACTACTGCGGTTCGCGGCCCTTATGGCGGCGCGGCGGCTCGTGGACCGTATGGCGGCACCGCCTATCGCCCTCCCGGCGGCGGCACCTATTACGGTGGCACTGCTTACCACGGTGGCTATTACGGTGGCACCGTCTATCACGGGACGACGGTCGTGACCCCGGGTTATACAGGGTATGGCGCCGGCGCGGCGGTGGCGGGTGCGGCGGTCGGCGCCGTAGCAACGTCAGCGGCCACTTCGGCGGCCTATGCGGCGGCGAGCTCGAACTATTATCCGCCGCCCTACTACAATCCCTACGCGTGGTAGCGGCCGCGCGCGGTCAAATCAGACGCCGCTGACCTCGACCGCCGTATCGTTGAAGCAAGCTCCTTCGGCGAGATCTGCCTTGAGATCAGCGGACACCAACGCCGAGATCGTCTGACCGGTGCGGCTCGTCGCGAGCCAGGCGCCCTTTTCGCTGGCCACGACCCCCGGCGCCACCGCATCGCTGACCACCAGCGGCAGGATAACCTCGCCGCGCTCGTTCCACACCCTGACCTCGCGGCCGTGCGTGAGGCTTCGCCGCGCCGCGTCTCCGGGGTTCATCAGCAGCGGCGGCGACTGCCGTGACGCGGCGAGGTCGCCGAAAGTCGAGGAGATGCGTTTGTCGGAAGCCGGCGAAATCAGCATCAATGGATAAGAGAGCTCCCGCTCCCGCCAGTCCGGCAGCAATGCCGTGGCCCCCCAGCGCTCGGCCAAGGTCTCGGATCTGAGCTCGACCTTTCCCGACGGCGTTCCCGGATGGATATTGTCGAAGAGGACCATCGGCTTGCCGTCCGGCCCCTTCATCGGCAGCGCCTGCCGGGTCGGGATCCGGCTCGGCAGGACGTCCGCCAGCCGCGGATCAGCGGCATCAACGGCATCGTCGATCAACTCCTCATCGCTGGCCCTGAAACACGGCTCGTCAAACCCAAAGCGCGCGGCGAGCCGGCGAAAGATCTCGGTATTCGGCAGCGATTCCCCGACGGGCGGGATCACCGCCTCAGCCCGCTGCAGCCAATGATGGCCGTAGGACGGGTAAAGATCGGCGTATTCGAAATGCGTTGCCGCCGGCAGCACGACGTCGCAATGGGTCATGCTTTCCGTCATCGTCAGCTCAATGCCGACCGCGAAGACCTCGGACCGCGCGAGCCCGCGGCGCATCCGGTTCTGGTCGGGATGCACGACGAGCGGATTGTGATTGTAAATGAACAGCGCGCGCAGCGGCGGGTCGATGTCGTCCTCGGTCAAGTGCCGGCCGATGTCGTTGATCGTCAATGTGCGGGTGCCCGCCGGGATCAGATCCGGCCGCTGCAGCCTGGCCGGAGTTTTCGGAAAGGCGTTGCTCGCCGCGAGCACGATGCCGCTGCCTCGGCCGAGCTTGCCGAGCAGCGCCGGCAGCGCGATCGCCGCCCTGATGCCGCTGCCGCCGTTGCGGCCGCGTTCGAGCCCGTTGCCCGGCGCCAGCACGACCGGTTCGGCCTCGGCGAGCCAACGCGCGAAAGTGAGGATCCGGACTTCCTCCAGACCGCACGCGGCGGCTGCCCGCGCGGCTGGCCACTCTCGGGCCCGCGCCATGAACTCGTCGAACCCGAGCACATTGGCGGCGATGAAGGCTGTGTCGAGCGCTCCCGCCCGCTCGAGCTCAGTGGCCAGAGCCCAGGCAAGGAGAACATCGGTGCCGGGCCGCAATTGCAGATAAAGGTCCGCCTGCTCGGCGATCTTGGTGCGCAGCGGGTCGACGACGACGAGCCGCCCACCCGCCCGCTTGGCCTTGCGGACGCCTCTGACAAGATGAAGATTGGAGACCGTCGCATTGTTGCCCCAGACGATGTTGAGTTTGGCCCGCTCGGCAAATTCGGGTGGACAGCCGGGCACGGCACCATAGGTGCCGGCCCAGGCCTCGCTGCGCACACCACCGCACAGCGCGCGGCGGTAGAGCTGCGTGGCGCCCAATCGGTTGAAGAAGCGCGACGACATGCTGTCGCCGGCGAGAAAGCCGTGCGGGCCGGCATAGTTGAGCGGCATTACCGCCTGCGGTCCCCACCGCGCGATGATTTCGCTGACGCGCTCATAGATTTCGTCGAGCGCCGCTTCCCACGAGATCCGAGTGAACTCTCCCGAGCCCTTGGGACCGACGCGACGCAATGGCTGCAAGAGGCGGCCCGGTCCGTGCACGAAATCGGCGCTGTCGCGGGCGACCTTGTTGCAGATGACGCCGGCGGTATAGGGCAGCGCACGAGAGCCGCGCACCTTAACGATATGGCCCCCGTCAACGTCGACGCTGAGGCTGCAGGTGTCGGGACAATCGAAGGTGCAGATGCTCGCCCGGTCCTCAATCGCCATGCTCAGCTCCTCCGCGGTCGTCGCCAACCGACACTACCTCGCGATCGTCCCGCTCGGTAGAGGCAGTTTTCCATTTTTTAGGCCGAGGCGGTTCAGAACGGTGGATCGCGGAGAAGAGTGGATCGTTGACATTGTAGATTCATTCTCGGCCGGGCACTTATTCTCGAAATTAGAGACATATTCTCGTTCAATAAGCTCCTTGTAATTCGACAATATCGAAGCACAACCGGGTCAAATTGGAACAGAAAAGCATCGACGAAACCCCCAAAGCGTGTTTTGGTGTCGCTCGAAATCATCGCTGGTTGTACGCGGTTTTACCGCGAAAATTGAAGGAATTGGGGAATGGCATCTGTTCCAGGCGGGCAATATTCGTTCTTTGCAGAGGGTAAGCCGGTCAATGTCGTACTGACGCCGGACGGCCAGGGCTTGCCCTCGCCGATGACGGGCGCTTTCAACCTCGAGGTGGTGACCTCGCCGCAAGGTACCTCGTATCCTCTGCCGAACGGTTATCAAGGGGTTGCGCTGCTCTCCAATCAGGGGCACACGCTCGACCTGCTGACCGGGAATTACGGCGTCTTCGTCACCGGCAATGGGCCCGACACGATCCAGGCCGGCGCCGGCAACGATACGATATTCGGCGGCAGCGGGCCCGAAACAATCATGGGCGGCACTGGCCACGATTTGATTTTTGGCGGCCGCGGCCCCGACACGATCACCGGCGGCAGCGGACCGGACACGATCTTTGGCGGGCATGGCCACGACGTGATCACCGGCGGCAATGGCGCCGATGTGATCTTCGGCGGCCAAGGACCCGACACGATCACCGGCGGCGGCGGTCCGACGACGATCTACGGCGGGCACGGCGCCGACGTGATCACCGGCGGCAGTGGCCCCACGATCATCTATGCCGGCGACGGTCCCGATACGATCACTGCCGGCAGTGGTCCAACGACAATTTATGGCGGGCATGGCCACGACGTGATCACCGGCGGCAGCGGCCACGACGTGATCTATGGCGGCGGTCACGACACGATTACTCCCGGCACTGGCCCGACGACGATCTATGGCGCGCACGGCGACGACGGGTCTGGAGGTCACTGGTCTTTCGGCCAAGGCGGCGGTCACGGCATCGGTGGCGACACGATTGACGGCGGCGGCAGTACCGATCCAGGCCATGGCCACGGGCAGAGCGGCCATGACACGATGGTCGGCTTCGGCGATGTCGGTCATGACGCGATCTCCTCTGGTGGCCAGAATCCTCAGAATGTCGATCACGTCCTGGCGACGGCTCAGGCGCACGACGGCAACACTGTGATCACGATGCCCAACGGCACGACAATGACCCTGGTAGGCACTACCAATATCGACCACATCTTCCCCCACTAAGCCGCGGCCGGCGCCGCCTCGCGCGGCGCCGACGGAGCCGCTGCGATGATCCGCTCGGTCGATCTGCTCTACGCGAGCTCAGGGTTTTGCGTAAGCCTTCTCGTCGGCATGACCG
>Ga0318542_10000092_pt1 | contig 16481 bp, 14 predicted proteins | sample GRESIP168b4f23_FD_202530 | JGI IMG/M metagenome (GOLD analysis project Ga0318542, IMG submission 202530) | Tropical soil microbial communities from Luquillo Experimental Forest, Puerto Rico - GRE.SIPMG.168b4f23 | ecosystem: Environmental > Terrestrial > Soil > Tropical forest > Bulk soil...
GCGGCGCGCAACGTGGCGCGCAACACCCGGCGCAGCGCGCTGACGCTGGGCGGGGTCGCCGTCGGCTTCGCGGCGATCGCCATGGCCGGCGGGTTCGTGGCGCAGTCGTTCCAGGCGCTGCGCGAGGGAACGATCCGCGGGGGGACGGGCCATCTGCAGATCGCGGATGCCGCAGCGTTCGACGGGGGCCCGGACGCGTCCCGCGATCACCCCGTCGTCCAGGCGGCACGCGTCGAGGCGCTCGTCGCGGCGGATCCCGAGGTTGCCGTCGTCCTCCCGCGCATCGAGTTCGTCGCGCTCGTCTCGAGCGGCTCCCGCTCCTTCCCGTGCGTCGGCACCGGCGTCGATCCCGCCGGCGAGGCGCGCGCGATGGACGCAGCGTCCTCCGTCGTGCGCGGGCGATGGCTCGCCGATGGCGGAGAGCGGGGCGTCGTCCTGGGCGCGGGGCTCGCGAAGGCGCTCGGCGTTTCGCCGGGAGACGTGGTCGGGATGCTCTCCGGTACCCCCGAGCGGGGCCTCCATTCCGTCCGCGCGGTGGTGGCCGGGATCGCGGCGTTGCCGTTTCAGGAGCTCGACGACCGCGCCGTCTTCACGACCGTCGATCTGGCCGGGGAGCTCCTCGCGGCCCCCGGGGAAGTCTCGAAGCTCGCGGTCGTGCTCAAGGACCGGGCCGATCCCGCCGTCGTGCTGGAGCGGCTGCTCGGCACTCTGCGCGCCGCCGGGCTCCCGCTCGCCGGGCGCACGTGGAGGGAACTCGCCCATTTCTACCGCCAGGTACGCCTGCTTTACATCGGAATCTTCGGATTCATGGGGGCGGTGATCGTCGTCGTCGTCCTGCTCGCAGCGGCCAACACCATGATGATGGCGGCCTCGGAGCGGACCCGCGAGGTCGGGACGCTGCGCGCGCTCGGAACGCGGGCGTCGCGCGTGCGGAACCTCCTCATCGCCGAGGGGCTCCTCCTCGGAATCGCGGGTTCGGTGGCCGGGGCCGCGCTCTCGCTCCTCCTGCGTCTCGTGCTCAACCACGCGGGGATCGTGCTCCCGCCGCCGCCCGGGGTCGCGCGGCCGGTCCCCCTTCACATCCAGCTCTTTCCGCTGGCCTACGCGGTGGGGGCGTGCGTGATGACTGCGACGCTTGCGGCTGCGGCTTACGTCCCCGCCCGACGCGCGGCACGTCGGCCGATCGTCGAGGCGCTAGCGCACGTCTAAACGGACGGGAACGGTCGTTTGGACGACGTCTTTTTCTCGGCTTTGCGCATATTCCGGTCTTAACACGTTCCGAGCGCGCGGCGTGTGCCGCGCCTGTGCCGGTCGGTCGTCCGGAGTGTAAGAGCCTGGCTCCGCGGACCTCGTACATCGCTCCACCGCGGCGGGGCGCTCAGGCCGGCGTGCGACGTCCTCATCGGAGCGATGGGGAGGACAGCATGCGAATGTCCGCTGCAATGCTCTTCGTATCGACGGGCCTGATTCTCACGGTCGGCGCGGCGCGGGCCGGATTGCCGATCGCCCCGCCCGAGCGAGGAAACCCGCCGCTCGGGACGACGGTCGAGCCGTCGATCATCAGAGTCGCAGACGACGGCACGCGATTGCCCTGGCCGCCGGCGCTCCGCGACGCCGACCACGACGGGTTCGACGCGGAAGTCGACTGCAACGACGACGACCCCGCGGTCCACCCGGGGGCCGTCGAGCTGCTCGACGGGATCGACAACGACTGCAACGGGGTCGTCGACGACGGGTTCGACACCACGGTCGACTACCCCCAGGCTGGCCCCATCGTCGCCCTGTGGCCCGACGTGCACGGCCTCCCGCAACCGCGGCTGCGCGGCGCCGTCTCGCTCGGAGCCCGGCCGCGGCTGCTGTGGACGGGCGTCAGCTTCGCCGCGGTCTGGAGCGACAGCGCCGACCGGATCCGCGTCGGCCGCATCCAGCCCGACGGAACGCCGGTCGACGACCCACCTCTCCGGATCACGGCTTCGGCACGCCTCCCCGATGCGGCGTGGACGGGACGGCATCTCGCCGTCGTGTTCGAGGATCTTCGCAGCGGGCCTCCCGCGGTTCGGCTCGTCATCCTCGACGCCGACTCGTCGATCGTGAGCGACGTCATCGTCGCCGCCTCCGGGAGCGAGCCGAGAATCGCCTGGGGGCAAGATCGTTTCGGAATCGTCTGGAAGGTCCCGTATTGCGCCGGGAATTGCCTGCGATTCCAACGCTTCGGGACCGATGGGCTTTCACTCGGCGCCGAGGAGATCCTTCCGAACAGCGGCAAGAACGCCGCGATCGCCTGGAAGAGCGCAGCGATCGAGACCGTCGATGGCACCTACCGCGTCCACGAGGGAGCATTCGGCATCGCCTACGACGCCCTGTACGGCGTGGCGGCGAGCGGCACCGTCATCCTCACCGAGAGGCCGCGCGAGGAGGAGTGGGCGAGCCCGCCCGCGTGGACGGTCGTGAACCAGCACGCCGATCCGTACACGCCTCTCGGCGGGATGCCGTCCGTGGCGGCGAACGGCGACGGCTTCGCGGTCGCCTGGCACGTCCTCGAACAGTCGGGCGATCGCGCCTGCACGCGGGTCTTCTCGTCGGGCACGCTGGACCCCGTGCAAGAGTTCGCCCCGGACGCCGATGCGGGGCGATACGGGCGGCTGGCCTGGACCGGATCCGAGTTCGTGGTGGTGAACGACAACATCGTCGGAGCCGCGCCGCCCGGCTACGACGTGCATCTGCGACGGTTGGATCCGAGCGGGAACTCGCATCTGGGGGCGGTGTGGGGACCGTGGTCGGAGCTGCACCTCGGCCAGCTCTCCGGAAACGACATGACGGTGCATCCGGACGTCGCGTGGAACGGTAAGGTCGCCGGCGTGATCTGGATCGGCGAGGTCGCCACGATGCCCGGGTACGGCCTCCTCTACTTCACGGCCGTCACCCACAAGTAAGTCCGCGCGCCGAGCACGCTCCGGAGGATCGACCGGAGCGAGCGCGAGCGATACCGCGCGGTGATGCGGCGAAGGGCCAGGGGCGGGGTGCCGGCCGTGTTGACCCCGAACTCCGTCGTGCAGGCGGTGCGATACCCCGCCTCCCGGACCATCTCCGCCAGCGCCGGATTCCACGCGCCGTACGGGTAGCAGAAGTGCGCGACCGGAACGCCGAAGAGGTCCTCGAGCCGCTTCTTGCTCGCGCCGATCTCCTCGCGGGCGCGGGCGGGGGGCACGCGCGTCAGATCCGGATGCGTCATCGAGTGCGCGCCCACCGAATGCCCGGCGGCGAGCCACGTCCGGACCTGGGAGACGTTCATGAGCGGCTCCGGCGCCTCGCCGCGATCCGCGTCCCAGGCGTTGGTCTTCCCCAAAAGCCCCGCGACGAGGAACTGGACGGCGCGGAACTCGTACCTCTCGAGCGGCCCGAGGCCGTGCTCGAGCACGTTCGCGCACCCGTCGTCGAATGTCACCACCACGCTCCGCCCGGCACCGCCGAGAGCGCCGGGCACCGCGTCGAGGCTGCCCGAGGCGAAGCCGGCGCGGCGCAACTCCTCGAGCTGGCGGTCGAGCAGCGCCGCCGAGACGTAGAGGCCTTTCCGGCGGACACGAGGCGGCCGCGGACCGAGCTTGTGGTAGGTGAGGATCGGCGTGCCCATGGAGAACAGCGATCGGAACTCCGCGAGGCGCGTGTAGTAGGCCGGCAGGGCGCCCTGGCTCATGCCCGCCTAGAGCCGCCCGACGCAGATCCGGCGGTAGAGGGCGAGCACCTGACCGGCCGACTCCGCGCGCGTGAACCGCGCAAGCACGTGCGCCCGCCCGGCCTCGCCGAGCGCGCGCCGCGCCTGCGGGTCGCGGGCCATGCCCTCCATGGCGCGGGCGAGGGCGGAGACGTCCTCCGGCGGCACCAGCACGCCGTGCCGGCCCTCCTCGAACGCCTCGGGGATGCCGTCGAGCCGCGACGCGATCACCGGCTTCCCGTTGGCGAGCGCCTCCCAGAGCACGACTCCGAGCGCCTCGGTGCCGAGCGCGGGGTGGACGACCACGTCGAGCGCGTTCATCACCCCAGCGACGTCGTCCGTGAAAGGGACCATCGTCGCGATCCCGTCGAGCGACGACGCGCGGATCCTCGCGCGCAGGTCGGCTTCCATGGAGCCGCTCCCGACGATCGCGAAGCGCGTTTCCGGCACGGCGGCGTGGACCTGACGCGCCGCCTCGAGAAACTCCATCTGTCCCTTGCCGCGTGGATGGTTGAACGCTCCGACCACGCCGAAGACGATGCTCCGATCGCTCCAACCGAATCCGGACCGCAGCGTGCGCCGCACGTCGGCCGGAACCGGGGCGAACCGGCCGGTCTCGATGCCGCCGTAGACGAGGTGGAGCCGCCTGGTCGGACCGCTCAGGTCGCGGCGGAGAACCTCCTCGACCGCGCGCGAGACGGCGATGACCTCCGCCGTGCGCAGCAGGAGCCAACGGCTCAAGGCCCGCGGCCGCTTCATGAGATGCCGCGTGACGACCGCGCGCGTCCCCCGCCCGGAGGTCCGCGCCGCGAAGACCGCGGGCCAGTAGTCGCGCCCCTGGTGCGCGTGCACGACGTCCGCGTCGAGCGAGCGGACGAGGGTGGCGAGCGCGCGCGCCACGCCCAAGGGCCGGCTCGCCCGGCCCGGAAGCGACACGACGCGCACGCCGTCGATCCCGCGCGCGAGCGGCTCCCAGCGGCTCCCCTCGGGGACGACCAGCGTGACCTCCTGTCCGAGCGCCGCGAGTCCGGCGCACAGCTCGAGGGTCTGGTTGTCGGCGCCGCCGCCGCTCAGGAGGGAGTTCACCTGGAGGATGCGCAGGGGACGCACCGCGAGGGCGCCGGGTCCGCTCGCCTGCACGTATGCCGGGACCGACGTTCGGTCGACGACCATGCCTCGTCCCATGGAAGGACGCGAGACTAGCACGGATCGTCGAGGCGATCGCCCGCCGGGCCATCGGCACCGAATCGGTCCGGAACCGCTCCGGCGGGGGCGCTAACGTGAAAGTCCAAGACATCCGCCGGGGCCCAACTCCGGGGCCGGCGCGTAGAAAACGCCGACCTTGGCGCGACTCCGAAGAGGAGGCGGCATCATGAGACACGGGCTCGCTACGGGCGCCGTCCTCGCCGCGGCGTGCGCGAGCTTGGTGCTCGCGCAGGACGCGCCCAAGAAACCAACCTACGATGTGAAGTCCGAGGTTTGCCTCAAGGGGAAGGTGGCGGACGTCCGCGCGATCCCCGACTGGATGGGGCACGAGGGCGTGAACGTAACGCTCGAGACGCAGCCCACGCAGCTCGTTCACGTCGACGTCGCGCCGTCGTCGTTCCTCAAGGCGATGGACTTTCCGATCGCCCCCGGCGACGACCTCGAAGTGACCGGGACCTACGGCCGGTACGACGGGACGACCGTGTTCCTGGCGCGTCAGCTCAAGAAGCAGCGCGTCACGATCTCCGTCCGCGACCCCGCGGGCGCCCCGGTCTGGTGAGCAGAGCCGCTCACGGGCAGGAGGCGATCAGGCGCGGCGTGCCGTCGGGGCCCGCGCCGTAGGACCCCTCGCCGCAGCCGTTCTGCGCGCGGACGAGGTAGTAGTACCCGTCGTCCGCGAGGGGACCGCGCGTGTCGACGTAGCTCGCGTCCGGCCCCGCGCTGAGAAGGCAGCTTGCCGTCGCGGTTCCGTTGATCGAAAGGTCAGACAGGGTCGACGAGGCGACGTCGTACGCGGCGCCTCCCGGCACGGGCGTCCAGGCCACCGTCGCGGACGCGTGGCCGTCCACGGTCACCCCGCCTACCTCCGCCGGAAGGACGGGAAGGCCCGGGACGCAGATCCCAGCCGAGCAGGCATCCCCACCCGTGCAGGAGTTTCCGTCGTCGCACAGCGTGCCGTCGGCCATCGCCGGGTTCGAGCAGAGCCCGCTCGCGGGCTCGCAGGTGCCCGCGGCGTGGCAGGGGTCGGCGGCCGTGCAGGCCACGGGATTCGACCCGACGCAGGCGCCCGAGAGGCACTGATCGGTCTGCGTGCACAGGTTTCCGTCGTCGCAGGGCGTGCCGTCCGGGTTCGCGGGGTCGGAGCATGCGACGCGCGAGACCACGAGCACGGACGGCGGATACTGGATCTCCGAGACCGGGCCTGGGCCGAGCACGCGTGAGGGGGCCGCATCGCCGGCCACGCCGCGGGCATGGACGGTCACGGTCTCGCCGCACGGGCCGTTTCCGAAGTCGGAGTTCGCCGCCACGATCTCGTCGTTGGCGACGTCGAGGACGAGGCCGCACGGGTTGCACAGGTGCGTGCTCGGGCCGTCGATCGTCCGGATCGGGGCGACGTCGCCCGCGCTCGCGCGCGCGAACACGAGGATGTTCCCGGGGAGCACGGACATGTAGGCGCTGTTGGCCACGATGATCTCGTCGTGGTTGAGATCGAGCGCGACACCCAGCGGCATGTTGAATCCGGTGCTGGCCCCCTGGATCGTTCGCAGCGGTGCGGCGTCCCCCGTGGCCGTCCGCGCGAAGAACGAGATCGAGCCCCCGAACGGGACCTTGTAGCTCGCGACGATCAGCTCGTCGTGGATCTGGTCGACGGCGAGCCCGATCGGACCCTCGATGCCGGTCGTCGGTCCGGACAGGCTCCGGATCGGGGAAACGTTCCCGCTGGCCGAAAGCGGGTAGACGGTCACGGAAGAGCCGGAGTCGAGATCGTTCGAGACGTAAAGTTCCTGGTGGACCATGTCGACGTAGAGCCCGGCCGGCTTCGTCAGTCCGGTCGCCGGACCGGAGATCGACCGCTTGGGCGCATCGTTGAACGGATAGCTCGCGGAGAGGTCGTAGACCATCACCGCGGGAACGTGGGCCGGATCGGGTGGGTTCGCGTACCGGTTGTTCGTGACGAACAGCTCGTGGTGCGCGATGTCCATCCCCATCGTGTGCGGCCGGTCGAGGCCGGTCTGGATCGTCCGGAGCGGTGCCGTGTCACCGGTGGCCGTCCGCGAGTAAACGTTGATGGTGGCCGTCGTGTAGTTCGAAACGTAGACCTCGTCCGCCGCCCGGGCCCCCGCGGCGGTCGCGAGCGTGACTGCGAGCACGACGGCAGCGCGGCCGAGGACGGACCTTCCCCGGAGCAGACAACGGTTCCCCATGGCTCCACCTCTCAAAAACCAACGGGAAACCTAGGTTCCGGCCCAGGTTGGGTCAAATCGGGGGTCGTTTCCCTCGGCGCCGTCCGAACCCGAGCAGTGCCAAGAGCCCAATCGCCGCGGCGGCGACCACGACGTCGCCGCTCCGCGCGTACGGCGTCGGCGCGGTCGTCGAGGGACTCAGGTCCACCTGCAGCGTCCGGACCTCGAACAGTCCGGTCGACGGACCCATCGTCCCGCGGCGGTCGGTCACGGACGACACCCCGCTGTTCGCGGCGCGAACCACGGGGAGGTCCGCCTCCCGCGCCCGGGTCGCGATCATGCGCGCGTGCCACCTCGCGAACACCGTGTGTCCCCACCAGGCATCGTTGGTCATGACGACGAGGGCGTTGGCCCCGGCATTCCGGTAGCGCCTCACGAGGCGCGGGTAGAGGCCCTCGTAGCAGATGAGCACCCCCAGCCTCGCGGGTCCGACCTCGAAGATCGTCGGCCGGTCGCCCGGGACGAAGTTTCCGATCAGGGTCAGGGCCGAGCGCTTGCCTCCCGGCTCGCGGCGGGCCGTCGCGGGATCCCAGCCGATCAGGCGCGCGAAGGGGATCCCTTCGACGAACGGGAGGAGCTGCTGCTTTCCGTACCAGTCTCCCGCGGTGCCGTCGGGGCGCGCGAGCGCCGCGGCGTTGTACAGGGCCGTGACCTGCCCGCTGGTGAAGCGCGCGAGCTCGCACCCGTAGAGGATCGGCACGCCCACCTCACGCGCGAGCGCTTCCATCTCCGGATCGGAGAACGGCTTCTCGTCTTTCCATATGAGCGGTCCGGGCCGGGACGATTCCGGCCAGACCACCAGGTCGGCGCCCCGGGCCGCCTCCCGGGTCAGCGGCTTCAGGATGTCCCACATCTCGGGCCAGCGCGTGCGGTCGAGCTTCTGCTGGATGGTCACCGAGGGCTGCACGATGCCGATGCGCAAGGGTTTCAGCGCGGGCCGATCCGTCCGCCTCGCGACGAGATCGGTCGCGGGCGGAGCGAGCCAGAGCGCACAGGCGAGGGTCGCGAGCACCGCCGCCTTTCTCCGGTCGCTCCGGCGCTCGATGGCCCGATCGATCAGTATCGCCACCGCAATCGTCACGAGAGTCAGCGCGTGGGGTCCGGCGACCGGCGACCAGGCGAGCCACGACGGGTCGGTTCCGAAGGCATGCGAGAGGAGATCCGAGGGCACGGACAGATCGCCGACCGTTCTCGTCCACTCGAGGACCGTGTAGAGCAGCGCGAAGGGGATCGCGCGATCGATGCCGGTGCGCCTCTCGATCGCATACGCCCCCCAAGACTCCATCGCTGCGAACGGGAGGACGTACGAGATGTCCAGCAGGTAGATGAGGATCGCGAGCGGGGAGTACGTGACGAGCGTCACGATGTAGTGCCCCCCGACGGCATGCCGGAACGCGCCGCAGACCAGGCCGAACAGGAGCGCGTCGCGGGACGACGCGACCAGGCGCAGCCCTCGCAGGGCGATCAGGAAAGCGAGCGGCAGGAGCGGTGCCAAGCCGAACGGCAGCCAGCAGAAGCCGGCGAACGCGCCGCCGACAGCGGCGTACGCGACCATTCGAGTCCGTACGGTCATCGCGAGCCCCGCCCCCCCGAAAAACGAAACGGTAGGATAAGCCGGAATCGGAGAGGGTCACGTGCGGGAGGCGATCTCGGCAGCCGCGGTCACCGGCGCCGCGAGAGGGATCGGACGCGCGCTCGCGCTGCGTCTGGCCGCGGGCGGCGCGCGCGTCGCCGTCTGCGACGTCGACGCCGGCGGGATCGACGAGACCGCGCGCCTCGCGGCGGCGGCCGGGGGGCGCGTGGTCGCCGCGCGGGTCGACGTCACGGACGGAGCGGCCGTCCGGGGGTGGGCCGACCGCGTGGTCGCGGAACTCGGCGCCGTCGACCTGGTGGTCAACAACGCGGGGGTCGTCGTGACCGGAGCGATCGAGAGCGTGTCGGACGAGGATCTCGACTGGCTCCTGCGGGTCAATTTCTGGGGGGTCGTCCACGGGACCAAGGCGTTCCTCCCGCACCTGAAGCGTCAGGGCCGGGGGTGCATCGTCAACGTCTCCAGCGCGTTCGGGCTGGTCGCGATCCCGACGCAGGGACCGTACTGCGTCTCCAAGTTCGCGGTGCGCGCGTACACCGACGCACTCGCCCAGGAGCTCGAGATCGAGGGGAGCCCGGTCCGCGCGGTGTGCGCCTACCCCGGCGGCGTGCGGACGGACCTGGTGCGCGCCGGAAGGAGATCGGGGCCGGATGCGCTCGGCCTGCCGCACGACGAGGTCGTGAAGGGATTCGACCGGCTCGCCCGCGCCTCGCCCGATGCGGCCGCCGCCGAGATTCTCGAAGGCGTGCGGCGCGGGAGCAGGCGCATCGTCTCCGGTGCGGACGCACGCTGGGCCGATCGGCTCGGCCGACTATTTCCATCTCTTTTCCGGTGGATCGTCGTGCGCCGGGCACGGCAGGCACGGCGTACGTTCTCGGCTTTCCGCTCGTAGGGAGGCCGCGGATGATCGACACGAGGCAGCTGTACCGTCTTCCCTGGACGCGGGAGCGGAATCCGAACGGCTGGATCGAGCCGACGACCTACTGCCAGCTGAAGTGCCCGTTCTGCTACCGGGGCGTGGACCTCGACGGCCACCACCCGGTCCACATGGACGTGCGGCAGGTCAAGGCGGAGATCGACGAGCTGATCCGTCTGCGCGACGTCGGGACGATCAGCATCGCCGGAGGCGAGCCGCTCCTCTACCCGCATCTCGGCGAGACGATCGATCACGTGCGGTCGAAGGGACGCGAGGTCATGATCCTCACCAACGGGCTGCGGCTCGACGAGGCACGGCTGCGGAGCCTGAAGGAACGGGAAGTCGCTCGGATCGTCATCCACATCGACAAGCACCAGCTCCGCAAGGGGATCGATACCGAGGAGCGTGCGAACGCGCTCCGGCAGACGTTCTGCGACCTCTTCCGCAAGGTCGGGGGGGTTTCCCTGGGATTCATCCAGCCGCTCGGACCGGACGACCTCGCCGATCTCGACGAGCAGATTCGCTTCTACAAGCGCAACGCGGACGTCATCGATCTCGTGACGTTCAACCGCCTCCAGCCCGTCGACGCCGACCGATTGCCGCCCGACAAGCTCCTGACGTCGAGCCAGCTGTTCGCGCGCGTCGCGCAGCTCTACGGGCTCGAGTACGCGGCCTTCCTCCCGAAGACCCACTCCGACGAGATCTCCTGGCTGTTCGGCCAGGCGATCTTCGACCGGGGCGAGATGATCGGCTCCCTGGACGCGGATGCGTTCCGCTTCTTCCAGGAGGATCACCGCCGCCGGACCGGACGGTACCTGCACTGCACCCGCGAGAGCCATCTCCGGACGGGCCTGCTCGGCTACGCTCCGTTCAACCGGTCGCTGCGCAGGATCCTCTGGAGGGTGCTCGCCTCCTGGGGTCGAGCCCGGATCCAGACACAGCTCATCCTCATCATCAACACACCCAAGAAGCTCGCCGACGGCGTGTACGACATGTGCCGGGGGTGCCCCGACGCCATGCTCTACCGCGGGCAGCTGGTGCCCTCCTGCATGCTCGAGCTGGTGAAGGCGGGGGAGCCGCTCCTCGCGGGATAGACTCGCCCCGCCATGAAGGTGGTGCTGGTCACGGGGGCGTCCTCCGGCATCGGCCGCGCGGTCGCGGAGCATCTCGCCGCCGCGGGCCACACCGTGTTCGGCACCAGCCGGGATCCTGGCCGCGCCGGCCCGCCGCCTCCCGGGGTCCGCCTGCTCGCTCTCGACGTGACGAGCGATTCCTCGGCGCAGGAGGTCGTATGGCGGGTGCTCGCCGATGCGGGCCGTCTGGACGTGCTCGTCAACAATGCCGGGTACACGCTCGCGGGGGCTCTCGAGGAGGCGACTCTCGATCAGGCGCATGCCCTCTTCGAGACCGACTTCTTCGGCGCCGTCCGGATGACGGCCCAAGTGCTGCCCGACATGCGGCGGAGGCGGGCCGGGCAGATCGTCAACGTCAGCTCCGGGCTGGCGCAAGCCCGCGCCCCGTTCACGGGGTTCTACGCGTCGGCCAAGAGCGCGCTCGAAGCCTACTCGGAGGCGTTGTGGCACGAGGTGCGACCCTTCGGCGTCCGCGTGTCGGTGGTCGCCCCCGGTTACGTGGCCACGCGGATCGAGGCCGCGGCCGTGCAGGCCTCGGAGCGGATCGAGGACTACGCGCCGGCCCGCGGACGCGTGCTCGCGGCGATCCACCGCCGGCTCGAGCGGGGGATGGACCCCCGCGTCGTCGCGCGCCGGATCGGGGACCTGCTGGAGTGCGAGGTTCCCCCTCTCTACGTCGCCGCCGGCGCGGACGCACGCGCGGTCGCGGCTCTCCGCAGGCTGCTCCCCCCGGCGGCGTTCCGCCGCTTGATGCGATCGCTGTTCGGTCTACCGAACACGAGCTAAGGACAGGCGCGCCCCGACGCGGCGATTCCCGCGTCCCGGCTCAGGACGAGGGTGGCCGAGCCATCGTTGTACGTCCCGGCGGCCGGGCAGCCGCTCGTGACGACGGGCCTGATGATCGTGAAGTACCCGCCCCCCGGGGCGGGCGCGGCGTTGGTGTCGGTCTTCGAGGTCGAACTCGTGTCGTTCGCGAGGCACGCGGGCTCGCTCGCCGGGATCGCGTTGAGGGCGGCGGTGAAGTTCCCCCCGGTGGATCGCAGCGTCGGGAGATCGCCGCGCACCAGGTCCCACGCGGACGCCCCTCCCGTCGTCCACGACCATACCGTGTTCCCGCTCGACTTCGAGGCGGTCAGCGTCCCCGAATACGGAGGCACCGGGCAGGACGGCGTCCCGGAGACCTCGGACGAGAGCGGACTCGCTCCCCCCGCGTCCGCTCCTCCCGTGAACTGAGCGAGGACCGCGTAGTAGTAGGTCGTCCCGTTGGCCAATCCCGTGTCGGTCCAGGCGGCTCCTGAAGGGCACCCCAGGCTCTCGTAGGGCCCGCCGCTGACCAGCGAGCGCTGGACTTGGTACCCCGAGGCTCCAGTCGTCGGCTGCCAGGAGAGCGCGACCTGGGAATTGCCCGGAGTGGCGACGAGCCCTGAGGGAGTCTCCAGAGTGAGCAGAAGGGTCGTGGACGTCGTGTGGACGATCGTCCCCGAGGTCCCCTGGATCGTCAGCGAGAGGGCGTACGGTACCGCGCTCGTGGTCGTGTCGATCGTTAGCGTCGAAGTCCCGCCGCCCCCTGTGATCGTGGACGGACTGAAGCCGCCGCTCGAGGTCCCCGGCAGGAACCCCCCCTCGCTGCTCACGGTCAGGGCGACCGAGCCGGTGAACCCGCTCAGCGGCGTCGACCGCGGGGGGATCGACGTCGATGTCGAAATTCCCGCTGGTCGGGATGACGTGGATCACTCGCACGGAAGGACTCGGGTCCGAGTTTCCGCTCGCGTCGATCACGGTGAGCGAAGCGGCGTACTCTCCCGGCGTGTTGAACTTGATGTTCCCCGGGCTCTTGGCTGTCGACGTCGGGGTCGAGCCCCCGGGGAAGATCCATGAGTACTTCGAGGCGGTTGTGTTCGTCGTGAAATTGACGTTTGACCCGGCGGTCACGGTGACGTCGCCCGCCGGGGTGGCGATCACGCCGTCGGGGGGCGTCGTCCCGTACTGCGAGATCTCGATGAACTGCGCCTTCGAAGGGACCCCGGAGGTGTCTAGGAGGAAGAGCATGTAGTAACCGGGAGGGGCGATGTTCCCGTTGGGCGGAGTCGTCAGGGTGATCGATCCGCCGCTGCCGTTGCAGCTCGGCTGCGGCGACGGGCCGCACAGCCCGATCAGGCGCTGCTCCATGTCAAATGCGTGCGTGGACGAGCCCGGGCGCGCGAGTACGGCCTTCGCGATCGGCCGCGTGCTCGAGTAGTTGACAGTGAACGGCGCGTTGTACCCGTAGATCCCCGACGTCGCGCCCGTGATCACCGGCCGGTCGGTGATCAGACGGTCGTTCGCGTCGTACATGTAAGCGGGCGTGTAGATCTCGATCGCCGACTGGTAGCTCCCGCGGTTACCGGGATTGCTTCCCATCACGGCCACCGTGGCGTCCGGGAGCAGGAGGGTCGTCGAGTGGTACAGGCGGGAGTAAGTCGCAAACCCCGCCGAACTGATCGAGTTCCCCGCGGAGTCGTACAGGTCCGCGCTCTTTCCCTGCGAATCCGGCTGCTCGTCGTTTGTCGAGCCCCCCTCGACGAGTACCCCGCCGCTCGGAAGGAGAGTCGCGCCGAGTTGGCGCCGGTGGGCCGACATCAGCGGGCCGGGGTTCCACTGCGGGGACCCCGATTCCGGATCGATGTATTCCGTCGTCATTGCGCCTGGCGTCCCGCCTCCGAAGGTCACGATCCGGGGCGAGTAGCTCGGGGGGTTGAGCGGAAGGAGGACCACCGAAGCATAGTCGCGGTTGCTCGTGGTGGGAAAGGCTGCGCTCCAGGAGTTCGTGGCGATGTCCAGCATGTATCCCGTCGAGTTCGCGTCCCCCGATCCCTGCCCCGTAAAGAACACCTTCCCGTTGTGCGGCAAGAGGAAGTTCCTCGGGAACAGCGGTGGAGTGAATCCGTTTGCAAAGGCGGTCTCCCAGCCCGGCCCCGCGTTCGTCAGGTTGTAGATCTGCGTGGTGGTGTTGAACCCGCCCGCGCTGTTGATTCCGGAGAGCGCCATGACACGGCCATCGGGCAGCGCGGTCGCGGTGGCGTACCAGCGCCCGTCGGCCATGCTCTGCGATTGGTTGAAGTTCCCCGTCGCGGGGTCATGCATCGTGGAGCGCTTGTCTCCCTTGAAGGAGTAATCCGAGCTTCCTCCGATGATCAGTGGCCGGCCGTGCGGAAGGACCGCCGTGCCGCTGCAAAAGACATCGTAGTAGATCTCCGACACGTGGATGCTGCTGAGGTCGGTTCCGGTCGGGTCCCAGACCGCGGACCGGTAGCTCTCCGAGCCCGACGAGTTGTTATTCGCGTCGTTCTCCGAGCCGGCGACGATGAGGACCTCCCCAGTGTGCAGCAGGGTGGCCGAGATCGGGTTCACCGGCATCTGATACGAGAGAGTCGTCCACGTTCCGGTGACGTGCGGGATGTTGTCGGGGCAGTCCTGGGAAGTCCCTGAGGTGATCGTCAGGGCGAACGGAATCGTCACCAGTACGCCGAGGAGGAGGAGGCGTCGCATGCCGGAAATTTACCGCTGGAAGAGGTCGGGAACTCGTGAATTCTAGGTGAGAATCTGCTCCAGCCGGCGCCGACAATCCGGAAGCCGCCGTCCACGCCGCCATCGCTGGCATGCCCGGAACGATGACCCGCAGCGGCCGCGCGAGCGAGGTCGGCCTCCGCTCGTAGGACAATGACCGGATGACGACGATCGCGGCCGGCCGGAGCGCGACGCCCCGGTCGCCGGAGCGCGCGCTGTCGCTGGGCCGGGAGGTCGCGGGGCTCCCGTGGCCCGTGTGGGGGGCCCTCGTCTACGCGATCGCGATGTTCGTCGGATGGAACTGGGACATCAGCTGGCACCGCTCGATCGGGAGCGACTCGGCCGGCACTGCCCCCCACCTCGCGATCTACAGCGCGCTCTGCCTCGCGTTCGCCGGCGCCGCCGGGCTCGTCTTCTCCCACACGCTCGGCCCCCTCCGCCACGCGGACGGAGTGCACCTCCTGGGAGTCAAGGGGCCGTCCGGCGCGTTCGTCACGCTTTGGGGCCTCCTTCTCCAGGTCACCGCCCTCGTCTTCGACGGATGGTGGCGCGAGGTCTACGGCCTCGACGTCGATGTCTTCAGCCCCCCGCACGGCCTCCTGATGTGGGGTGTGTGCGTGTCGGGCCTCGGTCAGTTCGGACTGGTCGCCACTTGGAGAAACACGAGCTCCGGTGAGAACGAGCGGAGGTCGCGATGGGTCGCCATTCTCCTCGGGGGCATGTTCCTGGGTCAGATCGCGCTCGCCGTCGATCCGAGATACGGCCCGCAGGGGCTGCGCACGGTCTTCTTCGTGGCCACGACCGCGATGGCGATCCCCTTCGGCCTCGCGTTTCTCGACGCGTACCTCGGACGGAGGTACGCCGGCTTTCTCGCGGCGCTCGCGTACGTCGCGGCCGGGATCGTCCTCGTCCAGGTGTTTCCCCTGTTCACCGCCACGCCGTGGGCCGGGCCGGTGTATCACGCGGTCTCGCATCTCGTGGCACCTCCCTTCCCGATCCTCCTCGCCGTGCCAGCGCTCGCGATGGGGGGGATGCTCCCCGGGGATCGTCCGCGATTCGCCTCGTCCCGCTACGTCACAGCGGGGCTGGTCTTCGTGGGAGTGTCCGCCGCGACAAACTGGGCCGCCTCGGCGGTCCTCCTCTCCCCTGCGGGACAATCTCGGATGCTCGGAAGCGGCGGGTTCCCCGGAAGCGTCTTCGAGCAGGAGTTCCGCCAAGTCGTTCCGCTCCGCGCGGACCTCCACGGCGCGCTCGCGGTCGCGACGGCGGTCATCCTGGCCGGGTTGTACTCCTTTGCCGGCCATGGTGTTGGGCGGTGGCTGCGCTCGGTAATCCGATGAACAGACGTCGTGCGCTCGTCCCGCTTGCGGCGGCGCTGCTCGCCTCGCGCGCTGCGGCTCACCTGAACAGCCCCAACGTCTACCTCGACGAGGCGATCGGGCCATGGCCCGCGGTCACGACGATCGAGTTGCCGCAGGTGATCCCCGGCGAAGCACGGGTCGTCGTTCGTCTCACCCGAGCGAGCGGAGGTGAGGCGGTCGGCGTGCGGTTGCTCGCGATCCCCCCCGAAGGGGAGCGAGTGGCCGCGCCGTCGGTCGCCGCGACAGCGCTGTCGTCCGATCCGGGCACCTTTATCGCTCCGATGCCGCTGACCCGGCCGGGCGTCTGGACGGCGCGCGTCTCCGTGTCCGGCAGCCGGGGAGCGGGGCAGATCGACGTTCCGGTCGGTGCCAAGGCTCCCCCGTCGCGGCGCATGCCGGGCTCGCTGATCGTTCTGCTCTCCGCGCTGATGGCTCTCTTGCTCGCGACGGCCGTCCCGATCGCTCGCGCGCTGGCGCGGAACGTGTATGCCCTCCCGAACGGGCTGCCCGAAAGCACGGCCCGGCTCGCTCCGTGGGCGGCCGCCTGGTGCTTCGTGGCGATACTCGGCGTGAACGGATTCGCCTGGTGGAAGAAGGACCAGGACGTGGCGGCCCGGAACGCTCCCGCGATGCGCGCCGAGCTGTCGACGCCGTCGGGGCAGCCGGTAGCGGGCCGACCGTCCGCCGTGAGGATCGACGTCGTCGACGCGCTCGGCAAGCCGATCGCGGACATCCTGGCCGACCACGGCAAGATGATGCACGCAGTCGTCGTC
>Ga0318542_10000100_pt1 | contig 15931 bp, 13 predicted proteins | sample GRESIP168b4f23_FD_202530 | JGI IMG/M metagenome (GOLD analysis project Ga0318542, IMG submission 202530) | Tropical soil microbial communities from Luquillo Experimental Forest, Puerto Rico - GRE.SIPMG.168b4f23 | ecosystem: Environmental > Terrestrial > Soil > Tropical forest > Bulk soil...
GGGCAGATGGAGGCGCGCGTGCCGTGAATTGTAGGGACTGCCGCCGCGCGCGAGCAAATCTTTTTCGTAGAGCGTGAGCGCTTCGCTGACGGTGAGCGGGCGGCTTTCGTCGATGGCCTCGCCGGGCTGCCGCCGGGCAAGCGCCCGCGCCGCGTCGACCGCTTGCCAGTAGTTCAAGACGGCGGGCGGGCTCGCGGGTTCGAGATCATCAGTGACCGCGATGCGTTTAATCCACTCAGCGCCGCCGTCGGCAACGCGGACCGACCATGTGCCTGCCCCGGCGTTGCGTCTGTAGCCAAGATGGATGCCGGGGCTGATCGGGGTCCAGTAGGGTTTCTTCCTCACCCCCAGCTTGCGGCGGGCGGTGGCGCTTTCGAGCTTCGCGTTGCGGGGCTTGGGCATGAATGAAAGGGCTCCGGTGTCCGGCGAGTGTCCGAAATATAGGAGTGGAGCCGTACAGAGCGCAATAGAACCTTATAGAGATGAATTCTGACAATGCAATGTGTTATGGCAAGCCGGATGGAGGCGCGTGGAGTGCTATGGAGCGACAGTTTCCTATGACGCGGGACGCTCGCCTCTCGGCGCTCCACCGTGGCGGTTTTGGGCCTCGGGGCCGCGCTTCCGTCTCCCTCGGCGCCCGCCGTCCTACAACGGCGGGCATTTGCCTTCGGATCCGTGCAGCGAGCTCCTCGCAGCCAGGTCGTAGTGCCTGGCGGGCGGGGTCCCGGGCCTCCCGAGGCAAGCGGTTACAAGCCGCCGCCGCAGGACGCCACTCCTCGCTCCGCCTTCAGGATGTCTCCGGAGACGCCCCTCAATGAGCGAGGATGCGAATCCATTAGCACGGCTTCGATCTGTAGTCAAGAGAAATATTCGTTTCGTAGTCGCTTGCCGCCGTCACCAGCCGTCCGCGCGCGGCCCAGCCAACCGGGCGATTGGCATCGATCAATTCGCAGCCGCTTGCGCCAGCTTGCTCCACTCGTCGGCCTGCACGCGCACGATCAATTTATATCCGCCGCCGCCGGGCTGGAACACCGAGGCCTCGCCTTCGCGCACGTCGAACCAGTCCTTGCCGAAGGCGTCGAGAATGTTGGGCTTGTGGGTGACGACGACGATATTGGTGCCGGCGGGCGGCACCGTCGCCGCGAGCTTGCGCAGCGCCTGGGCGCGCCGATTGTTCTCGATCGGCGTCACCACCAACCCGCCTTCGGCGAGATCGACCGTAGAGGTCACCTCGCCCAGGCCCATCAGCGTGCCGGTTTCGACCGCGCGATTGAACGCGCTGCTCTGGACCTGGCCGACGGGGATCCTGAGCTTGCGGAACGCCTCGCCGATCTCCTTGGCCTTCGCGCGTCCCGCTTCGTTGAGCTGGCGCTGCTGGGCGACGTTCTTGGGATTGAGCGGGTCGGTGTCGGCCTGGTCCTGGTGCGTGGCGCCATGACGGAAGACGATCACGTATCCGCCCTGGCGCACGGCATTGATCCATTCCGCTTGCGCCTGCGCGCTTTGCTCCGCCGCCGGCAGCAGCCAGACCATTGCCGCAACGGCTGCCACCGCAAACCGCGCAAAATGCTTCATCATGTGTCGCCTCCTCTGGTCCCACCTGCCGCCGCAGCGACGGCCCGGGCGCTCGCCCGGAACGCATAGCAAGCGTAGAATTGTAACCTCCGCAAGACAATCTGCGCATGGTCGATGAAGGAGCCACAATGCCCTCCGCCACCGAGATAATCCGCCTGCTCGACCTCAAGCCGCATCCGGAAGGCGGACATTTTCGCGAGACGTTCCGCGATCCCCGTCAGGTGGATGGCGCACGCGCGGCGTCGACCGCGGCCTATTTTCTGCTCGCGCGCGGCGAGCGCTCGCATTGGCACAAGGTCGATGCGGTCGAAGCCTGGCTTTTCCACGCAGGCGCACCGCTCAAGCTCGAGATCGCCGCCGACGCGAAGGGACCGCTCCAGTGCCTGACGCTGGGAGCCGATCTCGTCGCCGGCGAGCGCCCGCAGGCGATCGTGCCGGCGCACGCCTGGCAGGCGGCGCAAAGCCTGGGCGAGTGGACGCTGTTGAGCTGCACGGTCGCGCCCGGATTCGATTTCAAAGGCTTCGAGCTTGCGCCGAAGGATTGGGTGCCGCCGGCCGCCTGGTAACGGTGCCCTCAGGCGAGGTACTGGCCGCCGTTCGCCGTCAGCGTCGAGCCGGTGATGAAGCCGGCATCATCGGACGCGAGGAAGACGACGCAGCGGGCGATCTCCTCAGGCTCGCCCAGCCGGCCGAGCGGGATGTGCGGCAGGATGCTCTTCTCCAGCACGTCCTGGGGCACGGCCTTGACCATCTCGGTCGCGATATAGCCGGGGCAGATGGCGTTGACGGTGACCCCGCTCTTGGCGCTTTCCTGCGCCAGCGCTTTGGTGAAGCCGAGCTCGCCGGCCTTGGCGGCGGAGTAATTCGCCTGGCCGACTTGTCCCTTCTGGCCGTTGATCGAGGAAATGTTGATGATGCGGCCGAACTTGCGGCTGCGCATGCCCTCGATCACTGGCCGGCACATGTTGAACAGCGAATTCAAATTGGTGTTGATCACCGCGCCCCACTGCTCCGGCGTCATGCGGTGAAACATGGTGTCGCGGGTGATGCCGGCGTTGTTGACCAGCACCTCGACCGGACCAAGATCGGCCTCGACCTGCTTGAGGCCGGCGGCGCAGGACTCGTACGCGGAGACGTCCCACTTGTAGACCGGGATGCCGGTCGCGGCCTTGAACTTCTGCGCCGCCGCGTCATTGCCGCCGTAATTCGCCGCGACCTTGTAGCCGGCGGCCTTGAGAGCTTTCGATATCGCTTCCCCGATTCCGCGCGTTCCGCCCGTCACCACCGCGACGCGTGCCATATCCGCTCCTCCCTGCGACGAACCGTTTATTTATGGTCGGGCGGCGGACGCGAGGGTTGTCACGTCATCCGCCCGTCGTCCGTCGTCTCACCTTTCGACGCACATCGCAATGCCCATGCCGCCGCCGATGCAAAGCGTGGCGAGGCCCTTTTTCGCATTGCGCTTCTGCATCTCATAAAGCAGCGTGACCAGCACACGCCCGCCCGAGGCGCCGATCGGATGCCCGAGCGCGATCGCCCCGCCGTTGACGTTGACCTTCGACGTGTCCCAGCCGAGATCCTTGTTGACGGCGCAGGCCTGCGCGGCGAACGCCTCGTTCGCCTCGATCAGATCGAGATCGCCGATAGTCCAGCCGGCCTTCTTGAGCGCGGCGCGCGACGCCGGGATCGGTCCGGTGCCCATGATCGCCGGATCAACCCCCGCATGCGCCCACGACACGATGCGCGCGAGCGGTGTCTTGCCGCGCTTGGCCGCCTCGCTCGCCTTCATCAGCACCACCGCCGCCGCGCCATCATTGATGCCCGACGCATTGGCGGCGGTGACCGTGCCGTCCTTGGCGAAGGCCGGCCGCAGCTTGGCGATCGCATCGAGCGTGGTCCCGTGCTTGGGATGTTCGTCGGTGTCGACGACGATGTCGCCCTTGCGCGTCTTCACCGTCACCGGCGCGATCTCGTCCTTGAACTTTCCCGCCTTCTGCGCGGCCTCGGCCTTGTTCTGCGACGCCACCGCGAACTCATCCTGCTGCGCGCGGGTGATCTGCCACTTGCGGGCGATGTTCTCGGCGGTGTTGCCCATGTGATAACCGTTGAAGGCATCCCACAGGCCGTCCTTGATCATGGTATCGACCATCTCGAAGTTGCCCATTTTCACGCCGCCGCGCAGATGGGCGCAGTGCGGCGCCTGGCTCATGGATTCCTGGCCTCCCGCCACCACGATCTCGGAGTCGCCGTTGAGGATGGCCTGGTAGCCGAGCGCGACCGCGCGCAGCCCCGAACCGCAGAGCTGGTTGACGCCCCAGGCCGGACACTCGACCGGAATGCCGGCGGCGATCGAAGCTTGGCGGGCCGGGTTCTGGCCCTGGCCGGCGGTCAGGATCTGACCCAGGATGACCTCGGAGACCTGCGCCCCCTCGACGCCGGCGCGCTTGAGCGTCTCCTGGATCGCGACCTTCCCCAATTCGTGGGCCGCGAGGCTCGCAAATGCCCCATTGAAGGCGCCGACCGGCGTGCGGCCCGCAGCGACGATGACGATATCGTCCTTCATGTCGTAACTCCCTTTGGTATTCGGCTGGATGGCGTCGGAAACTCGCCTGGCTATCGGGCAGGCCCGCATACGGCGGCGGCGGTCCGCCGCCTACGGCCGCATCCTTGGAATGTGGGCGCTGGCCTGTCAATTGGAAGGATTGCCGGTCTGTTCTGCTTCAATTGTCCGCGAGGAGCGGCCCGCGGACGCGGCATCGGCGGCGCCGCGCCTCCGATAAAACGGTGGCCGGGCTCAAAAAAAACAGGGTATGCTGCCCAACGGATAGGCGCGAACCGAGCTCACCCATGCCCGCGGAACCGGTCACCATCAAGAAATACGCCAACCGCCGGCTCTACAACACCGGCACCAGTACCTACGTCACGCTCGAAGACCTCGCGGCCATGGTGAAGGCGGGCGAGGATTTCATCGTTCACGACGCCAAGACCGGCGAGGACATCACCCGCCAAGTCTTGGCGCAAATCATCTTCGAGCAGGAGAACAAGGAGGGGCAAAGCCTTCTGCCCATCGCCTTCCTGCGTCAGCTCATCCGCTTCTACGGCGACAGCATGCAGATGCTGGTGCCGCGCTATCTCGAAGTCTCCATCGACTCGCTCACCCGCGAGCAGGAGAAATTTCGCCAGCATATGGCGCAGGCCTTCGGCGGCAGCCCGTTCGGCGCGCTCGAGGACCAGGTGCGGCGGAACATGGAAATGTTCGAACGCGCGTTTGCGATGTTCACGCCGTTCGCGCGGCGCGAGGGACAGCCGGCGGGAGAGCCCGACAAGGGCAATTCGCAACCAAGCGGCAGCGGCGACGAAATCAACGACCTCAAACGCCAGATGGAAGAGATGCAGAAGCGTCTCGACCGGCTGAGCGACAAGGATAAGACTTAAACCGCACGAAAGCTCGCGCGCCCTCATCCGAGTCGGCGTCGCCTTGACATGGGCTCGTTAACGCGTAACGCGCGGATCCAGGGTTTGCTTTCGGGGGCGAACCGGCGGCACAACGCTACCAATGCACTGAATTTACGGTCGCTATTGGGGGTACTGCGGACATCGAAATCCCGCAGTGCAGCGGGCTCTGTATGCTATCGTTTGGGCGGGGGTACAGGAGGGGTTCGCCAGCGCCCATGGCAATGGGCGCCGGAGGTGGACGTTTTGCAAGCGGGGATCGGTATCCTGAGCGAGTGAGGGAGCGGGCGTCGAATTGATCTAGATCAGAGTTGGTGGAAAAATAACGTGGTTTTGTTCGCGGTCGTCAATTGGAAAACGTTGCGCTAGGGAGCGCCCAAACCATGAGCACCACGGACCCGGTTCATGCCATTGCCGCCAAGCGTTGGACAATCGCTCTCGTACTTTCGGTGTTGATGCTCGCCATCTATTTCGGCTTCATCCTGCTCGTCGCATTTGGCAAAGGCTTGCTTTCGATCCTGCTGACACAAGGACTCAGCCTGGGCATTCTGCTGGGCGCGCTTACGATCGTTTCCTGTTGGATCCTTTCGCTGATCTACGTGATCTGGGCCAACCGGAGCTATGACCAGGCTGTCGCACAAGCCATCGCGCGGACAACGACGCCTGCGGGGAGGAAACCATGAGCGGATCGAACCCTCTCGCCATCCTATTCTTTTTCGTCTTCATCGCGCTGACCCTCGGGGTCACCTATTGGGCGGCGAAGCGAACCAAGACCACCGAGCATTTCTATGCCGCCGGGCATGGAGTCACCGGATTTCAGAACGGCCTCGCGCTCGCGGGCGACTATATGAGCGCCGCGAGCTTTCTGGGCATTGCCGGTCTGGTCGCGCTCAACGGCTTCGACGGGTTGATCTATTCCACGGGATGGCTCGTCGGCTGGCCGATCATCCTGTTCCTCATCGCTGAGCCGCTGCGCAACCTCGGCAAATACACGTTCAGCGACGTGGTCGCCTATCGGCTGCAGCAGCGGCCGGTCCGGATTGCGGCGGTGATCGGCACGATGGCGGTCGTGCTTACCTACTTGATCGCCCAGATGGTCGGCGCCGGCACCCTGATCAAGCTGCTGTTCAGCCTGGACTACACGCTCGCCGTCGTCATCGTCGGCATCGTCATGATGACGTATGTGCTGTTCGGTGGAATGCTCGCGACCACTTGGGTCCAGATCATCAAGGCCTGCCTGCTACTGGGCGGGGCCGTAGTGCTGGCGGTTCTCGTGCTCGCTCAGTTTGGGTTCAATCCTACGGCGCTGTTCGCCAAAGCGGCTGAGCTCAATGGCAAGCAGGTGCTCGAGCCGGGCACTAAGGTGGTTACCGGCGCCTGGGATGCGGTGTCCCTGGGGTTAGCCCTCATGTTCGGGACCGCCGGCCTGCCGCACATACTGATGCGCTTCTACACGGTCCCGGATGCCAAGCAGGCCCGGATTTCCGTGGTGTGGGCAACAATTTGGATCGGCGGGTTTTACCTGATCACCTTCGTTCTCGGCTTCGGCGCCATGGTGCTGGTCGGGATGAAGGAGGTCGTTGGCGCCGGGGGCGGCGGCAACATGGCGGCCCCTCTGCTCGCCAATGCGGTCGGCGGCTCGGCCTTCTTCGGCTTCATCTGCGCGGTTGCCTTTGCGACTATTCTCGCGGTCGTCGCTGGACTCACTTTGTCGGGCGCGGCTGCGCTCTCGCATGACATATGGGTCAACGTGGTCAAGGGTGGCCAAGCGTCGGAACGCGAGCAGCTCAAGGTCGCCCGCATCGCGGCCGTCATCCTTGGGGTTTGCGCGATCGTGCTGGGAATCATCTTCCAGGGTCAAAATATCGCCTACATGGTCGGCCTCACGTTCTCCATCGCGGCATCGGCGAACTTTCCCGCCTTGGTGCTGGCCATCTTCTGGCGTCGTTTCACGACTTGGGGCGCTGTGACCGCCATCGTTCTCGGCACCGTCTCGACGCTGGTGCTGCTCTATTGCGGTCCGACCATTCAAGTCGACATCCTCAAGAATGACATCGCAGAGGTTTCCAAGCAGTGGTGGTACTTCCCGCTCAAGAATCCCTGCCTGATCACTATGACTCTGTCGTTTCTGTCGGGGATCGTGGTCTCGCTGCTCACGCCGGAACCGGCTGCCGAGGCAGGCTTTGCCGAGGTGGAGCGCCGCGCCATCTTGGGGGCATTGGCTGAACTTGGACCGCCCGCGACCAAACCTGCTCCGGCGGAGTAAACGGGCGTTGCCATTTCTGCTCGGACCAAGGACGACTTGGCCCGAGCAGCCACCACCTCGAGCCTGCTACCGATATGGCGCCGCATAGGTGCTCGAGCCGGTGCGCGCGATAGCATCGGGGCTGTGATGCATGAGCGAGTGGCTGCGACGCTTGAGTCGTCCCATCGGCGATCTGGTCGAGCGGCGAGGGGTCACCGGATCCGAGGCCGAACCGCTGCTCGGTCTCGTGGCGCGCATGCGTGAGGCGGGCGAGGCAGCGGCCCTCATCACGAACACGGACGGGCGGGTTACCGGGGTGCTCACTGCAGAGGACCTCGTCGAGCGGGCTTTGTTCACGCTCGAGCCGGACCAGCCGGTGGCCGCAGCGTTGCGGCGCCGCGTTCCGGCGCTGGACGACCAGAATCGGATCTATCAGGCGCTCGTCGAGATGCGGAGGCAGCGGCGCAATTGTCTGCCGGTAGCCGATGCGGCGGGCCGCCCCGTGGGACTGATCCGTTTCGAGGGCCTGTTCGACGCGGCCCTCGCCGGCCTGCTTGGGCAACTCGATTCCGCGGTAACAAGTGAGACCGCACTGCCGTCGCGGGATGCCAAAATGGCCCAGGCCAACCTCGCCATGGCGCTGTTGACGTCGGGTGAGCCCGCGATGGAGGTCATCACACTCATCAATGCGCTCAATGATGACATTACGGCAGCGGTCCTGCGTCAGGCGGTTGTGACCATGGCTGAAGCGGGCTGGGGTGAGCCGCCGGTCCCCTTTGCCGCACTGGTGATGGGCTCGGCCGGCCGCGGTGAGAGCCTGCTCAATCCGGATCAGGACAACGGCTTCATCCTCGCCGATCACGCCGACTCCGAGAACGAAAGCGTCGACCGGTTTTTCATCGAGCTGGCACATCGGTTCACGCGCGGCCTTGAACAAGCGGGATTTCCCTTGTGCGCCGGGAACGTCATGGCGACAAACCCGCTTTGGCGCAAAACGCTGACACAATGGCAGGCGCAAGTGACCGGTTGGGTGCGCTCGCGTGGCAATCAAGAAATCATGTTCACCGATATTTTCTTCGATTTCCGCGCAATCTCCGGCTCGCCTGAGCTCGCGCCCGCCTTGCGCCGTCACGTCACGGCCGCGACGCGGGATAATCTGCCGTTCCTCGCGCAGATCTCCTGGCTGCAACATGACCGCACGAGTAGTGTTGATTTGTTCGGGCAATTGATTGCCAAAGATGGGCCCGACAAGGATGCCATCGATCTCAAGCTGCGTGCGACCAAGCCGCTGGTGGAGATCGTGCGGTTGCTGGCCCTGAAAAACGGTGTCGAGGCGACCGGAACCCCGGCGCGGCTCGCGGCTCTGGTCGAGGGCGGCTTTCTCGCGGGCGAGGATGCGGTAAGCCTGAGTGGCGACGTGACATTTCTTCTCGACCTTCTGCTGCGCCATCAGATCGACCGCATCTCGGCGCAGCAGCTGCCGGACAACTGCGTGAAGCCTGAATCACTCGTTCGGCTCGAGCGGGAACGCCTTGTGCAGGTATGCCGAGAGATCGATCGCTGGCGCCAGCGCCTGGTCGCCGATTATTTCCCCGGGCTGGCCTGAGCGTCAGCCCGCCAATGCCGCCGCAGGTTGGCGCGGAAGCCATACTCGAAAGATCGCGCCGCCCCCGGGCCCATCCTCCACCCACGTGCGGCCGCCGAAGTGCTCGATGATCATCCGGGAGATCGCGAGACCAAGGCCGCTCCCCTCGGGCTTCGAAGTGAGGGTATCGCCCACCTGACGGAAGCGCTCGAAAATTGCCTCCCGTTGGTTCGGCGCGACGCCCGGGCCGTTGTCGGCGACGGAGAGCCTGACGCCATCGGTTTCATTCTCGACGGTAAGGGCCACCAGGCCCACGTCGCCCGGCGAGAATTTCACCGCATTGGACAGCAGATTCACGATGACCTGAAACAGCCGATCGCGATCGGCGATGGTGGTCGACAGGGCATCCGTCAATTTTACTTCCAGCTTGACACGCCTGTCGCGAAACAACTGGCCCATCGCCGCTGCCGCCTCGCGCGCCACCTCGCTCGCGCTCACCGGTTGCATGTGCCACTCAAGCTTGCCGGCCTCGATCTTGGCCAGGTCGAGCATGTCGTTGATCAAACGCGTAAGCCGCTCGCTCTCGGTGACGATGATGCGCAGGAATTCCTGCCGCTGCTGTTGCTCAAGGGTCGGATTGTCCAACAAAATCTCGGAGAACGAGCGGATCGACGTCAACGGCGTACGGAGCTCGTGGCTCACCGTGGAAACGAAATCGTCCTTGAGCCGATCGAGCTCTCGCAGTCGCTCGTTCGCACGTCGCAGTTCGGCCGTGGTGGCCTCCAGCGCCCGTGACTGTTGCTCGAGGCGGCGACTGTATTCGATCGCCTGCGACGTCTCGTCGAGGATGCGCATGACCTCCTCGGTGCCGATCGGCTCCTCGTGAACCACTGAGGCGACCATCACGCGCGCCGATGCGCTGCCGATGGCCCCTGCGAGCAGTCGCTCGGCAAGCCGCACGGTTTCCGCGTCGGCGGCGAGCGCCGCCGGATCCCGCCCGCGTCGCCGCGCTTCCGCGTCGAAGGTCTGGCGCGTCCGCGCTTCGCCGAGAAAACGGCCGACCAGCTGCACGAGGTCGGAAATCTGTGCCGTGCCACGCCAGAGCCGGCCCTCTTCGCGCCCCGCGCCGCGCCAGTAGTCGACAAACAGCGCGGCCTGACTGCGTTCGAGAGCGGACTGCTCGACGAACAGCGAGACACCGACAATGCCGGTAATGTTGAACAGCATCGACCAGAACAAGCCATGGGTCACCGGATCGAGGCCCTCCAGCCCAAACAGGGTCGAGGGACGCAGCAGGGAAATGCCAAACGGGCCCTGCTCGAACAGCTCGCGCGGCAGCCAGCCCACGGACGCGAAAGATGGAAGCAGCAGCGTATAGGCCCAGACCAGAAACCCGGCGGTAATGCCCACCAGCACGCCTAATCGGTTGGCACGCCGCCAGAACAACCCGAAAACGATGGCCGGGAAGAATTGCGCAACGGCGGCGAAGGATACGAGCCCGATCGACACCAGGCCGTAGCTCTCGCGCACCACCCTTACGTAGGCGAAGCCGAGCAGGACGACGAGCCCGATGGCGGCGCGCCGGATGCCGAGCAGAACCGGACGGGTATCGGCGGCGAGACGGCCGAGGCGCAGCAGCATCGGAACCACGAGGTCATTGCAGATCATGGTGCTCAGCGCGACAGTCTCGACGATCACCATGCTGGCCGCAGCCGAGAGTCCGCCCAGGAATGCCAGCAGGGCGAGCCCGTTGTAGCCGGCGGCGAGCGGTAACGTCAGGACCAGCGTGTCCGGATCGGTGCCCGCCGGCGCGCTGAGCAATCCGGCCAGCGCGATCGGCACGACGAAAAGATTGATGGCAATCAGATAAGCCGGGAACAGCCAAAGCGCGCGGTCGAGGTGACGCTCGTCCACGTTCTCGACGACCATGACCTGAAACTGCCGCGGCAAGCAGACGATGGCCGCCATGGCAAGGAAGGTCAGTCCGATCCACTCGATGCTGGCGGCCGGACCGCCAAAGTCAAATAGCTTTGCAAGTTCCGGCCGAACCGCGGCACGCGCGAAGATATCTCCAAAGCCGTCGAACAGCACGAGCCCGGCAAACAGCCCGACGGCGACGAAGGCGACGAGCTTTACGATCGACTCGAAAGCGATGGCAGCTACGATGCCTTCATGCCGTTCACTCGCGTCGATCTTGCGAGTACCAAACAAGACAGCAAAGAGTGCGAGCACAGCCGCCACCCACAGCTCGGTGTTGCGCAAGACGCTCGCTGTCTGGCTGCCTTCGCCGAAACTTCCCTGGTACTCAAGCAGCACGTTGAGGCTGGTCGAGACGGCTTTGAGTTGCAGCGCGATGTATGGAACACTGCCGATGACGGCGATCACGCTGACGAGCCCCGCGACTGCCCCGCTCTTACCGAAGCGGGATGCGAGCAGGTCGGCGATCGAAGTAATGCGATGCGCCTTTGAAACGCGCAGGATCCGGCTCAGCAGCACCCAGCCCAAGCAGAAGACCAATGTGGGGCCGAGGTAGATCGGAAGAAAATCGAGACCGCTGGCCGCGGCACGGCCGACGCTGCCGTAAAAGGTCCAGGAGGTGCAGTAGACGGCAAGCGACAGCGCATAGACCACACTCGAATTGATGATGCTGCGCCCAGTCGCCGCCCGGCGGTCGCCAAAGCTGGCGATAGCGAACAAAAGCACCATGTAGGCGGCCGCGGCCAGGAGCAGGATAGTGCTGGCCCACATGGCTCACTCCACCTCGAGCGGCGGCGGCGTTCTCCGGCGCTCGACGGTCAGTGCAATGATTGCGGTGAGCGCCGCCCAAGCGCAGAACAGATACACGAACAGGAGCGGCCAGCCGAACAGCGTCGAGCGCGCGAATATCCACAGCATCGGTGGATTGAACAGAACGACGCCCAGAGCAAACAGCCCGACGAGCCGATCCCTACGACGCGCTTCCTGCGGCATGACGCTCCAATTCGTGCTGATGAGCCCGCAGCTGCGCGGCCATGTCGCTTGCGGCTGTGAGCTGGCCGAGCCGGGTGATGCCGCGCTCCTCGCAACGATCTAGCAACCGTAGCAGGATGGCGGCGGTAAGCAACGAATCGCGCAGCGCGCTGTGTCGCTGCACGACATCGAGTCCCAGCCGCGCGGCAATGGCGTCCAGCGAATGATCGGTCTCCGCCGGATAGAGATGGGCGGAAAGCAACAGGGTGTCCACGACCGGTTGATCGAAACGCAGCGCGCCTTCAGCCGCGCGATGCAGAAACGTGATATCGAAGGCCGCGTTGTGAGCGACCAGCACAGCGTCTGCGGCGAACAGATGGAATGCCGGCAGGACCACGGCAAATGGCGGCGTGTCGCGCACCATCTCATCGGTGATGCCGTGGAAACGAATCGAAGCCTCGGGAATCGGTTGGCCCGGATTGACCAGACGCTCGAATGTCTCCGTTGTAAGAATCCGGCCGTTCACGATGCGCACGCCGGCAATCGCTACCACTTGGTCGCCATCGGCCGGTCTAAGCCCCGTGGTCTCCAGATCGAAGGCGACATAGGTGAGCTGCTTGAGCGGGCGGTCGGCGAAGCGGCCGGTCGGCACCGGATGGACCAGCAGATCGAAGTCGTAGAACTCCGGCCGCTGCGGCCTTAGCGGTCGTTCTTTCGGGCCGCCGGCCTGAGCCGAAGCCAGCGGGATCCGCAGCCTCGCCATGCCGGCCCCGGCCAACTGGCTCCATGCATCGCTGCCGTGGCGGCGCAACACGCCCCGCCCGGTGAGTGGCCCAAGACCGCCGATCAGGGGCCGGTTCAGCCAGGACTCGAGCCCTCCTGCGGGGATGGGTTCACCCTGCCAGACGAGGTCCAGATAGACGCGGTTCTCGCTGCGAGAAACCGCGATGTCGAAGGCCTCGCATCCGGTGGCCGAATGGAGCTGCCGCAGCAGCAGCTCGAGCAGGATCAAAAGCGACAGGCTGTCCCCGTAGAGCCAATCGGGAAGTCCGGTCGGCGTGAGTTGCAGCGGTGTGCCCGTCAAACGCCGGATCAACGAGGCGATCAAATCGCTCGAATGGATCTCCGCCATCATCCAACGGGCGCCGCCGAGCTCACGGTAACCGCGGGCGAGCGCCTCGAGGCGATTGCTGAGCGCCATGCTTTCATCCAACACCACTTTTTGGAATGCCGCCCGCTGGGTGTCCGGTAGATCGGGGTTTTGTGAGAGCGTCTCGGCCGCAGCGCGCAGGTTCGCAATCGGCGCACGCAGCTCTTCCGTGGCCAATTCCAGGAGATCGTCGCGCTTTGCCAGCGCCGTTTCCTCTTCACTGAGCTCGGCGAAGCTCATGACATAGCCATTGGGGGCGCCCTTGGCGTCGAACACGATGCCGAGACGGGCGCCGACCAGGCCGCCGGCTACGCCGCACATGAAACGAGCGCCCGGGGCGGCCCAGCCGCTCTCGAGCCGCTGCATCTGCCGCTCGAGCGCATGCAGCACCGGCTCGCGCGCCAGAGAGGGAAACAGCGACCGGCCCAGGCCGAAATTCTGCGCACCGCCCAGCAGCTCGGCGGCGGCCTGGTTGTACAGCAGCACCTGATGCTGCAGATTGCAGACGACGATGCCTTCGGTGAGATCCAGCAATATCGCTTCGAGCCAGCGTTTTTGCTCCGCCCCTTGATTTTGCGCCTCGGCCAATGCCTGGGCGCCGCGTGCTTCGGCGCTCGTCAGCCGAGCGCGCATTGCGTCTAAGCCTTGTGTGAGCTTTTCCAACCAGTGGCGCGTGCCCAGAGCAAAGCGATGACCGAGGTTCTCGCGGGCGACGATCCCAACATCGAGGGAAAGGCGATCGAGCGGTCGCGCCAGGCGGTGCACGATGAGCCCGGCAAGCGCCAGGAAGATCGCCAGCAGCACCCCGCCCGTCGTGGCAATCGGATGCGCTGCGCCCTCGCCCAGGGTGAACGCAAGGATCGCAAAACCAATAACGAGCGATGCTGCAAAGGCGACGAACAAAGCGCCGACGATTCCGGTCACGGTCTGGTCGCGCGGCACGGTCAACCCCGCCGATCGAGCATGCGGCGGACCCGCTCGACGAGCTCACGCGTGGAGAACGGCTTTGTCACATATTCGTCCGCGCCGAGCGAGAGTCCTTTCTCCCGCTGGATATCGCCGCCTTTGGCGGTGAGCATGATGATGCGCATGTTCCGCCAGGCCGGATTGTTGCGTATTTCCTGGCAAACGGCGTAGCCGTCGCGACCAGGGATCATGACATCGAGGAGCACCAGATCCGGGGGCTCTTGCGTGATGGCAACAAGTGCTGCCTCGCCATTCGCGACCGTGCGCACGCGAAAGCCCGCCTGCTTCAGCAGAAACTCGAGAGAGAGCACGATGTTCGGCTCGTCATCGACGACGAGGATGGATGCGCTCACGACCTGGCTCATGTGTTAGGACCGCGCGTAACATACTCCCAAGGCCGCGGCGGTAACCAGCGGCCTCGGCCTGACCCCGGTCGGGGACGGCTCCGGCTCAGGGGCGGCTGAGGTCGGCTCCCGGCACGAAGCGTTGGATCGTATTTGGATTGCCGACGGTCGCTTTCGGGCCGAAGCGGACGTGCATGGGCGTGTGGCCGGGGCTCCCGGCGAGACGACAAACACCACCGTGTCGGCCTGCGTAATCAGGCCGTCGAGGCGCGCCTCCCAATCCTCGCCAGCCGCGATGTCGTGGCGGTCGAGGAATGGCGCAAAGCCAGCAAGTTCGAGTCCCGCCACCAATTCGTCGGCGAACGCGGCGGAATCCCTCCGCGAATAGGAGATGAAGACCTTGAGTTTCTCTCCTGCGCTGACGTCCGCCATGGCTAGCCGACGAAGCCTGAGTCAGTCGCCAGACGCCATAAGACAAAATGAGAAGCAGCCCCGCAACAGCAAACTTGATCAGGCCGCACTGGGTCATTGCGGAAGCCGCTGCGGTCCGCAGCGACGGCACGCCCACATGGCCGTTGGCTGCTGTGACGAGGATCATTGTTCCGCTCCGCGTTCCCGCTTGACTTACGCATAACTCAGTGGTTATACGTAAATCAATAGCCAACGGGTTATCGATCCCAAAATGCCGAACGCTCGTGATGTGCTGTTCAGAACGCTCGCCGATCCGACGCGGCGAGCTCTCTTCGAACGACTGTGCCGCGAAGGAGAGCAGACGGTTGGGGCACTGACGGCTCGAGCCAGGATCTCGCAGCCGGCGGTCTCAAAGCATCTTGGGGTCTTGAAGCAGGCCGGGCTGGTGCGTGACCGCCACGAAGGTCGCCGGACGCACTATAGCGCGCAGCTTAGCGCCTTGGCCCCGCTGATCGACTGGACAGGCCAAATGGCCGGGTTCTGGGGGCGCCGGTTCGATCACCTCGAAGATCTACTCAAAAGGATGGACCAATGAACGAACGATCGGCCAAAGCGCGCTCCGTCGTTGTCGAACGCGAGATCCCGCATCCGCCGGAAAAGGTCTGGCGCGCGCTCACGGAACCACACCTGATTGAGGAGTGGCTCATGAAGAACGACTTCAAGCCGGCCGTGGGCCACCGCTTCAATCTGCGCGGCGACTGGGGCGGCGTGTTGGACTGCGAGGTCCTCGCAGTCGAGCCGAACAGAACGCTGTCCTACACTTGGGATTTTGCGCACGACGACGCGGCCTTCAATCTCAAAAGCGTGGTGACTTTTACGCTCACTCCAACGAGCACGGGCACCCGCCTGCGCATGGAGCAGTCGGGCTTCCGGACGGATCAGAAGCAGGCCTACGGGGGCGCCAAGGCGGGGTGGCAGCAGTTCTTTGCGAAGCTAGAGCAGGTCTTGGCGCGGATAGACTGAAGTCTCAACCCTCAGATCGCGAAGGCCGACGGCGAATGTGATCGGCCAGCGCGAGGGGCGTGCGTGGTGTGATGCGATGGTACCAAGTGCTGATGAGCGATACTCAAGTGATGGGCGAGCGACAACAACCATGAAGAAAGCGATGACCACAATGAAGAAGAGCAAAAGCGGCTCGAAGGAAGGCAAAGGAGAAGAGTCTCCCTCTAAGCTGATCGATGCGAGGATCAAGG
>Ga0318542_10000122_pt1 | contig 15186 bp, 12 predicted proteins | sample GRESIP168b4f23_FD_202530 | JGI IMG/M metagenome (GOLD analysis project Ga0318542, IMG submission 202530) | Tropical soil microbial communities from Luquillo Experimental Forest, Puerto Rico - GRE.SIPMG.168b4f23 | ecosystem: Environmental > Terrestrial > Soil > Tropical forest > Bulk soil...
TGGCGCCGATGGCGGCGAGCTCGTCCATGATCTCGTTGACCCCAGCACGGGGCACCAGTGCGCGGATTGCCACCCAGTCCGGGTCGGCGAGCGGCGCGATGGTCGGCGACTCCAGCCCCGGCGTGACCGACGTCGCCTTGTCCAGGACTGAACGCGGGCAGTCGTAATCGAGCATCAAGTACTGCTGGCCGAAAACAACACCTTGCACCCGGCCCACCAGTTGATCGCGCGCCGCGGTGGCCTTGCTGTGGGGGTGGCCACCGTGGCCAGCGCGCTCGATCAGCACCGCCTCCGAATCACACAGCGGCTTACCGAAGGCCACCAGATCGTGCAGGCTCAGGGTGCGACCGGACCCCACCACGTCGGCGATGGCGTCGGCCACCCCGAGTTGCACCGAGATCTCCACCGCCCCGTCGAGTCTGATGACGGTTGCTTTAATACCCCTTTCCGCCAGATCTTTTCGGACCAAGTTCGGGTAGGCGGTGGCGATCCGCTTTCCGGCGAGGTCCGCCGGCTTCCAGTCACGCCCGGCAGGGGCCGCGTAGCGGAAGCTCGACGAGCCGAAGCCCAGCGCCAGGCGTTCACGCACCGGCGCATCGGAGTCGAGGACCAGGTCGCGCCCGGTGATGCCGAAGTCGAGCTTTCCCGAACCGACGTAGATGGCAATGTCCTTGGGTCGCAAGAAGAAAAACTCGACTTTGTTGATCGGGTCGATGACCGTCAGATCCTTGGGGTCGGTGCGGCGCCGGTAGCCAGCCTCGGCGAGGATCTCGGTGGCCGGCTCGCTGAGCGCACCTTTGTTGGGAACCGCGACCCGCAACATGCTGCTCACAACTTTCGGTAGACGTCGTCGAGGGACAGTCCGCGCGCGATCATCAGGACCTGCGTCCAGTACAGCAACTGGCTGATCTCCTCGGCCAGTGCGTCGTCGGGTTCGTGTTCGGCGGCCAGCCACACCTCGCCGGCTTCCTCCAGGATCTTCTTGCCCAGCCCATGGATGCCACCGTCCAGCGCAGCGACCGTGGCACTGTTTGCCGGCCGACTGCGGGCACGATCGCCGAGTTCGGCGAACAGATCCTCGAAGGTCTTCACGGCCTGCGATTGTTTCACGTGCCGGCGAGCAAAGTCACGGCGGTTTATCAGTGGCGACGTACGGTGTTGGAGTCCTCGATCGCCACGCACGATGCCGTCTCGGCGGCAGTGCGAACTCAACCAACGTAGGGCTCAGTCCTCCGGGTTGTAGCCGAGGTTGGGGGCGAGCCAGCGCTCGGCTTCCTGCAGGGTCCAGCCCTTGCGCTTCGCGTAGTCGGCGACCTGGTCCTGGGCCATCCGACCGACCACGAAGTACTGCGATTGCGGGTGCGAGAAGTACCAGCCGCTGACGGCAGCACCGGGCCACATCGCCATCGACTCGGTCAGCTCGATGCCGGTCCGCTCCTGGACGTCCATCAACTTCCACAGCGTCACCTTCTCGGTGTGCTCCGGGCAGGCCGGGTAGCCGGGGGCAGGGCGGATTCCCACGTACTTCTCACCGATGAGTGCCTCGTTGTCCAGCTGCTCGTCCGGCTGGAATCCCCAGAACTCCTTGCGGACCCGTTGGTGCATCCGTTCGGCGAAAGCCTCTGCCAGCCGGTCGGCGATCGACTCCAGCAGGATCGCGCTGTAGTCGTCGACGGCTGCCTTGAACTCCGCGATCTTGTCCTGACTGCCGAACCCCGCGGTGACGGCGAAGGCGCCGACGTAGTCGGCCAGACCGGTGTCCTTGGGCGCGATGTAGTCGCCCAGCGAGCGGTTCGGGATGCCGTCCCGGTGCTCGCCCTGCTGGCGCAGGTTGTGCAACGTAGTCAGCACCTCGGTACGGGTCTCATCGGTGTACACCTCGATGTCTTCAATACCCGAGCCGACCGCGTTTGCCGGGAAGAACCCGATCACCCCGTTGGCAGTCAGCCACTTCTCCTTGATCAGGGTGTCGAGCATCTCCTGGGCGTCGTCGTACAGCTTGCGGGCAGCCTCGCCCGAGACCGGGTTGTTGAGGATGTCGGGGAATCGGCCCTTCATCTCCCAGGCGTTGAAGAACGGCTGCCAGTCGATGTATTCGCGCAACTCGGCGAGGTCGTAATCCTGAAAATCCCGTACTCCCGCACCTTGAGCCGGCACCGGCGGCGTGTAGCCGTCCCACTCGATCGGTGTCCGGTTCGCACGGGCCTTCTCCAGCGTCAGCATCGGCCGCTCGTTCTTCTGGGCGTGCCGTTCGCGCAGGGCTGCGTACTCGGTCTCGGTGGCCTCCAGCAGGGCTGGACGCTGCTTGTCGTCGAGGAGCGCTGCAGCGACCGGCACCGAGCGGGAAGCGTCCTTGACCCAGACCACCGGACCGCTGCGACGCGGCGACACCTTCACGGCCGTGTGGGCGCGCGAGGTTGTCGCGCCACCGATCAGCAGCGGGATCTCCAGCCCCTCGCGTTCCATCTCGGCAGCGAAGTTGACCATCTCGTCCAAGGACGGGGTGATCAGGCCGGACAGCCCGATGATGTCGGCGTCGTGCTCCTTCGCCGCATCCAGGATCTTCTGGGCAGGCACCATCACACCGAGGTCGATGACGTCGTAGTTGTTGCACTGCAGGACGACCCCGACGATGTTCTTGCCGATGTCATGGACGTCGCCCTTCACGGTCGCCATCACGATCGTGCCGTTGGTGTGCCCACCGGCAGCATCGCCGGACTCTTCTTTCTCCGCCTCGATGTACGGCAGCAGGTAAGCGACCGCCTTCTTCATCACCCGGGCCGACTTCACGACCTGGGGCAGGAACATCTTGCCGGAGCCGAAGAGGTCACCGACGACGTTCATGCCGTCCATCAGGGGGCCCTCGATCACCTCGATCGGGCGACCACCCGCGGCGGCGATCTCGGCCCGCAACTCCTCGGTGTCGGCGTCGACGTGGGCGTCGATGCCCTTGACCAGAGCGTGCGTGATCCGCTCGCGGACCGGGAGGCCGCGCCACTCGGCCGCCGCTGGGTCCTCGGACTTCTCCGAGCTGTTGAACCGCTCGGCGATCTCCAGGAGCCTCTCGGCCGCGTCCTCTCGACGATTCAGGACGACGTCCTCGATGCGGTCCCGCAACTCGGGGTCGATCGAGTCGTAGGGCACTAGCGCACCGGCGTTGACGATGCCCATGTCGAGGCCGGCCTTGATGGCGTGGAACAGGAACACCGAGTGGATCGCCTCGCGGACGGGGTTGTTGCCCCGGAACGAGAACGACACATTCGAGATGCCGCCGGAGATGTGCACCCCCGGCAGGTTCTCCTTGATCCAGGCGCAGGCCTCGATGAAGTCGATCCCGTACGTCGCGTGCTCCTCGATACCGGTCGCCAGCGCGAAGCAGTTCGGGTCGAAGATGATGTCCTCGGGCGGGAAGCCGACCTCTTCGGTCAGGATCCGGTAGGCGCGCCCGCAGATCTCCTTGCGACGCTCCAGGTTGTCGGCCTGACCCTGCTCGTCGAAGGCCATGACGACGACGGCTGCACCGTACTTGCGGCACAGCCGTGCCTCGCGAATGAACTTCTCCTCGCCCTCCTTCATGGAGATCGAGTTGACGATCGGCTTGCCCTGCACGTTCTTCAGGCCCGCCTCGATGACCTCCCACTTCGAGGAGTCGATCATCACCGGGACGCGGCTGATGTCCGGCTCGGCCGCGATCAGCTTGGTGAACCGGTCCATCGCGGCGACGCCGTCGATCATGCCTTCGTCCATATTGATGTCGATGACCTGCGCACCGACCTCGACCTGCTGCAGGGCGACCGATAGCGCGGTGTCGTAGTCCTCGGCCTTGATCAGGTTGCGAAACCTGGCGGAGCCGGTGATGTTGGTGCGCTCACCGATGTTCACGAACAGGGAATCGTCTGTGATGTTGAGCGGCTCCAGGCCCGCGAGCCGGGTGGCCACCGGGATCGTCGGCAGCTCGCGCTGCGGCTTGCCCTCGACGACTTTGGCGATCTCGGCGATGTGCGCCGGCGTCGTTCCGCAGCAACCACCGACCAGGTTGACCAGGCCGGCCTCGGCGAACTCGGCGATGTAGCCGGCCTGGCGCTCCGGGGACTCGTCGTACTCGCCAAAGGCGTTGGGCAGACCGGCATTCGGGTAGCAGGAGACGAAGGTGTCCGCGATCCGCGCCACCTCGGCGATGTAGGGCCTCATCTCCGGCGCACCCAGGGCACAGTTGAGACCCACCGCGAAAGGCTTCGCGTGCCTGATCGCATTCCAGAATGCTTCGGTGACCTGACCGGACAACGTCCGCCCGGAAGCATCGGTGATGGTACCCGAGATGATCACCGGCCAGCGTCGTCCGCGGTCCTCGAACAGCGTCTCGACGGCGAACACCGCCGCCTTGGCGTTCAGCGAGTCGAATATCGTCTCGATGATGATGAGGTCGGCACCACCGTCGACCAGGCCGTTGGCAGATTCGAGGTAGGCGGCGACCAGCTGGTCGTAGGAGACGTTGCGGGCTCCGGGGTCGTTGACGTCCGGCGAGATCGACGCGGTGCGCGTCGTCGGCCCAATTGCGCCAGCCACGTAGCGGGGCCTCTCCGGGGTGCTGAATTCGTCGGCTGCCTTGCGGGCCAGGGCGGCGCCGGCGTAGTTCAGCTCGTAGCTCAGGTCCTGCATGTCGTAGTCGGAGAGCGAGATCGCGTTCGCGTTGAACGTGTTGGTCTCCAGGATGTCGGCGCCCGCCTCGAGGTACTCGCGGTGGATCCCCTCGATGATCTGCGGCTGCGTCAGGTTAAGCAGGTCGTTGTTGCCCTGAAGAGCGGTCGGCCACTCCGTGAATCGGTCGCCGCGGTAGCCGGCCTCGTCCGGTCGGTCCCGCTGGATCGCCGTGCCCATCGCGCCGTCGATCACCATGATCCGCTGGCCGAGAGTAGCCGTCAGTTCGTCGGTGCAGTCGGGGCGGATGTTCGGCACGAAAGTGCCGGGCTCGGGGGCGTTCACGTGCGTTCCTTCCGTAGAGGAAGGCGTCCTTGACTCTGCCGAGCGTGGCGGATACCGGCAAGGACCCGGAACCGTTGCAACGCCTCTCGACCAAAAAAGTCTACGTCGTCACCCGACGTTCGGACGCCCAGCTCGACCCGACCCGCTTCGCAATCGCGGTGCCCTTGCGCGCCAGCTCGCGGATCTTGTCGGCAGTGTCGTAGTTACCAAGGTTAACCAGATTGCAGCCGAAGGTATTTCGTCTCGACCGCGTCTACGCCGGTTGTTGACGGCGTCAAGTGTGAGGTCCGCGGCCTGCAACTGGGTGCCCATCGCGCCTTCGCCGACCATCGCCCGCTGCGCCAGAGTGTCGAGGATGTCGGTGTCGTAGCGGTGTCCGTTAGCGGCAGTCACCCCACGAGGATAGTCGGCCTATGCAAACGCCCCCCGGTCTGACAGCAGGCCGTACGCTGTTTCTGTGACTCCGCCTGATGGTAGGCCGGATGGCTACGCGCTGCCCGAACTGCACAACACCGTCGTCGTTGCGGCGTTTGAGGGCTGGAACGACGCCGGCGACGCGGCCAGCGATGCGCTCGAGCACCTCGATGCCATTTGGGAAGCCGATCCGATCGTTGAGATCGACGACGAGGCCTACTACGACTATCAGGTGAATCGCCCGGTCATCCGCCAAGTCGACGGCGTTACCCGGGAGCTGGTGTGGCCGGCGATGCGGATCACCCACTGCCGCCCCCCGGGCAGCGACCGCGACGTCGTGTTGATGCACGGGGTGGAGCCCAACATGCGCTGGCGCACCTTCTGCGCCGAGCTGGTGGCCATCGCCGACAAGCTCAACGTCGACACTGTCGTGATCCTTGGGGCCCTGCTGGCCGACACCCCGCACACCCGGCCGGTGCCGGTATCGGGGGCGGCCTACTCCCCCGAGTCCGCGAAACGCTTCGGCCTCGAGGAAACCCGCTACGAGGGCCCGACCGGGATCGCCGGGGTGTTCCAGGACGCATGTGTGGCCGCCGGGATCCCCGCGGTGACCTTCTGGGCGGCAGTGCCGCATTACGTGTCGAACCCGCCGAACCCCAAGGCGACGGTGGCGCTGCTGCGTCGCGTCGAGGACGTGCTCGACATCGAGGTCCCACTGGCCGACCTCCCGGCCCAGGCCGAGGAGTGGGAGCAGGCGATCACCGAGATGGCCGCCGAGGACGAGGACCTGGCCGAATACGTGGTGTCGCTGGAGCAGCGCGGCGACGCCGAGGTCGACATGAACGAAGCCCTGGGCAAGATCGACGGCGACGCGCTCGCCGCCGAGTTCGAACGCTATCTGCGCCGCCGCCGTCCCGGGTTCGGGCGCTGAATCTACTCGACGCTGGACCCCAAGGATTCGTTGTAGGCGCTGGTGGAGCGACCGAGCGCGGCGACTTCGGCGTCCAGTTGAGGCAGCAGCTCCGCGGCGGTCTTGCGGATGGGAAGTTCGCCGACCGGGGTGGAGAGCACCGGCTTGAGCCAGCGGAACGCGGCCACCCAGCGCGGGCGGTAGATGCGGCTCTTACGGCCCTCGATGCCCTTGACGAACGCGTCGGCGCACTTGTCGACGGTCGTGGTCTTGTTCAATGGCCAAGGGAACCTCGCGAGCATTTCGCCGAACGCGGGCAGGTCAGCCTCGGAGTCGCGAACCAAGGCGGTGTTGATCCAGGACATGTGGGCCGACCCGACGCTGACTCCCAGACGGCCGACTTCCAATCGCAACGCGTTGGCGAGGATCTCGACGCCGGCCTTCGAGGCGTTGTACGGCGCGAGGCCCGGAGCCGCGGTGTAGGCGGCCAGCGATGAAACGATCAGCACGTAGCCGCGGCCGTCGATCACAGCCGGCAACGCGGCCCGCACGGTATTGAAGACGCCGAGCACGTTGATGTCCAGCACCCGCTTGAACGCCTCCGGATCCACCTGCAGCACCGACCCGTAGCTGATGACGCCGGCATTGGCCACGACGACGTCGATGCCGCCGAAGCGTTCGACGGCCTGGGCGGCCGCGGCCTGCATGGCGGCCAGGTCGCGCACGTCGGCGACCGCGGTGAGCACCTGATCCTGGCCGAGTTCCGCGGCCAGCGCGGAGAGCTCGGCTTTGTCAAGATCGGTCAGCACCAGCTTGGCGCCCTTGTCGCGCAGCCGACGGGCCACCTCGGCCCCGATTCCCCGGGCACCACCGGTGATGAAGACAACTTTGCCCTGGATCTTGCCCTGGAAAGAAGCCATGGCCGAAACGTACCGCCGCCGCGATCAGAGGTCCAAGAACTATGGCCAGTACTCGTTCATCGGTTGGGCGAATCGATCGTTGTTGGTGAGCCGGGGCAGTCCGAGGGCGTCTTCGATGGTGCGCAGCAGGCTGTAGTGGTTGTTGTAGTTGTAGGCGACGAACTGGCCTTGGCGCATCCCGGAATTCGGTGAGGGAATCACGATCATGGGGACGTGATTCCCCTCATTGCCGTTACCGAGATAGAGGTTGTCGTAGTCCTCGTCCCACGTGATGAAGATCGCGGAGCGCTGCGTTCGGAATGCGGGCGAGTTCAAGATCGTCGGTAGCGTGGCCGCGAGGAACTCGTCACCGGCGCGGAGGTTGTATTGGTGCAGGGCGAGCTGACCGACGACGAAGCGGAGGTCGTTGCACCCCTCCTGGTTGTGGCATTCGTCGGCCGCGAACCACACGTAGTTCGGGGTCGTGGCGGTCGAGGCCAGATCCGTGGCCATTTGCGTCAGCGGCAGCACGTGCGCCTGACAGCGGGCGGTATTGGAAACGATGTCGTGGAACGCGAGAAATGGCAGCTCGTCGGGGCTGTAGTGCCCCTGGCTCGCGGTGAAACACGGTGCGGGCATGGACTGCTCGTAGGCCGCCCACGTCTTGCCCGCCTTCTCGATGTTGTCAGCCAGATTGGGCACGTCGAAGCAGTTGATGGGGCAGTTCCAGCCCACGTCGAAGTTTGACCCGCCCAGGATCGGGTAGTAGTTCGGGTCGCTGGGGTGAGTCAGGGCAAAGTAGTTCGCTCCATATCCATATCGGCTGATCAGGGTGTTGATGTATGGCGCGTTGCGGGGTCTGCCGACAACGTCTTTCACGCCGTGGTTCTCCAAATAGAGCATGAACACGTGATCGAGGGGGCCGACCTTTGACGCCGGTGGTGCAGGAGGCGGTGGGGCGGGCAGCGCCGCGCCCACGGTGAACGACAAGTTGTCGGCGTAGGCGTTGTTGTAATGGCTCGGCGCCGGGTTGCAATCCTTGAGGGTCAACACCACGACCGCGCTCCGGGTGCCCGCGGGAATCAACCCAGTGTTTGAGCGATGGAGAAGCGCGGTCCTGAACACGCGCTCGACCACACCGACCGGCCCGATCCTGGCACCGCCGAGGGACGACTGGTTCGCCGCCAGGAATTGGACGGTAACCGACGCTTCGGACGGGTCGTCCAGGAAGCCTCCGAGCCATCCGCTCAGCGTGTAGGGCACGGTGCCGGTGTCGATCTGGGCCGCCGCACCGCTGAGGTCGACGGTTTGGCCCAGTTGGGAAGTCGCCACATTTCCACCGCCGAAGAACTGGGCGCCGCCGTCGGGGGGACCGTCGCCGGGTCGCGGAAATTGGAGGAACTTTGGAAAAGGCGGCGCCGAAGTGGACAACGGCGACGGCCAACGGCCAATGGTGCCGTATTTGACCACCGTGGGTGTGCCGTTCACCGACCAGCCGGGGATCGACACGGAGCTGTATCCCGTCAATGACGGGTCGCCGAACTCGGCGCCCGGGTTGACCAGCAAATTCGGGCCCTCAATGGGGTTGGCGGCCGATGCGGGCACCGTGTTCATCGAAACGACCAGCAAGCCGGCCACGCCGAACGCGGCGGCCACGCGGCGAAAACGACTGAGCATCAGGCAAACACCTCGGTGGTTGACGCGCTGCGTACGCGTTGCTCCGTCGATGGTGGCCCATGACACGCCGTCCACCCAGTTTGTTGCGCAGATTGACATCCAGGCGTTGCCGTTTGGTGACTTTGCTGAGCCAATACTTAGCAAACGCCTTGAGGGACAAGCCTTCCCCGACCGGCCGCCTACAGCTCCACCCCGAGCAACGCATCGATGGCGGTTGCCACCAACGTCGGCGCCTCGGAGTCGTGGCCGCCGTACTCCAGCGCGTCCATGGTCCAACCATCAAGTGCTGCAATGGCTTTCGGGGTATCAAGGTCGTCGGCCAGATACTGGCGCACTCGGGTGATGACATCGGTGGCATCCGGGCCGGCGGGCAGCGCCGTCGCGGCGCGCCAGCGTCGCAGCCGGGCGGTCGCCTCGTCGAGCACTTGCCGGCTCCAAAACCGGTCCGCGCGGTAGTGGCCCGCCAGCAGGCCCAGCCGGATGGCCGCCGGCTCAACGCCTTGCGCGCGCAACGCCGACACCAGGACCAGGTTGCCGCGGCTCTTGGACATCTTGTGTCCGTCCCAGCCGATCATCCCGGCGTGCACGTAATGCCGGGCGAATCGCCGCTCGCCGCGGACACATTCGGCGTGCGCGGCGGTGAATTCGTGATGCGGAAAGATCAGGTCGCTGCCCCCGCCCTGAATGTCGAGGCCGCTGCCGATGCGGCTGAGCGCGATCGCCGCGCACTCGACGTGCCAGCCCGGCCGGCCGTCACCGAACGGCGACGGCCAAGTGGGCTCCCCGGGCCGCGCGGCCCGCCACAGCAGGGCGTCGAGCTCGTCGCTCTTGCCGGGTCGGCGCGGGTCGCCGCCGCGCTCGGCAAAAAGCCGCAGCATGGTGTCGCGGTCATAACCGGACTCGTAGCCGAACTGCGGCGTGGCGTCCGCGCGGTAGTAGACGTCCGGGTATTCGCCGTCGAGGACATACGCGGCCCCCGACGCCAGCATTTTCTCGACGAGTTCGACCACTTCGGGAATCGCCTCGGTCGCCCCGACGTACTCGCGCGGTGGCAGTATCCGCAGCGCCGCCATGTCCTCCCGGAAAAGCTCGACCTCGCCGTCGCCCAGCTCCCGCCAGTCGACGCCGTCGCGCTCGGCGCGCTCCAGCAAGGGATCGTCGATGTCGGTGACGTTCTGCACGTAGTGCACGTCGTGACCGAGGTCCAGCCACTGCCGATGCACGAGGTCGAATGCCAGATAGGTGGCCGCGTGACCCAGGTGAGTCGCGTCGTAGGGGGTGATCCCGCAGACATACATGGTGGCCTTCGACCCGGGCGCCACCGGGCGCACCTGCCGGTCGGAGGTGTCGAACAGGCGCAGCTCCGGACCACGTCCGGGCACCACCGGAACCTGTGCGGAAGACCACGCCTGCATGTCGTCGACTCTAAACGCGCCAGGAATCAGCGAAATTCCTGGTGGATGGCGCCGAGCAGAATCGGCGCCAGCTCGGCGCGGCACATGACGAAGTCGGGCAGGTACGGGTCGAGCTGGTTGTACCGCAGCGGCGAGCCGTCGAGCCGGGACGCGTGCATGCCGGCGGCCATCACCACACCGGCCGGAGCCGCCGAGTCCCATTCCCACTGGCCGCCGGCGTGCACGTAGGCATCGACATCGCCATCGACGACCGCCATCGCCTTCGCGCCCGCCGAGCCAATGCCGACGGGCTGAATGTGCAGCGTCTGGCGCATGCGGTACAGGACAGCGGGCGGGCGGGTGGCGCTGACGGCCACCCGGATGGTCCCCGGAATGCCGACGCGAGCGGCGCCGGCGGTCACCGTGTCGCTGCGGTAGACCGTGTTCCCGCGGGCCGGCAATGAGACCGCCGCATCGGTGATCTCGCGCTGACCGTCAGTGGGACGCTGCCACAAAGCGATGTGTACCGCCCAGTCGTCGCGGCCCGGTGTGGAGAACTCACGCGTGCCGTCCAGCGGGTCGATGATCCACACCCGGTCGCGATTCACCCGGGAAAGATCGTCGTAGGCCTCCTCGCTGAGCACTGCGTCACCCGGCCGCTCGGCCCTCAGCCGGCGAAGGATCAGAGCGTTCGCCATACTGTCGCCCGCATCGCCGAGCGCCCATGGATGGCCGAAACCGACCTCCTCGCGCACCTTCAGCAGCAACTCCCCCGCGTCCGCCGCGAGATCGGCAGCCAATGCGGCATCTTGCCTCACCGCTTCAGTATCGCCGACGGCGAAGCCGGCTCTCAGAACGCGGGCCAAGGAATGGGACGATGCCGGTTCGGTCTGGGCATGACCGGATTGTCCAGCAGCGACTGCGCGCGCCCGCACAGCGCGGCGATTTCCAGCCGGGTGATGTGCCCGGCCAGTTCATCGCCGAGCGAACAAGTGAGGGACTCGGCGAGCCCGGCGACCGCCTCGAGGGTCGGATCGTCGACCGGCTTGCCCGCCCAGCCCCACAACACCGTGCGCAGCTTGTTCTCCACGTGCAGGCATAAGCCGTGGTCGACGCCGTAGACGTGGCCGTCGAGGTCGCGCAGGACGTGGCCGCCCTTGCGATCGGCGTTGTTGATCAACACGTCCAACACCGCCATTCGCCACAACCGAATGTCGTCGGCGTGCATCAGGATGACCTCGTCGCCGGCGTAGTCGTAGGCCCGCAGCACGGGCAGATAACCCGGCTCACGTTTGTCGGCGGGAAACAGGTCGACGAGGTCGGGGCCCGGCCTGGGATCGGAGTCGACAGTGTCGCCGGGTTGTTCCACCCACAGCTGCAACATGCCCGGGCCCGCAGGCCCGTGACGAATGATCGTGTAGGGCACGATGTTCCAGCCCAATTGCGTCGATATCAGGTAGGCGCCCAGTTCGCGGCCGGCCAGCGTCCCGTCGGGGAAGTCCCACAGCGGCTGCTCACCCGCGATCGGCTTGTAGACGCAGTGCACGCTGCGTTCATCGAGCGTCGACTCGCACAAAAAGGTGGCGTTGCTGGCCGAGCGGATGCGTCCGAGGACAGTCAGCTCGCCGTCCCGCAACACCTCACGCTGGTCATGCTGGTTATTCTTCGGGGTCATCGTCAGGCCCGAGCAGCGCGCTGCGCTTATAGCCGTTGGTGCGCGCGCAGATGTGGCCCTCCGGGTCCAACGGTTCGTCGCAGAGCGGGCACGGCGGACGTCCCGCCGAGATAACGCGGTTGGAGCGAGTGGCGAACTGCCGCGCCGACTCCGGCGTCAAAAACACCCGCACCGCGTCCGGGCCCTCCTCGGTGTCGTCGAGCACGACCGAGGCGTCGAACTCGGCGTCGGTGACGGCCAGCAATTCGACCACCACGGTCTGGGCCTCCGAATCCCAGCCCAGGCCCATGGTCCCGACCCGAAACTCCGCATCGACCGGTGTGATCAACGGGTTCAGGTCGTCGACTTCGGCGGGCTCGGGAGGAACCGGTGTGCCGAACCTGCGATTCACCTCGAGCAGCAATGCACCGATGCGTTCGGCAAGCACCGCGACCTGTTGCTTCTCCAATATCACTGACACCACCCGGGAATCACCCACAGCTTGGATGTAGAACGTGCGATTTCCGGGCTGGCCAACGGTCCCGGCCACGAAGCGGTCGGGTGTGCGGAAGACATGAATTGCGCGGGCCATGGCACCTCCAAAATACCGGCTATTGCCGTCGCCGTGCGATGCGATTGCCCCGCTCCCCCAGTTTCAATCGGAATTAATCCGTTGAGCCGCCGACCACCGCGTCACCCGCCGGCACGGCCGGCGCGGGCTCGGTTTGCGGCTCACCTTGCGGATGGCCGCGAGCCTCGTCACCCTTGGACTCGTCCTTGGGTGGGGGCCCGGCCCGCAATGCGGCGGCCAGCCGCGCGCCGGTGTGGTTGACGTGCAACACGAACGGCCGCAGAGGCGTGTATGAGACCACGCTCACCGACCCCGGGTCGGCGGTGATCCGCTGGAAGCCGTCCAGATGCATGCCGTAGGCGTCGGCGACAACCGCCTTGATGACATCACCGTGCGTGCAGGCCACCCAGAGCGCGTCGCCGCCGCGCTCCCCGCCACGTGCCCCGCCGTGTTCCAAGGCCAGTCTTCGATCGTGTTCGCGGACGGCGGCCACCGCGCGCGCCTGCACTTGCGCCAAACCCTCGCCGCCGGGGAACACCGCCGCGCTGGGATGGGCCTGGACCACCCGCCACAACGGCTCATTCGTCAACTCGCCCAATTTGCGGCCGGTCCATTCCCCGTAGTCCACTTCGGCGAGCCGATCGTCGATCAGCGGCTCGATGCAGAGCGCTTCGGCGAGCGGCTCGACGGTGCGCCGGCAACGCAACAGCGGCGAGGTGACCACTGCGCGGATCGGCAGGTCACCGATCCGATCGATCAGCCCCGCCGCCTGCTCGCGGCCCTTGTCGTCGAGGTCGACGCCTTCGGAGCGGCCGGCCAGAATGCCGGCGGTGTTCGAGGTGGAGCGGCCGTGCCGCAACAGGATGACGGTCATGTAGCGACGATCGTCCGGTTCCCCTTCACGACGACGACCGTACCCGGTATGGGTCGGCCGCGACGGTGTGACTAGCGGGACACCAGCACCGCGCGCGCGACCGAATCGCGTACCGCGGCGGTCAGGCTGCGCTCGTCGGTGAGGTCTATGTCGACCAGGCTGCGAACCGCGCGGGCGACCACCTCGTCGGCCTGCGGAACCGGGCCCGCCAGGCGCGGCCGGTAAATTTCGACGACGAGCGATCGGTGCTCGATGTGAAAGGAGAAACTGCGCCCATCACCGACTTGCCCGTACCCGCTGGCAAAGATTCCTGTCGAGATGTCCTCGACAGCAAACTCTTTATCCGAGGTATGCCGGTCAACGATGACGGTCATGACTGGACGATACCTCTCCAGTGAGACTCGAAGTGGGTAACTGGGCCATATTGGATGCGAAACCGTTCCTTAAAATTTGACTTCAATCTTCTTTACCCGAGGGAAAATAATTGCTGCGATGGCATAGGGGCGACAAATACCGAGTTCAGCGGCGCCTTGTTGGTCTGCTGCTGTTGCTGACGGCGGGCGCCGGCGGTGCCGGCTGCTCCTCGAATCCGCTCAACAAATTCGCTTCACAGAAGCCGCCCACGATAGAACCCGCACGGGCGGCCCAGTCGCCGCCGGTGTCGCAGAACCCGGCCGGCGCGGTGCGACCACTGGGTGGCAAAGCTGTGGCTGCGATCTTCGACAGCGGCACTCATCAGTTGGCGGTCCTGACCCCCGGCGAAGACGCGGCGGCGCCCGCCAGCATCACCGAGTTCGGGGACCCGCACGTCGCGCCGCGTGTCATCCCCCTGCCGGGGCCTGCGACGGCGTTGACCGACGATGGCCGCGGCACGGTCTACCTGGCTGCGCGGGGCAGCTACTACTCCGTCGACCTATCCACCGGCCAGACGGCACATTTGACCGTCGCCGACGCCCAGCAAGCCGAATTCACCGCGATCGCGCAACGCGCCGACGGCAAGCTGGTATTGGGCAGCGCCGACGGCGCCGTCTACACCCTCGCGTCCCAGACTGCCGTCGGCAGCCGAAACAAGATCTTTGCGCGCGTGGACTCCCTTGCAACACAAGGAAATACGACAGTAGTTCTGGACCGGGGTCAGACCTCGGTCACGACGATAGGCGCCGACGGTCATGTTGAGCAGGCGCTGCGGGCCGGCGAGGGCGCTACCACCCTGGCCGCCGATCCGCTGGGCCGGGTTCTGGTCGCCGACACCCGCGGTGGCCAACTGCTGGTGTATGGCTGTTGTTCGCCGCGGACCCCGCTGATCTTGCGTCAGGCCTACCCGGTGCGGCAGGCGCCATACGGCCTGGCCGGTTCGCGGAAGCTGACCTGGGTGTCCCAAACCGCTTCGAACGCCGTCATTGGTTACGATCTGTCAACCGGAATTCCCGTCGAAAGGGTGCGATACCCAACCGTGCAGCAACCCAACTCGCTGGCCTTTGACGAAGCGTCGGACACCTTGTACGTGGTGTCAGGGTCGGGTGCGGGCGTCCAGACCATCGAGCACGCGTCGGGCACCCCGTGACCGCGCCGCGGCGGAGCCGACTGCCCGCGGGCTGGGACACCGACATGTCCGACGAATACGAGTGGGTGCCGTTGCGCCTGCCGCCGGAAGTGACCCGGCTGAGCGCGTCCACCCGGCTTTCCATCGAGGCCGAATATCGCGGCTGGGAGCTGACGCGGGTCCGGCTCTATACCGACGGCAGCCGGCGGGTTTTGTTGCGCCGCAAGAAATCTCGTCTGGATAACTGGCCGCCCGACCAGCCCGAAC
>Ga0318542_10000166_pt1 | contig 14130 bp, 16 predicted proteins | sample GRESIP168b4f23_FD_202530 | JGI IMG/M metagenome (GOLD analysis project Ga0318542, IMG submission 202530) | Tropical soil microbial communities from Luquillo Experimental Forest, Puerto Rico - GRE.SIPMG.168b4f23 | ecosystem: Environmental > Terrestrial > Soil > Tropical forest > Bulk soil...
CGAACAGCCCGATCAGCATCTTCTTCTTCTGCACGACGACCGGCATCGCCGGCGCCAGCATGTTGGTGCCGTAACCGCCGATGATCAGATCGACCTTGTCGACGTCGAGCAGCTTGGTGTAGATGCCCGGCACCGTCGCCGGATTGGTCTGGTCGTCGTAATAGATGAGCTTGACCGGACGGCCGAGGAGCCCGCCCTTGGCGTTGATGTCTTCTTCCCAAATCTTCTGGGCGAGCAGCGCCGACTTGCCGTTGGGCGCGAGCCCGCCGGTTTGAGATATGCCATAGCCGATCTTGATCGGCTCGCCGGATTGCGCCCAGGCCGCGCCTGCGAACAACAGCGCGCACGCCGCGAACGCGCACACGAGGCATCTCACCGCGCGATGTGTTGCATCATGCAGCATCGTCATCCTCCCATTTGCAATCGTTTGTGGGTCCATCTTATGGGCAACGGGACCGCCACACTAGTGTCCCGATTCCGAAGTTCGCATCATTGTGCCGCAGCCTCGATCGCGAACTTCGGAATCGAAGGACACTAGCAACTTATTGATCTAGTGTGGCTTTGGTTCAGAAGTCCGCATCTCGGACTCGCTGCAAAAATGATGCGGACTTCACCGCTGCCTCCGATGATGTTGTCAGCATCCGTCCCCAGCAATGTCAACCGCTTACGCGTCTCGCTCGCGGCACGGAGAGTGAACAGATCGGCGAATTGCCACCCGATTGCCACCATTTGGTGTCGCCGATTTGCCGCCCGAGAGCGCCGCGCGCAGCAGGTACTCTCCGGGAGTTGCTCACCTCTTTGTTGCAAGCTCTTTCATGACCTCTGTCATAACGATGCCGAGGTTTGCTCTCGCAGCCACAAACTTCGCGGTGGTCTCTTTGATGCGGTCAACCGTAAAGACGTGAGGCGCATCAAAATCTTGTTCGATCGCCTCATTCATGAATTCTCCGGCTTTCGTCATTCCGATCCTGTAAGGCTGTGGCGGTGTGCCGTCCTTTCCCATTTGATACGTTGTCCCATGTACGATGAGATTTTGCTTTGGCAACAAGCGATCAAGCTCTCCCTCCACATCATCGAGGATTTTCCGATGCGCGTCAGTGAAGTTGCGGGTCCGGCACCTTGCCTTGAAGGTATCAATCTTCTGCCCGAACGTTTTACCCATAAACTCAACGAACACCTTATCCATGGGGCGATCACCTCGACAGACCGTGACAAGCGCCAACATCATGTTCTCGACCTGAGAGCTTTCCGTCAGGAACTCACCCATCGCGAGATGTAAGTCGTTCAGCGTTGGCATCTCGAAAAACCCTTTTTCGTCGTCGTTGCTTTGAACATTCGCGTCATCTCAGCCCCCCAACGTCGCATTGATCGCAGCAGCAGCCTTGCCATCGTCCTTGCGAAACAGGTGCGCGTAGATGCGCAGCGTCGTGTCGGGCTTGGCGTGGCCGAGTCGCTTGCTGATGGTGACGATGTCCACGTGCGCGTCGATCAGCTGCGAAGCATGGGTGTGGCGCAACGCGTGGAAGGTCACCGCAGGCTGGCCAATGCTGTCGGCGAAGTGTGCCCACGCCGCCGACACCGCATTGGGTGACAGCGGCCCGCCATCGGCACCCGCGAACAGCAAGGCGTCGTCGGCAAGCCTGCCGATGCCGAGTTGCAGCGCCTGCTCCAGCACGGCCTTCCGGTGCTCGCGCAGCACGCTCACCAGCATCGTCGGCAGGGTGATGTTGCGGCGCCCGGCTTTGGTCTTCGGCCGCTTGCAGCGCAGCCCGTGCGCTTTGGTCTGTTCCACCGCCTCGCGCACCTGAATGAGCTTGCGATCGAGATCGACCCGGTTCCAGCGCAGCGCCAGCACCTCGCCCAGCCGCATGCCGGTGAACAGCGCCACCAACGCCACCATCCGGTAGCGCCAGCCGCTGAGCTGGCGGATGAGCGCCGGCACGTCATGCACGATGATCACTTCTTCGTCGTCGGCGAGCTTGGGCGCGCTCTGCCCGCTGGCGACGTTGCGCGCGACCAGCTCGTTACGTGCGGCATCCCGCAATGCTTTGCCCAGCACCCGGTGCGCGTGCCGTATGGTGCGGGTCGCCAGCCCGCCCGATCCGCGCACCCGCCCGCTTTTGCGCAGCGTGCTGTGCCAGTCCTCGACGTCGAGCGGCCGCAGCTTCTGCAACGGCACGCCGCCGATATGCGGCGCGATCTGATGCTCGACCAGCTGGCGATAGCGCTGCGCGGTGCGTGCCGAGATGTCGCCAGCCGTCTCCCACTGGTCGACCCGCGCCCGCACGAAGGCGGCCACGGTCAGCTTGCTCGGCTCGATAAAGCTGCCATTGCCGAAGGCGGCCAGCAGCTCGGCCAGCTTCGCCTGCGCTTGTCGCTTCGTACCCTTGATGCTGACGTACCGGATGTTGCGCCGCCCGGCATCGTCGCGCCCGGCATCGAATTTCAGTTCCCAGGAAGCGCGACCGCGGCGCCGGATGTGACCCTTCATGACGCGCCTCCCACGCCACGTCGCTCGGCGGCACGATGATCAACGATTGCCTGCGCCAGCATGCGGCTGCGCGCCAGGTCGCTGCCATCCAGCACGCTGTCGGCCAGCTGGTCGCCCAAGTCCATGCGTAGGAAGCGCGCCGAAAAGCGCGCCCAGTTGGTGTGGATGTCCGTGGCGATGGTTTCAAGGTGATGGCGCGTGTCGCCATGCTGCAAAGCGTCTTCTAGTTTGAGACGGATTTCGGTGTTGAGCGAGCGAGCGTGATAATCCGCCAGCTGCACCAGTCGATTTCGCATGTTCCAGGGCAGGCGCAGCTTGATCTGAAAGACCGCAGGCGTTTTGAGCGCACGCGTTTTGGGCATAGTGCTTCCCTCCGCTGATGGCTGTGATGGGGACAAAAAGGGACCAATAGGCACGAAATAGCACGTCTGTAAGCGGTCTGGCAACTCTATTGACACCAAAAACGGACCAGCCTTAGCGTGCCTGGTAGGTTTCCTTCGAGCCACAGGAGGCAATCATGGCGAGGCGTAACCCCAACGCGGACCGCGAGCGGCAGCTGCGGCGGGAGCGCAAGGCGGGGCAGCGGGACAGCCGGAAGGCAGCGCAGCAGCTGCCGGCGCGGCGCGCGAGTAGCGCTTGGACGCTGTCGGTTCCGGAAGCCGGACGCAAATATTATGGCCTCGGCCGCAACGCCTCCTACGAGGCTGCGGCAACCGGACAAATCCCGACCATCAAGGTCAATAAGCTCCTGCGCGTCCCGGTCCCCGTGATCGAGCGCATGCTCGGCGGGCCGGCGTCAGCCGAATAAGAACAGCCCTGTCGCGACGGGGCTCCGTCCCGCTGGCCCGTTTCGACAGATGAAATGATCGCAAGGTAGTCGGACAGCAAGCGGCCGGTCGCCCCCTTTCCGCGCTCAACGAAGGAGAGGGAAACCGGCCGAAACCGAGCCCAAGGAGGGCTCCGACGCATGGCCCTATATAATCCCAACAACCCTCCCGCAACAAGGCAGCAAGTCCGCGCCGAGATCGTCGCCCGCTTCGTGACCGGGCGGTGGCGGCTTGTGGGGCCAACCCCGGCTGAGGCCGCGCGCCGCCGTTCCACGTCACCGGTCGCGCCGACCGCCCGCAGTGGAAGCGCGCCCTGGCCGTGTTCACTCGCGCCCCGTGCGCCGCGCAGTTGGCCTTCCGGTCCGGACGCCAAGCGACCGCGTCATCGACCGCCTCGTCGCAAAGTATCCCGAGCGCGTAATGGCGGCCCTAGATCGGCTGATCCGACCGGCGGCGATGCAAGCCGCCGATCCTTAGGAGCGGGTCGAATTCGCTCGCGGGGTCGGACCCGAAACCATCCTCGACGTAATTGCTCGGGCCGAATGAAGGGGGACGACATGAACACCTTCAATGACCCCGGCACCGTTGAGCAGCCGCGGCTGTGGACGATCGCCAATGCCGTGGAATTCCTAACGGATCGGCTGACCTCCCCACCTGATCGAGGAGATCGTTCGCAGCGGTTACTTCGACTGCGCGCAGGCGGAATGCCTGATCATCGACCTCGAGCGGATCATGACCTGGCTCGACGGGCGCGAGCAGAGGGCGGCGCAATAGCCGCCAATACCGGAGGTATCCAACGCAAGGCCACCCCCCGAAAACCCCGCCGGCGGGCTTTCCATTAACCGGATAACGCGACGCGAGTGCGTGCCATGAAGAACACTCCCCATCTCACAGCCGGCTATGGACCCGAATTGGCAATGCAGATTCGGCGCAGTCGCGAAGGTCAGGCGCACTTCGCCAGCACCGGCCCATTCGGCGCGACATGCGGAGAGTGCGTCTTTCTCGGGTACTGGAAACAGATCCGCAATGCCAGCGGTGACACCGTCAAGTCTCAACGCGTAAGCGGCTGCGAGAAGTTCCATCAGTTGACAGGCAAGCACGGTCCCGTCGTTCCGCCGGGCAGTGAGGCCTGCCGGTACTTTCAGCGCCGGGAGTCGTGACGAGCCCGTGCGATGCTTGCTCCGCCTAACCAGGATGTTCTTGCGGGACTGACTCGCGGACACTTCGGCGCCATCCTGGCCGATCCGCCGTGGAAGTACGTCACCTATTCAGAGCGGTCTGCCTCGCGGCATTACAAGGTCATGACGTTCGAGGAGATCGCGACACTGCCGGTGCGCGACGTGGCCGCCCCCGATGCCTGGCTGTTTCTGTGGGTACCCGGCCCGCACCTTCCGTTCGGACTCCAGCTCATGGAGCGCTGGGGCTTCCGGTACTCGGGCAAGGCCTTTGCCTGGGCCAAGCAGAATCCCTCCGGTGTCGGCTGGCACATGGGCACCGGGTTCACGACCAGAAAAAACACCGAGGATTGTCTGCTCGGGCGGCGCGGCAGGCCCCCGATCAAGGCCCACGACGTGCGCGAGCTGATCGTCGCGCCGCGGCGGAAGCATTCCCAAAAGCCCGACGAGCAGTATGCGCTAATCGAGCGCCTGGTCGACGGCCCCTATGTCGAGCTGTTCGCGCGTCAGCACCGTCCCGGCTGGCATTGCCGGGGTAACGAGACCGACAAGTTCGAACCCAAATACGACGCCCAAGACGACTTCGCCAAATCGCTGGAGGAAGGCTACCGCGCCGTTCGCGAGCGCGTTGCTGCCGGCGGACCGGGGTGGGTACCGAAATGACCGCCCCGATCACGCTCATCGTCAACGGCACGCCCGTGCCCAAGGCCCAGCTCTCAGACGACACCGCACAGAGGATAGTCCCGCGATCCGACGTAAAGACCCGAGACGCCGGACTGTTTTCCGGCGCGCGCAAAGCTACGGCCTCTCCAGCAACAAGTCAGATTGAAGTCCGACCGCAATGCTTAATCGACTGAGCGAAGCAGACGTTGATGCTGTCCTGCGCGAAGGCTCTGCGCATGTACTTCATCGCGATTATGAAACACGCAGCACATGTGGGCTGAAATCGGCGGGTACGTATCGTTACGCCGCTGATCCGCGCGCCGAGGTTCTGTGCTGTGGCTATGCCGTTGACGACAGCCCAGTGCAGCTGTGGACCCCAGGCGATCCGGTACCGCCGGAATTCATCGAAGCCGCGCGCAACCCCACCTGGACTGTAGTCGCCCACAACGATCAATTCGAAGCCGCAATCGAGCAGTTCCTCCTGGCGCCCCGCTTCGGCTGGCCGTTGATCCCGCTCGAGCGCCACCGCTGCACCATGGCATTGTCCTTGGCGCACGGATTGCCTGCACGACTTGATGCCGCGGCTGATGCACTGGAGCTTGCCAACCGCAAGGACGCCGCCGGCCAGCGGCTGATGCACCAGACGGCGAAGCCGCGTCGACCACATAAGGACGAGGACCCCGCAGGAACATACTGGTTTGATGACGCGGAACGGCTCAAGCGGCTTTACAGCTATTGCCAGCAGGACGTGGAGGTCGAACGCGAGCTCTACCAGCGACTGCCGGCGCTGTCGTTCTCGGAGCAGCGGCTGTGGGAGTTGAGCTACAGGATCAACGAGCGCGGGTTCTGTGTCGATCGGAAATTTGCCAAAGCTGCACGTCGCATTGCCCAAGCCGCAGCACCTGAGATCGACCAGCAGCTCGCCGAGGTCACTGGCGGCGTCGTCACCGGTATCAACCAGGTTGCTCGCCTGACAGCCTGGCTGCGGCAGCAGAGCTGCGCGGTTGAGAAGCTCGACAAGAAGGCGATCGAGAAGCTGCTGCTCGATCCCGGATTACCACCGCAAGTGCAGCGGGCATTGGAGCTGCGCCTCGGCGGTGCTCAGGCAGCAGTCAAGAAGATCGATGCCCTGCTCGCGCGGGCCGGTGATGACGGCCGCGTTCGCGGTGCGTTTCGCTACCACGGCGCAGCCACCGGCCGCTGGGCGGGTGAAGGTTTCCAGCCGCAGAACCTGAAGCGCCCGGCCGTCGACGATCTCGAGGCGGCAGTCGCTGCCGTTGCCACCGGCGACTATGCGCACGTGCGCAGCCTCTATCCGCGGCCGCTTAGCGTGGTTGGCGACTGTTCCCGCTCAATGATCTATGCAGCGCCTGGTTACATGCTGATCGGTGCAGACTTCGGCAGCATCGAAAGCCGGGTGCTGGCCTGGATTGCCGGCGAAGAGTGGAAGCTCGATGCCTACCGGCGCTTCGACGCTACTCACGATTCCCGGGACGAACCCTACTGCGTCACCGCCTGCAAGATATTCCGCAAACCATTGGGCACCTACACGAAGGAATCGCCGGAGCGCGGTGTCGGCAAAGTCTGCGATCTAGCATTCGGCTACATGGGCGGACTCGGCGCCTGGCGGAAGTTCGAACCCGAGAAATTCACCGATGATGAAGTGCAGCAGTTCAAAAAGGAATGGCGCGCTTCTCATCCGAACATTAAGCGGTTCTGGTACGACCTTGATCGGGCCGCATGGACTGCGGTGCGCGAGCGCGGCCGTGTAGTCTCCTGTGGCCGTGTCGCCTTCAAATGCAGCGGCGCATTTCTGTTCCTGAAGCTGCCGAGCGGCCGCAAACTCGCTTACCCGCAGCCCCACATTGAGATCGAAGACGCTCGGAATCAGGTTGTTGTCTTCGCGGACAACGCTGCCGGGCAATTCAAGGACTGCCGTCACGGCAACGGCGCGTACGGCGGCGTTTGGACTGAAAATGTTGTCTCCGGAATTGCCCGTGATCTGCTGGCTGAAGCAATGCTGCGGATTGAAGCAGCCGGCTACCCGATCGTGTTGCACGTGCACGACGAGCTCGTGTGCGAAGTGCCGGACGGCTTCGGCAGCACCGACGAATTTACCCACTTGATGACGCGCAAACCGGCCTGGGCATTGGAGCTGCCGATCGCAGCCCAAGCCTGGACCGGTCAGCGCTATTGCAAATGAGGAAATGCAGTCCTGCACCGGCTGACGACCGAGCTTCCGACGCAACCGCAAACGCAATCAGGAGAAGCATCATGGTTCTACTCGCATCAGCATACGATCAATCCCGCTACTTCAAGGCGGCTGATCTTCAAGAGGAAAAGAAATTACGCATTAAGGAGGCCACGGAGGAACAGATTGGGGCCGGCGCCGAGAAAGAGAAGAAATTGGTGGTGTGGTTCACCAACGACGAACGCGGCCTCGTGCTCAACAAAACCAATAACCGGACCATCCGCGGCGCCTATGGTGACGCCGTCGATGGCTGGGGCGGCAAAATCATCACCATTTTTCCGACAATGGTGTACATGCGGGGCAAGATGACGCCGGCGCTGCGGGTACGCATCCCGCCGCCGAAGGGAAACGGCCAAGGCCAAGCGGCAGCAGCTCCTGCTGGGCCACCGCCGCCGCCACCGTCGGCAACGACAAGTGTTGCCGACGATCTGGATGACGCGATCCCGTTTTGAGAAAGCGGCGGCGGCGGACTGCAGTACATCCGTGCAGTTCGCCGTCGCCTCCGTCAGGAGAAAGTGCCGTGATCAATGACACTGGGGCGAAGCCTATCACGCGTCAAGCTAACATTGCAAAATTGCCGCGGGCGTTGGCGCCGCTGATCGAGCGGCCGCAGTGGGTCGTGTGGAAATGGACACAGCAAGGTGACGGCTGGCAGAAGCCGCCGTTCATGGCGACGCAACCGCAACGCCACGCCAGCACCAAGGATCCCAGCACCTGGGCCGATTACGCTACCGCGCTGGATGCCGTGGAGATGGGAGAGGCCGACGGTATCTCATACATCCTCACCGAGGACGATCCATTTGCGGCGATCGATCTTGATCACTGCCGCCACGTCGACACGCATTCCATTGATCCGTGGGCGCAGCTGTTCCTCGAATTTGGCCGTCATACCTATTCGGAGGTGACGCCAAGCGGTGCCGGCTGCCGGATCTGGGGGCTGGCCAATGGTGCCGCCCTGCATCGCAAGTTCACGCTCGAGAACGATGGCAAGGAAATCGCGGTCGAGTTGTTTCGCCGCACCCGCAAAGCTCTCACGATCACCGGCTATCGGCTTGATACAATCCGTGAGCTCACCGGCATCGACAAGGTGCTCGACTGGGGCGTGATCTGGGGCGAGCGCCGCAAGGCAGCTGCTGCGGCCGCGGCACCGGTCAACGGCCATACCTTCAACGGCAATGGCAGCGGCTATAGCGTCGATCAGATCGAGCAGATCGTGCGCGCGGGAGCCCCGGAGGGTGCCAATCGCAGCGACGTATTTCACACCGTCGTTGGCCACTATCTCGGCTGCGGCTGGAGCATCGAGCAGATCCTGGCGCACCTGCAGCAATTCCCGCAGGGCATCAGCGAGCGTTACTTGCGCGAGGACCGGCTGCACAGAGAGATCGCCCGGAGCGCTAGCAAATATGCGGCTGCCGAGCTGCCGCTGTCTGCCGGATGGGTCGACGGCTGGGAGGCCAAGGCACCGCTGCAGCCGGAGCCCGAAGTGCAGCCGGGTGACGATCCCGAGCTTGAGCAGCCGTTAGAGCCGGAGCTCCAGGACGAGCTCGACGACGAGGAGCCACCGGAACAGCAGCCGGACTTGCCGCCGATGTATGCGCACGGCGACCCGGACCCGCGCCCGCTCAAGAGCTGGCTGGTGAAGCACCTGATCGCGGAATGCGGGCACGGGCTTCTCTCCGGCCAGTGGGGCGCCGGCAAGACGTTTGTGGTGTTCGACCTGGCGGCCGCGCTGGGGACCGGCCAGCCGTTCCTGGGCTACGCCGTCAAGCGCCAGTGTGGTGTGTTGCTGATCGCAGCCGAGGGCGGCGACGAAGTACGCCTTCGCCTCAACGCGGTGGTCCGAGCCAAGTGTGGCGGCGGCGGTCTCGCTCGAACTCCGTTCCGCTGGTACGAGACCGCGCCGATGCTGCTGCAGAAGGGTGCGACTGAGAAGCTGATCGCCATGGCCCGTCAAGCCGAGGCATCCCTGCTCCAGGAATTTGGGCTGCCGCTGGGGCTGATCGCCATCGACACGATCGCCGCCTGTGCCGGCTACAGCCAGCCCGGGGCCGAGAACGATAATGCCGTCGGCCAGGCGATCATGAACGTCCTAAAAGTGGTTGCCCGGGAGATCGGCTGCTTCGTGCTGGGCGTCGACCACTTCGGCAAGGATCTGCAGGCCGGCACCCGCGGCGCCTATTCCAAGGAGAGCTCGGGCGACCTGGTGCTGGCCTGCCTCGGCAACAAGGAGCTGTCCGGCAGCGTCACCAATACCCGGCTGGCGGTCCGCAAACACCGCGGAGGCCGCCAGGGCCAGGAATACCCGTTCGTGCTGCGGGAGGTGGCGGCGCCGGAGCCCGACGAGGATGGCGAGCCGATCACCACGATGGTGGTGGATTGGACCGGACCGGTTCCAGAAACACGGTCCGTGCCGGATGATCCGTGGGCTAAACCCAAGCGCCAGGATCAGCGCACGGCCGCACTGCGGTTGAAACGAGTGCTGATGACGATCCTGGCCGAGCAGGGGGTTGATCTGCCGATCGCACCGGACGGGCCGGTTGTCCGGATGGTCGATCAGAAGCTGGTCCGGAAGGCCTTTTATGCCTGCACACCGGCGGAGGGCTCCCCGGAGCAGAAAGGACGGCTCCGGCGCCAGCGGTTCCTTGCGGCACTCGATTGGGCCGAGCAGGAGCAGCTGATTGGCGCCGGGGAGATCGAAGGCCTCACCTACCTCTGGCTGGCCCGACCCAGATCCGAAGAGGAAGAGCTGGATTAGAGGGCGTCGAACTTGGGCGTCGAACTTCATCCCCCTATAGGGAGCCAAGTTCGACGGGGAAGTTCGACGGTCTGGGGCGCGGTGAGGCGGCCCGGTTTGGGGCACCGTCGGTGCTTGTCCCGCGGCCCGCCGCTCGCTACTACGCCCCCGCGTCATGCGTACCCTCGGCTTCATCCAGCCCTGCCAGCCCGTTCCCGCCGACCAGCCCCTGCCGGCGCCGACTGGATTCACGAGATAAAGCACGACGGCTATCGCACCGCTTAATGCGTCCTGGGGCTTCCTACGGGCTCGGCAGGCTGGCCTCCCTAGTAATCTCGTTTATCTGTCCCGCTCCAGCTTCTTGCATAGCGGTGCATCCACGTGCGTCTGACACCACTCAGCGACTGCTTGCTCCACCTCGGAGCGGGTGATGCCGCGCGGGTTGGGCTCGATCTCGTCCATCACATTGCCGGAAGGCGGGGGCGGTGAACTGCGAGTGGGGAATAGCCGGCAGGCAATGAAGCCCCGGCGCACCGCCTCCTGGTTGGAGTCCCGGTGCCCGGTGATGCGATCGAGCGTCTTGACTATCTCCGAGCAGGCTTGATCCGGCGGCAAGGGCTGCGCCCGCGCTTGCGGCGCGAGCGCAACCAACGCAAGGATCAGGCAGAGGGCGCGCATGGCTCCACCGGTCGGCTTCGCCAGTAGGCATTCCCAACAGTCCGGTTCATCGGTCGGATCGATCCATCCACCATGCTTGGCTTGATTGATGGCGAGGTCAATGTCGGCAGGCGAGGGCTTGTTACGCATCTGCTGCTTGCTCCCTTGACCGGGGAATGCCTAGGCCGACGTCCCGGCGAAGCCCCGCCGCGTCCGGCCGGTGAGTCGCCGGCGGTCGCGCTCCAGCCGCGCGGCCTTGTCGAGGCTCAGCATAACGATGACCTCTTCGGGAAGCATCGCTGCCTCGACCTTGCGCCGCAGCCGGCCGAGACCAAACCATTACCTCCTGCGGGTCCCATCACTTCGAACCCCACCCCCCCGGGGGGTCATGATCGATGCCTCGATCGCCGACAATCAGCGCCAGAAGTCCTTGAACCGATGCGGCGACAGCTCGGTGTAGCGCACCGTGTGTTGAATGTTCTTGTGGCCGAGCCACGCCTGTAGCGCCCGTGTGTCGTGGCCCGCGTTCGCCAGGGCATAGCCGCAGCCATGTCGCAGCATGTGTGGATGTACCGAGAATTGCATCTTGGCCCGAGCCCCGATCCGACCGAATAGCGCATGGAAGGCCTTGGGCGTCATCGGCCCGTCCCGCTCGGTCATAAAGACGTGCGAGGATGGCCCCTGTTCGCGCCGCAGGCGTCGCACCGCGCGTATCTCGTCGCCCTGCATCGGGTGGACACTCGGCGAGCCGTTCTTCGCCCTGCGGACGTGTAGCCGGCCGGTGGCCAGGCTCAACCTGCGACCATTGCAGATCGCACAACTCGGACGCCCGCAAGCCGTGGCGATAGCCAATCAGGATCATGGTTGCGTCCCGATGGCCGTAGCGGCTCGACTTCCTGGCAGCCGCCATCAAGCGCTCGATCTCGGCCGTCGTCAGGTATTCGCGGGTGCGAACTGAGGAATTTACAGTGGTTGGTGCCGACCGGCTGCCCCTGCGGTTTTCCACGATATTTTGCCCGCGTTCGAAGATGACTAGCGAATTATTTGGTCATTTCCCCCTCAGTATCAACGGCTAAACGCGACTCACCGCCAACGCGCCGCTACGTCATTGCGCAAGCGCCACAGCCACGCGCCATGCGGCGGCACGCGCTCAATCGGATCACACATCGCTCGGAGCGTCTTGAGCGTCCGCCAATAAACCCCAAACGGCAGTTTCTTGCGGCGCGATTGCCGCCGCCGCGAATGCGTCCAGTCATAAATTTGCGTCGAACTCAGCACTTCAGCGCCGCTCGCTATGAAAGCGCGCCTGATCCGCACCTGCACCGGACCGCGGCCCTTGGATGGCGTCGGCGGCCGGTTACGCAGGTTACGATGGTGCGGCCATTTCATCGCGGACCTCGGCATACTTGACGCTCGCCCAGTGGTGTAATTCACCGTAGTCGTAAGCATAGTATGGCCGCCACAAAGTCGCGCCGATGACGGCACTGACCGCGATGGACAAACTTCTCTTCTGGTTGGGTATTGGAGCGGCGCAAAAAGGCGCTCGATCGAAAGACGTCAAGCCCAGTCGACATTGGGTTATTTCGCTCGTCGCCGGTATTCTGCTTGCTCTGTTGATAGCTGCCGGAATGTTTATTCTGTTGGTCAGCCAGCAATGAGCCCATATGGGGCATCAGCAGCGTGTGCTGCGCACCACTTCGTTCCAGGAACGTCTCAGGAAGGTCCTGCCGTGGTTTCGACGAACAAATATTTGGCGCAGATGAACAAGTCCGAGGACAGGGTCAGAGCGACTAGGGCGCGTACTCATTAACGCGCAGATCGCAGCGCTGCTTGTCGCTGAGTTTGTCCAAAAAAGCGCATGTTTGTCCAAAAAAACAGCAATTGACCCCAGGCCCTTCTCGCGGTGCGATTTTCGACTGCGACAAGCCAGATTTCATTCTGAAGAACGGCCCATGGAAGGGGAGGAAACTCTATGATCTATATAAGGCTACGGAACCGCCAAGAGAGTGGTCTCCGGAGCTACTTCTTCACGCACGAAAGATTGGCATCACAGTATTCTCTTCTGTTTTCTCGTCGGAAGACGTCGACTTTCTGGAGCAATCCAATCCGCCAGCTTACAAGATTGCTTCCGCGGATCGAGCGTTTGCGCTTTGGTCAAAATCGCGGAGAGCGAAATGCATAACCTGACCTGTGCCGCTTGCGGGCGAGCGCTGGCCGAGACTTCTGCCTGGAAGGGCAGCGGCGAGCGTCTTTACTGCAACGACTTTTGTGCGGAGGCTGAAGAAGCCGACATCAATCTAATCAGATATGCCGTCAGCACTAAATCGCCTGAACATCTCGCCCACTAATCGATGCCATCCAGAACGTTGGGTTTTACTCGGGGTGAACGCTGCCCGCCGCGCGGGGAAGCAGGCATCGTTCACTCTTAACCTCAATCATTCACTTCTTAAACGTTGTCGTGTCATCGTCAACTTGCCTAGCCGTGCGTCGGCGTGCGGTCCTCGTGGTGGCCGTAGGCGAGCGTCCATAGCCATGGCTGGCCTACTGGCGCGGCTGCGAGAGTGTTCACTTCTGTGCACACGCGACAACCACCCTGACCGGGGCTCCCCGTCGCTCTGGCCGGAACGTTGCCCGACTCTCATCTTCAAAAACAAAGCTGCCGCTTGGACCTATGGCAAACGTGTTGAGGATACGTTCGTTAGCCTCACATGTAACCGTACAGATCTGGCGGCATTCTCCATCGACGAAGCGAATGACCGTTCCTCTTGGGAGCCCCGCAGAATCAGGAGGGCCAGGAGCCTGGGCACCAGGTGGTCCCTCGCTGCCCTTTTCTTCCTGAGAGGCGACCTCTTTCCTGTCGCAGGCTGCGAGAGTGAACACGACGAGAATGGTGAACAAGCGAGCTAGCACTGCACATGGCCTCGGGGCACGCTGGCTGCGCGATACGCCAGCGCGGGTTGGGCGAGTACACTGGCGATAAAATCTTATCAGATTGACAGATACAGAAGTAGCCGCAGAATTATTGCATGCTGCTACATGAAGTTACCGGTCGACAACTTCGCGATGCTCGCCAAGCACTCGGCCTCTCGCTAGCCGGGCTAGCCGCCCGCGCCGGCATCAACCGCGTCTGCATTCGTATCTATGAAAGTCATGGCGACGACGTGCCGAACGCACACACCCATGCGCTCGGTAGGGTGACACGCGCCCTGCAGGACCAGGGCGTTGATGCGTAACGGGGCACCAAGCAGACGTGCCGAGGCGAGCTCGCGATGTCCGCTTTCGGGGGTAAAGCGGACAAAATTTGCACGTTGTGGATTGTCCGCTTTTGATGC
>Ga0318542_10000172_pt1 | contig 13928 bp, 17 predicted proteins | sample GRESIP168b4f23_FD_202530 | JGI IMG/M metagenome (GOLD analysis project Ga0318542, IMG submission 202530) | Tropical soil microbial communities from Luquillo Experimental Forest, Puerto Rico - GRE.SIPMG.168b4f23 | ecosystem: Environmental > Terrestrial > Soil > Tropical forest > Bulk soil...
CGATGAAGATCACCAGGGTTCGCAAGTCGGACATGGGGTGCTCACCCTGAACTGGTGGCATACGACAAGTAAGGTCCGCAATTCTTTGATCGGCATCAGCGTCTGCACAGTCGTGCCGAGATTGGTGCCTGCAAAACCGCTGTGCGCATGGCGTTATAAATCAGGACCGTTGCATGAACAATTGCACGGCTGCGTGTCAGCAAAAGCACCACCAAGGTAAATAGCCGCGCGGGCGACAAGCGGTGTCCTGACTCCGCATGCGCCCTTATGCTTCGTGGACTCACTCGATACCGCTCTTCGCAGCCAGTCATCGAGGCGCCTACGCCGCCGACGACATGCCAAGCGGTAAGCGGCATATGACAACTACGTCGCGAGGGTGCGGCGCTGGATATGACTGTCAATTGCTGCACCGCATATGTCCGCTTTTGGCACAAAGCGGACATCGCGTGTCTGAGTTCCAATGTCCGCTTTTGGGAGTAAAGCGGACATCGCTCGGACATCACCGAATGTCCGTTAATGACCCAAAGCGGACATCGCCAAGCGCCGTTTTGTCCACTTCCAGCCTGCCAGTTTGACCCGCTACGATGCTTTGCTCTGAGCCTTGGGGGCTGGCTATGAGGCGACGCGAATTCATCACACTTGTCGGCGGCGCAGCAGCATGGCCGCTCGCTGCACGCGCGCAGCAGTTGGCGAAACAGCGGACCATCGGGTTCTTGGGCTCGAGCACGCCTTTAGCTATGAGCCAATGGGTTGCTGCTTTTGTGCAGCGGCTGCGCGACCTCGGTTGGATCGAGGGTCGCACCGTCACGATCGAGTATCGCTGGGCGGAGGGACGCAGTTCACGAGCCGCCGAGATCGCGGCCGAGTTCGTTCAGTTGAAAGTCGATGTCATTGTCACCTACGGTACCCCGCCAGTCCTCGCCGCAAAGCAGGCGACGTCGGTCATCCCGATCGTCTTCGCGGCGGCGAACGATCCGGTTGGAGCTGGCCTCGTCGCCAGTCTGGCGCGACCCGACGGGAACGTCACCGGTCTGTCGGTCCAGCAGGTCGATGCTGCTGGTAAGCGACTCGGACTATTGCGCGAGGTTGTCCCCGGTCTCCGCCGTTTGGCGATTATGGCTAATATCGGTAACCCCGGAGCCGCGTTGGAAATGGGCGAGGCGCAGGCGGCGGCTCGTACGCTCGGCCTCGAGGTCACCACAATCGAGATCCAGCGAGCAGAAGACATCGCGCCCGGATTCGACACGCTCAAGGGCCAAGCGGAGGCACTTTATGTTTGCACCGACCCGCTTGTAATAAGCAATCGCGCCCGTATCCAAACCTCAGCCATGGGCGCGCGCCTGCCGACGATTTATAATTCCCGGGAGTACGTCGAGACGGGCGGGCTAATGTCGTATGGACCAAACTTCCTGGACCAATGGAGACGGACTGCCGAGATCGTCGACAAGATTCTGCGCGGGGCAAAGCCTGGCGACATCCCGGTCGAACAGCCGACCAAATTCGATCTTGTCCTCAATCTCACGACCGCGAAGGTTCTGGGCCTAACAATTCCGTCCACGCTGATCGCCCGCGCCGACGAGGTGATCGAATGAGACGGCGCGAGTTCATAACGCTTCTCGGTGGCGCGACAGTGTGGCCGCTCCCACTTCGGGCGCAGCAACAAAGGCCGGTAATCGGGTTTCTTGGAACTGTGGCCCAAGAGTTGTGGGTAAAGCCGGTTGCCGCCTTTGAAGAACGGTTGCGCGAACATGGTTGGATCGATGGGCGCACAATTAAAATAATCTATCGCTGGGCAGAGGGACGCCCCGAACGCTTCGCCGAGATTGCGACAGAGTTTGTTAATTCCAACGTCGATGTCATTGTGACCGGGGGCAACGCTGTCTCTGCTGCAAGGCAGGCGACATCGACTATTCCGATCGTCTTCGCCTTGGCCGTCGACCCCGTTGGCAGCGGGTTTGTTAATAGCCTTTCGCGACCAGGCGGCAATGTCACCGGCCTCTCTTCGCAGGGCCCTGATTTGGCCGCTAAGCGCCTCGAACTCCTGCGCGAGCTCGCCCCAGGTCGCCGCCGATTGGCAATACTTGTCAACGTCGGGTATCCCGCGGCCAGAGAAGAATTGGCGCAAGTTCAAACAGCGGCGCGCGGACTAGGGTTGGAATCTGCTGTTTTGGAAATACGGCGCGCAGAGGACATAGCGCCTGCCTTCGACGGGGCAAAAGGCCGTGCAGATGTTTTGTATGTTGTTGGCGAAGCTTTAGTGATCGCAAATGTGGTTCTAATCACCAAATTGGCCCTGGATGCAGGGTTGCCAGCCATATCCAACTACCGCGAGTTCGCGGTCTCCGGAGGCCTCATGGCCTATGGGCCAAATTTCCCCGCACTGTTTCAGCGTGCGGCGGACGACGTGGACAAAATACTTCGTGGAGCCAAGCCAGCAGACATCCCCGTTCAGCAGCCGACTAAATTCGACCTCGTTATTAATCTCAAGAGCGGGAAAGCGCTCGGGCTAACTGTGCCGCAAACGCTACTCGCAACCGCTGACGAGATAATCGAATAACAACGCTTCTACCGCGGCGCAGAATGTCCGCTTTTGGCACAAAGCGGACATTAGTTTGCGCTACGGCGATGCCCGCTTTCGGGGGTAAAGCGGACATTGCGGCCAAGTGCTTATGCGCGATGAAGCACGGCGTATCGCGGGCCAACACGGTGGCCGTGGCTCTGGTCGGCAATCGCAATCAGGCCGGCGGCTGAGTTTTAATATGATGCCGTACGGTCGACATTGGGGCGCACCAAGCGTGATGGCCGCTTTTGCAGGCTTTGTTCATGACCGAGAGAGTACTGCCAACGATGAGCGCAGTGACGATAATGACGCTTATTAGGGGAGTGTTCATTGCAACCTCCCTGCCGAGAAGAGCCTCAAGTGCACAAAGGCCAATCATCGCCTGCGCTTATGCAGCGGGGCTCAACTGGTGGCGCATTGCGCCTCAAATAATAGCCTTCGACTGCGTCCAGTGTTCCGATTAACGCGCGTGTGCGGGGCGACTTGTTTTCAATCGCCTCCAACTTCCTGATCAGCGCGAGCAATTTGGTGGGAAGTTCGTCGGGAACTTTGTAGCGTTCTCTCAGGCCTTGGCCGATGAGTTCCCTAACAGACGACCAAGTAAGGCCCCCATAGATTGAGTGGCCTTCGTAGAACGTTTCCGCCTGTGACATGCCGGGTCCCCACTTTGGCACCTCACAGTTAGGCTAATCGATCGAACCTAAGTCCGTTCCCCGACACGTCCTCGTTATTTCGAGTTTCCAATAGAACTTTCATTTGATGCGGGTACAGCAGAAAGATTTGCTCGGGGTGGTTTGGGGCCTACTGAGCTTCATCGCTCTTATTATTTATCTGCGCTGGCAGAGCGACCATACATCCGCTCGCGATGAGCCCATCTCCCTGCTGCCGGAGTTGGTGCGCCGAACGTAACTTGGGCCAGCTCTTATGTCTGCTTTCGGGGGTAAAATCACGCAAACCTCCGAGAATGTCCGCTTCTGACCCAAAGCGGACATTTGGTCTGAGGATTGTTGCCATGCAAAATGACGGTCGGACCCCACGCGACTCGCATGAGCAAACGCGGTCGAACCCGGCTAAGGCTCAGTTTAGCTTGAAGACCCGGCCGAGAAGTTCCTTGACAGCTTGAGTGGACTGACTCGACGCTATGGGATTGTAGGCAACATGCGGTCCAAGCTCGACGCAGGGATCAGCGTAGCTGAATGCTTGCTTCGTTTCGGCGTTGACGATGCGGCCCGGCGTCTCCTCGACCAGAGTACACCGACGTGTAGTTTGCCAAGTCGGAAAAGCAGTCGGCGTTTCCTCAAGCAGAGGGTTATCAAAAGCGTGATGCGCGTCCGCGTATTCCGTGATCTGAACGTCCTTGCCTGCTTTGCGGAGTCGCTCGACATAGCTACGACATGGCCCCACCGGCACATAGTCGTCGGCCGTTCCGTGGAACAAACGTATGGGCGCTTCGCTCACCATTTCGTCTTCGATGTAGCGAGTGTTACAGGATGTATAGAACGCAATATAAGCAGAGAAATTCAGGCCTTCGGGACCATACATTTTCTGGAAACGTAGAAGGCTGGAGTAGAGAGCCGCCCGTGCGCCACGCGAGAAGCCCATCACCGCGATGCGGTTGCGGTCGACGAGAGGATGTGTTCCGAGCACCGATGCGGCGTTGTAAACATCGATTATCTCGGCCAAAACTGGGAGCTTCGCCTGATCAGTGTTCGTATTCTCAATACCGCGGCCAGTAAAATAATCGACTGCGAAGGTCGCGATCCCACTGCTCGCCAGTTGTTGCGACCAATAATCGATATTGGGACGCATGCCGCCAGAACCATGCATCAATATGACCACCGGCAACCGATCGCTTCCCAACGAAGGAATACGAAATATCCCGGCAATGGTCGTCGTCTTGGTGACTTTTATGCCAGTTAGGAATTCCTGGTCGGTCGGCGTAGCGGTTTGGATTGGATGGATTTCTGTCCGAGCGATCTGCGGTCGCGTTGATACCATGACACTTCCTCCCGAATAGCGCGGTCAGGGGGTAGCGTAACGTTTCTGGGTCGGAGAGTATTAATCTCGCTGCGTATCTCGTCCTACCCCCTGGCACGTCCGACGGTTCGAGAGACCCACTTACGTCCGTAATTCGGCAGTGCACGCCTCAATAGATGCTGGAACGCGAATGTCCACTTTTGGGGGTACAGCGGACATTGGTTGGAGGTGCCGCAATGTCTGCTTTTGACTCAAAGCGGACATAAGTGGCTCAGCATTGATGCCGCGCAAACCGACCGGCCGATCCCCGTTTACCCGGCCGCAAATCCCTGCCGGTAGGGTGAAAGTCAAAAATCCCAAAGCGTCAGGCAATGCCACTTGGGTTGGGAGTTATAAGCCGCTAGTCTATAGAAGTTATCGCTTAGGCGTGTGGCCATGCCTTTGCGCCGTTATTTGATCGCATTGGGTGCCGCTGCGGCGTTCGCGTCGAGCCCGATTCACGCGGCGTCGGAAAATGCTTGGCCCAATCGACCCGTTCACATGGTTGTGCCGTTTGCGGCGGGCGGGCCAACCGACACCTACGCGCGAATCGTCGCAGAACGGCTCTCCACGATTTGGGGTCAGCAAGTCGTCATCGACAACAAAGGCGGCGCGGGTAGCAATATTGGCAATGCATTCGTCGCACACTCCGGTCCTGATGGTTACACGCTGTTGTTTGGCACCTCATCGCTTGCGTCGAATGGCGCTCTGTACCGCTCGCTCGACTACAGCCCGACAACGGACCTGACGCCAATCTCACTGGTTGCGAGGTTTCCGTTTTTTATGTTCGTGCCAAATTCATCCCCGGCCAAGACGGTCAAAGAGTTTATCGACTATGTGAAGGCTCAGCCGGGAAAACTCATCGTTGCTTCTCCCGGCACCGGGGGCACAGCACATCTCGCAGAGCTGCTATTCCTGCAAATGGCCGGAATTCAAATGACGCACGCACCTTACCGCGGTGCGGCGCCAGCATTTATCGACCTCATCCCCGGTCGCGTTCACTGCTATTTCGGAAGTGGCGAATTGCTTACATATTCTCGGTCTGGCCAAGTTCGTGTCCTTGCGTCGACCGGCACCAAGCGATCTTCGGCAACGCCGGATGTCCCGACCGTCGCCGAGTCGGGCGTTCCTGGCTACATAGCTGACGGCTGGCAAGGCATCTTTGCCCCGGCCAAGACACCACCTGAAATCGTGCAAAAAATAAGTGGTGATGTTGCTAAAACTCTCGCCGATCCGGCTATCGTCGAGAAGTTTGCACGCAACGCGTATACCGTTGAGAGTTCCTCTGCGGCTGAACTCGCGAGGTTTCTGGAAGAGGATACCGAGAAGTGGGAGGCTGTCATCAAGACAACCGGGATCAAAATCGACTAGGTTCGTTGGAGCTGGCTCATGCTGAGATCGGACATCGCCCGAACGTGAGCACATTTCATAGCTCTCGCTCGAAGATCGTGTTGGACTTTCACGAAGGCGATTCTCGGCCAGGGGAGTAAATTCCATGAGGCGGCGGGAATTCATCAGGCTTCTTGGCGGCTCTGTGCTTTGGCCTGCGGGCGCTCGCGCCCAGCATGTGCCTCGGGTTGGCTATCTTAGCGCGGGGACGGCGAACTCTGATTACATGCGGCGAACACTGATGGCTCTTGAGCAGGGCCTGACCGAAAATGGCATGACACGGGGTCGCGACTACGTGCTGGAAACGCGCTTCGCCGAGGGTGACTTCGAGTAAAGAAGCCTCAATGTCCGCTAATGACCCAAAGCGGACATTCACCCCTTCAAGCGATTAAGCTCACCCGATACGATGGCTTTGAGACTCGCGGGACGGCTATGAGACGGCGAGATTTCATTGAGGGCGTTCTTGGTTCCGCAGCAGCGTGGCCGCTTCCGGCTCTCGCCCAGCAGCAGCCCGGTCGAGTGCGTCTCATAGGCGCGCTTACTGGTATTGCTGACGATCCCCTCACGAAGGCGGAATACGCAGCTTTTCGGCAGGAGCTGCAACGATTGGGCTGGATCGAGGGCCAAAATGTGCGCATTGACGTGCGTTTTGGAGAGGGGGATGCCTCTCGCATTCGCAAACAGGCAGCGGAACTGGTCGCGCTGTCGCCGGACGTGATTCTATCTACCGGCGGTGTGTCGACAGAGCTATTGCTTCAAGCGACCCGGACTATACCGATCGTGTTTGTAATAGTGCCCGATCCGGTCGGCTCTGGCTTTATCGAGAGCCTCGCGGAGCCCGGAGGCAATGCGACGGGCTTTATGCAGTTCGAATACAGTCTAAGCGCCAAATGGCCGGAGCTGCTCAAGGAAATTGCGCCCAATGTAAAGCGTGTGGCAGTGATTTGGGATCCCACAATAACTGCCGGCATCGGGCAATTTGCCGTGATCCAATCGGTAGCGCCGTCTCTTGGAATTGATGTCAGGCCGATCAGCGTGCATGGCGATATCGAACGTGCCATCGCTGGCTTCGCTCGCGTACCAAATGGCGGGCTTGTTGTAACTGCTAGCGCGGCGACGGCGACCGAAACTCGGCGCGAATTGATCACCACACTTGCCACTCGGTATAAGCTGCCAGTAGTTACCAACACCAAAGTTTTTGTCACCGGCGGTGGCCTTGTGTCCTATGGCGCCGATTTCGTCGGACAATTCCGCCGCGCGGCTGGTTACGTGGACCGCATTTTAAAAGGCGACAAGCCTGCCGACCTGCCGGTGCAAGCACCGAACAAGTATGAGCTAGTAATCAATCTCAAGACGGCCAAGGCTCTTGGCCTTACCGTACCTCCCTCGCTACTCGCTCGTGCCGATGAGGTGATCGAATAAGCGAGCAATGTCCGCTTTTGGCACAAAGCGGACCTGCCAGACGCCTTCAGCGATATCTGCTTTTGGGGGTAAAGCAGACATCGCGTCTGCCACGATCACGGACGCCTGAGGAATATCAAGTAGAAGGCTGCGAACACTAAGACGATGCCGATATTCACTGTCAGCCGTTCCCAGAATCGGTGTCGCAAGTACACCAAATCTACGCTCACTATAATGGCAGCCATCGCCACCACGTAAAGCACGACAGCTACCTGTCTGCCCATTTCAGTAAGACCTCGAAATCTACGATGGATGACGCGACACCACTCATCTTTCCGCAACTCGGTCCCATCTACCAGGCGCTCTTTCCCTGGGCCGAGATGTTATTGCGCGCCGCGGTGGGGCTTACGCTGGTTCCACACGGGCTGCGCAGCGCATTCGGGATGTTTCCGTCAACTGGTGGGCAATCGCACAATATGACCGAGTTCGTGGATGAACTTGAACGCGGCGGCTATCGTCCCGGAAAATTCTGGGCGCCTGCTATCGTACTCACGCAACTCGTGGCTGGTCCGATGCTCGCGCTTGGACTGTTCACTCGCCTCGCTGCCTGCCCAATCGTCGTTTTTCTCATCATAACGAACTACGAGCGCTGGCGAGTGGGTGGATTTTTTTGGAACAAGATGGGCCTCGAATTCACGCTGCTGTGGACCGCCGCTGCTTTCTACTTCCTGGTGCACGGCGGTGGTGGGATCTCCGTTGATCATCTTATGATTGGGCGAGAATTTTAAGCTCGGCGCCTTCACTCGCGGCAACAAACGGTAATGCACATTTCGGTAAGGAAAAATCGGCCTTCCGCTAGGCTCGGTGGAATGGGCTAGATGTCTGCTTTTGACCCAAAGCGGACATTGGCAGCTCAGAATTGCTGCTGTGCAACTTGATCCCTGAACCCCATTTCGCCGGTCGCAAATCCACTTCCTATGAGTTGATTTAGGCGAGTACGCTGCTGCTCTCATTGTGCCAATCTGAAATGAGCCGCGACGCGAGGGCGAGCCATGCCTGCCGTTACACCTGAGCCAATCATGAAGGTCGCCATGGGCTTCATGGCGTCGAAGCATCTTTTTGCGGCGAGCGAAATCGGACTGTTCGAGGCATTGTCATCCGGCGCCGCAAGCCTACAAGAGCTTTCCAGCAGGATCGGAGTTCCGGCTCGGACGCTCGGTATTGTAACGGCCGCAATGGTAAGCTTGGGACTCATCGAACAAGATGGAAACCTCTACCGAAACAGCGAAGTGGCAGCCGCATTCCTCGCGGGAAATTCAGGCCGAGATCTCCGGCCAATGCTTCGCTACTTCGATAAAATACTCTGGCAAAATTGGGAGAAACTCGCAGAGGCCGTCCGGACCGATCAAGGCCAACCGCGATTTGGCAAGTTCACTCGAGAGCAGCAGCAGATTTTCTCAGATGGCGTGGAAGCAGTCACGACTTCCGCAGCAATGGCGGTTGCAGCGTCTTACGATTTCGGCCGCCATCGTTCGATCATTGATGTGGCGGGCGGCACGGGCTCATTCCTTGTCCACGTGCTGCGGCGAAATAGTTCGCTAAAGGGCACATTGTTCGAACTGCCGGGAGCGTGTGCCGTCGCGCGTCAGAAATTGGCCGAATTACCTGAAGGGGCTCGCATCAATATCGTGGAAGGCGATGTGTTCAAAGATCCTTTACCCGGCGATCACGACGTCCTCATCGTAGCTAACACTATTCATATTTTTTCAGTGGCACACAACATTGAGCTCTTTAGGAAGATGCGAGCGCACGTGCAGTCGGGTACACGTCTCCTGCTCGCCGATTTCTGGACTGACCCCAGCCATAGCCAACCCACTGCCGCAGCGCTCATATCGGGCAGCTTTCTTCTGACCTCCGGCGAAGGGCAAACATATAGTGAGGAGGAGGCCGACGAGTGGCTCGGGCGAACCGGATGGCAGAAGCTTGAGCGTAAGCCACTCGCTGGCCCGCTGAGCCTCATCGTCGCGGAAGCTATCTAGCTTGAGCTTGGCGGCCACAGCCCGACCGATGTCCGCTTTTGGCACAAAGCGGACATTGATCGGAGATGCCGCCATGTCCGCTTTTGACCCAAAGCGGACGTGGGGCCTTTGAGATCACCGTTGCGCACGACCAGTCATCATTCACGCGGTACGCGACGCAAAAATTTCGCCAAGCTAAGGCCTCATTTCCGCAGCTGGGAAGGCTCAAGAAAGACTAAAGAAAGTTGGGAAATATAGCCCCACGCTTGCAGGGGATCGCAGGGGGACCGTAATGCGAAGATTGTTCGTTGGGGCAGTTTACTGCTGCGGCCATTGCTCTAACTGCAAACCAAGTCGCTTCACCGGCTGACTTCGTCGAAAAGAGTGCTTCCTCCAGCTTGCTGAGCGCTTGGAAACCCGATTATGCAAAATCCGCTGATTATCGGAATACTCGTCTTCGCTGTTATTTTGACAGGCGCTTTGGTCGGGTATGCGCTCAGACGGTACCTGCCAGAACGTTACCTCTGTGAGGAGACTAAAAGCACGGTGACGGTATCGATGGCAGTCGTTGCGACGTTCTCGGCGCTCGTGCTTGGGCTCCTGATTTCGAACGCCAGCACGTCATTCAATGCGCTAGGGGGCGAGGTGACTACTCTCTCGGCGCAAATCCTTCGGTTAGATAAGCTACTGGGTCGGTACGGGCCCGAAACGGGATCAGCCCGGGAGACCTTGCGACAGTATGCTGAATACAAGACTGCCGATCTGTTTCCCGACGATCACGCAGATTTACGCGTCTTTGATCCGGAGACATACCACCTCCTCCAGCAGCTGGAGGATTCGATACTTGGGTTGAAGCCTGCGAACGCACGGGACAAATGGTGGGTGGATCAAGCAACGACGCTTGCTGGGAAAATCGGTGACACGACCTGGCTGTTGACGCAGCAGGCCGGACAAGGAACCCCAAAGGCCTTTGTCGCTCTTCTAGTTTTTTGGCTGACCTTACTCTTCGCCAGTTTTGGTCTGTTCGCGCCCCGCAATCTTACATCGGCGGTCACACTGACACTGTGCGCCGCAGCTGTAGCCGGCGCGATCGGAATGATCCTCGAATTGGAGCAGGGTTTCGGACGAATGGTCCATATCTCAGCCCAGCCAATGCACCAAGCCGTCAAGACATTGCAAACGGCAGTCGAAGCCGAGGCTCACGAATAAGGCCGGGAATCTCTACCAAGCGCAGTCTGCTATTGTTTCTAAATACTCGCGATGTTGTTACGTGACCGTACCCGCATGGATTGCCTCCTGCAAAGGAGCCAAGAGGGGGCCGTGATTTCCGCTTTTGGTACAAAGCGGACATTCCACGACTGAGTTCCAATGTCCGCTTTTGGGGGTAAAGCGGACATCGGGTGAAGGCCTTCAATGTCCGCTGATGACCCAAAACGCCCGTACCGCTGGTCACTGCGCCAGCGGTTGCGCAGCAGCTATTGCGTGTCCGCCAAGTTGGCGCTCTTGATGACCTTGGCCCAGCGCACGGTTTCCGACCTTACATAGTCGTCGAGTTGCTCCAGCGATTTGTCGCCGAGCCCGATCATGCCGAGCTTTTCCAGGGGCATGTTCATCTCCGGCGAGTGGACAGCGGCGTTCACGGCCTTGTTCAGCTTTTCGAGGATCGGCTTTGGCGTGCCGCCGGGCGCGAGCAGCATCTGCCAGGCAACGGTGTTGGGCCAAGACGGCAGGCCGACTTCGGCAAGCGGCTTGATGTCTGGCGCCGTCGGGAACGCCCTGTCGCTGGTGATGCCGAGGACGCGGGCCTTACCGGCCCTAATCTGCGGCAACATCGGCCCGAGGTCGACGAACAGCATGTCGATCTCGCCTGAGATCAGCGCCATGGTGGACGGCGTGCTGCCCCGGTAGGGGACATGGGTCATCTTGATGCTGGTCAGGCTGCTGAACAGCTCGGCGCAGAGATGATGGAACGCGCCGACGCCGCCGGAACCATAGGTCAACGGCTTGCCCTCGGCGAACCTCTTCTTGGCCAGCGCCACCAGGTCCGTCACGCTGTGCACCGGCAGTGCCGGATTGACGGTCAGCACGAACGGCACGCCGGCCACCAACGACACCGGCACCAGAGTCTTCAAGGGCTCATAGGACAGATGCTTGAAAATGGTGGGGTTCATCGCCATGGTGCCGCTGGTTCCCTGCATCAGCGTGTAGCCGTCCGCCGTCGCATTGGCCGTGACCGTCGCGGCAAGCGTCGTGCCGCCGCCGGGCCGGCTCTCGACTACGAACGTCTTGTTGTACTTCTTCTCAAGAACCTGCGCGTAAGCGCGCGCCAGCAGGTCGGTGCCGCCACCGGGAGCGAAGGGCACGAGGATTATGACGTTGTGCGTTGGATAGTCTTCCGCGCGCGCCTCGAATGGCATGGCCATCAGCGCCGTCAGTGTCACCACCATCATCCGCCATTGGCTCATGACGATGTCTCCCTCAGTTACACGCCCGCGGTTCTGCTGCCGCGCCCTTGGTGCCAACTAACTATTTTGAACTAAGACACTGCTGATGACCCAAAGGTGACGGAGCGCTGGTCGTGCTATGATTCGCCCTCAGGCAAAAGCGCAACGGAGAATATAATATACAATGCAGCGCCGACGATTTCTTGTCAGCGCCTTTGCCGCATCAACTGCCGGCCTTTTGCCGCGAGCGAGAACGGCGGTGGCGCAGCCCGTTGCCGGAATGCAAATCCGTTTGATCGTTCCATTCCCGTCCGGCGGACCAAGCGACATTGTGGCGCGGCCTTTTGCAGAGTTGCTGGGCGACGCGCTGAGATCGGTTGTCATAGTCGACAACCGCGCCGGAGCGGGTGGAACAATCGGGGCCGATGCCGCGGCAAGATCCAGCCCGGATGGCCGCACATTGTTTTTTGCCACGGTGGGGACGCACGCCATCAATCCCACTCTCTATAAAAGCTTGCCATACGATGCCGTGCGCGATTTCACTCCGATTGCGCTAGTGGCGGAAGCGCCAGTGGCGATCATTGCAAACCCGGCGCTGCCTGCGAGCAATCTCGGCGAACTCATAGCCCTTGCAAAGCGCGCGCCCGGCAAACTCAGTTATGGCTCCGCTGGCAATGGAACGCCCGGGCACCTAACCGCTGAGATGTTCAAAACTGCCACCGCCATCGACATTCAACACGTACCCTATAAGGGAAGTGCGCCTGCCCTGAGCGATTTGCTCGCGGGCAGGATCAAAATCATGTTCGATCCAGTGCAAACAACCTTGGCGCAGGTCCACGCTGGCAATCTGTGGGCCCTTGCCATCAGCAGCAAAGCCCGCTCGCTAGCATTGCCCAATGTCCCGACCATCGCCGAATCCGGCTTCCCGGGTTTCGAAACGACAGCGTGGTGGGGCGTGTTTGCGCCTGCCAAGCTGCCCTCCGAGATGGCCACGAGCCTTGCCGTTCGAATTGCAAAGGTCGTCAACAGCGAGTCGTTCCGCGGCAAAATGGAGCCACTGGGCGTGCGTCCAACAGTACTGACCTTAGGGGACTTTGCCGAATTTCAGCGTGCTGAGATAGCCAAGTGGGGCAAGGCGATCCATGATTCCGGTGTGACCGAAATTATCTCCCGATAGCGGACTCTAAGCCGCATGTTGCTAGTCGACGGACCTAACGCGGCCATTGATGTCGTCCGCTGCTGACCCATAGATTTGCTGAGAGATTATCGAATCATAATAGGACGTTGTTTGCCGCAGTGCACTTTGTCCGCTTTTGGCACAAAGCGGACATTCCGACACGCTCGATCAATGTCTGCTTTTGGGGGTAAAGCGGACATTCCTTCAACTCACCGCGATGTCTGCTTTTGGCACAAAGCGGACATTGGGCCGCGAACCCAACCTGGCGTGTTAGTGCGTCCTTAGCAAATTGGGGCCAGATCAAACTCGCTATTTTGGCCTCGACGACGCGGCCAGGAACACGCAAAATAGTTCTGAATTCAGCCTTAAAGACGTAGACGCCCCATAAGCGGAAGAGAACCGCCTGTCAGAGAGGCCTCAAGAACATGGCGATTCAACTGAAGGTCAACGGTAAAACGCGAGCGGTGACGGCCGAGCCAGATACGCCGCTGCTCTATGTGCTTCGCAACGACTTTGAACTTAATGGCGCCAAATTCGGCTGCGGGCTCGCGCAATGCGGCGCTTGCACGGTGCTGGTCGACGGAAAAGCGACGCGGTCCTGTGTCACGCCGATCGGGACGCTCGGAGAGAGCGACATCACGACGATAGAAGGTCTCGGCACGATCGAGGAGCCGCATCCTCTGCAGCGTGCGTTTATGGACGAACAGGCTGCACAATGCGGTTATTGCATCAACGGAATGATCATGACTGCTAAGGAGCTCCTCGATCGCAATCCGAAGCCGTCCGAAGCAGAGGTGCGCACCGGACTCGATGCCAATCTTTGCCGCTGTGGCACCCACGGACGGATCATCCGTGCGGTGCTCAAGGCTGCCGAGCTGGCGGGGAGGATCTGAGCATGAACCTCATGAGTCCCACGCGACGCG
>Ga0318542_10000183_pt1 | contig 13753 bp, 10 predicted proteins | sample GRESIP168b4f23_FD_202530 | JGI IMG/M metagenome (GOLD analysis project Ga0318542, IMG submission 202530) | Tropical soil microbial communities from Luquillo Experimental Forest, Puerto Rico - GRE.SIPMG.168b4f23 | ecosystem: Environmental > Terrestrial > Soil > Tropical forest > Bulk soil...
CGGCACCTTTCCGGCGTGGCGCAATAGCTCGATGGTCCGCTGCACGACTTCGGCGCTCGTCTTTTCGTTCTGAATGACCTCCACCAGCGGAACCAGATGTGGCGGATTCCAGAAATGCGTGCCGATCACCCGTTCGCGACGGACAAGATGCCGGCCGATCTCAGTCGACGGAATTGCCGAACTGTTGCTGGCGAGTATCGCGGTCGGCGCTACCAGCTTTTCGATGTCGGTGAAGATTTTCTGTTTGAGCGGCAGCTTCTCCGGCGCCGCTTCGAAAACCCAGTCGACGCCGTGCATCGCGCGATCAAGCGAGTCGTGCGCAGTAATTCGCTGCAACAGCTGCGGATCGTCCTCGAGCAACGTGACGATCGCCTGCAACCGCCGCGGCAGCGATACTCGCACATCTGAAAAAGGTTCAAACACGTTGACGTGATGACCAGCAGCGGCGAGCAGATAGGCAATGCCGTGGCCCATCAGACCGCCACCGACAACACCGATTTTTTGTTGCGTATGTTCGTTCATCGTCTTTTCCTCGGAGCAAACAAACGTCGGAACGGTACTCACGCTAAAACGTTAAGTGGATGGCATTTGATTGACCCAATCCGCAGCGGAGGAAACGGTCATGCCTTCCCTGCTTTGGGTCGCATTCTGGTCATCGGTTATGGCGGCTGCCGCATGTTTTGGTGAAATGTCACGGCCGCCTGCGATTGACAAGCGTGATCGCCTCGGGGCGGACGCGCAATCATTTCATTCTGCCATGCTTTGAGGGCCCGGCGCGGAGCCCGCTCACCCTGACGCGTCAGCGTCATGGTATCTGCGCGATTTTGCGCCATGATTTTTGCGCGCTAGCCTCGCGCGATGGTTGCCTCGTCGTTAATCGTCAATCCACTCTCTAACCGGTGCGGAAAGCGCGATGTTGCGCACTGCGCACCTCGCCGGTATGTATACGCGCGATTTGACGCCGGTCCGGTGACGACATGCGGACCGGCGTATTTGCATCGCATGGCAGCTCCTATCGTGGTTCGATCAAATGGCTCGCCTCGTCATGAAATTTGGCGGAACTTCGGTCGCCGATCTCGACCGCATCCGCAACGTTGCGCGCCACGTCAAGCGCGAGGTCGATGGCGGCAATGAAGTCGCCGTCGTCGTCTCGGCAATGTCCGGCACGACCGACCAGCTCGTGAAATGGTGCGAGGAGACGCTGCAGCGGCGGCACATCTTTGATGCCCGCGAATATGACGTGGTGGTGGCCACGGGCGAGCAGGTCACCGCCGGACTCCTGGCCATCGCCTTGCAAGACCTCGACGTCAATGCGCGATCCTGGCTAGGCTGGCAGTTGCCGATCGCAACAACAGAAGTGCATGGCTCGGCGCGAATTCTCGACGTTAATGGCGAGGCCCTGGTCCGGCGTTTTGTGGAAAGGAAGGAAGTCGCCGTGGTAACCGGCTTCCAAGGCGTTCATCAGCAAACCGGCCGCATCACCACGCTCGGGCGCGGCGGATCCGATACGTCGGCGGTGGCGCTCGCGGCGGCAATCCGTGCTGACCGTTGCGACATCTACACCGACGTCGATGGCGTCTACACGACCGATCCGCGCGTGGTGCCGCGCGCGCGGCGGCTCGAACGGATCGCGTTCGAGGAAATGCTGGAACTCGCTTCACTCGGCGCCAAGGTCATGCAGGTGCGTTCGGTAGAACTCGGCATGCTGCACAATGTGCGTATTTTCGTGCGTTCGAGCTTCGATCCGCCAGATAAAATCAATCCGCACGACGGTCCGCCCGGAACACTGATTTGCGACGAGGGAGAGATCATGGAGCAGCACACCGTTACCGGCATCGCTTTCTCGCGTGATGAAGCGCAAATCTCGGTGCGCGAAGTTCTGGACAAACCGGGCGTGGCGGCCGCGATCTTCGGTCCGCTCGCCGAAGCCAGTGTCAACGTCGACATGATCGTGCAGAACGTCTCGGGCGACGGCGAGACAACCGACATCACCTTCACCGTGCCGGCTTCGGATTATCAGCGAGCGCTGGATGTGATCGGGAAAGCCAAGCGCGCGATCGGCTATGCGCGGCTTGATGGCGCCACTGACGTCGCCAAGATTTCGGTCATCGGCATCGGCATGCGCAGCCATGCCGGCGTAGCAGCGCAGGCATTCAAGGCGCTGGCCGAACGGTCGATCAATATTCGTGCCATTACCACCTCTGAGATCAAATTTTCGCTTTTGATCGACGCCGCCTTTACCGAGCTCGCGGTGCGCACATTGCATTCGCTATACGGGCTGGATAAGGCGGCATAAGCCGCATTTGCGTTGCGGCGCACAATAGTCTTGCTCGTCATATCGCTGTCTTTGGCTTGCGGTTTGCATGCCGCATTCGATATAGGCTTTAGGACATTCGCTGCGGATCGACTCTAGGCGAATTCCTCTTCGATGAAGACCGGCGCGTCACGGGCTCCGCTCCGGTCATAGCCCGGCCCGAGGGACCTCACGCCATGCGTGGCGCGCTCGGTGGTCCGCGCGTGTTGTTGCGTCGGCTTCGCGAAGTCATGGCGGAGCCGGTAAGCGCGCAGGAACGCCTGGACAAGATCGTGGTGCTGATCGCCGCCAATATGGTGGCTGAGGTCTGCTCGGTCTATGTGCTGCGCGTCGACTCCACGCTCGAACTTTATGCAACCGAAGGCCTCAATCGCGACGCCGTGCACCACACGGTCATGCGGTCTGATGAGGGTCTGGTCGGCTTAGTCGCCAGTCAGGCAAGCGCGGTCAACCTGTCCAACGCGCAGGCGCATCCAGCGTTCGCGTACCGGCCGGAAACGGGCGAGGAAATTTACCATTCATTCCTCGGAGTGCCGGTCCTGCGCGCCGGCAACATATTAGGCGTTCTGGTCGTGCAGAACCGGGCGCGGCGTACCTATTCCGAAGAAGAAGTCGAGGCGCTGCAAACCACCGCGATGGTGCTGGCCGAGATGATCGCCTCGGGCGAACTCTCAGCGCTGGCGCTGCCGGGCGCCGAACCTGCCGCCCGGCGCTCGGTTCATCTGAAGGGCTCGGCACTGAGCGAAGGCATTGCGCTCGGACACGTCGTGTTGCACGAGCCGCGCGTCGTCGTGACCAACTTCATCGCCGATGACGTGCAGAAGGAGCTGGCGCATCTGAACTCAGCGGTCGAAAGCCTGCGCACCAGCCTCGACGAGATGCTCGAGCACGGCGACGTGGTCGAAGGGGGCGAACACCGCGACGTTTTGGAAGCGTATCGGATGTTCGCCTACGATCGCGGCTGGGTGCATAAGCTCGAAGAAGCTGTCATGACCGGGCTCACCGCCGAGGCCGCAGTGGAGCGCGTGCAATCGGATACCCGCGCACGGATGTTGCGGCAGACCGATCCGTTCCTGCGCGAGCGATTGCACGACCTTGACGACCTCGCCAATCGGCTGATGCGCCAGCTCACCGGCCGCGATCACGCCCCCTCGCGCGAAAGTCTGCCCGAAAACGCCATTCTCGTTGCCCGCTCCATGGGGCCGGCAGCGTTGCTCGATTATGACCGCAAGCGGCTGCGCGGCCTCGTGCTCGAGGAGGGCGGCCCGCATTCGCACGTCACCATCGTCGCCCGGGCGCTCGGCATTCCCGCTGTCGGCGAGATCGAGAACGCAACCGGCATCACCGATCCCGGCGACGCAATCATTGTCGACGGCTCGACCGGCGATTTACACATTCGGCCGCTTCCCGACATGGAAGCGGCCTATGCCGAGCGCGTGCGGCTTCGCGCTCGTCGCCAGCAGCAATATGCGGCGCTGCGCGACAAGCCGTGCATCACCAAAGACGGCCAGGAAATCGCGCTTCTGCTCAATGCCGGGTTAAGCGTGGATTTGCCGCACATCGCCGACACGGGCGCGGGCGGGATCGGTCTATTCCGCACCGAATTGCAATTCATGGTCGCGCCGAGCTTTCCGCGAACCAGCGAACAATATGCGCTTTACCGCGCGGTGCTGGACGCCGCCGGCAGCAAGCCGGTGACATTTCGGACGCTGGACATCGGCGGCGACAAGCTACTGCCTTACATGCGCAACCTTGAAGAAGAGAATCCTGCATTGGGTTGGCGCGCCATCCGGCTCGGCCTCGACCGCCCTGGTCTGCTGCGCACGCAATTGCGGGCGCTGCTTCGCGCCGCCAGTGGACGCGCGCTCAAGATCATGTTCCCCATGATCTCGACCGTGCAGGAATTCGATCAGGCGAAGGAGCTCGTTGAGCGCGAACTGACACACCTTCGTCGCCACGGCCACAAATTGCCCGAGCAAGTTGAGGTTGGCAGCATGGTGGAAGTGCCGTCGCTACTCTACCAGCTCGACGAATTGCTGGAGCGCGCCGACTTCCTGTCCATTGGTTCAAACGATCTGGTGCAATTTCTTTATGCCATCGATCGCGGTAATCCGCGCGTGGCGGATCGCTTCGACGCGCTGTCGGCGCCGGTGCTGCGGGCGCTCAAGGACATTGCCGACAAAGCCCGCGCGCACGGCAAGCCGGCCACCGTATGCGGAGAGCTGGCGTCGCTGCCGATCGGCGCCTTGGCGTTGATCGCCATCGGCTACCGATCGCTGTCGCTGACGCCCTCGGCGATCGGTCCGGTCAAAGCGATGCTGCTCGATGTCGACGCCCGCAAGGCCGCGACAATGCTTTGCGCATCAATCGAGAAATCTTCCGGCGGCACGCCGATCCGCGCGCAACTTGAAAAGTTCGCAGCCGAGAACGGTTTGCAGATTTAGCGCTTGCAGCAGGGGACGGAACCGGCCATGCCCGATGCGGCATTGTGCAGACCGGGCGCGTCTTTTACTTAAGGAAGTTAGGATATCGGAAGTAGCAAGGCGTAGAGAGAACACGGCAGCGAGAATACGATGTTGCCCGAACAGAAGCTCGACGCGCTCGTCGCGCGGCACGCCGCTTTGGAGCGTGATCTGAGCACAGCTTTGCCGGCCGAGACCTATGTGAAATTGTCACGGGAATTTGCCGAGCTTGCCCCCGTGGTCGACGCGGTCACATCGTATCGCGCCGCCCAGCGCGAATTAGCGGATCTGACCGACCTGATCGCCGATCCGGCAACGGATGCGGAAATGCGCTCGATTGCCGAGGCGGAGCGGCCGCAAGTCGAAGCGCAGCGCATCAAGCTCGAGCAGCAATTGCGGCTCGCGCTGTTGCCGAAGGACGCTATGGATGAGCGCAACGTCATCCTCGAAATCCGCGCCGGAACCGGCGGCGACGAGGCTGCCGTGTTCGCCGGCGATCTGTTCCGCATGTACGAGCGTTATGCCGCCAAGCACGGTTGGAAAGTCGAGATCGTCGCCGGGAGCGAAGGCTCGATGGGTGGCTATAAGGAAGTCATCGCCGAAATTCGCGGCCGGGGCGCCTTTGCCAGATTGAAATACGAATCCGGCGTTCACCGCGTCCAGCGTGTGCCCGATACCGAAGCATCGGGACGGATTCACACTTCGACAGCGACGGTCGCCGTGTTGCCCGAGGCGGAGGACCTCGACGTTGCTATCAACGATGCTGATCTTAAGATCGACACGCTGCGCTCGAGCGGCGCCGGCGGTCAGCACGTCAACAAAACCGAATCGGCAGTGCGGGTGACACACATTCCTTCAGGCATCATCGTGATGATGCAGGAAGACCGCTCCCAGCACCGCAATCGCGCTAAGGCGTTCGCGGTGCTGCGGTCGCGGCTTTATGACCTCGAGCGGCAGAAGCAGGATGCCGCGCGCGCCGCGGAGCGGCGCGGCCAGGTCGGGACCGGCGATCGGTCCGAACGCATCCGCACCTACAACTACCCGCAAGGTCGTGTTTCCGACCATCGGATCAATCTGACGCTTTATAAGCTGCCGCAGATTCTCGAGGGCGAAGCGCTCGGCGAAATCATCGAGGCCCTGGTCGCGGAAAACCAGGCGGCACAGCTTGCGGCGCAAGATGTGTGAGAAGGCCGCCTTGAAATCGGACCTAATCGCAGCGCCACAAGGCGTTGTCGCCGGCGCGGCGCCGCATTTTACGGTTGCGCAATGCCGCCGCGCCTGGGCCGCCGTATTTCGCGCCGGTGGCATCGACAATCCGGAACTCGATGCGCGCGTGTTGATAGGGCACGCCCTCGGCCTCGATCATGCCGCCCTCGCCGCTCGCGCTGATGAACTCCTGAGCGTCGAACAACAAAGGACGATCGCAGCATTCGGACGGCGCCGGCTCGCTCACGAGCCAGTGGCGCGGATTACCGGAACCAAGGAATTCTGGTCCCTACCGCTGCGCGTTAACCAAGCCACGCTGGTGCCGCGGCCGGAGACTGAAACAGTCGTCGCGGGCGTGCTGAGCGCGCTCGATAAGCGCGGCCCACGCTCGCGGCCGTGGCGGATTGCCGATATCGGCACCGGCTGCGGCGCCATCCTGCTCGCGCTCCTCAAAGAACTGCCCAATGCTTTCGCTGTCGGCACCGACATCAGTGCGGCCGCGCTCACGGTCGCCCGCGACAATGGCAGGCGCTTGGGCCTGACCCGCGCGGCCTATCTGTGCTGCGACATGGCGTTGGCGTTGCGCGGCCCCTTTGATGTGATCGTGTCCAATCCGCCTTATATCGCCAGCGCAGAGATCGATCGGCTTGCGCCGGAAGTGCGCCTGTTCGATCCGCGCTCCGCGCTCGACGGCGGATCCGATGGGCTGCATTGGTATCGGGCGATTGCCGCAACCGTCGCGGCGCTTTTGGCAGGTGATGCGATCCTGGTGGTTGAGCTGGGAAGCGACCAAGCGGAACCGGTTGCGGCGTTAATCGCTGCGGCGGGGCTTGCGCCGGTGGCCCTGCAATCCGATCTAAACGGTGTGCCCCGCGTTTTGATTGCCGAAAACGTTCTGCGTCAACTATGACGCACAACATTCCTGGTCTGGCAAAATCGCGTGTGCGATAAAAAACCACTTGGAATATCGGTCGGAACCGATTAGCTTGCGGCCCACGGAGTCGCCCTCGAATGAGGGCGCCGCGTTGCCCTGAACGCCCGGAGCATAATCCTCCAGAGGTCGGCAGCGCAGGTCAGGCAGAAAAAAGCGAAGCTGAATAGCGAAAGCCGGATTGGACGGCATATAGGATCGCCAGATTCAGATCGTACTTAGATCGTGATGCTTTCATGGGTTCGGGGCGCACGCAATTGACGCGCGCTACCAGGGATTTTGGAACACCGCGAGTAAAACTGCAGGTGAAGGTGCAATTTGCCGAGCTCTTGGGCTGGGTTGGGACCTGAATTGGGACCTTTGTTAGGACTTGGGTCGGGACCGGAATCGAGACAGAGATTGAAACGGACGATTTCGAGCGACGCGGCGACGCGCGATCAAATCAGGCGAATTCGAAAAAGAAGTAGCGACAAAAGTGCCGCTGCAGTGAAGAGGGGTTGGCGGAACAGCAAACCATGAGAAACGGTCAGAACAAACGTATGCGCGGTCGCAACCGCAAGGGCGGGCATCATCAAAATCCTTTATCGCGAATGTATGAGTCCAATGGACCGGACGTAAAAATTCGCGGGACAGCGTCTCACGTCGCTGAGAAATATCTGCAGCTGGCGCGCGATGCGCAAAGCTCCGGCGATCCGGTTGCGGCGGAAAATTACTACCAACACGCCGAGCACTATTTCCGCGTTATTGCTGCAGCGCAGGAACAGCTCCGGCAGAGTCAGCCCTATTATCAACAGCAGCCGCCCGGCGAGATGCGCGGAGCCGATGAGGGTTACGACGACGGCGACGGCGAGCAGCCACACATTGGCGGCGAGCCATTCGCCCCGCGCGAGCCGCAACCGTATCACCCGCGCGAACAACATCACCATCAGTCGCAGCACTACCAGCCGCAACAACATCAGCAGCATTTTCAGCCGCGTTCCCAGCATTCGAATTCGGAAAATCAGGGCGATGTCGATCGCCTACCCTCGTTCATCACCGGCAATCAGCCGCAGCAGCATCAGCAGCCTGCAAAGGGCCAGGGCAGCAATGGCCCGCACAATAGTGCGCATAGTGGCCCACCTGATAACCAGCGTGGGCAAAACGGCCCCAACGGCTATGACGGGCCGCAAGACCGCTTTCCGCTGCACCGACGACGGCGGCGGCATCGGGGCGGCGGCGGACCGCGCGAACATTCGATGGATCATTCGATCCAGGGCGGTGACGGGCCGTCCGGATCGCATTCCGGCGACGAATAACGAATAAGGCGTCGCGAAAATAAAAAAAGCGGCCGGGCATCAGCCCGGCCGCATCGTTTCAGGCGCGTGCTTACAAACCGCGCGGCGCTTTGGCCAAGCGCGCCAAGAACCAAATCGGCACCACGATCACCGCGCCGAGCAGAAAATAGCGCCACAGCCAGCGCACAGCATCGAATCCCATGTTCCAAATATGTTCGATGAGATGTTCTACCGATTCGATGATGTTCCACGGATCCAAGCCAATGGCTGCGAGGATGACCCCGACCAGGATCGACAGCAGGATGAGCCGGCCGATCACCGCCAGCGGCGGACCGCCAAAAAACCGATAAATGAAGGGTTGGGACGTTCGCGATTCCAAGGATTGAGTCATCGAAACCCTCGCGAAGCTCAATTAGGGCTTCGTGGGCGTCGCCGCAAGCCGCCAGCGGGCTGAAATTGGTTACATCTGGCGCGTCACGCCGACGTCACGCCGATGCATTGCCTGACCTTCACAACTGGCGCTAAGTTGCGCCCGCGCCTTATCTATAGGGCTTGTCTATAGGGCTTGCCGAGGACCTTTCATGGCCAAGATCGAAGACCGCGCACTCGCGCCAAATGCGAGCCTCAATGACGATATCGGCGAGGAAAGGCGCCTTCGCATGTATCGCATGCAAGTCGAGATTCGCGAATCCGAGCAGCGCGCCTTCGACCTATTCCTGCAGAATCTGGTGAAGGGCACGAGCCATCTTTCGCTGGGCCAAGAGGCGGTGGCCGCCGGCTGCGCGGCGGCGATGCAGCCCGGCGACCTTTCATTCTGCACCTATCGTGGCCACGCCCATACGCTCGCCCGCGGCGTCCCGATCGAGAAGGTGCTGGGCGAGCTGATGCAGCGCGACAACGGATTGATGCGCGGCAAAGGCGGCTCGATGCATCTGACTTCGGTCGATCACGGCGTCATGGGCTCCTATGCGATCATTGGCGCGCATCTGCCGATCGCCTGCGGCGCCGCCTGGCGGGCGCAGTACAAAGCTCAGAAGGACGTTTCGGTCTGCTTCTTCGGCGATGGCACCACGAATATCGGCGCATTTCATGAAGCGCTGAACTTTGCCGTGGTGTGGAAATTGCCGGTGATCTTCGTCTGCGAAAACAATCTATACATGGAATATACGCCGATCAGCGACGTCACGGCCGTGCCCAATCCGGCCGCCGACCGGGCCGCCGCTTATGGCCTGCCCCGCATCGTGATCGACGGCAACGACGCCGACATCGTCTACCGGACCGCGGCGGCGGCTTACGACAAAGCACGCGCCGGTGGCGGCCCGTCCCTGATCGAGTGCCTCACCTATCGTTACAGCGGGCATTCTCGCGCCGATCCGGCCAAATACCGCCCGGAAGGCGAGCTGGAGAAATGGAAAGAGCGCGATCCGATAAAAATCTATCGCGAGCGGTTAAAACAATTCGGCATCAGCGAGGACATCATCGTCGCCATCGAGGAATATGCAAAGCGCCGCGTCGATGAGGCGACCGAGAAATGCAAGGCGGCGGCGCCGCCCGCGCTCGATATCCTCACCACCGACGTCTATGCCGATGGAGGTTTCGCATGGCGGAATTGACCTACCGCGAAGCGGTGGCCCGCGGCATCGCCCAGGAAATGGCGCGCGATCCCAACGTGGTGTTTCTCGGCGAGGACATCGGCAAGGCGGGCGGCGTGTTCAAGGCGACGGTCGGCCTCTACGAACAATTCGGACCACTGCGCGTGCGCGACACGCCGATTTCGGAGCAGGCCATTCTCGGCGCCGCCATGGGCGCAGCAATGACCGGGTTGAAGCCGATTGCCGAGATCATGTTTTCGGACTTCTTCGCCGTCTGCTTCGATTACATCGCCAACGAATTTGCCAAGAGCCGTTACATGTCGAACGGCCAGGTCAAATGCCCGCTGGTGGTGCGGACCGGCAATGGCGCGGGCTCGCGGTTCGGCGCCCAACATTCGCAGAGCGTCGAGAACTGGTGCATGATGATTCCCGGGCTGAAAGTGGTGGCGCCGTCGTCGCCGCGCGATGTCATCGGACTCCTTGCCGCCGCCGTGCGCGATCCCGATCCAGTGATTTTCCTCGAGCACAAATCGCTTTACCCGATTAAAGGCGACGTCCCCGACGGCGAAATTGTCGACCGTCTTGGCACCGCAGCGATCGTGCGGCCGGGCAACGACGCCACCATCCTGGCGCTGGCGCTGATGGTGCCGCGGGCGATCGCCGCGGCCGACAGGCTCAAATCCGAGCACGGCATCGATTGCGAAGTCATCGATGTGCGCTCATTGGTACCGCTCGACACGCGAACCATTCTAGGCTCGGTGGCGCGCACGCATCGGCTGTTCACGGTCGAGGAGAATCCGCGATTGTGCGGCTGGGGCGCAGAGATCGTTTCCATCGTCGCCGACGAGGCGTTCTACGATCTGGACGGTCCGCCGGTGCGGATCACCACGCCGCATATTCCGCTGCCTGCCGCCGATATTCTGGAGGATCTTGCGCTTCCAACCGTCGACCGCATTGTCGATCGCGTGAAGCGCGCGATGGAGAGTTGATGCCGGTGCCAAATTGATCGGGATGGCCGGAACAAGTCCGGCCAGGACGCAAAAGCGAATGAGGTAGAGCCATGGCCATGTACGACAACCTTCTCGCTAATGTGCCGACCGATCTGTGGATCGGCGGCAAATGGCGCAAATCCTCCGACGGCGGACGGTTCGACGTCATCGATCCAGCGACTGAAAACAAGGTCGCCTCGGTGGCGAGCGCGACGGTCGAGGACGCCAAGGCCGCGCTCGATGCCGCGAGCGGCGCTTTCGCCGCCTGGGCCGGCAAAAAGCCGCGCGAACGGGCGGAGGTTTTGCGCAAGTCCTATGAACTGATCATGCGCGATGCCGAGCGGCTCGCCAAACTCATCACTATCGAGAACGGCAAGGCGCTGTCGGATTCGCGCGGCGAAGTCGCTTATGCCGCGGAATTCTTCCGCTGGTATGCCGAGGAGGCGGTGCGCAATATCGGCCAGAATTCCGTCGCGCCCTCCTCCGGCGCGCGCATTTTCGTGCATCACAAGCCGGCGGGCGTCGCCGTTCTGGTCACGCCATGGAATTTCCCGGCGGCGATGGCGACGCGCAAAATCGGCCCGGCGCTCGCCGCCGGTTGCACGGTCGTGCTCAAGCCGGCGTCCGATACGCCGCTGACCATGCTGGCGCTGATGCCGATTCTTGAAGAGGCCGGCGTACCGGCCGGGGTCGTCAACGTCATCCCGTCGCGCTCATCCGGCAAAGTAGTCAGCGCCATGCTGCACGATCCGCGCGTGCGCGTGGTGTCGTTCACTGGTTCCACTGAGGTTGGCCGTAAGCTTCTGCACGAAGCCGCCGACAACGTCGTCAAGCCAGCGATGGAGCTCGGCGGCAATGCGCCCTTTATCGTGTTCGATGATGCCGACATCGATGCCGCGATCGACGGCGCCATGATCGCCAAGATGCGCAATATGGGCGAGGCGTGCACCGCCGCTAATCGCTTCTACGTGCACGAGAAGGTGCATGACGAGTTTGCCCGCAAACTGACGGCGAAAATGGGCGGCCTGAAAATGGGTAACGGGCTCGACGACGGCGTCGCGCTCGGCCCGCTGGTCAATAAAGACGGCCTCGACAAAGTGGTCGAGCTTGTCGATGACGCCGTGAAAAAGGGCGCCAAAGTGCTCACCGGCGGCAAGGCGCCGGACGGCCCGGGCTACTTCTATCCGGCGACCGTGCTCGCGAACGTCTCCGACGACTCCAAAATGCTCAACGAGGAAATCTTCGGCCCGGTCGCGTCGATTCAGACCTTCAAATCGGAGGACGAAGTCATCACGCGCGCCAACAACACCGAATACGGCCTCGTCGCCTATCTCTACACCAAGGATTTAAGCCGCGGCATGCGCGTGTCGGAAAAACTCGACTTCGGCATGGTCGGGCTCAATCGCGGTTTGGTTTCCGATCCGGCGGCACCGTTCGGCGGCGTCAAACAATCCGGGCTCGGCCGTGAGGGCGCGCATGAAGGACTCATGGAGTTCACCGAAACCCAGTACATTTCGGTGACGTGGTGAGGTGGACGGTCGCGGCATGAGTGAAAGTGAAGTGGCGAAGAAGCTGCTTGGCGCCTGGCGTTATGTCGGCACCCGGATCAACGGCGCCAACTGGGATCGCGGCGCCAACCCGAAGGGCATGATTTACTACGGCCCGCATGGCGAGATGGCGGTGCAGATCGCACCGAACGTCAAGCGCACACGCGCCGGCGTAGTGATGACGCCGCAAGAGGCGTTTGCCGCGGTGAAGGATTACATCGCCTATTTCGGCACCTATACGGTCGACGAAGGCGCCGGCACCGTAACGCATCACCGGCACGATAGTTTGCAGCCAGGCGACAGCGCCGATCTGGTTCGGCGCTACGAATTAAACGGCGACCGGCTCATTCTGCGCGCACCAAACTCGACGCTCGAAGTCACTTGGGAACGGATCAAGTGATGGACGTCCTGATGCCGCAACTGGGCGAAACCGTCGCCGAGGGTAAGATCACCAAATGGTTCAAATCCCCCGGCGACGACGTCAAGCCGGGCGACAATTTGTTTGAGATCGAGACCGACAAGGTGTCGATGGAAGTGCCGTCGACTACGACAGGCGTGCTCGCCGAGATCCGCGTGCCGGCGGGTGCAGTGGCGCCTGTCGGCGCCGTAGTCGGCATCATTGCGGACGGCGCGGGCACGACGGCAAGCGTGCCGACGGCCGCACCGCCGCGCCAATCCGCTGACATCGTTATCCCGCGCGATACCGGCGCAGCGGCGATTGCCGCCGAGGCGCGATCGCCGGTTGCACTCGATCCATTTTTCGAGGTGCGCACGCCGGAACGCAATTACGGACCGGCGCGGCTGCCAGGCGGCGCGACCGTCACGCCTTTGGCGCGGCGCTTGGCGGGCGAAGCCGGAATCGATCTGTCGCAGCTTCGCGGCTCGGGGCCGCGCGGCCGCATCGTCGCACGCGACATCACGCAAGCACCGCGGGCCGAGCGGGGACCAACTGTTGTTTCTGCCGCCGAACCGACGGCCGCCGCAATCAAAGCGCTGTTTGAGCCCCGAAGCTTCCAGGAAATTCCGCTCGACGGCATGCGCCGCACGATTGCCGCACGATTGACGCAAGCTGCGCAAACGATTCCGCACTTCTATCTCACGACGGACGCCGATATCGGCCGGCTCATCGCCCTGCGTGAGGAAGCCAATAATGCCGCGCTCAAAGACCAAAATGGTAATCCAACATTCAAATTCTCATTGAATGACTTCATCATCCGCGCGCTCGCGCTCGCCTTGCAGAGCGTGCCTGCGGCAAACGCGGTGTGGGCCGGCGATCGCCTCCTGCGCTTCACCCGCTCCGATATTGGCGTGGCGGTAGCGCTTGAGGGCGGCCTGATCACGCCGGTCATTCGCCGCGCCGAAGGAAAATCGCTGAGCGTCATCTCCGCCGAGATGAAGGACCTTTCGGCGCGCGCCCACGACAAGAAATTGAGCCCGG
>Ga0318542_10000199_pt1 | contig 13425 bp, 5 predicted proteins | sample GRESIP168b4f23_FD_202530 | JGI IMG/M metagenome (GOLD analysis project Ga0318542, IMG submission 202530) | Tropical soil microbial communities from Luquillo Experimental Forest, Puerto Rico - GRE.SIPMG.168b4f23 | ecosystem: Environmental > Terrestrial > Soil > Tropical forest > Bulk soil...
CGCGCGTGCACACCCCGCGCTTTTGCGGACTCTGCTGCAGCGCCGGCACCTTCTTCTTCGCATGCTGCGTCACGCGCGGCTTGCGGATCAGCTGATTGATCGTCGGCATCGTCTCGCTTGCGATCCTTCGTCTCTCCGTCCCCTCGAAGGGAGCGGATGATGGGTTCATTCCAACGCGCAAAACGGAAGAGCGCCTTGCACTCCCGGTGCGTTCGGCGCTCACCCGTTTCACAGAGGACCGCTTCGCGCGCGCGAGGCGGTCGTGCACTTCTCATCTGACAGTCGTCAGAGGCAGCGTCTGAGCTTCATTCCTCGAGGCTGGTGACGCCCCCATCCGCAGCCGAAGGAGACCTCAAAGATCTCAAAGGTTTAGCGGGTCTCGGGGCACGCCGTTCCGAGCAAGCGAAGCTCACCGCCTGCCGAAAAGTGGGCGGTATGTATCGACGGGCTGGGGCGAAGTCAAGGCGCAAAAGCCCGAAACATCGAGGTTTTCAGCGCTCCGGCGTGCGCGCGTTGAGGTCACCCGCATGCGCCCTTTACCGCAACGCGCGAATTCGTGCGCCGCATGCGACGCGCTGATCTTGGGCGATGCTTGGGCGATGCGAGTTCGCGCGAACCGCCGCGCTGCCGGCGCGCTAGGCAGCCTGTTTCTCCAGCCGCGCCACCTCCCGCCGCACCAAGTTGCAATAGACGCCTTTGCCTCGCACCAGCACCTGCGGCGCGCCGTCTTCGCAGACCTCGCCCGCTTTCAACACGACGATCCGGTCGAAGTTGCGCAGGCTCGAGAGCCGGTGCGCGATGGCGATGACGGTGCGGCCGCCCATCAAGCGGTCCAAGGCCTCGCGCACGGCCTCCTCCGACTCGCTGTCAAGCGCCGAGGTCGCCTCATCGAGCAGAAGGATTGGCGCATCCTTGAGGAACGCGCGGGCAATCCCGATGCGCTGGCGCTGCCCGGGCGATAGCTTCACACCGCGGTCGCCGACGATCGTGGCGGCACCATTCGGCATGTTTTTGATGAAGGCGTCGCAATTGGCGGCGACGATCGCCGCATGGACGTCGGCATCGGAGGCGTCCGGCCGGCCATAGCGGATGTTCTCCATGACCGAGCGGTGAAACAACGAAATGTCCTGCGGAACGAAGGCAATCGCGGCGCGCAGGCTCTCCTGCGTGACCCGGGCGACGTCTTGGCCGCCGAGCAGAATGCGCCCGCCCTGCACGTCGTAGAAACGCTGCAGCAACACGAACAAGGTCGATTTTCCACAACCCGATTGGCCGACCAGGCCGACGCGCTGGCCGGGCTCGATCCGCAGGCTGAAATTGGTGAACACTCGTCGCCCGTCGGGATAAGCAAAGTCGATATTCTCGAATGCGACCGTCGTGCCCGAGCGCACCAGCGAGGTCGCCTGCGGATGATCGCGCAGGCGGTGCGGAACGAGAAGCGTGGCGAGCGCCTCCGAGAGGCGCGCCAGATGCTGGGTGACGTCCACCAGCGCCACCGCCAAATCCCGCGTCGCGTGCAGGATGGAAAGGCCCAGCGTGCAAACCAGGACCACATCCCCCGCGGTCGCCGCGCCCTTCTGCCAAAGCACGATAGCCCAGGCCAACAGCGCGATGATCAAGAAGACGGTTACTGCGGCGTGGAACAGGCGCAGTTTTTCAAGATAGAGAAGGCTGCGCCGACGCGCCGCCATTTCCCGGTCGATGGTGGCGTCGAGCCGGCGATGCTCGCGACCGATCCCGCAAAACGACCAGACCAGCGGCATGTTGCCGACGACGTCCACCATTTCCCCATCGACCGCCGCCGCTCGGTTGGCGAATTCGTGATGCAGCGGCCGGCCGGCGGCGGCGAGGTGGAACATGGCAACTACCAAAATACCGGCCAGCGCCATCAGGGCCGCCGCCATGGGCGCGCTCACCGTCACCACCAGCGCGATGGCGATCAGCGTCGCCATGCACGGGGGCATAACGTTCCAAACGGACATGTTCTGAAGGGTAAAGACGGCGTTGGAGGTGGCCGTGATCCGGCTGGTCAATGTGCCCGGCATCCGATCGGCGAAGTAGCTGGGCGCATGTCCGGTCAGATGGCGAAACAGATCGCGCCGCAGATCCCCCGTGACCGCCACGAAGGTGTAGCTGGCGATCCAGCTCGCGACGCGCCAGAGCAAATTGTCGGCGGCAATCAGGGTCGCCAGTAGTAGGAACCCCAGCCACGCATCCCTGGCATGGGTGCCGACGTAAAGTCCCCCCGCCAGGGTGTCGACGAGAACCTTCACGCCGTATTGCGCGCCCACCGAGCAGGCGACGGCCGCGACCACAGCCATGAGGATCGCGGCATGGGCCCCCGGCCGCTTTCTCACGTAGCGAGCGAGAAACGCAAGCGGGCGATCACTGTAGCGACAAGCCTCTTCCATTTCGGCCGGAACTCTCCAGTCGGCTGCGCACGCGCTACAAGATTCATCAAACGCAAGAACCGGCCCCGGAGTTCCGTGGGAACCCGCTTAGTCGCAATCATTGTCAGGAATTTAACAGCGCGACCGCTGAAATTGACGGGGATTACCGTCGGTCGCTCGGAACTGCGCATAGCAGATTCCCGATCGATGCAAGCCTCCACGTCACTTGCAACAAAATTCAAGCGGGACGCGATCGCTCCCGCATTGAGCCGGGTTTCGGGCAGCAGCAGCCAAACGAGAGCCAGGCCGCAAGCGGCAACGGATGCCAAGCCGAAAAATGTGACACTGCTGCCGAAATGATCAATTGCGTAACCGGCGAGCGTGGTGCTCAACGCGGCACCAATACCGACCGCGCTGCCGATGACGCCGAGACCGAGATTGAACCGCCCCGTGCCGCGCGTGATGTCCGCGACCACGAGTGGAACGGTCACGCCGAGAACCGCCGCGCAGACGCCATCGAGCGTTTGCACAACAACGATCAGATAAGGGTCGCTGACGAACACAAACAGCACCCCGCGCAGGGCCAAGGCCACAAAGCAGAACAACAGCGGTGGCCGCCGCCCCCACGAATCGGCCACCCGGCCGACCCATGGAGCAGAGCCTGCAACGACGAGCTGCGGCACGACGATGCAGGCTGCAATCAAGGTCGACGCCCATTCGCTCGCGCGCAGGGTCACAATACCGGCCATCAGCGGCAGCATGGCCGCGTTCGCAAGCTGGAACAGCAGGATGCAGCCGGCAAATATCAACAAGCGGCGATCGCTCAATACGCTGCGGATGGTCGCGGTCGGGGCGGCGACCTCGGTATTCCGCGGACGTTCGGCCTCCCCCATGCGGATGCGGGTCAGCGCCAAGATGGCCGGCGCCGCCAGCGCCGCAGTGAAGAAGAACACCGCCTGGTTGGAGACAAGGTAGCCGCATAGGCCCATCGCCGCGGCGGCAAACCCGTTGCCGATGGACGCGAAACGGGCATTGCGGCCGAGGCGCGCCCCCAGGGCGGCGTGACCGACGAGACCCAGGCTGATCGCGGCAATGACCGGTCCGAGCACGCAGCTCGCGCCGGCATGCAGGACGCGGGCCGCCATGACGACCAAGAACGTGGGCCAAATCGCAAGCGCAAGCGCGCTCAGGCAAATCGCCGCCACCGCGAGCATGGCGACCACCCGTGCCGAGCGCATGGCATCGACCAGCGCGCCGCCGGGCATTTGGCACGCGAGCGCCACGAGCCCGCCGGTGGTCAAGACCAACCCGATGTCGAGCTGCGTCCAAGCATGCGCGGTCAGATAGACCGCAACGAAAGGACCGAAGCCGGTTTGGATGTCGGCGAGGAAGAAGGTGAACCAGTCGAGGCCGCGCGCGCTTGCTCGCGCCGCCGCATCGCGTGTTGCGGGCGCCGTTTGCTTCGATACGGCCGACGACGCAAAACTTCCGCCGACGCGACGGTCGAGCCGACCGCCGTCAAATTCAAGTGCTAACGCTGACAGCTCAATGTCTCCGGCGCCGTCGGGGATTACGGCGTCGGTTTTGGCCGAGTGCCCCGTGCAATCGGCCACCCCTCTTTATTTATCTCCGCCACGCCGCGTCGGGTCATGCCCGACAAAGGGTGGCGGCCGTGCTTGTCATTTATCTCCATTTACCTCCGCCACGCCGCGTCATGCCGAACAACGGGTGGCGGCCATGCTCACGCGCGAGTCAGAGTGCGCAAAGGCGGCAATTTTGAGAAGCCGCTGTGAGTTCCATCGAACTCGGTACCATGCGGCGGCGGGCTTTGTCACTGAGAAATCAGGAGTTTCCCTCAAGTTCCGGCGGATGGAACTTCTGCCGGTCCACGCGATTCATTCCCGATTCACCTCGTCATCTATTATTTCGACGAGCCGATTCGCTCGCGCGCGGCGGTGAAAGTCATTCGCCGCTACGCCGGCGACCGTCTTGACCGCAACAGCGAGGGGCTGCTGCGTCGCATCAAGGGCGCTACGACGCTGGAAGAGGCCGGCGCCGCCGGTAAGGCGTTCCGCGCCTGGCCCGAGTTCACTTGCGCTCGAGGATCGCGGCGATCGCCTTGACCTCATTGCGCGCATAAACCGGCAGCCCCGCGCTGATCGAGCTGCCGCTATTGAACGAGCTCTTGCCGCCAAGCACCTGCGCCGGCACCAGATTTCGCAGCACCGGCACTTTCACGAAGTCTTTTTTCTTCGCCAAAACATTGCTCTCGACCGCGAGCGCCACGAATACCGTGACGATGGTCTGTTTGGCGTCGCTCGGATGGGCCTGAAAGACGGCAAGGAGCTTGCCGAACTGCATCACCTGGTTGACGTAGAAGATGTTCTGTTCCAGCGCCCCGACGGGCGGCGTGTCGAGCCCGGTCAGGGTCGCAAGACCCATCTCGGCGACCTCGGCGGGCGGGCGCAGCGTGAGCTCGCTCTCGAACTCGAGGTAGTCGGGGATTTTCTTCGAGCCTTCCCTGAGCTTGTTGGCGATCTGGATGCCGATCGGCAACTTGCCCTCGAACTGGTAGCGCGAACGAATGCAGATCGTGACCGGCCTTGTTTCACACCAGCGCCGCAGCGGGTGCTGGTTGTGCACGGCGCGCGGATCCTTGGCGGACACCGCCTCGGCCGGCGCAATCAGGTTGTGCTTGATGGCCGCATCGATGCGCTCGACGAACGGAAGGCTCACGAAGCTTGCGAGATCGATCGAGCCCGGCGGCCGCGCCAGCGCAAAGCGCGCTTCGGCCACGTACATGTGGAGCTTTTCCTTGAAGCGCTTGGGCACGCCGTCGACGGTCGTCTCGACATACGGCTCGAGGTAGCTCGGAAAAGGCGTCAAGAACTGCTTTTCGAGCGGCCGCGCCTGGGCCCAATCCTCGAAGCGGATGAGGCCGGTATCGGGATCGAGCAGCTCGTCGCTCGGTCGATCGAGGAATGCGATGGTTCTCGGCTTGAGCCCGTCGACCGCGAGCCCGGCGGGCGCGGTGACGTCCTGGATGCGGAACTCCTGCGCACGGACTTGAGCACCGCAGGTTACGACAAACGTCGCCAGGCCCACGAGCAAAGCGGCGGGTTTGCAGCTCCGCATCATGGTGTCTTTCAGTAGTATCGCCGATTGCCCCAGATGTAGCCTGGATCGATGCGCTGCGGTGTCTGGTACTCGCGCCCGTAGGGATCGCGCGGGGGCTGCGCCTGATATCGCGGATCACGCCCGTAAGGTCCGTACTGGCCGTAATATTGTCCCGGCGGCCGCCACACGTCCCGCGGCGCCGGAAGATAGCGGCCGTTGTTGTCATAATAGTAGTACCCCGGGCGCTGCTCGGGGTTGATGCCGTAGCCGAATGGACCCGGCGCGACGCTGTAATAGCCGCCGCGCGCGGCATAAGCGTCCTCCCGCCCGACCAGCTGATATTGGGTGTCGTTGATCTGGCCGTTGCGATCGATGCGGAAGCACTCGGTGATCGCCCTTCCGCCCGTGCTCTGCATTTCGCCGGACTCGAGGTCGATGGCTTTGCACGCAAGATAGCGTTTGGCCTCGGGCGACGGCGGGGCGAGCGCGACCTTCGGGGCGGCGTTGGACCACACCGCCTGGATTACCGGCTCGAAGATCGGCACGGCGACGTGGCCGCCCGTTGCGCCGCCGCCGAGCGTGCGGCGCTTGCCGTCGGCGTTGTCGTAGCCGATCCAAACCGCGACGGTGACGTCGTTGGTGAAGCCCACGAACCAGGCGTCGTTCTCCTCGTCGGAGGTGCCGGTCTTGCCCGCGACGTAGGGGGCAAGGCCGGCAATCGAGCGCGCCGTGCCCCGCGCCAACACGCCCTGCAGCATGGTCTTGAGCTGATAGAAGGCGGCGCGGTCGACCGAGGAGACCATCACCGACGATTTCGGATCATGGCGATAGATCACGACGCCGTTGCGCTCGATCGAATCGATCACATGCGGCGCCGGATGCAGGCCTTCATTCGCGATGGTCGCATAGAATGCGGCGAGATCGATCGGCCGTACCGGCTGCGCCCCGAGCACGAAGGGATAGTAGCGCACGCATTCATGATAGATCTGCGCTTCCACCGCGAGCTTGCATAGGCGGTCGAGGCTCGCCTCCGGGGTGCTCTCGATGCCGCCGTCGAGCAGATGGACGGTGGCGAGATTGCGCGAGTTCTCCAGCGCCCGCCGCAGCGTGAGAATGCCGCCATAACCGCCGTCGTAGTTCTTCGGCGTCCAGTAATCCCGATCGCGGGCGCGGCCGCCGCCCAGCGGCGGAAGCGTGATCGGCTCGTCCCTCACGAGCGTGTTGGGTTGCAGACCGTTGCGCAGCGCACCGAGATAGCTCAGCGGCTTGATGGCCGAGCCCGGCTGGCGCACCGCCTGCGTCGCGCGATTGAGCTGGCTCAGCGGATACGAGAAGCCGCCGGTCATGGCGAGGATGCGTCCGGTTCTGTTCTCCAGGACGACCACCATTCCTTGCACCAGCGGGCGCACGCGCAGCTCGGCGCGGGCGGCGGCCTTGCCTTTGCCATCGGTCACGCGCACCAGGATCACGTCGTAGAGCGCGAGCTTGCGCTGAGCGGTCGCATTGTCGAGCGAAAGCGGCAGGATGCGTCCGTCGGTCAGCCCGACACGCCAAGCCTCGCCCTTCTTGCCGCCCGGCTTCTCCAGGACGATGGCCGGCGTCCAGTGGACGTCGTAGAGCGGCAGCCGCGCATTCGCCAGCGCGCGCTGCCAGGCCGGCCGCTTGTCGCCGATCTTCTTGTCCGCGTCGATCCGTTGAACGGCTCGCGCGAGGCTCGCCTCCGCGGAGCGAAACTGGACGCGCCCGTTGCTGCGCTCGTAGCGCCAAAGCCCCTCCTGCAACGCCCCCTCCACCGCCCGCTGCAATTGCGGATTGATGGTCGAGCGCACCGTGTAGGAGTGCGCCGTGATGGCGTCGATTCCCGCAACCGATTTCGCTTCGCGCGCGACCTGATCGACGAAGTGGAAGCCGATGTCGCGGCGCGGACGTTCGTAGGGCACGAGCGTCGGCAGCGCGGGTAATCCCCGGCCGGACTGCTCGGCGGTGATCACGCCATCCTCCTGCAAGCGGCTGAGCACGTAGGCGAGCCGTTCCTGCGCGCGGCCCGGGTGCCGGTCGGGACTGAAATAATTCGGTCCCTTGGTCAGGCCGGCAAGAAGCGCGCCTTCCTCGACCGTGAGCTCCTTCGCCGGCTTGCCGAAATAGCTGCGCGCGGCGAGCTCGATGCCCCAGGAGCCGCGGCCGAGATAGACGGAATTAAGATAGAGCTCGAGAATTTCAGCCTTGCTGAGCGCATGCTCGACCCGCGACGCCACGATCATCTCGCGGATCTTGCGCTCATAGGTCAGATCTTCGCCCACCAGCAGGTTCTTGACGATCTGCTGGGTGATGGTGGAGCCGCCTTGCGGGCGCCCCGAGGAGGCGAGATTGCCGATGAAGGCGCGGATCAAGCCGCGCTCGTCGATTCCCTTGTGTTGATAGAAGCGCTTGTCTTCGGCCGCGAGAAAGGCCTTTTGCACCTGTTCCGGGATGTCGGCGAGTGGAACCCACACGCGCCGCTGGTTCTCCTCGAACACCTCGGCGAAGCGCTCGCCCTTGCGGTCGAGCACGACGCTCGCACCCGGAAGCTTGATGCCCTTGAGTTTGGCGTGATCGGGCAGGTCGGCCGTCGCCTTGTTGTAGAAGTCAATGACGTCGCCGAGATCCACGGCCGACACCGCGACTTTCTCGTTCTTGCAGAACTGCCGGTAGGCGGTTTGCAGATCGGCAAAGTTAATGCCGTGAAAAACCTTGCTCTCGCCGGCGACCGCCTGCGGGTCGTCCATGGCGGTGGCGATCAGTTCCTCGAGGTTGATGTCCTCGATGTCGAATGCCTTGCGCATGTGGGTGCAGCCCGCGCGCAGAAGCTCTGCCACCTGCTGCTGATCCTGGGCGCGATCGAAGCGCGTTTTCACCGCATCCGGCGCAGTCGTGACCTGACTGAGCGCCAGCGCGGTCGCAAAGATTTTGACCAGGATCGATTCCATCGGAGCGTGCGGCTAAAAGGTGAAAACAGCCCCTCCCTTAAGTCAGCGTTACAAAATGGCTTTTTGGGGTGTCTGGTTCCTTCTACGGATAAATTTAGTCACCGGTTGCAGTCTGCCGTCGCGGGGCGGCGGCGCGAGATTAGGGCTCGACACAGAGCGGACAAATTCGTTGACGGGCGGGAAACATCCTATTGAAAACAGTGTCGAAATTTACCTCTGCGGCGGCGGCTTCGGCCTGCGCAGGATAGCTCTCCCCCGCCACACCAATATGACGGCGAGACTGCGTTGCTGGCGCGTCGCCGTGACGCGCTCCACCGCCGACGAGAGGCAATGAAAAGGGGCCACCCGAAGGCGGCCCCTTGGCGCGAATCGGATTGTAATCGGCGCGCTATTCCGCCGCCGGCAACTGCGCCGGCTGCGGCGCCTCCGCGGCAGCGGCTTTGGCTGCGGCCTCCTTCTCGCGCTCCTCGAGGATGAGCGCGTCGCGCTTGCCGGCGACCTCGCGCAGCCCGTTCATCATGGCGCCGGTGCCCGCCGGAATCAGCCGGCCGACGATGACGTTCTCCTTGAGACCTTCGAGCGTGTCGATCTTGCCGTTGACCGCGGCTTCGGTGAGCACGCGCGTGGTCTCCTGGAACGAGGCCGCCGAGATGAACGACCGCGTCTGCAGTGAGGCCTTGGTGATGCCGAGCAGCACCGGATGGCCGACGGCCGGTTTCTTGCCCTCTTCGCTCGCCCGCGCGTTGATCTCGTCGAGCTCGATCTTGTCGATCTGCTCGCCTTGGATCAGCTCGGTCTCGCCCGCGTCGTCGATCTCCACTTTCTGCAGCATCTGGCGAACGATCACCTCGATGTGCTTGTCGTTGATCGAAACGCCCTGCAAGCGATAGACGTCCTGGATCTCGTTGACGAGATAGGCGGCGAGCTCCTCGACGCCCTTGATCGCCAGGATGTCGTGCGGCGCCGGATTGCCTTCGACGATGGCGTCGCCCTTCTCGATCAAGTCGCCGTCCTGCAGGTGGATGTGCTTGCCCTTCGGGATCAAGTACTCCTTGGGCTCTTCGCCTTGATCGGCCGGCTCGATGACGACGCGACGCTTGTTCTTGTAGTCGCGCCCGAAGCGGATGGTGCCCGAGGTCTCGGCGATAATCGCCGCCTCCTTGGGCCGCCGCGCCTCGAACAGCTCCGCCACCCGCGGCAAGCCGCCGGTGATGTCGCGGGTCTTGGCGCTCTCGGTCGGGATGCGCGCGATGACGTCGCCCGCCTTCACCTGCGTTCCCGGATCGACCGAGATGATGGCGTCGACGGCGAGCTGGTAGCGCGCCTCGCCGCCGCGCGGCAGCTTCATGGCCTTGTTGTTCTTGTCCTTGATCACGATCGCCGGGTGCAGATCGACCCCGCGGCTGGCGCGCCAGTCGGTCACCACGCGCTTGGCGATGCCGGTCGATTCGTCGAGCGTCTCCGACATCGACTGGCCCTCGACCAGGTCCTCGAAGGCGACCGTGCCCTCGACCTCGGTGAGGATCGGCCGGGTATAGGGATCCCACTCCGCGATGCGCTGGCCGCGCTTGATCTTGTCATCGTCCTCGACCAGCAGGCGCGCGCCGTACTGGATGCGATGCACCGCGCGCTCGGTCCCGTCGGGATCGAGCACGGCGATGACCATGTTGCGGGCCATGGCAACCGTCTGCCCGTCGGAGTTCTTCACCACGTTCTTGTTCTTGATCTTGATCGTGCCGTCGAAGTTCGACTCGATCACCGACTGCTCCGAGATCTGCGCGGCGCCGCCGATATGGAACGTGCGCATGGTGAGCTGCGTGCCCGGCTCGCCGATCGACTGCGCGGCGATGACGCCCACCGCCTCGCCCATATTGACCGGCGTGCCGCGGGCAAGATCGCGCCCGTAGCACTTGGCGCACACCCCCCCGGTGGTCTCGCAGGTGAGCACCGACCGGATGCGCAATTCCTGCACCCCGGCCGTCACGATGGCCTCGACCTGCGGCTCTTCGAGCAGTGTGCCCTTCTTGACGATGACCTTGTGCGAGGACGGATCGCGCACGTCCTCGGCGGCGGTGCGGCCGAGGATGCGGCTGGCAAGCGAAGCCACCACGGTGCCGGCGTCGATGATGGCACGGACCTTGATCCCCGACGACGTGCCGCAGTCGTCCGACGTGATGATGCAGTCCTGCGCCACGTCGACCAGCCGCCGCGTGAGGTAGCCTGAGTTCGCGGTCTTGAGCGCGGTATCGGCGAGCCCCTTGCGGGCGCCGTGCGTCGAGTTGAAGTATTCGAGCACGGAGAGCCCTTCCTTGAAGTTGCTGATGATCGGGCTCTCGATGATCTCGCCCGAAGGCTTGGCCATCAGGCCGCGCATGCCAGCGAGCTGGCGCATTTGCTGCGGCGAACCGCGCGCGCCGGAATGCGCCATCATGTAGATCGAGTTGACCTGAGCCGCGTGGCCGCCGCCGTCGACCCGCTCGACCGACGAAATCTGACGCATCATTTCCTCGGCGATCTGGTCGGTCGCCTTCGACCAGGCATCGACGACCTTGTTGTACTTCTCGCCCTGGGTGATCAGGCCGTCGTTGTATTGCTGCTCGAATTCCTGGGCGAGCGTGCGGGTCTGCTCGATGATCTTCCACTTGGTGTTCGGGACCACCATGTCGTCCTTGCCGAACGAAATGCCGGCCTTGAAGGCGTGGTGGAAGCCGAGCGCCATGATCCGGTCGCAGAAGATCACCGTCTCCTTCTGCCCGCAGTGGCGGTAGACCTGGTCGATCATGCTCGAGATTTCCCGCTTGGTCATGAGCTTGTTCACGACGTCGAAGGAAATCTTCGCGCTCTTGGGCAGCACCTCTCCGAGCTTCACGCGCCCGGGCGTCGTCTCGAACCACTGCTGGACGGGTTTGCCTTTCTCGTCCACGCCGATCCAGCGGTATTTGATCCGGGTATGCAGGTCGATGACCTTGGCGTGCAGCGCGTGCTCGATCTCGGCCATTTCGCCGAACACCTTGAGCTGCTTTCCCTTCTCCTCGCCCTCGCGCATGATCGAGAGGTAGTAGAGGCCGAGCACGATGTCCTGCGACGGCACGATGATGGGCGACCCGTTGGCGGGGTGCAGAATGTTGTTGGTCGACATCATCAGCACGCGCGCCTCGAGCTGCGCCTCGAGCGAGAGCGGGACGTGCACGGCCATCTGGTCGCCGTCGAAGTCGGCGTTGAAGGCCGCGCAGACCAACGGGTGGAGCTGGATCGCCTTGCCCTCGATCAGCACCGGCTCGAACGCCTGGATGCCCAGGCGGTGCAGCGTCGGCGCGCGGTTGAGCAGCACGGGGTGCTCGCGAATGACCTCGTCGAGAATGTCCCAGACTTCGGGCTTCTCCTTCTCGACGAGCTTCTTCGCCTGCTTCACCGTGGTCGACAGGCCCTTGGCGTCGAGCCGCGAATAGATGAACGGCTTGAACAGTTCGAGCGCCATCTTCTTCGGCAGCCCGCACTGGTGCAGCTTGAGCTCGGGACCGACCACGATTACCGAGCGGCCGGAATAGTCGACGCGCTTGCCGAGCAGGTTCTGCCGGAAGCGGCCCTGCTTTCCTTTGAGCATGTCGGCGAGCGACTTCAGCGGCCGCTTGTTGGCGCCGGTGATGACGCGCCCGCGCCGGCCGTTGTCGAACAGCGCGTCGACCGCCTCCTGCAACATCCGCTTTTCGTTGCGGATGATGATGTCGGGCGCGCGCAGCTCGATCAGCCGCTTCAAGCGGTTGTTGCGGTTGATGACGCGGCGGTAGAGATCGTTGAGATCGGAGGTGGCGAAGCGCCCGCCATCGAGCGGAACGAGCGGCCGCAAATCCGGCGGGATCACCGGCACCTGCGTCAAGATCATCCATTCCGGCTTGTTGCCGGATTGCTGGAACGCCTCGACGATCTTGAGCCGCTTGGCGATCTTCTTTTTCTTGACGTCGGAATCCGAGCTCGCGATCTCCGCCCGCAGATCGGTCTGCATCTTGTCGAGATCGAGCCCCTTGAGCATCTCGCGGATGGCTTCCGCGCCGATCGCGGCGGTGAAGCTGTCGGCGCCGAACTGCTCCTGTGCCTTGAGATATTCGTCTTCGCTCAGCAGCTGGCGATCCTCGAGCGGGGTCAATCCCGGCTCGAGCACGACATAGCTCTCGAAATAGAGAATGCGCTCGAGCGCCTTGAGCGTCATGTCGAGCAACAGCCCGATGCGCGAGGGCAGCGACTTGAGGAACCAGATGTGGGCGACCGGCGCCGCCAGCTCGATGTGGCCCATGCGCTCGCGCCGCACGCGCGAGAGCGTGACCTCGACCGAGCACTTCTCGCAGATGATGCCCTTGTACTTCATGCGCTTGTACTTGCCGCACAAGCACTCGTAGTCCTTGATCGGACCGAAGATGCGCGCGCAGAACAAGCCGTCGCGTTCGGGCTTGAAGGTGCGATAGTTGATGGTCTCCGGCTTCTTGATCTCGCCGTAGGACCACGACAGAATCTTCTCCGGGCTCGCAATCGAGATGCGGATCTGGTCGAAGACCTGAGCCGGCACCTGCGGGCTGAAAAGATTCATGATCTCTTGATTCATAGCTCTCTCCGTTTCAGACCACGGATGACGGACCGCCGACGGCAGCTAGCCTGCCGCCATTTCCCCTGTCCGTCCTGCCCGCGTCCGCCTCCTGTCCTCGATGACTATTCCGCCGCTTCCGCGCTCTCGCCGCCGGGGGCTTGCCGTTGCTGCTTCGAATTGTGCAAGTCGACGTTGAGGCCGAGCGAGCGCATCTCCTTGACCAGCACGTTGAACGATTCCGGAATGCCGGCCTCGAACGTGTCGTCGCCGCGCACGATCGCCTCGTAGACCTTGGTGCGGCCGGCGACGTCGTCCGACTTCACCGTCAGCATCTCTTGCAGCGTGTACGCCGCACCGTAAGCCTCGAGCGCCC